>Ga0102815_10000054_pt1 | contig 84758 bp, 143 predicted proteins | sample ColrivemetaGS759_FD_79113 | JGI IMG/M metagenome (GOLD analysis project Ga0102815, IMG submission 79113) | Estuarine microbial communities from the Columbia River estuary - Ebb tide ETM metaG S.759 | ecosystem: Environmental > Aquatic > Marine > Intertidal zone > Estuary | place: USA: Columbia... | reverse complement strand
CGATCTCATTTGACTATGACGCTTCAGACGCTAATTACTCAGATGGAGATATGAAAGTATTAATCATTCAAGATCCTTCTGGAACTCCTGTTACAATCAGACCTAATGGTGAAGATTTACTTGGTGGAAAAGGAACTCATTATGCTCAATTTCAAACTGATTCTACAGAAACAGAGTATAGATTAGTAATTGAACAAGATTCAACTCAAGCTTTAGCTGTTAATATTGTTTTAGATAATGTTTCAGTTGGACCTCAAGTTATTAGTCACGGAACTATTGTTACGGATTGGGAAGAGTATACTCCGATAATGACCGGAGGCGGAAGCGCAGTAATGTCTGCAATAGAAGGACGCTATAGAAGAGTAGGCGATAGTGTTGAGATAGGTATTAGAGCCGTAGGAGGAGTGGCAGGTTCAGGAGGATCTGTTTTAAAATTTTCAATACCAACAGGGTTAATGAATGATGCAAGTAAAGTTAAAGGAAAAGTAGGTGTCGGCGAAGAATATAATCTAGGAACAGCATCTAATACTTGGGCAGCTTTCGCAGTAACCTCAGATAATGGAAACGCAGTTCAAATGAATAATGTAGGAACTGGAGGAGCATATGTAGGTTCTCATATCTTAACAACAACACAGATTTATTTAAGAGCGACAATACCTATCCAAGGTTGGTCATCAAACGCAAAGATGAGCGAAGACTTTAGTGGTAGAGATATAGCACTACAAGCATCTGGAAACGACGGAGAAACAGTAACATCATCTGAAGATATACCTTTCAAGACGATAGCATATGACACAACAGCATCATGGTCAAATGCAGGAAACACTGGAAATAATACTAATGATGCCTTTACTGTACCAGAATCAGGATACTATGATATAGATTTATGCGTAAGAGTTACAGCCTCATCATCTTTTCAGGTAAATCTTTATGTAGATGGTACTCAGAGAGAAAGACATACTAAAGCTGCTGCATCAATTGTTACTAATGCATTTTTTACAGGATATTACCTAAACAAAGGGGAAGTAGTAACCTTTAGAACTGACCAAACATTAACACTAACAAATGATGGAGATTTACATAGGTTAAGAATAACTAAACGCTCATCAGCTCAAACAATTTTAGAAAACGAAACAGTAGCAGCTATTTATAGAACAGATAACAGTACTTCTCAGACTATCAACACTTCTTCTTCAGTGTTAATATATGAAGATATAGATCACGATACACATAATGCTTACGACACATCAACAGGTGTGTACACAGTACCTGCTTCTGGTATATATAGTATGAACGGGTCTTTTTTAACTGGGTCAGTAGCATTCACTGCAGGTGGAGGCGTTCAATTAGAAATAAGAGTAAACGGAGTAAATAAAAAGAGAGCGTTTAATAGAGCATGGGCTAATGGATCATACTCACATTATGTAGAAGGGAATGTTATACTTAAGTTAGAAAAGGGAGATGAGGTTGAAATTTTTGCATACTCATCAACAACGACAGGACCATCAACTTCGCCAGATTATAACGTATTTTCAATAGCAAGAATTAAATAATTATAAAAAACCAATAGGAGAATAACATGAGTTTCAGCTCAGGAAAAAATTTACAAAACAATGTTAATACTACTGAAGCACAAACACTCAGTAATAAAACAATGGATTCTACTACAGTAATTGAATCAGGAGCTACAATAACAACTCCTGCAATTATTGATCCAAGTAGATCAGACGTAAAGAAAGATACTTTATCTAACTTACAGACATACGCAAGTACTGCTTCTAACGGTCAGCTATGTTACGCCACAGATACTAAGAAGATGTTCCAAGTTTTAGACGGAGCATTAGCAGAAGTTGGTGGTGGAGCAGGTGGTATCAATTATATCACTAACCCAGATGCAGAAGTAAATGCCGATGGTTTTAGTAACTATGCAAATACAACTCCGGGTGAATTACCAGATGATTTTGGTGGAACAGTAAACGGTGGTTGGTCAGGAATTGCTTCAACAACTTCTAATCCTTTAAGAGGATCTAGATCATTCACTTTTGGTGGAATTGAAATATCAGCAGGTGATTTACAAGGTCACGGTGTCTATTCAAGCTTCGTAGTTGATTCTGCAGATAAAGCTAAGAAATTAACAATATCATTCGACTATCTAATTGATGATAGTTCAATAACAACTCCAGTTGATGGACAATTAAGAGTATATATTTACGATGAAACTAACTCACAATTAATCAGAGTTAATGGTGAAGATTTACAACTTAATGCAAATTCTGGAACTCATTATGCTCAATTTCAAACAGCTAGTGATTCAGTTAACTATAGATTAGTAATTCATAATGCTTTAGGTATGCAAAGTGGAGATTCATTTGATGTTAAAATGGATAATGTTCAAGTTGGACCTACTGCAATTGCTCATGGAACTATTGTTACAGATAGTATAAATTTAACTGCATCGGACGTAACACCTTTAATTAACCTAACGGGATGGGGAGGAGCGCAACTACAATATAGAAGAGTAGGAGATTACTTAGAAGGTAGTTTTTATTTAAGAAAAGATGGAGTGGCAGGTTCAGGATCTACCGAATTAAGATTCACATTACCTGATGGATTAGAAGGAGAGCTTAATACTGAAGACGGTTTTACAAAAGTAGGTAACGGAGATTATTATAACGATAGTAATGGTGGATTCGCTGTAAACTTAGCATCTACTACGGAGATGTCATTATGGAAACCATCGGCAATAGCAAGTTATAAATATTCAGATGTAATTCAAACTCAATATATTTCTTTCAACTTTAAGGTTAAAATAAAAGGATGGTCATCTAACGCTAAAATGTCAGAAGACTTAGGTGGAAGAGATGTTGTTGTTGAAGCATCTGGGAATGCAGGAACTGTTATAAGCGCATCTAACACCGATATAGATTTTACTGAATATGTTGATACGACTGGATCTTTTAACGGAACTCAATTTACTGCTCCAGAAACTGGAACATATCTATTTACAGGTAGTGTAAGAGCTACTGCGTCCACTGTCACCGACTTGAGACTATACGTAGACTCTGTTTATCAGAACTTTATAGCATACGAAGGAATTGCCTCTGACATGGTACAGTTTACTGAAATAGTTAAACTCAATAAAGGTCAATCGGCAAGTATACGTTCTGGTGCTAATATAACCCTGTCTAATAATACACAAGCTCACAGACTAAGAATTATAAAACTAGCATCACCACAAACGATTCTAGAAACTGAAACAGTAGCTGCTAGGTATACTAGTAATAGTGGTCAAAGTATTAGTAACAATGTTGAACAGGTAGTTATCTATGAAGACATTGATCACGATACTCATAACGCATATAACATTTCAACTGGAATATACACAATACCCGTTTCTGGTCTTTATTGGATAAAAGGTATAGCCACTTACTCTGGACTTAATTCAGACGCTTCTGAGGTAGTTGTAGGAGCTATTTGGATCAACGGTTCCGAGGAAACTGGGGAGATTTTTGAATTCTCTGCAACAAACGGAGTTAATGCTCACTCAGCTAAAGTAAGCGATACTATATTGCTAACTAAAGGGGATGAAGTAGCTATAAGGACATATCAAAACACAGGAACTTCTGAAGCATTAACGACAAGCGCATCAAGAAACGTATTTTCAATAGCAAGAATAAAATAACAATGATAAAAGTTATCATAACTAAATTAAACGGAGGTAGTTTCTCAAACATACTACCTTCACAAAAAGAAGCAGAAGAGTGGGTAAAAAACCATAAAGCTAAAGGTAAAGACGCAACAATAATTACATCTCCAAATAGAATAGACGGAGCTAAATTATTAGAAGAAGTTACTGGACCAATGGGAGTTAAACTTTTAAAACAAGAACTCCCTGCTGAATACACAGTTGAATATATTGAAGAACATTTATATGATCGTGAAAATAAAATGACACAAATGATCAAGAAACGTGATTCGATATTATGCGCTACAGATTGGCTATTTATCGCAGATGTTATTGTAGATCAGAAACATAGAAAAATGTATATGACGTACAGACAATATCTAAGAGATTTACCGAAGAAAATCGGAAGTTCAGACGCTATAGAAATTGAAGCATTTGAACACTGGTTAAGAAGAAAACACCCTTCAGAATTTATGGATGGTGGACAAAGTGAAAAGATTATTAAAAAATTTACATATTACTTGGAGGATTAAATGGATCAAATACAGTTTTTATTAGAAACATACCCGATGTTACAACACGTTATTGCTATCATGGTTATTTGTAGAGTGGTATTTAAGCCTATCTTCGCTATCCTTGGTAGATATGTTGAGCTTACAGTTGAGCAAGAAGATGATAAAAAACTCCATAAGTTTATGGGAACTAAGACATATAAAATGATTGTATTTATCGTTGATATGTTAGCAAGTGTTAAACTTCCAGCAGTTAAGAAAAAGGATAAGTAATGGGTAATAAACTAGATACTATATTAATTGCAGAACTAGTTTCAACAGCTACTACTGTAAACTCTGAGTTTGTAACTCCATCTATAGACATATCGAATAGAGAGAATGAATTCTCAATCCAAACTGTTTATGACAATGGTGTTAATGTTGATATGAAGATAATGCTTGAAGTTAGTAATGACGATGTTAACTTCTCACCAATAACAGATTCTGAACAAGTTATTACTAGTGCTACAGGGTCGGACATTATGGATATTGGTGGAACAGGTGTTAACTATATCAGAATTAAGATAGAAGTTACAACTGGAAGCATAGATGTACAAAGTATAGTTTATAAAGCAAAACGAAGACACTAAGAGGAGATAACCTTGGCAAATACATATAGATCATTTAACATAGGCGGGTCTGGAGGCTCTGATGACCGTAGAGTAAAAGTATCTATAGACGATACCTCAGCGGCATTCTTAGAAGAGAAAGTACTAGCAGAGTCATCAAAAGTACTGGTCACAACTGAAAATCCGGGAGCTAATGAGCTTATAAAGATTGACGTTGATGAGACTCAAATTGACCATAATAACTTATTAAACTACGACATTGACGAGCATAGAGCTTTAGATGACGCAACAACGACAACAACTTCTCTTTGGTCTTCAGATAAGATTCAAAGTGAATTAGATACTAAGATTAATGCTGCAACTCCAATGACTGACAATAAGCTTGTTAAGTCTATCGGAACTTCTGGCGTTGATGTAGAAGCTACTGGAATTGACGTAGATGATAGTAATAATGTTACAGGAGTAAATGACCTAACAATTGACGGTGACTTAACTGTAAATGGTACTACAACTTCTGTTAACTCTGACACATTAGACGTTACAGACGCTAATATTACTGTAAATAACGGTGGAACTCAGGCTAGTGCTGATGCTGGTAATGCTGGACTAACAATTGAAATGTCTGACGCTACTGACGTTGAACTAGGATACGACAGTACTACAGCCTCTAAAATGGCTCTAGGAGAGGTCGGATCTCAGTCCGAGATAATCACTGCAAACCATACACAAACGGTCATAAACAAGACTATAGACGTTGATAACAACACTGTATCTAACATTGAAACAGACAACCTAAAAGCTGGCGTATTAATCACTGATTTAGACCTAGCAGTATCAAATACAAACATAGCTGGTGCTCAAGCAGTAAAAGATTATGTTGTTGCTAGAGTGGCTGAAAAAGACGATGCAAGTGAAATTACATATACACCATCTACATTAGCAGATTGGGATACTGGAGTAGATCCGGGAAATGTTGACGGTGGATTAGATCAATTAGCTGAAAGAACTACAGATACTGAATCTGCGGTAGCTGCACATCTAGACGCTAACCCAAGTAAACATAATGCTGATCAAATTAACGTAACTCCAGCAGGTAATATAGCTGCTACAGAAGTACAAGCTGCTTTAGAAGAATTAGATACTGAGAAGTATGTAGCCGCTGACTTTGACGGAGATTTCGACACAAGATTAGCAACAAAAGATACAGATGATTTAACTGAAAGTGCTACTAATAAATACGCAAGCCCAGCTCAGTTAACTAAAATAGATTATATAACTGTTACACAAGCTGTTGATTTAGATGATGTAGAATCTAAAGCATTATCTGCTACTCAGCCAAGTGATAACATTTCAACACTTACTAACGACTCTGCATTTGTTGATGCTGCTGGAGCTAGAACTGCTGCTGTAGTAAACTCAACTGCCGGAAGTGAAACAGACCAAGCACCATCAGTAGCTGCAATGAAATCATATGTAGGATTTAGTGATGGAGATTTAACTGAAGGAAGTCAAGCAATTGCTGAATCTGCGGCTGGAGCAAGTGTTGTTGGACTAGCATTCGCTAACGCAACAGTAAGATCATTTGTAGCTCAAGTATCAGTTGAAATAGATGCTGCTGCAGATTTATTTGAAGAATATGAATTACACGGAATACAAAAAGGAGCAAGTTGGGAGTTATCAGAAACATCTTTAGGAGATGATTCAGACGTAAACTTCGACATAGATGCTTCTGGACAAGTAACATATAGCTCAAGTACATACGGAACATTCAATTCCGGTACTATTAAATATAGAGCTAAAGTAACTACCAAATAAGGAAGTTAAATGAGTTTTAACAAGAAAGACAATAAATTGGACTTTAAAAACGTCAAGAATACTCAGTTTGATCCCGGTCAGACACAGAAAATGGCGTTCTCTGAGCTTCAATCAGCGTTTAGACATTACGAGACTAATGCTATACTAAAAGACGCTTATACGCATTTTATACAAGAACTAGATGGTAGTGATAGACCTACCAAAGTAACATACTATCAAGCTAGTGCGCCAGCTTCTGATAGGATCAATGTACGAGCAGACTCAGGAGGAGATCTAGCTGGAACTTACTTCACTTTACAAGAGTTCATTACTAAAAAGACTCATGTATTTTGGTTTCAAGTTTCAGGGTCAGGAAGTGCTCCGGGAATTGGTGATGTTGAGCATCAAATTGACCTAACTACAAATGATCCTGCATCAGTCGTGGCGTTCGCTGTTAAAAGTGCAATAGAAAGTACAGATGAGTTTTATGTACTAGATAGTAACTTATTATCTTCTTATGTGGATATACAGTACTACCAATTTGGAGATACTCAAGCTATAGATCTTGGTACTTCTGGATTCTTAGCTAATAGACTAGTGCAAGGCGATAGTTTTGAAGTTGGTGAAATGTGTTTAGAATATGACACTGCTGGTAATCCTATCTATAACGGAAATACTTTAAAGGGACTAAGATACAATTCATATACTGCAAGTTTTGAAGTTACTCCTACTGGTGTAACAATAGCTGATAGTGATGGGCATGAGTTAAATATAAACCCAGACGGAAGTATTAACACTGTTCCTACAAAAGAATACGATAGCTTTGAAGTAACGGCTAGAGATACTATGGGAAATATAACTCAAGTTGAATATAAGTTACTTGCTGTATTAATTAAAACAGTAGATATAACATACGACACTGACGGTTGTATATTAACATACACGGAGACTCCAGCATAATGAGTGCTAAAGTTAAATACGTTATTAACCCATTTACAGGTCAATTTGATTCAGTTCAAGTTAAAGATAATATTAGCGCACAATCTGTAGTAGTCAGTAGAGAGTGTTTAGTATCATTAGCGGTTGGCGACTTAGTTATGGAAAGCTTAACGATAGTTAACGGAGTAGATAAAACAATAGATAATACAGACACTAGACCTACTATGGGAATAGTTCTTGAGAAACCTACAACTACTACTTGTAAAGTTTTATTAGTAGGAACTGTTCAAGGATTCTCAGGACTAACTAAGGCTTCTAGAGTGTTCTTAAATACTGATGGGACTATAACTGATGTAGCTGTTGGAACTGGATATTTACAGTGTTTAGGAACAGTAAGAGACGTAGATACAGTGGACTTTAATCCACAACTAATAAGAGTTAAAAGGACTTAAAAATGAGCAAAGTTAAAAAGCTAACTAAAGCAGAACATTTAGAAATGGAACTTAATTCTGAACAATTAAGGAGTCTTAAATTAGAACAAGACATTATGATTGAAAAGAAACAAGTAAGATTATTAAAAGCTAAGATTGCAGAGCTTGAGAATCAAAGAGTACTACAAGCAATGAATAATAACTTAGAAGGTATGAAGACTAGGCTCCAAAAAGCTGAAGATGAAATATCTAAACATACACAAAAGATTAAAGACAAATATAAAATTAAACATAGCTTTGGTATCAATCCTGATACCGGAGAAATCTTGGAGGATTAAATATGGCAATTAGAAAAGCAATTTTCGTAGACGCAAGCGGTGATTATGAAGAATCAACTGGTATGTACGAAACTGGTGACTTTATCAACAACTCTACCGGAGTAGCTGATGCAGGTAAACCAATCGTACTAGACTCAGAAGGTAAAATCGACCCATCTATGATTAGCTTTAACTCTTTAAGCTATAAAGTACCAGCAAGAGTAGCAACGACTGCAGCTATCGATTTAGCTTCAGCTCCGGCAGCTATCGATGGTGTTACTTTAGCAAGCGGTGACAGAGTTTTAGTTAAAGACGGTTCAACTGTAAATGGTGGAACAAGTTCAATCGACAACGGTATCTACATCTTTAATGGTACTGGTTCAGCAATGACTAGATCACTAGACTTTGATGAAGATGAAGAAGTTGTTGCTGGTTCAGTAGTTCCTATTGAAGAAGGTACAGCTAACGCTGACAGAGTTTACTTAATGATTAGTGACAATCCACTAGTTGTAGGTACAGACCCTCTTGAATTTGGAATCTTACCATTTAACACGTTTTCTGGTGGAGACGGGATCGACATCGATGGTTCTAACGTAATTTCTGTAGACATTTTAGATTCAGGTTCTGGTTTACATTTCGCAGGAACTGGTACAGATGAATTAGCAATTGAGTTTGCTTCTGACTTTACAATTGATGCTGCTGATGACTTAGCTGTTAAAGCAAGCGATTTAGCTTCTACAACTTTAGGTGAAGGTGCTGCAAGAGTTGGTATTAACGACGCTTCTGCATACTACACAGGTACAAGTGTTGAAGTTGCATTAGACGAATTAGAAGCTCAATTAGGTGGAGATACTTCTTCAACTATAGCTTTTACTGAGCAAAATGTTGTAGCTGACAACGATGCAGTTTACGCAGCTATTGACAAGCTAGACCTTAAATGGGGAGACTTAGCTTCTACTGCTAACGGTGAAGGTGCTTCACTTGTTGGACTTGAAGATGCTGGTGCTAACTATGACGCTACAAATGTTGAAGATGCTTTAGCTGAAATCGCAACTAAGTTAATCGATAGAGACTGTGCTACTACTGGTGCTGCAGTTACTGTTGGTGATTTACTATACTTTACTGCTGATGACACTGTATCTCCAATGGGTATAGCTACTTCTAACAGAGCAGTTGGTGTTGCATTAGAGTCAAAAGGTATTGGACTTGAAGTTTGTTATTCTAGATACGATGAAGTATCTTTTGGAGCAATCACAGGTTTAGGTGCTACTTTCGGTGATAGAATTTACTGGGACGGATCTGCACTTACAACATCTATTCCATCTGGATCTGGACAATATGTTTGGCAAGTTGGTATAGCTAAAAACGCTAATGATATGTTAGCAACTGTAGAATTTATTAAGAAAAACTCTTAATATTAACGGTAAGGGGTTGACAAGGCCCCTTGCCTATGTATATAATGGAATATAAATGGCTGATGATGTAAAAGTAAAGATTACAGAAAGAAACGGAGTTGAACTTGAGTTCGATGAAGAACTTGCGTTAGAAGCTCAAAATGTAGTATTTGATCCAGCTCCTACTGATTTAATTGCTACTGATGTTGACGGAGCTTTAAAAGAGATATCAGAAACAGTAGCTTCTTCTGCTTCTCCGGGATTTAGTTTCGGTAGATCAGGTAATTTATCATCAAATACTTGGCTAAGAAATGAAGGAGTATCATCAAACAGAGCAGGAAGGTACGTATATATAAACGATGCTGAGATAACTAGAGTATTCGTTTCAAATGAAGATATAAATACATTCTCTATCGGAGTATATTCTCACGATGGAGATCAAATAAATCTTACTTTACTAACTACGGTTAATATAATTGCTAGTAGAGGGGATGAGTTTATAGTAAGTATACCTGTAACAACAGGAAAACAATTAGCACTAAGAATAACTGGCGGATCTGCTAAAAATGTAGTAGCTGGTTTAGAACTAAAAGGAACTAATTAATGAGTAAGATATTAAAAAACACTACAGGAAGTAACATAGAACTAATATCGATAGGGTTAACTGTACCTGCTAATTCGCAGATAATAGTAGATCAAACTGATTACGATTTAGTTGCTACTTCAGATAGTTTACTTGAAATAGCTCCTTTGTTAATATCTGGTGATATAATAATAAACGACGGTGTTTCTGATCTTTCTGGATCAAACGGACTATCTTTATTACAAGGTAATTTAACTACTATAACAGACAATCTAATAGATAATGATAGGATAAAAGTAGATATAGGGGCAGCGTTAGTTGAAGGACCACAAGGACCACAAGGAGATCCGGGACAAAGTGGATTCGGAGTATATGCTTTTGCTAACGTATCCAGTAGTGGAACAATATCAAAAGGTAGAGGAATATCTGTAGTAAAAACAGGAACAGGAACTTACCAATATACATTTTCTACACCCACTCCGGATTCTGATTACATAGTTAGTGCAGGTTTTGAAAACTTAGGAACTAATACAGATACTAACTGGTTTGTTGATAGTAAAACTATAAACGGCTTTATACTAACTACTGGTATAGGAGACAATAGTACAACAGTAGATACTCTAGCAGACACTAATCATAATGTTACTATTTTAGGAGATGCAGGACCACAAGGAATAACATCAGCATACGAATCTTGGTTAAATGTAGGTAACACTGGATCTGAACAAGATTTTCTAAATTCATTAAAGATAGACAGTTTAAAGATAAGTTCCAATGATCAAAGTACATCTTCTTTTTTAGAAAGTAAATTTATATCTTCTAACAATAAATTAGATATAAGCGTTGCAAATGAAGGTGCTAATGAACAAATTGAATTAACTGTAAACGCAGCTAATATCTCAATAAGTGAACTTAACGATGACTCTAATTTCTTAGACGAAACAGCTCATGATTCACTACCTCAAGATAATCCACATAATGTTACGAAGACTCAAGTAGGATTAAGCAATGTTGATAATACTTCTGATGCAAATAAACCAATATCTACAGCAACTCAAACTGCTTTAGATTTAAAGTATGACGCAAGTAACCCTAACGGCTACGAAACTCCTGCACAATTAAATAGCAGGGATACTGATAATAGAAGTAGAGCTAATCATACAGGAACACAGTTGTCTTCAACTATAAGTGATTTTAATGTGTCAGTTGTTGGGGCACAGACAGTAACCGCTATCCAAAAAATAGGAAACATAATAAGGTATACGGACGAAAGCGGATCAGACACTGATATAGATCTTTCAATCTACATAGATGACACAAACCTAGCAAGGATAGTTTCTGGGGTACTAGATTCTGGAACAGGGATTGTTACTTTCACTAGAGATGACGTTTCAACATTTACCGTTGACTTTAGTAATATAATTCCTAACATTTCTGTACAAAATAAAATTCAAGTATCTAAAAATGGAAACGATACTACTGGCGATGGATCTTTAGGCAAGCCTTATTTAACAATAAACCAAGCATTAACTTATATAAATACTCAAACTCCTAGTATTACAAACCAATTTTATATAGAAGTAGGACCGGGAAGTTTCATAGAAAATCCAATAACAATACCAGAGTATGTTTTACTATCTGGATCAAGCAGTAGAACTACAGTAATAGCTGCTAATCCAAATGCCGATTTAATCAATGTCACACAGAATACAACGATAAGGGACATAGTATTATATGGAGTATCTAACTCAGCTAATTATCTAATTAAAGCCCAAGGAACAGCCAGCGGATTAGTTGGGATAATATCAGTAATACTATCTACTTCAGCTAACGGGATATGTTCAACGTCCTCTTCTGGAATATTATCAACAATAATAAACGAATGTATAAGCAACGGTATTACAGGAGACTGTATAGTTTCAAAATCAGGAGCAAATATAACATTAGATTCTGGATACTTTATAGGTAATGGAACTACAACGGTAGCCTTAGTACAAGACGGAGGGGATTTAACTATTTTCAGTGGGAAAACCGAATATTGTTTATCATCTATAGATGTTAGGTCTAATACAGGTAAAGTAAATATATACTCTATAGACAACGCAGAAGGCACTATACCTCTAAGACAAACTGGAACAGCAGATATATTTGTAAACGGAGGTAGAGTTGATTTATCTAAAGCTCAGATAATTGAAACATCTGTTATAGAAGGATTTGTTTATTCAGAAATACAAGGTGAAAAAACTGTAAATATACTATCAGAACTATCGGTAGGTATTCCCGGAAAAGGAAGAGAAACTTGTTTAGGAGAAGGAGACTCTTATACCAATGGAATGCTTGTGTATAGTTACAATGGAACTTTTACGAACATTACCACGAGTACAATTAGTGCAGACGGATCTACCTTTACATTCGATAGTACAGCAGTTAACGACGCTATATATCTAGCTACTGCATTACCAGAAGAAGTTACAGGAAATAGGTTTCCGTTTTTTGGATTAAAGGTAAATACATTAACTGCCTCAGTAGGCGGAGAAATAGCTGCTGAATACTGGGACGGATCTTCTTGGATAGAATTAAACCACATGAGTACAGATTCTAGTGGAACATATTTACCTCATAAGAAAGAGATTTTCCAAAGAACAGGGTTTGAACACGTAAGATTTGACTACACTATAGAAGATGATTGGCAAACTAGTGACCCAGTAACATTAGGATTACCTTTATATTGGATGAGGTTTAGAATAGTATCTACGCTAACAACTGCTCCAGTATTTGAACAGTTTAAAGTACATTCTAATAGAACAGAGATAAACAAAGATGGTTATATTGAGTATTTTGGAACAGGTAGACCTATTAATATATTACCATTTGACTCTGGTACATTTCAAGCCGCTAACGCATCTCCCAATAATCAAGATTTATGGATAGGGGATAATTTAGGAGTAGGTAGAATTGAGAATCAATTTGACGCCTTTACTACAGATAGGGTAGGATTAGTTAGACCTTTACCATTAGACTTAGATACATCATGTCCTATGAAAGTAATACTACATTTACACTCAGAACTAACCGATGTTTCGCCAGATATAGATTTCACTATAAGATATTCAACGTCAAACCAAGGTAGTTCAGTATATGATGCTACCAATCTTGCTCCAACAACTGCTGTTGGTCAAAAAACGGTAACAGGAAGTGTTGCAAATCCGGGTCAAGATTTACAGTTTATTATAGAATTTAACCTAGACATATCAGACTTTACCACAAGAAACTCATCAAATATTGGAGATCTATTATGGTTAACTATTCAAAGAGATAATGACGGAAATACATCAGATATATCATTAATCCAAGTAGAGATTCAGTACACTAAATGGTGTAACGGAGGACATCAGTAATGAAAAAATACGGTATTTTAAATAAAATTAAAAATAAGGTAATTAGAACATACACTCACACTAGGATGAAGTCTATTAAATTAACTTCTGACGAGGTTCAATTTGAACTACTTGATAGCAACGGGGATTACGGACTTGATGAGTTAGCTTATAGTTGGGATGGAAGTAACGTGGTTTTTGATAGCCAATATATTCCTTTTAAGTCGGAAGATCATCATTTAAAAGTATACAGATATATACAAGACGCTAATAAAAAATACAGGTTATCAGAGGTTCCAAAAGGACATAATTATTCTTCAGGATTAACTGACACTCTATACCCTAAAAGACATTTTAATCAAGGAGAGTTATATAAAGTAGAACACTTCTCTGATGAAGCTAGAACAGATTTAATAATAAGAGTAGATATTGTATATACTAGAGATGCGTTAGGATTTGCATTAGATAGAACTACAACTAGAACTTGGATAAAAGAAAACGGAGAAGATCATCCAAATACTAAAGTAACTAGAAAAGTATATCACCAAGGAACTTTAGATCCTATTGAAGAAGGTATTAGAAGAAGAGGTAATATTGTTAAAGGGCTTCAGATGCCTATATTAGGAATGATGATGGCAACAATATCTACAAAATCGGGAGAGTCTGAACCAGAAAGACAAGCTAGGATTGTTAAACTTGGAAGAAAGTTTTTAGCAGAGAATAAAGAAGACTTTACAATGTTTACTGAAGATTCAAACAGACAGATTGTAGATAATGTTAAAGAGTCTACAGACTTCTGGATAGATAATATAATAGACGCAAACGGAACAACTATACGATTGTACATTTTAGCCCAACTAGATATCGGCGGATTAGATTAACATTAAAAAAAAACCTAAAATCAATATTAAGGAGATTTTAATGAAAAAGATATGTGTTGGATTTTCAAAGAATAAGCATGATAAGATATTTAGCGTAATCTTACAAAAGTATTTAGGAACAGATTATTCTCATACGTTTGTAATGTACAATACTGCAAAGCATATGGGAGATGATTCAATATATCACTCTTCTATGGGATCTGGAATTGGATTTATGGCTAAACATGTATTCGAAGAAGATAATACTATAGTTATGGTATATGAGATAGAAGTTGAAGATGATGTATATTCCCAAATAAGAAAAGAGTTATTCTATAATTGTGGTAGAAAATACGGATTCTGGCAGAACATGGGAATAGTACTAGTTGACTTTGCTAAACAAGTATTTAAGATGAAGATACAAAACCCATTTAGAAAAGATCAAAATTGTTCTGAATTAGTATATAGAGATGTGATATCAATTGCGTTTCCAGAAATGGCTGAAGAATATAACCCAGATACTATAAGTCCTAAAGAAGTAGAGGATATTATGAAGAAAGTAGGAAAAAGGATAAAGTAATGAACGATCAAGAGAAAAGAGCTGCATTACAGAAGATTAGAGAGGCTAGAGCTTCTAAGCGTAAAGCTAGTTATGCTAAAGATATGGGTAAATTAAATAGCTCACAATCTAACGTATTTGACCACACTTTAAGAGATGCGGATAAAATGGAAGTTAAAAGTGGTGATCATTGGGCTGCTCAATTAGATGCTAAAAGAAAGGCAGCTAAGATATCTAGAGGATTACCAGTGGAAGAAGCTGTGGGAGATACTCTTGATTATAATAAAATGAAGAAAGATATGATGAAGAAAAGTAGTGTCGGAGACAGTCTGAGACGAGGTATAAAGCCTCTTTCTAAAGGACTTAAGATGTTACCTATAGTAGGCTCTCTGGCTGGCTTAATGGGGGCTGAGGACGCTTCTGCTGCCGTACCTATCCTAGATAGTGCTGACAGTGCTGGAATGTCCCCAGAGGACGAGAATACGATGATGGCAGAGATTCAGGCTAAGAAGGACTACGGTAACTCTCCTGCTGCTGCTGATCGAATGGCTGCATTAGAAAAATTAAAGAAAAATCAATAACTTACAAAATAAATACAAAAAAAATAGTGCAATAGATAGAAAATTTAACAACTATATAGTAGGAGAACTATATGTCTAAGAAAGAACTAAAGAAAGAAATGCTTAAGATGCTTAAATCAGATATGGTTGGCATGAAAAAAGACGGAAAGAAAGACTTATTCGATGGTAAAATGCCTAAGAAAATGGAGAAAGTAACAGTAATGTCTGACTCTAAAGAAGGTCTAATGGAAGGTCTATCTAAAGCTGAACAAATCATGAAAGCTAAATTAGGTTCAAAAGAAGAAAGTAAAGAGTGCGATGTATGCAGTGCATCACCTTGTGAATGTGAATCATAATTTAAACAGGAGGACACATGTCCAGAGTACTAACCGGAAATAAGTTAGTTGAATCAGTGCGTAATCGTGCTATGATCCCTAACGACACCAGTGTATATACAGATCAGAACATATTAGATATCTCTAATGAAGAGATAGATGTACAGCTTCTTGACAAACTATTGACGCTACATGAGGAGCATCTGACTACTCATATAGACATACCTAGAAATGACAATGGGGTTTATGATATTCCATATAGATCTGTAGGAAACAAGATAAGAGACGTTGTACTGATTAATGGTGGAACTCAATATGAGCTTTCACAAATATCTATTGGCGAGTTACCTGATTATACATATGATAATTCAGCAAGTTCTCATGGAATGGATAAATTCTATGTAGAATCAAACCAAATTAAATTCTTAAAACCAACTAGATCGTATGATACAGTACGTATCTATTTCTATATCAGACCAAGTGTACTTACTAAAACAGAGGAAGCTGGTCAAATAACAACTATTTCAAATGACGGAACAGAGACAACATTAACATTCACTACTATGCCAAGTAAATTTGCTTCAACAGTACTATTTGATATTGTTGGTCAAAGATCTCCAAATAGAATAAAAGGTTGGGATATTCCAAAATTAGAAGTAAACACAAGTTTAAATTACATCAAGTTTAATACTTCGGATATCGAGGACGTTCTTGGGGACATAAAAGCAGGTGATTATGTTTGTCAAGCGGAGGAATCTCCGGTTCCAAATATACCAACGGAAATGCACCCTTTGCTTGCTCAACTTACTGCAGTTCATATTCTTGAGGCATTGGGGGATAGCGAAGGACTCGGTAATGCTCAGAGAAGATTGGACAAAATGACTAAATCTGTTATGGAATTAGTTGACGACAGAGTTGAGCTTGCTCCTAAGAAAATTAAACCTAGACATGGTGTTTTAAACGAATCTAGAGCTGGAGCATTTAAACGTAGACGAAGAGGTAGGTAATGAGCCAAAGAGCTAATCTTATAAAGTGTGCAGGACTCCTGACGCACGGATCTGAGCTTTCTAGAAAAGAAGGATCACTAGTACAAGCTACTAACGTAAACATCGACGAAGACGGTGTTGTAACTCCACGTAGAGGGTTTAACGACTATGGTAATGCTACTGATCCATCAGCTACTAAACCAGTTAAACAACTAATTGATTATAAAGAAAGACTATTCAGACATTATGAAGATCAAATCCAATTTGAAGACGATAATGGATTGTTTCAAGATATAGCTGGTTCTTATACTGAATTACGTACTGGATATAGAATTAAGTCACAAGAATCAAAAGGTAACATGTACTTTACTACCGAAGAAGGTATTAAACGTATATCAGTAAAAGCCACATCAGATTTAACATCAACATCTACAGTAATTATCGACCAAGCAGGTGTACCTAAAGCTGCTTATATGGAAGGTGAAGCTGTAGATACAGTTGGTGGATTCTTACCACCACAATCTAAAGTCTCATATAGATTTTTATTTGGAAGAAAAGATAATAACAATAACCTATTACTTGGTTCTCCAAGTGCTAGAGAAGTTATAGCTAATAGTAATGATAAAGCTGTTGTATATCAAAGTGAAGACTTAACAATTGACCATGTAGGAACTCCTTTAGTAGATCAAGATTATATTATCATATCTGCCGCTGGGTCTAAGTTTACTTTTTATTTCAAGACAGGAGCACCTGCTATAACGCCTCCATATGATTCAAATACATTCGGAACAAATTTCGTAGAAGTTGACATTAGTACTGTTGCTTCTAATAATGATGTAGCTGCAATATTAGCAAATCAAATAGCTTTAAATATGTCTACTTACAATGTAACATTATTAGCAAATACTGTAACAATTACATCAAATGAAGAAGGTACTCACGACGCTACTATTATAAGTGCTGCTGTCGGAGCCATATCTCAATCCAACATAGTCTCAGGATCTGTGGTTGAAGGTAATGACGCAAACTGTGACCTTACTCTTATACTACCATCAGATATTGACGAGAACTATTTTGTACAAGTATATCGTACAGGAATTATAACAGCTATAGAAGGCTTAGATCTTGATGATATAGATCCGGGTGATGAATGTAACATAGTGTATGAAAAAGCTGTTACAAGTACGGATATAGCCGCTGGTGAGCTTACATTCACCGATACTACTCCAGAGTCATTTAGAGCTGCTGGTGCTCCATTATATACAAACGAAATAACAGGATCTGGGATATTACAATCTAATGATCCACCACCAATTGCATTGGATATTGCTTTATTTAGAAACTCAATGTTTTATGCAAATACTAAATCTGCACATAGAGCTGAATTTAACATCTTATCTGTAGATAACTATGTAAATGATACAACTAGAATCATAGTAGGTAATTCTACTATAACTAGGTACTACACTGCTGCTGCAGTTGAAGATGCTGATACTCCTGAAGGTGGTGATTTTGAACTATCTACTTCTGTATCTGTTGGTCAAGCTATCGATCAAACATCTAGAAGTTTAGTTAAAATAATCAATCAAGATTCACAGTCTCCTGTTAATGCTTTTTACTTAACTGGTGCTGATGATCTTCCGGGTCAACTACTATTAGAAGCTAGAGATTTATCTGACGATACTTTATATGTAGGTGTTGAAGAGCCAAGCTTTGCTGACATTGGTGGAGAGTTTAGTCCGGAAATAGGAGTTTCAACTCAAGTAACTAGATTAAGAGGTAATACAAATACAACTATATTAACATTAGCTGGAATAGGTCTTGGAATCACAGATGGTGATAGCAAGTTCTTTTCTTTCTTAAATGATTCTTCAGATCCAGATGCACCACCATCTTTCTCTGGAGTATATACAGTATCTAATGTAACTGAAGGTGGCGGTAACACAGACTTAGAAATAGATTATATTCTACATACTGATTACGACTCTTCTGGAGCTAATCCGTTTCCAGTAGTATTTACTGCACTATTTAACACAGATTTACAATCAGATAACTTAGAAATTCCAAATAGATTATATTACTCAAAAGCAGATGAACCAGAAGCGGTTCCTATTGCTAACTATATTGATGTCGGTGCTAAAGATGAAGAGATTAAAAGAATACTTGCATTACGGGATAATTTATTTGTTCTTAAAGATGATGGTATTTATATTGTTTCCGGTACTTCTGCTCCAAATTTTTCGGTTAGGTTACTGGATAATACAAGAATTATCGCACCAGATAGTGCTGCTGTTTTAAACAACCAAATATACTGTTTAACTGAACAAGGTATTACAGTTGTAACAGATTCTGGAGCTGGAGTAATATCAAGAGGAATTGAGAATTTAGTTGATGAAATAGCAAATGCTAAGTTTGACTTTGTTCCAAATACTTTCGGAATAGCTTACGAAAATGATAGAGCATATGTACTATTTTTACCACAAGATGAAGATGATACTTCTGCAACACAAGCGTATAGATATAACATATTTGAAAGAACTTGGTCAAAGTGGGAATATAGCGCAACATGCGGTCTAGTAATGGAACGTGATGCTAAGATATACCTTGGTGATGGTGATAGAAACTATGTTGCTCAGGAACGTAAAGAATTTGACAGAACAGATCAATGTGATAGGGAATTTGTAATACAGATATCTGCTGACGGAGTTGACGGAACTGAGGTTAAGATCTCAAATTCTGACGATGTTGAAGTTTCTGACGTTATTACACAAACTCAAGATATAAGTATTAATTATATAAATAGTAGATTATTAAGAAGAATGGATACATTCGATACTGGGATAACACCTCCAGCTTCTAGCACTATGCAGGAATCTTTCGGAATGGGTGCTGGTGACGATATGGTAGAGAAATTCCAAGCTATCAACGACTATTTATTCAGCTTAGATCCAGTAAATGTTACAAACAAGGCAGTAACTATTAGTACCGTCTTAGAGGACGTTAATACGCTTGTAGACGAGCTTAACGCTGTACCTACTATAACTACTCTAAAAGACTATACGAAGCCTGAGAGCGTCACTTATGAGGCTTATATAACGGAAATAGATGCTCCAAACAACTTAATATACGTACATGCTGCTAGACCGTTCATTCAAGGCGATATTACAGTATATAAACACTTTGTTCAGACTATAGAGTGGAATCCTCAACATTTTGGAGATCCTTCTGCTGTTAAGCAAATACGTGAAGTAACTATATTGTTTGACCAAAATAACTTCTATGACGCAATAGCCAAATTTGGATCTGATGTAGACCAAGCTTTAACTGAAGTTCCTTTCCAAGGTAAAGGTATAGGTTATTGGGGAGATATGGAATTTGATAATCCTAATGCTTATTGGGGCGGAGAAGGTAATGATATACCTTTCAGAACTATAGTACCTAGAGGTAAGCAGAAATGTAGATATCTTACTTTAGTATTTGAACACAAAAACGCTAGAGAAGAATTTAGAGTATTAGGAGTTACAGGAGTAATTAGACCTATAAGCTCAAGAGGATGGAAATAATGCCTAAGTTAAATAACACTAGAAATATTAGAGCTGAAGACTTTGACGATGAATATAGCCAATTGATTAGTCAGTTAGGATCTATTTTAAACTCATTTATGCAGGAAGTTGTTGAATTATCTGACAGTAGAATAGACTTTGATAATAGGGTAGAAACTATTAAAACTATAGATGTTACTGTGGATAGCTCAGGAATACCTACCCAGACACCTTTTAACGTAAATGTCGGTAAAACTGGTGTAAAAGGGATACAAGTAATAAGAGCTTATAATCTAACGAATTCAAGTATTTATCCAACTTCACAACCCTTTGTCAATTTTAGCCCAATTGGAGGAGATCTAATAAAAATACACAGTATTACAGGTCTTCCAGCTAATAATAAGTTCCAAATAACACTTGTAATATACTAGAATTGTTCATTTTTTTAATTTTATTGTACGAATTTCGTATAAATTTAACAACTATATATAGAGATATAAATAAAACAGGACATTTATGGCATACGATGCGTCAAACAACAAACCAGATCAAAATCAAGTAGTTTCTTCTACTCCCCTTACGGGTGGTCAGCAACCTGCTGCACAACCTCAAGGTCAGGACTCTCAGGCTTCCCAAGCCGCACCATCTCAACCATCAACAGTACAAGCCGGAATGTCATCAACTCAAGCTGGAGCAGCTCAACAGCCGCAACAGTCAAGTAAACCAGCCTCTTCTGGAATGTTTACAAATATCCAGAAGTATGTTCAAAAGAACAAACCTCAAGCACAGAAGATGGCAGGAGCAGTTACAGAGAATGTTGGATCACAAGCATCTGATATTGCTGCACAAGCAGAAAAGAAACAAGCTGATATGAAGGCTGCTTTGGACTCAAACCAAGCATCACTTGCTAGTCAGAAACAAGAAGCTGAGAACATTGTTGGAAACGTAATGGGGACAAATCAACCTCAACAACCAGCGGCTACTGAAGCACCAGTAACACCTCAACCTACTCAAGAAGATCAAGCCTCTAGGTTCCAAGAATTATCTGCAGGACCAAAAGGAATGATAGATGTTGGTAATGTTAGTTTAGCTGAACAATCTCAAAAAGCAAGAGCTTTACAGCAAATGGCTGGACAAGCTGGAACTGAACAAGGTCGTAGAAACCTTCTTCAAGATACATTTAGTAAACAAGGTGCATATACTCAAGGTATGGGTGGTCTAGATCAATTAATTACTTCAGGTGACGATCAAGCTAGACAACAAATAACGCAAGGTGTTCAAGACGAAGCTAATGCTTTAGATAAAAATATATCTGATATGAGTCAACAATTTACATCAAATGTTGGACAATTTCAAAGAGAAAGAGATCAATTTGGTGATTATGTAACAGGACTTGCTACTGATCAAATGGGATCAGATCAATTTGCTAATTTAGAAGATAATTATAGTAAGTTAAAAGGTTTAGAAGCTGACTATGCTCAGAACCAAACTATGGATAAAGATTACGAGAGTCTTATAAGTGGAAGTCAAGGAAGTTTCGATAACGCTAAATCTGCTTTACTAGGTAGAATTAAAGCTGAAATGAAAGCCGCAGATTCTAGAGCAGGAGCAGGGAAGTATTCAGTTCCTATACATAAATCAGGATGGAAAACTTTAGGAGATAAATTCAACGCTGATATTGCTAATCTCCAAAACCCAGAAGCTTTATTAGAATTAGAAAAAAAATATATGGACCCATTTGGTAGTAAAACACATTTTAGTAGTGATAGAAATCATCAACAAATACTAGCAAAGAAAGCTTGGGACCAAATGCAAAGTCAACAAGAACAACAAGAAGCATATAATAGCACTAAAGGTTTACTGTCAAATGAGATATCAGGAATGTTACCTCAAACACAAGAAAACCTTTCTAGATTCCAAAAACTAAAAGGTCTATTAGGACAAGAAGATGTTAGAAGTTTAGACTCTATTGGAGACTTAGAACTAGCTCCAGAACAGGTTCCAACAAGAGAAGGTGGTTCAGGCGGAGGAAGAGGGTTAAAGTAGATGGAATTATACAAGCAATACCTTAAGGAAAGAGACGAGGTAGAATTAATACATAACGACGATTGTTTTATAACGTACAAAATATATGAAGAGGATAACTCAGCGTCAATAATAGATATATACTCAAGACCGGAAGTACGTGGTCAACAAGTAATGAAGAAATTTATTGAAGAATTAATAGAAGAGTTTAAGAAAAAAGATATAGAAACAGTTTACGGCTTTACAGACGAAAGAACAAACGGATGGAAAAGAAGTCATAGATTGATGCTAAAGTTTGGATTTGAGTATTGTGGAAAAGATCCAGATGATAAACATAGAAATAATTACTACAAAGACCTATAGGAGATAACGATGGGTGGTAAAGCAGCAGATCCAAATAAAGCAGCGAGAGAGGCTCAAAGGGATAAAATGAAAAGAATGGAGCTTATAGATACTCCAGAACTTGAAGAATATGTACTTCAGAATCCTGAATTAGTTGGATTATTAGATGCCGAACAATTAGGTCAATCTGCTATGGGAGACATTAGTACTGACCCTAGATTGAAAGAGCAACAGATGCAAGCATTATCTGGAATGCAAGAACGTGCTGACCAAGGGTTAACAGCTCAAGATAAGTTCGCTATGGAAGAGATGATGGGACAAGTAGGTGCTCAAGAAAAGTCTCAACGTGCTGCTATTGAATCAGAAATGGCTCGTAAGGGTATGGGAGATTCTGGTGCATCACTTATGGCTAAGTTGCAAGGAAGTCAGGGAGGAGCTAATTCTGCTCGTCAGAAGGCTATGCAAATGGCTGCTCAAGGTCAACAACAAAGAATGGCTGCCCTTCAAGGTATGGGACAAATGGCTGGACAAATGGAAGGAGCTGATTTCCAAAGACAATCTCAACAAGCTAGTGCTAAAGATGCAATTGCTAAAGCTAATGCAATGAATAGACAAAATGTTAACGCAATGAATCTATCTGCTAGACAACAAAATGAAAACTCAAGAGCAAATATTGCTAACCAACAATCTCAGGTTAGAAACCAGCTTAATCAACAACAGTTTAATAATCAGATGGCAAAAGCCGGATCTCAGAACTCTATAAGTGCTGGACCTGCTGGACCTCAGAAACCAAGTGCAATGCAAGGTGCATTAGCTGGTGGATCTGCTGGAGCATCTTTCGGTCCTTGGGGAGCTGCTATTGGAGCTGGTGCAGGAGCATTAGCAACTCAAATGGAAGACGGTGGTATTGCCAAAGCGCAAGCTCAAGAATCTAAACAACATGAGAAATTTAAAAGTGACTATATGAAGAGAGTTCGTGGAGAACTTGTTCCTCAAAAAGAAGCTAGAGAAGAAGTAACTGGACTAGAAAATGGTGGAGTTGCTTTTGGAGACGCATTTAAACAAGCAAGATCACAACAAGGCGATGGCGGATCTTTTGATTGGCAAGGTAAACAATATACAACTGATTTAGCTAAAGAACCAGTTTCAGAAATGCCAGTTGAGTTAAGAGAAGGGTTTGGAGCTGCAGAAAAAAACCCATTTTTTGATCAAGGTAAGATGCAACAAGATATGAAAAAAGCAATAGCTGGAGAAGAAGTAAAAGACATAGCATTGCTAGGACAAGGTAATGATAAAACATCTGCTGATATACAAACAAATGAACAAGCTCAAGAATTAATTAAAGGCGATGATTCTGGAATGTCTGGAGCAAATATTGCTAAGGGACTTAAAGCTGCTAACCAATTAATGGGAGCTTTAGAGCCAAAACAAGGTGAAGCTTTTGAAGATACATTTAAACTAGAAAAAGCTGAAAACGTAATGACACCCGTACAATCTCAACAGTTTGGTAACGCATTTCAAGGTGCTCAATTTGAAGACGGTGGAGTTAGTCCAATATCAGAAATGGCTAGAATGAGACAACCTACATACGAATGTGGAGGAATACATTCAGGAACTAAACAAGCTGAAGACGGAGACTTAATGTTCGATTCTGAAGGCGAAGGTGCTGTAGTTGGTGGAGATTCTTTTGAAAGAGATAGAGTTGATGCAAGACTAAACTCTGGAGAAGCAGTACTAAATGTTGCTCAACAACAACGCTTAATGGATATATTAAGAGGTGAAGAAAGTGTTGACAGCTTAGGAGAAGATGATATAGTGGAAGGTGTGCCTTCAGGATATCAAGAGGAATTAACAGAAGAAATTGACAATGGTGAAGACATGAAAGTAAGTGGACTTAAAAAACTACTTTCAGCACTAGGGGAATAATAATGGAAGATATGGATTACTTAAAAAAGTTACAAGCTGCTATGATGGGAGGATCTCCAGAAAGAGAAGAGTATGTAACTACTCCGTTAGAAGAGGATATGGCTCAGGAAGCTACGGCTACTGCTGAAACTCAAAGAGAAACTGTTCAAGATGTTGCTGGAGTTGCTAGGGGAATTGCCTCTTCTGAACAAAACCCAGATCAAACTAAAAGAGATATAGAACAGACTAATGAAGATGCTAGATCTCCTTATATGGAACCTAAAGCTAAAGAGGAATACTCTAAGCTAATCGATCAGTATAAAGCTAAACTAGCTGAACCTGAAAAAGAGTTAGGTTGGAAGGATCATTTACCAGACGTACTAGCATCTGCACATAATTTACTAAACTATGCTCAAGGAAGTCAATTTAAAGATATAAAATCAAATCATGCTCAAAACTTAAAAAAAGAAAGATCTTCTAAGAAAAAAGAAGAGTTATCTGGTATGCAAAACCTTCAAAAGATGTATCAGAATTATATGGCTATGGGTAAGAAAGATGAGATGACTCCTTACCAAAAGAAGCAAGTAGAGTTAGCTGAAAAGAAACTTAAATCAGAAGGTAAGAAACCAAAAGAAACTGAATTCGGCAAAGCAGTACATAAGAAACAAGCTGCTGATTTCGCTGAGTCTCAGAAAGCATTACAAACAAATGCAAACAATATGTCAAAAGTTGACGAAGCTATGAACGCTCAATTACAATATAGTAAAGATGAAACTTTAGGAACTGGTCCTATTGCTACATTAGGTGGACTAACTAAATATGTAAGTCAAGATACCGAGTCATTAGATGCTAAGTTTAAAGATATTGACCTAAAGAACATGGTTAGTACATTTGCTGGTATGAGTAAGGCTGTAGATTCAGATGCTGAACGTAGAGCATGGAAATCAACTCAGGCTTCTGTTTCAAATGATGACGAAACTAACGTACAAATACTATTAGGATCTAAAAGTTCACTATTAAAAGATAGGATAGTATCACAAGCTAAAGCTGATTATGTTGATAAATACGGAAACTTAGATAGATTTGATCATCCTATATTAAGAGGTGAACAAACTACTATAGTTGACCCTAAAGGTGAATTACAAATTGTAGATAAAACACAAATACCAAACTTGAAGAAAGCTGGGTTTAGAGACTTAGATAAGTACGCATCAGATCTGTTAAAAGGTAAGAAAGAATCTACCAAAGCTGATCCAGAAATGTTAATTCAAAAGATGCAAGAAAAGAATCCTAACGCTTCAAGAGAAAGGATTATAAAAGGATTAAGAGCTAAAGGACTTATGTAATGGCTAAAAAAGAAGATAACTTTGATGATTTAGATTTCTCTGCTGTAGAAGAACAAGATAACTTTGACGATCTTGATTTTGCTCCAGTAGATGATGAAATATCTATGACTGAAACAGCAGCTTTAGCTGGTGGTCAAGGTTTAACTATGGGAATGTTAGATGAATTGTACGGGATGTTCGCTGCTAAAGGCGGAGCTAGTCCTAGACAAATGATACAAGATCCAGAAGGTTCTGCCGCTAAAGAAAAAGAAATGATGGAAAGCTACGTAAAAGAAAGAGATGTAGCTAGAGAACATATTAAAGCAGCTAAAAAAGAAAATCCCGGAACAGCAATAACAGCAGAAGCTTTAGGTGGAATAATACCTGCTGCATTTACTGGTGGCGGAGCTGCCGCTGCAAAGACAGGTGCTGCATTAGCTGGAAAAGCTCCTATGGTTAAAAGCTTAAGTGGACTAGCTAAAGAAGGTGCTAAGTTTGGTGGAGCATATGGATTCGGAGAAAGTGAAGGTGAAACACTTCCAGAACTAGCTCAAGATACTGCGGTAGGTGCTACAACTGGAGCATTAGCTGCACCAGCAATGTCATTAGGACTAAAAGCTGGAGTTAAAGGAGTTAAGAAAGTAGGAGAAGGTTTATCTGATTTAGCGGAGAAATTTCCAACAATATCTAAGCCATTTAAGTTCGCTAAAGAACATGGGATGACTAGTAATAAAGAACGTAGTAAGATAATGGAAAAAGAGGTTAAATCTCTTGTTGATGATATAAAGAAAGCATTTAAAGACATTGGTATGGACGATAAATTAGCTGCTCAGAAGGCTGCTAGAGCCGAGGAAACTCTAAACCTTACTGGTGACTTACAGGCTATCGCAAACGGCTTAAAAGAAGAAGCTGGGATGCTTACAGGATCTGCTAGTAATAAGATTATGAAAATGGCTGACCAAGTAGAAACTATGGCTGTTGGGAATCAAACTAAAGCTGCTCAAAAATTAGTTGAAAAAACTAAAGATGAGATACAGAAAAAAATGGACGCTAGTACTAGAAAAGAAACAATGGCTCCAATTAAAGCTGAATCTAAAATAGCTAAACATATCCTTAAATCTGGGGACGAGTTAGAAAATATACAAGAAGGTCAATTCCAATTTGATGACCTTGCTGAAATACCTTGGGATACTAAAGGCGGTAATCTAAGTAGAAGCAGAGCTAAATTTACTGAAGAAGTATTAGATGAAGCTGGTGAACCAATTAAACAAAGTTATCAGAAACAATTTATAGACGATACAACACCGTTTAGTCCTTCTAGTATTAAAGTAGGAAAAGACGGAGATAAGATAGTAGCACAATATATGAACGAAGCTACTGGAGAAGTATTTAATAAGTATGGAGCTTTGCCTCCTAAAGGATTAAACTTCGAGAAAATGGACATAGATACTCTTCAAAAATGGGTAAAAACTGTTGGTGGTAAAGCTTTCGATAGGAATGACCCTGAAAAAGATATGTACATTGAATTATGGAAATTAGGAAGAGATAAGATTACTGAACTACTTCCGTTACTATCAGAAAAGAAAGCTGGTCAAGCTAAATTATATCAGTTAATGGATATAATGAACATTGATAAAAGCGTATTAAGTAAAAACCTGTCTCATCCAGATATGGTTAAGTTAATTAAAGGTATACCTAGTAAATTAGGAACAGAGAAAGATTACTTACAGAGACATATAGTTAAAGAAGGTGATGATATATCTAAAGGTTTAGATAGACTTGAATTAACTGCTGATGTAGATAATATCCTAGAAGGATCTATAAGCCATACTGGGGAATTTACAAGAGCTGGTGTTATGCAAAAAGCTACTGGTATATTATCGGAAGGGATGGGAAGTTTATACGGTAAAGGTGAGAGATTATCTAAAATGTTAACTAAGCCTGTATCTGCTGTATCTGACATGTCGTCTAAGTTACTGTCTAAGATGTCTCCTGAGAAGATTAATCAATTTAGAAGTAGTATGGTGAAGAGCGAGAATAAAGGGCTTCAGATGTACGCTGATGAGCTTGAGAGGCTTGTTAATTCTGATCCTGAAAGTAGAGATAAAATAATGTTCTCACTTTCACAAGCACCAGCATTTAGAAAGTCACTTGGTAAGTTTATTAAAGAAATGGATGATCAAATGTCATCTGATATAGGTCTTCCAGAAAATGAATTAAATGATTTATTAGACAGCTACAAAGGAACTATTGTACCTGAAAGACAGCCTGATAGCGTTGAAGAAAGTGGAGATTATTCTGATAATATAGATAAAGACTTAATGCACAGACTTGAAGGATTCAAAGAACAAGGTTATATACCAAAATCAAGAAGTGGGAAAGTTCTAGGAAAATCTGGAGTTACTATTGCTAATGCATTAGACTTAGGACAAAGAGATAATCTTAATGATTTAGACTTAGATCCAGCTATTAAGGAAAAGTTGACTCCGTATCTTGGTAAAAAGAAACAAGAAGCTGATGAATTTCTTGCTGAAAATCCATTAGATCTAAGTGGAGATATTAATGAGAATGGAATAGTAGATGCTGAAGAAGTTGAAAATGCTACAGCAGGTGCTTATTATGATAAAGTTCAAAGTAACTTTAACAAAAACAATAAACATGATAAAGAGTTCGAAGATCTACCAGATCCGGTAAAGACTGTATTATATAGTAAGCAATTTCAAACTGGTAAACTAGGTAATAACCTTATAAACGCTGCTTCTAATGATGAGGATTACTCGGACGTTGTAGATGTACTAAAAAGCTCTACAAACACTAGAAGACAAGAAGAAGGTAAATATTTAGAACAAAAACTAGAAGAACTTCAAAAAGCTAAAGATAGAGAATCTAAGCAACTTGGTTCAGGAGCACTTCCGGGAACTGAGAGATCATCTCTTGATGACCTTATGGGTAAACTACAAGGATTAGATGTTGATGAAGCTGATAAAGCTGAAATGGAAGAAGCTGCTTTTGGTGGCGATATGAGTAAATTACAAGAATTAATAGACCAATACAAAGGAATAGTGGGGTAATGTTATGGCTAAGGATAAGTTAGATTTAGTAATTGATAGAATTGAAGATGTTAAAGAAGCGGTAGATAACGTGCAAGATCACGTTAATAAGATCAATTTGAATGTTGCTAGAAACACCGACTCTTTGGACCATCATATTCGTAGAACTGATTTACTTGAAAAACATGTTAAAATTATAGAAGATAGGTTGTCTATATCTTATCTTTTAAAGTTATCTATATCTGTTGCTACAGGTTTAGGTGCGATTGCAGGAGCAGTGTACAGTGTAGTTAAAGTATTATCTTTACTCTAATACCCACCAATCACCTTCTCTGTGACCTTTTGGGAACATCTTCTCAGCAAGTCTAGTATATTTATATCTTGCAAACTCCAGTTCACTTTCTGCAAACTTCATACCATCTATTTCATCGTTAAACTGTATTAAGTACATATTACGTTCTCGATTGCGAACGAATTTTACTACTCCAACTAACCCTGTTCTATCAAACAAACCAAAATTTAAGTAATATCTAGTTAAACTATCAGACCCAACAACCAAAACCTTGTCTCCAACCTTAAATTTACTCACCTTCTTCCTCCGCAATCATATCATTTAAAATATATAGTAATTCTATATCCATATCACCTAAGATATTTTGATCCATTGTTTCCCAAGGTATAAATTTAACCTCATTAGTAGCTTTACCAGTATTCAATAAACATCTATTCCTAGAGTTATTATCATCCTGACACTTCTTTTTCGGGTAGATGTCTCTTAAGTACTCTAGTTGCTCTTCTAATTCTAAATACAGCTCTTTAGCTAATTCCGAGTCATCTTCTTTAGATGCTGCCGCAGCTTCCTTTCTAATTCTACTTATGTCTTGCCTAACATTATATATAGTAACATCATCGGCACGATTACTGTGTAGATTATTATCATCGTTCTTATCAAAACTTGCTCCGTAGTATTCACCATTAAACTTATTAAGCCACTCTTTTTCAGAGTCATTTAAAGGGCGTATTACATCTTCACCATCTTTCTTGTTTTTAACACCATCTACATAGTACAGGTTATCCAAGTAATCACGCCTTAGTTTCGTGTTTAACGACTTCTTAAGGTTAGGGTATTGGTGACTATCCCTCTTCGTTTTTAACGGCTTTACGTCGCTTTCTAAGCTTGATTTTGCCTGTTTTGATGCCGACTTGTCGCCTGTATTCTTTGTCGTATGCTTTCGCTTCAATTCTTCCTTCCCTTGTTAGATCAAATGAGCTTCCATCTAGTACGTAGTATCTTTGTTTACCAACTCTAGCTTGATCGAATTGTCTGTTAAATAACCTAAAGAAATGTACTTTTGACCATTTCTCTTCTCCAACTCTTGCTCGGTACTTCTTCATGTATGTAAAGAATATAACATAATTTGGTACTCTGTCTAGTCCTTTTCGGATATTAGATTTCTCTATGAACCTTCTAGTGGACTCTTTTTGTTCAGGTTTAGGAGACTTTTCAGCCTCCTTCTCCTGTACTTTCTTTTCTAATAATTCTAGTAATTCGTCTAAATCAGCCATTATAGTAGTGTTTTAACCTTTTTAGTTACATCGTCTAGGATGTTCTTTTTAACTTCCATAATTGCTTCGTTTGATCCTTTGATATTAACTGGTCCTACAATTAATGGACAATTAGCAAATTCAACAATAACTGGTCCAAAGAATGTGTTAAATACTTTCTCGTATAATCCACTTAGACTTTCTCCACAGATAGCTTGTACAACTTCATCAGCATGACCTCTTTTAACAGCATCAGCACCAGTTAACCATAGTTCATCGTGAATAGTAGATTTGTATTCCTTAAGACTTAAACCAACTCTAGCAGCAGCAATCTTATCAAGGTCTTCAGTAGACTTCATAAGCATCTCAACTCTTTGATTTAGTTCACCCGGAAATTGACCCTGTAATCCGCTTACATAAGCTCTGTGAGACATTAGAACCCCAGATGGTAGAATATACCTCTTGCCAAGTCCTTGAACGGTGTGGTAGCCCATAGATGCGCTGAAAATAGTGATTGTGTGAATGTTCTTACCTAATGCTCTTGCTGTATCGATAAATAAAGCTCCAGCAGATACTGAGCCACCGGGAGTATACATAACTATATATAAGTCCTTTTCTTGTGAACTAGATGCTAATTCGAATAATTGTGCTTGTTTTGCTGCAACAGTCATTGCATTGAATTGTTCGTTGAAACTGATAGTGTTTTTATCAGTAAGTTTGATTGTGTTTAGATTGGCGAATGCCAGTGTTGGTAGTAGCATAATTGCTAAAAGTAGTTTCTTCATTAATTCTCCTTTAATAGATTAGTCTTAAATATAATCTATTTAGAAAACCCTGTCAACTACTTTTGTTGGATATTATCAATTATTTTTAAATATTCTTCTTTTGTAGTAATAAGTCCGTATTGTAACAATTGTTCAGCTATATGTGCTCTTTCAGCAAACGTAGTATTAGTTAAATCTATAGGTTCTGGGATCATAATATACCCGTCTTTTTCGGACTCTTTAAAGTCAGGGAACATCTTTCTAGCTAATCTTGTATCTTTTACGTTTTTCCAACCGATCATTCTTCACCTTTTTTGAATACTTCTTTATTCCAAAAGTCCCTATTTATTATCCAAAAAAATAACATAATCGGAAAAATTACAGGCCCCATAAAACCACAAACAAATATCTGTATAATTTCTAAAATAGTTAAAGTTGCTTTATCATATTTAAAATATTCAGTATAAAAACCGTGCAACACTGTACCTATGAATGATATAACACAATATATTAATAACGTAGTATCCATTATTCCTCCATTTTCTTTAACTTCTTATATTTACTTCTAATAGTACTCTCTTTAGATGTTTTCTCTTTATGACAAACATGACATATGTACTGTAGATTATCTTCTTTACAGTAATTTCTATCAGCTATTTCATCTAAATTCATATCATGGAACTCTTTGTCATATGGTGTCAGAGGCTCTACATGATCCATGTGGAACTCTTTCTCCTTACACCTAACTAAATCCTCGTATGTTTCTTTAAGTGCTTCAAAGTTCTTCTCAGAAGCTCCTGTGTAGAAGTGTTTAGTACAGATAGGACAGTAATACACAGTCTTACCTTTGAAATGTCTCTTTTTAGCATTACTATACATGGTAGTCTTTTTCAAGTCTCTACGCATTAAATTAGTAACTCTAGTCCTTAGTTTCTTGTCCATTGTCCTCTACCGATATTAGTTTAATAAATTCGTAATTAACATCATGTCTACTTTTAGCATTTTTTAAAGGAATATATTGACCTTTTGAATCTAACATTATTGAACCAAGATTACCTTTTTTTATAGTTTTAGCATTAGATAAGGTTCTTACCTCATCATTTTCTACACGTAACACTTTTTTTAGACTATATATTACATTTTCTAAATCACCTAATTCCTCTAGTAAATCGCCTTTATGTAATGTTTCTATTACTTCTCTAGCTTCTTCAACTAACTTCTCTTTTAGTAATTTTATAATCTCATCTTTATTATTTTCTAAATTTAATTTACCGTACATACACTCTTTACCGCTTTCTCTGATAATAGTCGGTATTTCACTTCTAACTAATTTATTGTATATTTTTTTACTCACAAGGTACTCCTATGTATTTAGCTTTCCAATATTCTTTCTCAGACCATAACTTTCGACTCTGTTTATGTATATGTATGATAGTTAGTAATTTATTAATCTCCTTCTTATACATGCTCACATGTATTTGAGCCATTCTAATAGTAAAATCGCCTTTTTCATCGTCTTTTCTTTCACCTTTCATATACCTTTGTTTTGTCTCGACTTCCTTCAACTGTTCCTTAGCTTCTTCGTAACTCATTAATTTATTGTTCATCTTTAATCACCTTTCTAAATCCACAATCTCCACATAAGTTTAACTCTCCGTTTAATATAGGCATAATCTTTAAGCTCATATTTCCGCAAGCATTACATTTATGTTTATCTTTTTCCTTAACTTTCTTCAACGTAAGCTTTTTCTCAACACTTTTAATAACATCTTCTACTGGTACACCATCTAGTTCTTCGTCAATATAAGTATTTGTTTTTAATCTATACGCTTCTAATGTCTTAATTTCACTTCTTAATAATGAATTTTCTTTCTCTAATCTTTTAACTCTTCTTTGTAACTTGTTTAACCTTTCGTCTTTGAGATCCTTCTTTTGAGGGATTTTCTTTTGTGTCATCAGTTTCCTCCATAACCCAAGCGTCATACTCAGTCCCCTTGTTTTCTTCTTCAAGGGTATAAATCATCATACAATTAATTGCTACTGCGGTCAAGTGCGAAATGTCACTTTCTTCATCTATTTTTTCACCTTTAGCATATTTTAAGAGATGTCTCATTGCCGATGCATACAGTCTCGATCTATCCAGACCTTCACCTTCTCTGTAATTATAATCAGAGTACTTACTAGCTCCGAAACCTAATCCTTCTCCTAATTCCTCTAAAAACCTTGGATTAATTAAATCCATTCTAGGTTTACCTTTATCTAGTTTCTTAGCCAAGTCTAACCTCCTCATTAAACATATATATCCAACCATCTTTAATTTTAAGTATCTCGTCCTCTTTTAATACCTTCCTAGCTAATCTAGTATCACGTACTCTAGTTATCATCTTATCTCTATCTATAATATAGTGAGTTCTAAATCCTCTATGTACCATACCACCTACTGAACATCTAACACCTTTAATTTCTAACCATTTACTTAAATAGTGAGTTAAGTCTTCTGACATATAAATGTACGGGAATTTCTCATAATAAGTACATGTCCACATATCAGGAACTAGTCCTTTCTGTCGATACATTGGTACTTTTATCTTTATATAACCTTTCACAGATTCTTCACAAAATCGTGATTCTCTTCGAAATAATCTCTAACCCATTTATCTTTATCAACAAACCTCTTCAACCAATGATTCATATCCTCTAATTTAAGGAATAACAGCATTCTGGAGCTTTTATCTCCATTATGTATAGTCATGGCTGCGTTTAAATAGAACGCTACAGACTCGAAAATAGAGGCTCTCACACCACTATACTCTTTAACGTAATAAATGTCTTCAGGTGGTAATCTGAATGCTAATGGATAAGCTTCCACAACCTCATTTTCCCAGATGTAATTTCTATGTTCATCTTTAGCTTTATATAGTACTTTGATAGCTTTTATCAGACTTTTAAATGATAACTTCCTGTCAAAACTCTTATCAATATTACAGAAATTATAGTGACTTCTTTCAAGTTCCTCATTATGTAGTAAACCTAGAGATACTTGTCCAATAACCTCATCTTTAGAAAGCGGAGGTTTTGGCTTATTAGGTAGTCTATTTATAATTAAAGGAGTATAACTCTTTCTACAGCTTTGAAATGTTAATCTAACTCTAGTTGAGTCTATATTTCCGGGAGCTAAATACTTAGAATATGCAGTATAAATCCAACCATTATTACTACTAGGCTGATTCTGTACTACTGGTTTATCGTGATATAGTCCGTATTTACATTTATATTTACTCATTGTTTTCCTTTTGAAATTTATCGTATAATTCTTGGAACTGTTCTTCTCCGACATGATCTTTAAACTCTTGCACTTCTTCTGGTAATTTACTTGGTAAACCATTTGGATTACATTTAAAGAAATAAACAACTTTGTTTATTGACCTAAACATAATAATTACACTACCAACAGCAAATAATACTACTCCTAAAAATAAATACAATAAAATATCCATTATTTCACCTCTATTAATAACATACCGTCTGCTTGTAATCTAGCATTTGGATATAATTTACGTGCTAATCTTGTGTCATTTACTTTAATTTCTAACGGTTCTAACATTAATGGACATTCTGAATACCCAACCGCATCTCCTTTAAATTCAATAAGATTATCCCAGCTACCTACAGACTCGCTATATGTTGTAGTACCAAAAGGAGTATTATAGTTAACGTCATCGAAAAGTACTAAAATATCACCATCATCATCAAAACCAACTAAAGTGCAACGCTTTTTTACATTAAAGACATACCTTCCTCCTAATATTAACTTACTCAATTTCTCCTCCATCATTGATTAAATCTTTAAGACCACTAAGATCTTCCTCTATCTTAATCTCTTTAGGTTTCCTTGTCAATAAGTTTTTAAAGAAATCCTTAATACGGTGAAATAGTCTCATAAATACGTTGTGGTGGTACTTAGCTAATTCAGGGTTCTCAGCTATAAGTTCACGGTTAAAGTCCTTTAAAACAGCTAATGTGTTCGTCTCAAGAGGCTCTACTGCTATCTCTTTGATTGTGAATATCCTATCATCTAGTTGTACTACTACAAATGATGCTAATCCTTGGTCAATAGCCTTTACGAAAGTAACTTCTGTTCCTTTTGGAACGAATCCTTTATCGCCTTCTTTTCCGATATTTCCAAGTAATCTTAGTTTCTCATTTTCTTTATACATATAACCATTCTCCATCTTCAGATTCCTCAGCATTTGGGAACATCTTCTTTGCTAATCTTGTATTTTTTACTTGTCTTTTAAACATATTTTGGAATCTAGGTAGAAAACATCTTCCTTGTACATCATCACCATCATCGTACTTGTATGTTATAATCGTTTCACAACCTCTATGTACTATATTCGTTATGAGTATTCTACCGTATTTACCATAAAAATTGTCTCCTATATTAATATTAATCACCATATACCTTATCTGCTAATCCAAGCTCAATTGCTTTCTTAGGATTCAAGATAGTATCAAAAGTTAACATGTTTTGCAACTGTTTTCTTGTATATCTTGGTTTTTTTTCTTTAATCCTCTTTAAATACATATCTTCCATTATCTTTGTATCTTCTTCATACTTCTTATCCCAAGCTTTCTTAGTGTTAGGATGTCCACCTGTAGCCTCTTCTCCAATATGTACCATTAAGTAACTATTTGGAAACATAATCCTTTCGTCACAAGCTTGGAGTATAAAACTTGCACTTGAACTAGCTTCATCTAGTACTATACCTTTTATATTAGAATCTCTAGTTTTAATCAAGTCATATATCGACTTACCTTGATCTGTGTAACCACCTTCACTAGATAGGTATACTATAATATCGTGACCCTTTTCATCAAGTGTTAATATATTCTTTAGAAACTCATCTCTTTTTTCTACTGTAATTTCTCCAGATAATAATATACTTCTTGAAGGTATATGTATATTACTAGAGTGGAACATTTCCAAGTTTTCTTTAAAAGTATCTTTACTCATCTTCATCCTCCCACGAACATCTCGCTATCTCTCTTTTAGCAGTATTCCCTCTTAGTACTGAGGACCATCTTCCGGGAGGTTTCATCCCATAATCCTCGATATTTTTAAGTATAATGTTGGCTAATTTATCTATTTCTTCTTCGGGACAATTACTGTAAGTATAGATATCGTCCCGTATAGACAATAACATATCACTTCTTTTCATTAACAACCTCCGGCTTTAGCTTATAATAAACAACAATGCCAATAAACACTAGATTCAACCCATAGTTTAATATTAACGGTAAATCCCATTTATATAGTACATATGTTAACGTAAGTATCTCGCCTAATCCCCAGATTATCAGAAATAATCCATCAACTCCATTACTATGTTTATCTCTTAACGATCTCCATGCTAAAGGTACTGCACAAATTGCGAGCAATATACTTCCAATCCAACCGTTAAATTCAAATATTTCTTGCACTATTTCTCCACATATAACTTACCGTTACGTTTATATATCAACTTATCTTTAAGTATCTTCTCTGCTAACTCAGTTTCATTAATACCTTTAGTTTCTCTAACTAAACCGTCAATCATAGCCTCTGCTACTAGTTCTAAATAAGCCTCACAAAAACTACCAATATCTTTGTCAGAATATCCAGCATCCTTCAAAGCATTAAACATCTTCCTATTTTTTGTTACCATAATCTCTCACATATATCCATTTATCTGTTTTCTTAATAATATCGTTTTTAAACATCTTTTGTGCTAGTCTGGTATTTCTATACCTGTCAAAATTATATACATCTTTTATATAGCTGTCAATAACATCGTTAGAAATATTATTCATTGAATATGAAAATTCCCACATTATAGTATAGAATATACCATCTGCTCTTTTTGAAGTAGGCTCGAAGTCAAATTCAACGAGCCTATTCTTAATTCTAGCGTATAGGTGATCTATACCTGACATTACCTAACCGTATTTTTCTTAGTTGATTTTCTAAGATTAAGATTCTCAGTACCTCTAGATTCTGCTCCACATTTCTTACATTTGTATTTTTGATACTTTGCGCTAGGAGTATAAGCAAACCCACTCTTTTTGAACTTATTATGTCCACAAGTACATGAATCGTTATCTTTGTAGGTATTGAATATTCTAGCTGATTCCCAAGGCAACATTTGTACAAATAATTCCTCTAATGAAGTTACATCTAGAATGTTATATTCTTTCATCTCTTGGAATGCTTCTTTGTTTCCTTTAAGACATTCTTTCCACATTGAGAAGCCCGGAAACTTACCATGTGACGACTTCTTAAATTCCGTACATAATGAATCAGTTAAGTACTGAAGCTTGTTAGAAAGGAATCTGAAGTGTTTCTTAGCCATCTTTTTAGTATCCATACGTTTATATGAACTTGGTGGCTTTAAGCCGTTCTTAATAACTCTAGCGTTCATAACTTTAACGTCAAATGAGTCAGAATTATGACCAACGATAATATCAGCTTCATCTACTAATTTAAGTAATGATTGTACTATCCTTTTATCGTCTCTTAAGTTCTTTTGACCGGAAACATCGTCATACATGACTTTATCATCTCCAAGCCATTTAGCTGACCAAGATAATAGTGATGATTCTTCTTTAACCATACTTAAGCCAATATTTTGATCCCATAGACCCCAAACATATGCTTCAATAGGCGTAGTCTCTAAGTCAAATAATAGAATCTTTGGACCTGCTTTCTTGCCTTTAATAAACGACTTCTTAGCACTTTTAAATCCACCAATAAGGTTTAATTCTTCCTTATTAAGTCTATCTTCTATATCAGTATCAACTGAGATTCTAACATAGTCGTCTCTCCTAAGTTCAGTAGGGCATACATCTAGTACCTCTCCTACTTGATTCATAGTATCTACGAATCTTTGTTTAATCTGTTTCAGTTTCTTACTCATCTAATTCTCCAATAGTTTAAGCTTTATGCTTAATCCGATTACTAAACTAATTTTGATTATAAATAGATTTTTTTGTACTGTCAAGCTAAATATGCATGGCACACTTAAAAATGTTGTTTTTTCAACACCATCAAATGTCTGTACCTCTGTATTTATCCCAAAAGTTGGATATAATACTTTAGCTTCAAATTCAATTTCTTGGGTATTTTTACTAACTTTCAATTAACAACCAACCTTCATGTTCGATAGCATCTGGATACATCTTACGTGCTAATCTAGTATCTTTGATAGATTCGTACAGTAAGTCACCTTTTAATATAAGATATAAACTTGCTCGAACATTAGCGTAATTTCTGTTGAAATATGTATGTGAAAATATGTCTTGATGTACTTGAGATATGTCGTCAAATTCTACTACTTGGATCATAGCTGACCAATCTACGCCAACTGTGTAATCTCTACAGATATCTGCTTGGTAAATCTTACCAGTTGAACCTAGTTTGAAATATACTGGTTTACTCATCGTCTTTGATCCATAACATACCCTCTTTTTCTGGAGCATTTGGATATAGTTTCTTTGCTAGTCGTGTTGATTTTACTCCGAAAAGTAATTGTTCTTTATATAAGTAACACTGGTTTAGAAGTTCTCCGGAATACTCGTAGCTAATACTAAATCCTTCATCGTCAAGAATCTCCCATAGACCATTAGCCCATCCTGCTTCAAAATCCTCTTCAACATTAATTACATCATTAATATTAAAAGGAAAATTAGGTTCATGTTCATCGGACGAATAACTTATCCACATCGCTTTCTTCACTTCAAAACTTCCTTAGCAATATAACCAGTTAATACAGCTCCAAAACTGAAGCTTATAACGTAACCAATAGTACTCTTGATCTCTAAATCTGACAAAGCATCCCTAGTTTTATCTAACTCTTTTCTATATACTGAATGTCTAATATCCATTAATTCTACAGTACCTTCTAATTTAGCTATTTTAAGGTCTTTTAAACGTAACTCTTTCTTGTTATTACTTGTATCTACAAACTGCTTATTCGTCAATATAACGCCCTCACAAGCCACTGTATCATTAGCTGATACTTGTGTAGGGTAATCGCATCCAATGCCGTTAGAAGCGTATACAAGAGCTGCTAGAAGCAGTAATGTCTTTATTAGTTTAATCATCCTTCCTTCCTATTGTAAATAACACCTTATCGTTATTATTAAGTAACCCTACTATTAAGCCTCCAAAACCAAGCGCAGCTAATAAAAACATTATAATTATATCATCTACCTTAACTTCCATATATCCGTTCTTATCACTAAATTGTCTAAAATACAAATAAGACCCAAATAATCCGCATATAATCCAAGCTATAACAAAAATAATCACTTCCATTCCTCCATAGAATCTTTAACATTATCGTACTCTTTTTCGAGTTCTTTGTCAATTTCTTTAATCTCTTTCTTTTTCTGGTTTATTTTCTCGTCTAATTCAGGTGTTTCTGATGTTTGAAAAAATGATAATAACCAGTTAAGTATTCTTCTAATGTAGCTCATACCAATGTCCTATTCTGTTATACTAGTACTATTAATCCTAACAATATTACTCCTAATGCTAAAATAGTCGAAATTGCTTGATAAGTTCTTATTTCGGAATGAGCTTCTAATAGCTCTTTAAATCTAGTTTGATGTAGTTCAAACGCCACTTCTCTAGATATTTCAAGTTCATCAATCTCTAAATCAGCTCTTTTAACGATATTTGCTAACTCATCAATCACTTTCTTATGACTGTGCTTTTCTCTTGGGTAAAACTCTTTTTCTTTTATTCTAAATTCAGACTCATATTTCATTATTTCTCCCTTTTTTCTTCTAAATATTTGATAGCATTTTTCATAACATCTACGTTATCTTTAAAGTGTCCTAATCCTTTATTACATACTTCACATAATATACCTCTAACATGCCCGTTACTGTGACAGTGATCTACAGCTAGAGCTTTACCGTTGTCTTCAAACCCTTTTCCACATATCTCACAAGTATCATGTAGTGATCTTTTATGTAAATCTAAAGCTTCTTTAAAGTCAACATTATAAACTCTCCTTATAAAATTAACTCTATCTCTTTCGTAGTTCCTTGCTTTTCCTGCTTTATCTATGAACCCTTCATCTCTTAGTCCATGTCTATGCCAAAAATCATCTTTATTCCTAGGATTGTGTCCTTTTCTACTCATCTGATCTACGTGTTTACAGTACCTGCAATTGCTTCTGTAACCTACAATTCCTTGTTTATTTACTTTTCCAGTTTTTCTAAAACAATCTAATTCTAAAATATCACCACAAACAGAACAACCTTTTTTACCTTTCTCTATAAGACTCCATTGTTCTTTTCTTGAAAATTTACCCATATTAATGTCCATCTCTAAAATTATCGCTAATTTCTGGCGGAGCTTTCAGATCAACTGATAGCTCAACAACCGTTGTCATTCTATATTGCACTATTTCTATAGCTCTGTCAAGATCTAAATCAGATACGTTAACAATAATCTGATCATGTACTGTTGCACATACGTAACCGTCTATATTCTCGTCCCTAAAATCCTGCATAATCAGTATCATGGATTTATTTACAATACTAGCCGATAATCCTTGAATCTGAAAGTTGCGGCTATTATTTATACCATTCTTATAATCAAGGTACATACCTTTAACTTCTTTAGATGCTTCAAATCCACCAAGTTTCTTAGCTACTTGTTTTTCAAGCTTTTTACGGTATTTAAAATTAAGTAATTTCTCACCATGTTCAGCATGTAGCTCTTTAACCCTATCTAAGTGCCTAATACGTCCAGTTTGCGTCTTAACGAATCCTTTGTACTGTGCATCTCTCTTACTCTTCTGCATCCACTTCTTAAGCTCTGGAAACCCGTCTAAATACCCATCATATAGCTTCTTAGCTTCCTTCTCATCCACTTCTAATGTCTTAGCTAGGGCATAAGGTGTCATGCCATATGGAACGCCTAGACTATAAGCCTTAGCCTTCTGGCGTAATGGTTTGTTTAATTTCCCAAGGTAACTTTCGGACTTCTTATCCGCACTAAATTCCCCAAGCTTCTCTGTTTGAATAGCAATAGTACTATAAAAATCATGACCTTTACGGAAGATATTTCTCAACCCATCATCACCTGATACATGTGCAAATACATGTGGCTCTAACGACTCATAATCGGCATCAATAAACTTACGACCTTCACCAGCGACAAAGAACGACCTAATAGCATTGTTATATTCAAGTACTAATGGTGATAGTTCTCCATCTTCTTTAGGTCTTGGTAGCTGCTGTGCGTCAGAACTATATCGTCCTGATAATGTTCCATGTTGTTTGTAATAAAAGTAATAATTACCATCTTGGTTATTATCCAAGAATCTATCGATATATGCTGACTTGATCTTAATTAGCTTATTGTAGTCACTAAGGTCATTAGCCCAAGAAAACTGATTATCAGCTAAATATTGAATTAAAGCATCGTTAAATTGTGGCGCACCTTTTAAGGTCTTAGTTAAAGGCTTAACTTTCATGTAATTAAATACTATTTCACCCATTTGCTTTTTAGATGAGATATTGATTTTACCACCATTATGTTCTTCCCATAATTCAACTGAAATACTTGACATATCTTGAGCAGGTACTAACCAACCATCTTTCTCTACACAGCCCGGATACATCTTACGTGCTAACCTTGTATCTTTTACCTTAAATTCCGGCTCTATATTACTCTCTTTTAATAAGAAGCTTTTAGCGTCACTATCTGGTAATTTCTCAACATTCTTTCTGGAAATACTGTACTTCCCTGATGCTGATTTTGGTAAATCTAGTCCGAATTTCTCTACCACTCTTTGAGCGTAGTTTCCAGTAGGTTTTGGCGGATATTTAGTCTTAGCTACTTCTTCTAACCATGCTTGTACTTTAACGCTTGTTAATAAGTCTGCAACAATAGCATCATGTAATTTAACTATATCTTGCTCTATCTTATGTTTGTAGTATTTAAGTTTATCAATATCTAATTGTACTGGATTAGATTCCATTGTCATTGTTACATACTTATATAAAGGCATAACTTCTTCATCATAAAAGAAGTCCTCTAATTCCTCTTTTTCAAGCTTTTCTCTGAATAGGTTTGCAAGTCTTAATGTAAGGTCTGCATCGGCTGCGGCATACACACCCATAACGTCTAGATCAGCCTTATACATCTCGTACTTAGCTCTAGTAGTTGTACCGCCATTCTTAGCTACGTTCTCTTTTAAGGCTATCTGCTCTTTGTTAGCGTCTTCTGCTACATCTAGTCCAATCTCTTCTTGGTACTGGATTGCACAGCCTTTTAAGCTAAATTGACCCTCTTCTTCTACTGTATGTTTCATTAACATAATATCTGCGAATAATTCTTCTGTAAGGTCTATATCGAAATAATCTCTGGTGAATCTAACGTCGAAACTACCGTTCCACATCAGTAACTCTTTACCTTTTAACGAATTTAAAATGGAGGATATTTTACTGAAGCTGAATACTTCGACTAGTTTATTTTTGGTAGTATCCCAAGTTAAATGTGGAATATAATATGCTTCACCTACTTTACCGCATACTGAGAACCCTATAACCTTTTCCTTAGTAGGAATAAGTCCAGTAGTTTCTATATCGTATGCTAATATATCGTAAGTATTTATATGTGTTATAGCTTCTGCTAATTTCTTTATATTATCAACTATTACTAGTTTACGTTCTTTCACTATTACCTCATTATTAATAAATAACCATCTTCAGTTTCCTTAAAATCTGGATACATTTTACGTGCAAGTCTGGTGTCCTTTACTTTTGTGTCAATTAAAAAATATCGTTTATGTGTAAACCTCTTGGTAATATTGAATTCAGTTTCCTGTACTTTATTATGAGCAAATACAGTTCCGATATAATTACCAGAATCTTCCTTTTCTATATACCAATACATACACTCTGGCCAATTCTTAAACCTTACTTTCCTGCCAACCCAACTTTCACTCACCATTCCTCCTTGGTATTAAGCAAAATATACTCAATACTAACATACTAAGTATAAATCCGTCAATATCATTTTCATATAATCTGTAAATTGCTGACAGTATTACTACAACGAAATAAACCTTATGTCTACTCGTCATCTTCATCTGTATCAATTAATATTGCAAATTCAGCATAATATAGTACATATACATCTCTAAGGAAATTAAGATCCTCTTCATCTAACACTTCTTCTGAGTAATTCTTGAAAAGAATATGCTCGATCTTTTCTGCCTCTTTACCGTCAATAGCATATCTTAATGAACCAACTTCATCAACTAGACTATCATCATCTAATTTCTCAACATCTTTTTTCAACCTACTGATATCTAAATTAATATCTGTGTACGTTAACATCATTTCATTAAATAGATCCATTATTCCTCCAGTATCAACATTCCGTTTTCTTCTTCAGCATTCGGGAACATTTTACGTGCTAATCTTGTTGCTTTAACTTCTATATATAGAGGAGTAGCGTATTTTTGAAATGTAGATACGCTCCAAATGTCTTCAATACCGCATCCATCTATCCCGAAGACTCTTCCTTCTACTTCGTCATAATTAGTGACGGTAAACGTATAATTATCACTAATTACTTCAATAGCATATTTCCACCCAACTTTAATCTCCACAACCTCTCCTAATCTCTTCCAAATAATCATTCATATGTTTTTTAATACAACCTCTATCTGGTAAGTATTTATGCATAATAGTTTTTGAACACTTATCTTTAAAATACCTTTCTTCGTGACCAAGTTCATTACATTCACAATGTCTAAATTCATGAGCTACTAATAAAAGCTTCTCACCATGATTTAGATACTGCCATGCTTCTTCTACTATGTCAATCTCTTTTCCTAAGTTTTCTAAAGTAAATGTACATACTCCTAATAAATTCGGATCTTTATCATTAAACTTTCTATATCCAATGGTTATCTCTTTATTACCAAGCTTCCCTTTTGATATCTTTTGAACATACCCACGATACTTCTCCAATTCTGGAGTAAGTTTAGTGTGTATAGGTTTGCTTTTGATAACCCCATGTGAACAGCCTGAATAGAGTATTCCGCAAACAATACCTATTAGTCCTGCTCTAATATATCTAATAACCATCGTCATCATCAGCGTCCCTTTTAGTATCTCTTAATAAATTCAAGGCAAATCTCTCATCATCTCCCATCTCGAAAATAGTCTGGGTCTTACCTATCCAGCCGAAGTCTCTTTGAAATAAAGCACCATTACGATTCTTAACACAATTAACGCTGAAATACAGATCATTCTCTGGATTCTCTGAGCTATAGCCCGGTCTATGACACGTTAACATAGCTGTAACTGCTTGTGCTACCATTGATGAACCTTTTGCTGCATTATAGCTTAATAGCGGCTGATCTGGCTTAGAGCTAATCTTATTAGGTTGTAATAGTACTACAACTACCCTTCCTTCATTAGCAATCTCTCTAAGTCCGTTAACAGCTTCTAAACTTTTAGCTGTAGCATCTGCAACATCAACTTGTACTAGCTCTAAATAATCAATTACAACTAGTCCCATCTTCTCACCCATCTCTTCTTCTTTCATCTCAATTGACTTCTTAAGGTCACTAATTGATTGTCCAGATTTAAAACAGAATGATACATTCTCATACTCGGTATTTAAGATTCCTCTAAATTCCTCAATCTTCTTTTTATCTTTATCTTTGAAAAATTGGAACATTTCATCTTCAGTATAACCTGTATGTCTTTGTATTAGTTTCTGGTAAACATTTAGTGAATACATATCGTATGAACCGAAAAAGCACTTAGAACCTTGCTTAGAACAGTTATTTAAGAATGTAATAGCGAAACTAGTCTTACCAATTCCCGGTCCGGCTAGTAGTCCGATTAAATGACCCTTTCTAACTTTTAAAGCATTATCTAAACTTGGAATACCAAACGTCATAGTATGTTCATCAATATTAGTTGCATAATTAACGAAATCATCGAACTTATCATCGATACTAACTACATCACTAGCTATCTCAGCATATTCCTTTCTAGGTATCCCTAACTCTTCAAAATAAGCTTGTAACTGAGTTGGAAAGTGATCTTCTGAGTAACTACCATTATTCCAAGTAGCTTTGTAAATTTGCTCAATAACCTTTTCCCAAATCTCCTCTTTCTTAAATTTATCTTTACCATATCTATCTGACTGTAAATCAGCGGCTGCTTTCAGGGCATAATAACACTGTTCTTTCAGTAACCCTTTATTCTTTAAAGTAGCTCCTAAAATCATCAATGAATTACTTCTATTTCCATTTGGAAAGAATCCTTGAGATAATGCTAATTTCCAAGGCTGTAACTTGTACGGATTAGACAAATAATCAAGCGTTTCCGTAGTCTCAATATTCTCGGCTTTATCCTTCTTTATAACACTCTCTGTAAGCTTCATAAACGACTCTATAGGCTCTATTTTAGACGGTTTAAGGTAATCGTACTCGTCTTTAGCTAAGTCCTTTATATCGCCAATACTGAGCGTCTGAAGCTCCTTAAATGTAAGCTCTGTTTTACGTAATTGGGTCTTTGGATGGACACTTCCTTCAATCCTGATAATTCTGTTAGCATTGTAAATACTTGAGTCAAAAGAGTCCAGATCGCCAGCTAATTTAATAGCTAACGACCTAGCTTCTTCTGGAGTGAATGTTTCAGTTGTGTGTAGGGCTAAGTGAAAACCCTTATTTCCTGAAAGGCACGTTTTGATTTGATTGGAGGTAATCTCATAGTTTGCCAATCGGTTCACAACCTCAATAGTATCTTTTCTTGCAACTTCAATATCTTCATTATCTAAATCGAAGTAGATTATATCTGTAGTAACGTCTGTAATTCCCGCTACTGACTTGTTTTTATCAAATAACTTCTTGTGATCTTCATTGTACTGATATGCTGAAATATAAGCTTCTCCTGCTTTATATTTGTCTAAATCAGCCCCTTCTGGGATTAATGTTCCTTTGTCTTTTAAACTCGTACATACTCTGTGGTATTTAGCCATCATTTTCTTCCTCCATATTTATTATTGCTTTTGCTGTTGCGTGTGCCATTGTTTGTTGAATTGATCCAACATTCTGTTCTTTAACTATAACATCTGTTCCTTTATAAAAAGCCATGTGTATTCCCCACTCATCTCTATCCATAGTGAAGTCTTTTTTTAACTTCTCCCAAACAGGCACAAGTGCGTCTAGAGATTTTGTGTATAAGTCTTTTTCCATATACCCCATATCGTCCATTATTTTAGTCGTACCATCGATCTCTACTTCGATAGGATCGCCTATATACTCGGCTATAATCTTATTCACTTCATTATCGGTCACTTTTCCTCCTAGTAGCCATATTCTTTTCCGTTATATATATCTTCTAATATTCTATCTGGATATACTCTTATTCCTTTATTTTCACTACAACCAATTGTAAATGTAATTTGGTTGCTTGTACTTAAATGACTTATATCTTTCTTACATACATCATATGGTGGTACATAAGTTGGTGAGTTCGTAATTGTTAAAAATACGTACAATATAGTATCTAACATTCTATAACCAACATACCGTCTTCGTCAACCTCTGCTTTTGGATACATTTTTCTAGCTAGTCGTGTGTTATTTACTTTCTCCAGTTTTTTAAACCTTCCGTTTGTAAACCATCTATTTACTCCAACTACTCGTATATATTTACCGAATTCTTCGCCCTCTATTGTATAAATATTATGTAATTTCAGTGGCAAAGGTATTGATCCTGAAACATCTACACATCTAACTAAATCTCCAACTTTAAATTCCATACTACCTCCAAAACCAATCTAACATGAATACAACCACCCGTCAACTTCTAAAACATCTGGAAACATCTTTTTTGCTAATCTAGTAGCTTTAAATCTCTGTATCTTATCCATAATCCCAGAATGTTCAATACTGCAACTATAAACGTCTTGGTATTTTTTAGAAATAACCTGATATTTTCCTGCAAACTCATATACTACTGGATCACTATATAAATAGAAATTCTTACCTACAATAACACAATGTAATGTTTCTGGGAACATATAATTAGTTCCAAGTTCCATAACAACGTCCATCATTCTCTTTTTCGGAAAATGTTTATTAGAAAAGAACTGTAAATTACTATTAATATCTAATTTTTTATTAATCATATTGAAACTTCCAATTTCTTCATTAAGTCCTGTAATATATGGTAAGTCAACTTTCGGACCAACAGTCTCATGTGGAACCATTCCTAAAAACTCAGCTTTATTACAAACTATTAATTCTCCAAATTGTGTGTAAAGTTTTATCACCTACCCTCCAATATAAACATACTACCAAAATGATTAATAGCATTTGGAAACATCTTTCTTGCTAATCTCGTTGGTTTAGTTTCTTCAACAACCTCGTTTAATTCAACTGTTACAAAGTACTCTCCGCTAGGATAATAAAATAGATTTAACTTATCGTGCCAAGGCTCTCCGTAATAGACACCTCCAAACGCCGACTCTTTTGTTGCCCAGTCACCTTCGTATTCATATCCAACATACATATACTTTTTCATACATCTACCTCAATTTCATAATAAGCACCTAACCTATCGATATGCTCTTTTGCTTCCTCTTCTCCGTTCTTCCATAAGTAGTAATATACAACTATTAATGGAATCATACAAGATGCACCGTAATCTGTAACAGCTTCTTGGCTGTATCCAACTTTTGAGAAGTGTCTTAATATATCTTTTTCCCTGCGTTTGTATAAACCTACGCTTTGGCTTAGTTTCTTTTTGATGATAACACCTCAAATATTTCACCGGATTGTGAAAGTAACCCTAACCATATTAAATTAAATACAACGGTAGACATTGCTAACCAATCTGGCGGAGTATGTGGATATACCATAATCAGTATAAATAGAGGTAAAACTGATAATATTATAAACCCTACTAGTAATAGCATACCTCCTACTACTATTAAAGGAAACATTATTGCATTTATTAAAATATCTTTCATAACTCCTCCAATTCTTCACAATTAATCTCATATGAATAACTCCATTTTCCGTCTAAATCAACTGAGGGCATATGGATAACTTGATCTACTTTAAAGGGAGGATAAACGGTATCAATACGGTTTCTATATATTATAATATCACCTACTCTAGGAATAGTCTCCAATTCCCAATAATGATCTTCCCAACCGCTACATGTTACTTTAATATTCATAACTCCTCCAAGTTCCTCCATTAGATAAGAAGCAGGGAGTGGAGGAACCCCCTGCATTGTTTGACTCTAGCTCTCAACAATTTAGTTGAAAGGTAGGTATTAGCTTTCCATTTTAACAGAAACGAAGCTACTAGTCGGAGTTGTTCCGGCTTTTAACTTACCAATAGTTTCTTCTGCTTTTTCTTCTGTAACCCATCCTTGCTCAATTTTAAACGCAAATGAATCCTCAATCTTTTGAATATTTGCAGCACCTAAATAACCTTTCTCATTCACTGGAACTTTAAGTACTTCAGTTACAGTATCACCATTAGATACATACTCTCTTGTTACTTGAATTTCTTTAATACTTGAATCAAAACTTAAGAATGGTCCGTATTGTCCCTTTCTAATGCTACCCAATTGTACTGTCTTTTGCTTCTTCGCCATTTTCGTCTCCTTGTTTTTGTAGTTCGGCTATTGATTGTAATTCTGCTTGTAGATGTAATCCCCTTAAGGCAACTAAATCTTTAACAAACAATTCTTCTTTTTTACTGTAAACATTTACTGCATTTGGATAATCGATAATTGCTTTAATCGATCTTTCCAGTTCAGATTTGCTTAGTTCTTTTATACTTGAATGTAACTTACTTGTCAAGTCATTAATTCCAAGTTCAATTCCTCTTTGCAAATCTTCGTACGCTTGTTCAATGCTATACGCTTCTTTTTCTTTAGACATGGACATTCTCCCCTGCTAATCTATACATTAAATATAACATTTCTTTCTCAGGCGTTATACGTTTACCTTTTTTTCTTTGTGTTGCTTTCCAAGACTTTAAGTTCCATAGAATCTTATTCTCTTCTCTGTACTTAGCTTCATAAATCCTCTTATATTCCCTATAGTACGGATTATTCTTCTGGTACTTTAATATAGCCTTCTTGTTCTTTTGATAACTAGATGTCATCAAATGCCTCCTGTGTTGGCTCTTGTTTCTTTTTTGGTCTTCTAAAACTATCTTTACTTGAACTTGCTGCTACTGGTTTCTTTGGTGCAGCTTTCTTGCCACCTTTAGCTTCATCAGTATCTGCATCTTTATTATCGTCAATCAAGAACAATCCGTTAAGTGCGTACTTCCTAGCATATGAACTTGTAGCTCCTGTTAACTGTGCTGAATCCATACCTTTCTTAGAGTCTGACTCTCTAGCATATGATGATACTGATATATTATGCTCACCATCTGAAATCGTCGCTGTAGCCTTGATATAAACCCTATCTAAAGCAGGTAGTATCTCATCATCAATTACTAGTGTTAAGTCTCCCAGAAGCGGTTTAACAGCCTCTAAGATATCCTCACAGCTTCGGTAGTTGTAGTTTCCAAAACTATTGCGTTGATTCTTTGGTGCATGTAATGTACTCTGAATCTTTGCTAGTTTCTTTGTTAATTCTTTACTCATTTTTTCTTCCCTTTCCTTAGTTTATTTTTTATAGTATACACTTCATCTCTTATTTCAAAAATAATAGCTATTACATATGATAAAAATAAAAGTATCCCCACACTTGTTAATACTAGAAATACAAACCCTAATGTCTCTAAAAAGTAGTCATTCACTATTGTTCTCCTTCGTAAATACTGTCAATACCGTAAAATTTAGATACTTTATCTGCTAACCTTCTTTCAATACTATTCAGTAGAATCTCTTCTTCCTGAGATATTAAGTTACCATCTACTAACTTCTCTGTCAACCCGTTAATTTGAATTAGTGCCATTTTTGCACTATTAAACTTAGGTAGTACTTCTGATGCTGTAGCAATTACACTTCCATTCTCGTCAATACCTAGAATGTCTCTTGCAACACTCTCTACATCCTCTGGACTTCTACCTTTACCACGTAAGTCTTCTAACCATTGTGCTTCTCTAATCTTTAACTGTACGTCTTGTTCTTTAGCTTCTAAAGCTGTTTTGTTAATTTTACTCATCGCCATTATCTCCTTTTGAGTCTCTAGTCATTGTTCTTAATTTATTATCAGCTCTACCAAAAGCCATATAATTCTGTTTACCATTATCTCTTGAATCTACTTCAATGTCAACAACAACTGCTTCCCTTGTTTCTAAACTAAACTTAATGGATACGAACCTATTCCCAACAACTGATACAGCCTCATAAGGCATATCCTCCGCTTTCTTCTCTAAGTTAACTTCCTTCTTAGTTTGTTTCTTTAAGAATTGTTTGATTTCTTTTAACAAAGCTTTATTCTCTCCTGCTTTTTGAGAATCTGTATCGATACTCAGTACTTCTTCTAAACTTTCCATTATTTCTCCTTTATCCGTAACATTCCGTTATCTAATACTTCTGCATTTGGGTATAACTTTCTTGCTAATCTTGTATCTTTTACGTCTATTGTTACTAAATATATAGGACCGCTTTCTATTGCGTCCTTTAGATTGTATTTATCAACAAAGTCATAACCTCTTTCACTTATCCAACTTATAAAAACAATTCCAGTTTTATGATTAACCTTCTCTATTGTGTAGATCAAATCAGTAAAGGGTTTACCTTTCCATTTAATTTTACATCCTTCAGTTATCGCACTAATGTCTGAAACTCTACTCATTTCTTAACCTTCTTTAAATCAACCAATATATTATCATCAAACTTATCATAATGACATAAACTATAGTACTCGCATTTTTTGCCCCAGAAAATACAACCACCTTTTAAATCTGGATTGAACTTCTCCTCTCTAATGTTATACAGTACTTCCTCATAATCGTCAAGTAGATTCTCTGTAAAGTCTTCACATGTACTACCTTTCAATATATTAATCCTAACTCTCGGATCTCTTTTCCTAATATTCTTCTCACAAACAATATACGCAATATTCTCAATTTCCTTATAATAAGCATATAAATGTAATTGATCTGATTCGTCCAAATCCTTAGCCTTATAAGCTTTACTTGCAGTCTTATTGTCAACTACATACTTAGCACTAGGATCATCTACAAAGCTTGCTACGAAGTCAATAACACCATCTATAGAGTCACCTGATCCATTAGGTAAGTTAACTCTCTCTTGTATACTAAATACCTCATGAATTTGAGGCATAATATCCTTCTCATATAACTCAAGAATCATCAGTCCTTTTTTTCTAAGGCTGTACCAGTTCATCAGGTTAAAGCTAAGTGTATCTGCTTCTGATATTTCTGGAGTCTTTTTCTTCTTCTCAGCGTGATACCATTCAACATGAGCTGAACAGTAATCTAAATCATGCCCTATGACCTCCAAATCTTCCTCTGAGAGCATCGTAGCATCATAGTCTGCCTTACTGTATGCACAGTCTTTAAACGTCGGTATATAGACATTCTGCTTGTTATATTCAACATCAGTCATGTACTTAATGAATGTTTCAACTGAAGTTAATTCCATCAACTCTTTCTCAAGCTTATTATGATTCTTTTTCTTATCCAGTAACATTCTGTTTAAAGCCTCATCTACTGCTACTCCAAAGAAAAGCGGGCTACCATATACTTTAGTTCTGTACTTATAATTATAATGGAAGTTATACCTAGCTGGACATTCATGGTACTTTCCACGTTTAGTATTACTTAGTTTTATTTTACCCATAACCATTCCTCAGTTTCTTTTAATATATCTTCTTTTGGTATCACTTTCAATGCTAATCTTGTTTTTTTAATTGGCTCTACTGATTCAAAAGAATGTTCAAATCCCCAATTGAATTTAACACCAACAGGATATTTATTCAACGATTCCATTATACTTTCAATATTGATATTATCTCTAAAGTACCCTTCAAATTCTTCAGCAATAACATTTCCTAAACTAGCATTACCACTTAAAATTCTAGCTACATACCAATCTTTAGCATCAGATTTAGCATCTTCCCAATTTGAAACACATGCTATTTCTAACACCCAACCATGTCTAGTAACGATATCACCAACTTTAAACTTAGACATATAACCACTTCCCATCTTCTGACTCATTAGCTTTTGGATATAACTTCTTTGCTAACCTTGTGTTAACTACTCTACAATGTTTGAACCTACTAGAATCTACTGGAAATATTTTTCCAACATCATATTCGAAATCTTTAGATTCAATAACTTCAACGTACATATCGTCGCCGACTTCAACCGTACCTTGTGTATTTATCGGAGGATATTCATTTTCTGAAATAAACCCAACAACCTTACATATATTCTCTCTATTCGTAATACCGTAGTGATTATCCTCGTTACCAATAACAATATCACCAACTTTAAATCTACTTACTTCTTCCACACTATTCTCCAATTATAAACACCAAAGCTAACTCTAACCACAAACTCTCTAAAGTGATTATGTACTATAATACCATAGTCTTTGTTATATTCTGTACTCTTGCTTAATCTAATATCCACCAATCACCTTCTTTATGTCCTTTCGGGAATAACTTCTCTGCTAATCTTGTATATTTGTATTTTGCTAGTTCTAGATCACTGGATTGTCCGTACTCATTATATATCATAGTTCCTGCTTTTATACTATGTTCATGTGTCCATACAGAACTATTCGATAACTTCCAACAATCTGGTGAAACATCAAGATCCTCTAGTAAAAATCCATAAGTATCTTCCATTAGTATTTTAAATAAATACGGTTTGTCTTTAAACTTAACCTTATCACCAACTTTAAATTTCATTTAACCTCCAACTTTATTCTATAGTAATCCTTCACCTGCGTCAACTCTATTTGTAAATCTTTCATAGTTAGCTGATCTTCGAAGTCTTTGTACTTCTCTTTAAAGTAAATAGTTGAAATTCCTGCTTGCTTCATTCTCCTCATACATGATTTACATGGACTTAAAGTGCAAACTAAATAACAGTCTTTAGTACTAATGCCATTTCTAGCACAGTTTAATATCACGTTCTCTTCCGCATGTATCATGTACTCATACTTCTTTGGTCTAGTCGTAGGCAATGCTGTCATAGTATTCCTTACGTATCCGTTATAACCTTGTGCTATAACTTCTCCGCCATCTATCTTAACTAGTACTGCTCCTACTTGTTTCTGTGTATCTGGAGAGTTCTTAGCTATTACCTCAGCTTGTTTCATATAGTTTTGTAGTTTATAGTACTTCATATATACAACCAACCATTTTCTTCAACTGCTTTTGGATACATTTTCCTTGCAAGTCTTGTATTCTTAACTCTAGTATAAACGTCTAACTCGTCTTCAAAATAAGGATAACCTTCAGTACCTTCTATTTTATATAAATCATACTTACCAATATATTCAGTAACTTTTCTAAATACACCAACTTTATCGCCTTTTAGATTTTTACCCTGTTTAATAGAAACATAATCTCCGACTTTTAACATTACCTCTTAATCCCAATTGTATCATAATTACGTCTAAATATCCTAGAACATACCTTCTCTGCCTCTGACGCACTAATCCCATTATTCTCTACCAACCTTAACACACAACGCTCTGTGCGGTCTATAGAGGTACTACCACCACGCTTTACAGGTAATCCTGAACACGCTGTAAATCCTATCATCATTAGTACTAGTAATATCTGCTTCATTTTTTCTCCTTTTCATATTGTTTTTTCATGTTTTTAAATATCTCTGGGTACCTATCAATTAACTTGTTGTGTAACCAGATAGCAAACTTTATCTTTTCTTTTTGTGACACATTCTCCCCTATAAGTTTTTACTGTTGGGCTTTATTCCTTTATACTCTAAATTCTCTTGTTTACCTCTAATAGTCTCTACCAAACTCTCACCTAGATAATGATTCTCCTCACTTTGTTTATCAATTCTTAATATAGAGTACATTTCCATCCTATTCCTAGCCGTTCTAGGCAGTACCATAGCGTAGTACCCACAGTCTAAGCATATGCCTTCATTGTCTACTAAAACCTCTCTAAAGCCCTCTGCACCGTTTCCTTTAGCCTGTTTATTACAAGTACAATAGTAATATACTTTTTTCAATACTTCCTCCTTTTTAAATCTTTAATCTTAGTCTCAAGTTCAACAATCTCATTCATAGTATCATATATCTGATCCTGATAATCGTCAATCTCTGAATTATGTTTCTTTTTAAGCTCGTCTATTTCTTCTTGATATCTATGTGTTAATACCCAAGAAAATATCGAAGCTAGTAATACTAACATTAATAACCAACTCATCCTCTAATCCTTAATTTACCGTTTTCAAGTACCTCTGCTTTTGGGTATAGTTTACGGGCTAGTTTAGTGTTATTTACTATTGTAAATAGTAATATAGTGTGTCCGTTTCTCATAGTCCTTCCCATATGACTTACAGATATCTCATTTTCAAGACTAGCTGAATATCTATACGAATATAGCACAAATCCTTTTTCAGATATACTTTCTATCCTATATTTAATAGAGGAGTTTACTAATATATCACCAACTCTTAAATCCTCAACTTTTAACATAACACCCACCATTTACCATCTTTATATCCTTTTGGGTAGACTTTCTCTGCTAGTCTTGTATATTTATATTTTATTTCTATATCAACTTCTCTTAACGAACAGTCAGTATACCCATGTTCACCTTCTGGCATACTATTCCATTTTATCCCATAAATGTGTGTGGTATAATCGTCATAGATTTCGAGTATAGTACCAGATCCTTTATCACATATATGAGCATACAAATCGTTATGTTTGTAATATTTACTATCTTTTCGTAAAGTAACTACATCACCAACTTTAAATTTTGACATATAACCAACCGTCCTCTTCTTTGTATATTTTCTTACACATTTTCCTTGCTAGTCTTGTATCTTTAACTTTGTCATATGCTAATGTCCAATCTGATTGTTTTGGCATATAATGATAGCTATATTTATCGTCTAAATTAAGAGCATTAATTTGTTTTTTAAATCCGTAGTCTGAAATAAGTCTTTTTAAAGGAACCCCTTCAATATAATCATCTAACTTTATTACGTATATATTTTTATCCTCGCTATCTTTGAAATACCCTGCTATTTCAAAATAACACCCACTACTGTCTTTAAAATAATCTCCTACTTTAATATCGTCCATAATTACCTCCTACTTTAAATGTACCGTCTTACCAATTGGCGACGTATAACTTGGATTACCTGCAATTACCCATAAACTAGGAGTCTTATGATTCTTGAAAGTCTCCCAAAATTCACCGTCTGTAAGCATTATAACACCGTCGTACTTGTGTTTATCAGCATACTCTAATGCAGGAGTCATGTTAGTTCCTCCACGCCCTGTAATGGCAAATTTGTCCTTACCATCGTACTCAAATACGTCTTGGATCTGAGCATCACACTCAACAATGTCGAGCTTAGTTGATGGGTTAGCTTTCCAGATACCGTAAATTTCATTCAGTACCTTGTCAGTTCTATCACCGTACATACTTCCTGATGTATCTAGTACTACTAATATCCTTGCAACATAGTCCTTTTTGTTTCCTGAAAACTTAATCCCGTAACGTCTATTACGTTTACTTCTTGTTTTCTTTTTATCAGACCTAACACCACCACCAATAAATTGTCTAAGTAACCTCTTCCAATTCTCTTTAGGTTTCTTTCTAAGCTTTAACATTTCCTCTACTTCACTTGGTAGGTTTCCTGCTCCACTAGCTCTAGCGTCCTCAGCAGCTTGCTTAATCTTTTCGTCTAACATAGCTTGATCTAATGCGTCCATTTCTCCAAATTGACCATGATCGTCCATTTCTAAGTCACCTAGCTGTTGACCTAGTGATCCTTCACCTTGCTCTTGGTCGCCTTCTCCTGCATCCTCACGATCCTGCTTTTCCTGTTCTAAGAGCTTATAATAATAATCTGAGGTCATACCTGCCTCAAGTATAAAGTCCTCTGGTTGATGCGTTAAGAGCTTCCTAAAGCTATCTAAATCTACACCACCAATTTCCTTGATAATTGCACCATTTAACGATTGATTAATAGCACAATCTTGGGCAATATTTTCCATCTTGTGCTTAGTCATATTCTTCTCTTTAGCACCTCTACCTCTACTAATATGATCGTTAATAAGGTGCATACATTCATGCTTAAGAATCTCAGTAATAACCTCGTCACTATATTGCTTAATGAACTCAGTATTATATACCATCTGAATCCTTCCGCCTTTCATGCCAACTCCCATTGTTGGACACGTTGCGTTATCTACTCTTCTATCTACATGGAAGAATAAATGTGCATAGAATCTATCTGTCGGGTGGTTATATAACTTCGTAAGTAATAACTCGATTCTAGTTCTACCTTGTGCTACTTCTAATGCTGTTGGTTGTTTCTTTTCTTCACTCATTTTATTTATCCTCCATACGATAACTTAAGTACAATTAATAATAACACAGGTAACAGTATAACGCAAATCATTTGTCAACCACTATGTAATTTTTACCCACACTAACCACCTTACTCCTCCTAAACATTTTAACTTATTTTTCTCTGTTATCTTATACATTTTCTCAGCTAATCTTGAATAGTTAACTTCCTCTAATTTCCAGTGTACTCCGTAACCTGTCTTGTCCTTATAGTAACTACTAAAAACATTCCATATACCACTATTATATATCTGATATTGCATTGAATAATCTTCTTTATCTATATGTCTAGGTTTTATAATATCTTTTATCTCATAAATATAATTACCAAGATTCTCTAAATTACATTTATCAAACTTATGGTCAAGGAAATTCAACGTACCCTGTAAATTATTCAGGGTTGTGTAATATTCTGGTTCATATATTCTTTTCCTTTTATTTATCTTTGCCCATTGCGGAGTTTTAGTACCTCGTTTCCAATCTTTAAATGCTTGTTTTTTCATGCTGTTATATTTCATTTTTATCTCCAAAAAGAGCAGTTTCAAATCATACTCAGGATTGACCAATAACGTAGCTCCCATAAGAAATTCCTCTGTTTATCGTCGGTCTGGTCACTGGACTAAATTCAGTTTTAAGACTTGTGCTAGGTCTAGGAATTAACCTTTAATTAACTTCACTAACTCACTGTCACTCAATTGCATTTTACTAACAATACCTTGTAGTACTTTGTTAGTCATATTATTTCCAAACTCATCTGTTACGTTTATTGTATTACCTTTCTTAATCTCAACTTCTAAGTCAGATAATGATACATAATGACCATTATCACTTATCTCACCTTTTTTAGCATATAACTTTCGATTATGGTTATACCGTGTAATATTTACAGTCTTAGTTATCTTCATTTTCAGACTCCTCTCCAGATTCGTCAGAATCAATAAGCTCCTCAGTACTTTCATCTGACATAACTAGGTCTAACTTCTCGTTAATCTCATCATCGTCAATTAAAGCTTCTGCGAATGTCGTCATTAAAGCACCATTCTCGTCCTTATTTTCCTTTACTAAGTACACTACAAATCCCTTAAGAGTATCTAATGGGATCTGCTTAAGGAAAGGGGCTATATTCGGGATCTGAGCCTCTTCAACTTCGCCCTTACCTAACTTATGCTTAAGGTCTTGAAGTACCTTAGCGATACCACTGAGAGCCGTATAATCGAATCTAGTATGCGCCTCTGGATCTGTAAGTAGATCATCAACTGTTACGATATTACTATAAGTATCAGCAAAGTTTAAAAATGCTGTTGCAAATTCCGTACCAACGACTCCTTTTATTAACTCAAAAGTAACATTTCTATCAACGCCTAACTCTTTAGCAGTATCGTGAATAGCCGATGCCTTTGAGAATGATCTTGTATTAGTCTCTTTAACTTCACTATCGTCTGTAAAAAACATATCAGTATCAAAGTCTCCGCTAGTTCCAAAGAAAGTTTCATTCTTATTTAGGAAGTCTAACATCACGTTACTAACAGTTTCCGAAGCTCTACCGTAGTTTGTATACGTTTCTAAGCTTGGTGCAACCTTAACAAAGTTAAGTCTTGAACTCCATGCACTATCTGCAAAGTCTAGTACTCCTGCATAGTTATCCGTAGGCGGATTACACGTTGCTACTACCTTACAACCTTCGGGAAGTTTATACTCACCAATGAATGGGGCTTCCGACTCAATCAGTCCAAACAATGCGTTTGATACGTCCTTAGTTGCTCTGTTAATCTCATCAATAACAATCAAACAATTATCACCTTCAAAAGGTAGCCATTTAGGTCGCATAAATGCAGTAGTCTTAACTGCCTTACCACCTTTCTCGATAATCTCAAAGTCAGGTAGACCGATTAAATCTGCTGCATCAGCTAGTAATGCAGGTCTTAGGATAATATAATTTTCAAATCCTAGTTCCTTATAAGTTTGTCCCCAGATACTTGTCTTACCAGATCCAGATACTCCTACTAGGCATAATGTAGCTGCTTTACTCTTGAAACAAACCTTTGCGGCTTGTGGTATTTGTGTTAGTTTCATATGTTCTATCCTCCTGTTTGTTAAGAACAACTTAGTTTCTATAATTAATATACTCTACTTTTTAACTCTACGCAACATTTATTTTTCACCATGTAAATTTTTCCTATAGCTGTAAATGGCGTTGATATACTCCGTATTAACGTCTTTGCCGTGACCTAACATAGGGTACTCTCCGCTAATATAATCCTTTATATGGATAATCTCAGCGTTCTCAGCACTTATTTTTTCTATAGTAGCCTCAACTTCTTTTGTATAAAGAGAAACTGGCACACCATAACTGTCGCATCTTTTATATTGATCTGCAATTTCTTTGTATCTTTTTATTTTACTGTCAAGTAACTCTGTAAAATTTACATTAAAGTTATATCTCCTGATACTTGAATAATAAATACCGTCTATTTCATCTTGAGTCAATTTGTAATTTTCAACAAAATTATGATACTCTGTAAATTTTCCATGCCCTGTAACTTTTTCAATATTATCTTTTGAAAGTTTACAGACTCTATATCCTTTTCTATCTAAAAAAGATCTCATTGTTTCACTAATATCTTCTTTAAATCCTAAATAAATATACTTACTAACAATATCATCAAGTTTTTTATATATTCTACTCTGACCATAACAATATAATTCTGTAATAGTTATCTGCTCATTTTGTTTTTTAACTCCAGTTCTATTAACTTTCGGCACTTCTAAAGTACTTAAGTCTTTTGCTCCGAAAATATTAGCTATCTGTTTATTAGTAGTAACATATACAGTTTTATTCTCTTTATTCTCAACAAATTGTGTTAAGTAACCTTTTACTCTACGACTAACTTTTTGAACACTATCTCCGGTATTATCATAAAATACCTCGACATTATAGTTCAGTCTACTTTGATCTTCTTTTCTATATCTATAATTATATGGATACCTACCACCTGATTTAGAAGTATATACAGTGAATTTTTTACCATACCCCTCTAGCTCAATGAATCTGTTTTTAAACCGATAGTTACCATGTCTATAATTAAAAGGTATAGCAAAATCACTTAATACTTTAAGACTTTTAAAGATACTATCTTTATCAATATAATCATTAAGTTTAACGTCCATATGGTTTTTAATATAATCCATTGCTTCATTAACTTTATCCATATTATAAGCACTATCGTCTGGATTATCTGCTAATCTTTCTCTAGTCTCATGAATCCTTAAGTCCCCAGTATTGAAAAATGCTACTCTACTTCCGCTATAGTTCCATTGATTAGTATTAGCATTATAAGGGATACCGTCCACAACTACGAGATTGCCGTCTACGATGTTTGCATTATGAAACGCATAGTTAGACTTACCTTTTATTTTAAACAGCTTTAGAGGCTCTATTTCGTGGTTAAAATTAGGTCTATTTTCCCAAAAATAACAACACCTATCAACTGCTTTAATAAAACTCTTTTTATCAGACTCGTTTCTGTAGTATCCTGTATTTTGTTTAATAGGGATAATAACCTTAGTACCGTTTTTAGCTTTAGTACTCTCTGTGCTGATTAAGTTCATATCTAACATTTCACCATTTTTAGCAATGAAGTAATGATACTTAGTACCGTCTACATAACTAATCATTTCAAACTGTTTAGTGTATGCTAGAGGACTTTTTGCACCAATACCGAATCCGCCTGTCTGACCGTTATCGCCTGTCTTAGTACTCTCGCCAATAGAGCAAAAAATATTCTCAGCCTTTACTGGATCAATACCACTACCGTAGTCTCTAACGATAAACTCTGTATCTGTTACCTTTATATCAAAAGTATGATCTGGCTTGCCTACTTCTCTGTGGGCATCCCTAGCGTTCGATATAACCTCTTGAACTGGAGTTTGGATCTTATACTTATATAGATTAATCAATGCCCATATAGCTTTAAAGGCATGTTTCTCGTCGATCTTGAACTTAAATTTCTTGTGTCCAAAGTCTTCAGTTTTGTTATCAGTAGTCAATTTCATTTTTAGCTCCTTGCGTTAATTCCTATATATAGTTTACATTATCCATTTATTTTTTTCAACCATCTGTGTAACATTTACATATGTAAAGTTTTCAAAGTTATCGTCCCAATTTGCTACTAAATAAAACTTTTTACTTAATAGATCTCTTTTAATCCACCCGTTTTCCTCTAAAGTAATTTTATTGTTTTTAATATATGAGTTTGTGACAAGTTTTCTTGATAGAAAAAAACCAACAGCATCATAATTACCATCAACTTCAAACATACCACGTTGTGTCATTTCATCACTTAATTCATATAACCAAAACATCCCTTACCTCCTATATATAATATACTTTATTTTATGCCTAGCGTCAATAGTAGTGTGTAAAATTTACCTATCAATTTCGATAGAAATAATTTTTCCTTTAGTATCTAATATGTAAAATATTCCATCATTATCTTTTATAATCACCCCGTCGTCTATAAATTCACTAAATATACCGTCTATGTTATACTTACAAAATAAATCATGTAAGTCTTTTTTTAAATTATCAATGTCCATTATAAGCTCCTATGATCCTTCTCAGCTAACTCAGCTAATGCACCACCAACCGACTTACCGCTTTCAATTAAATCATTTACCATCTTATCACTATAAAATCTTACACCACAATGATATATTTTATCGTCCATAAACTTAAGTTCCTCTTTAAATTGTTGCCTAGCAAATTTAATTAGTAACTTCCGACTCTTCTTTATTTCCATTTTCCAACTCCTCTTGAGCTATTAATTTAGGCAATTCTGTTTTAAACTTCTTTGTAGTATAAGCTTCTAAATCCCATAAACTAATATCATTAACCTTAACACCGGACTTGCCTACTTCGATAACATTATACTCTTTTAATGTCTTTAAAGTACCTCTTACAGTCCTGATACTCATATACAAATCCTGTGCCATATCACCTTGAGATTTAATATTATCTAAAGTTTTTAAGTACTGGAGTAGTTTAAATTCATTGCCTTTTAACTTATATTCTAGTGTAACCATATTTTCTCTGTATTTTGTAGCTTCTCATTTGAGTCTATAAGCTTTTCCATTTTAGCCAATACCTCAGATACCCTTTTACTATCCTGAGCTTTCTCAGCCGATTCTAGAGCCTCTGAGAGCTTCTTTAATCCTAACTGATAACTTAACTCTTGCATTTGTTTTTGTTGATTATTCATTTTTTAATTCCTTTATTTCTTTATTAGCTTTCTCAAGTTTTTCTAATAATACCTCTCTACAATATCTAACATTTTCCTCACTGTGATATGTTCCGCACTTTTCCACTATTTAACCTTAATCACTTTACCATTAGCTTTAACTTGCAATAGTGTATCCATGTTAATTGTCCTATAACCTTTCTTTTTAACGTCATATACTGTCATTAGATGGTCATAGTCATATTTCTTTGTGCCACCTTTTAAATGCTTTTTAACACCTAATCTACATAACATTGTTCTAACCTCACCATTTCTTTTTACAAATACTGCGCTAAAGAATTGATTGCCTACCATTTTTCTAATTTCTTGTTTGTTCATTTCTTAACTCCTTTTCTATATTTAGTATCTCATGTTTTTCTTGTTGCGTCAATCTAGTGTGTAATTTTTACTTAGTTACATTCTACTTGCCTACCTTTACTTAAAACATACTTTTTCCCATCTTCTATAAACTTGTTATATATAGCAAATTCTATCTTATATTCTACTCCTAATAAAATAACACTATGTTTGAATGTTTTACTATATCCGTTTTTAACATAATTCATTTCAAATTTAATAATAAATATACTATTTCTTTTTAAATATCCATTTAAAACATATTTTTTGTTTTAGTATCATGTACTTTTTTCATTTCTTATCTCCTAATGTAATACTAATCCAACTTTGTGATTATCTTTAATAGCATTGCTATCGTTCTTACTAGTATCAATATACCCTGATTTTTCTAATTCTTCAAGGTTATTGAAAATTTTACTATGCCTGTCTACTTTTTGGTCAATCAAGCTATCTTCTCTACCACCTAATGAATATATAATAACCATGTTACTAGGTTTTAAAGCCTCGTTATCCTTAAGCAACTTAACCCTCTTAGTGTAGGCATAGAACGTCTTAGATGGCATATTTCGAGCTATTTCGAACCATTTATAAAGGTACTCTTTGTTGTAAAAATCCCCAGAATCATGTATACGCACAGCATCAAGTTTTCTCATTTTAGATAAAGTACTAACAGCAACCTCAATAAAATCTGTTTGCTTAGTTGCTTGGTATCTAAATTCATAGGCCGCTTTAACTACAGGCCACGTATATGCACCTTTATTAGCATAACAGAATGACTTACACTTATCAGCTTCGGGACAAGTCTTTAAAGCAGGGATACCAAAATTTACAGTATGATACTCAGCTTTCTTTAACTTTGAATTTCTTGTGAATAGTTTAGTCATTGTTATTTCCTTTTTTTGTTGTGCTAACAACTTTGTTAAGTTATTTCCTATTACTAGTATAGTCTATTTGATACCTTGCGTCAATAGCCTGTGTAAATTTTACAATTTAAAATGGGATATCATCTTCACAAAAAACTGGAGTATGTATCTTAATCTCCTGATTAACGGCTTTCAATTGTTTATCTATTGTAATTAAATCATCAGTAAGTTTATCATAATCAATAAAATCAGAACTTAATGTATATTTTGTTGCATTAAATAAATCTGCCCTTTTATCCTCTAGCTTTTCTTTAGATAACCTTAATAATTCTCTGTAAAAAGTTTGTTCAACGTCTATAATATTAATTTCCATTAATTTCCTCCTCATTTTCCTCTAAAAATTCCATTGCCCACTGATCGCATTTATCTGGACAACTATAATCATGACTAGCACATTCAGCTAGATATTTCAACATATCATCTTCATTTGTGTAACTTTTACATACTTCAATCATATCATTTGTACTTGGTGCATATGGATTATTCATTATACCCTTCTATTTTTCTTTGAATGTGATATTCATTTATATTCTCTACTATTTCATTTATATTTTGCTCTTTATTTAATAAACTTGCTAATAATTTTACAGCTTCTTTTACTTCTAAATTTGATGTAAATTCATCCACTCCTAAATAAAAAAATAAAAATGATACGTTAATATTTTTCATTATAAACCTACCTCCAATGATCGTTCGTAACTTATACTTAAACCTAATTCGTCTGCAATATTCTCAGCATATTCTTCTAAATCGTTTCCTTTATACTCCTCTATTAAATCATTGAACTTCATTACTAGAGTATCATCCATTGACCAATAGCCGAACTTTTCACTCTCATAACTTTCAACCTCATTTTCATATGGATTGTCTAATTTCCAATCGTCGTAATTTCCGTATTTCATTTTTAACACCTCCGTTATTTCCTGTATATAGAATATCATACTTTGAAAACTAAACAACCCACCATGTAATTTTTACCTGTTACTTTCTAACTCGCAGTAAGTTGCAAAATATCGCCAACCTAGTCTAAAATAATCGCAAACTACTTCTAAATCATTAATGTGTCGTCTAATTTGTCTTACGTTATATCTCAAATCTCTAAGCTGATTTTTTAACGCTCTAATCTTACTTAAACTACGCCTGTCGCCTCTTCTAATCTGTCTAAGTAGGGAAGTATGCACATTATCTACAACGTCTTGTAACGCTTGATTATCACCCTGTAACTCGATTTTCATTTCGTCCATTTCAGAACCTAAATCTGCTAATGCTTCGTAAAATTCGATATACATAGCGTCAACTTGTTTTTGCAAATCGTGTAAATTTTCATCACTGTCCTCGTCTGTACCTAGAATATCATTGGCAATTTTTCGTGGCACTTGACCTACACTTTCGATAAATTTGCCACCGTTATAAATACCATTACTTGATTCTCTATCAATAGTATTTTTTGAGGTAGTTAAAAAACCATCAGTTTCTCGTTTTGAATCTGTTAAACCTTTCTTAATAGTTTCATTTGAATCTGAAACTGCCTTTGATCCTGTACTTACTGCATCATTAAAACCTTTGTGTAAAGTATTCACACCGTTGACAATTCCTTTTTTTACTTCCCTATTAGCATTAGTCAACAAATCTTGTTTACCACAACTCACGAAAAGCGGAAACAAAATAAATGCCCCTACTAAACTTCTAAATTTACTCATACTTAAATTCCTCCTATTGTAAAAATCCTTTACTGTTACCGCTATGTAATTTATTCACATAGTCGTTTTCTTCTTGACTTAATTGTTCTTGTAATATTCTTGTTAATTCCTCAGTAGCTTCTTTAGCTTGAGCTTCTAACTTTTTATTATACCATATAAAACCGCCATAGGCTAGACCTAGTGTAATTATTACAGACGTTACTACTGCACCTATAAACCATAAAATCATTGTATTACTTCCTTTTTTTCAAGTCTTACCTTAAGTTTATAATGATCTCTATTGTCATATTTTCCAGTATGCTCACATGACTTTACTATGTAAGTCTTACCGTTTTTGTTTAGTGAGATTCTATCACCTTTCTTTTGTTTCTTGTCACTCCACAGTTCCATTTTATTTATCTCCTTTAATATTATGAATATCTAAAAAACACTCAACCTCTTCCCACCAATCTCCTAAACTAAATTTGTTTAGTACGGTATCTTTTTCGTCGTCGGTTAAATCTCTTCCTAAAACACTTTCAAAATCATCAAAAGTTAACCTAAAAACAGTTTTATAATCCATTTTTACCTCATTATATTAATTAATCTTACCCATGCTATGATGAACCCTATACATAATAATACCGCTAATAACTCCATATTTCAATCCTAACGCTTTCTATCTGTTTTGCGCATATATCTTATATATTTTCTAGTACGAACCTTTACAGCCTTAAATTCAGCGTTATATTTTAGTATTAGATACCCTGTAAATGCTACCATTAAAAATCCAATTGTATACGTTAAATAAATCATTTTCTTAACTCCTTTCGTTGTGTTAACAACTTCTATTTATATATTATCATATTTTTACTTTAAAACAATACTATATGTAAATTTTACTTGATTTCCTTTAAAAGGTCGAACTCTTCATAATCTTCTAAATGTTCTAACAGTTCATTATCTGACATATTTTCTAAATAGCATATTTGATTTTCTTGAAACATTTCCATTAATGTTTGAGTATCGACATCATCAGTCCTTTTTTGGGCTAATTTTTCAATAACATTTTCTCTTTTAACAATATCTAAATCACTCATCTTTTCACCTCAATAATTTTTGTTTAAAATTGACTCCTCCATGAGTCTAACACACTGTATAGGAAATTTAGGCACATAGTCCTAAATCAATAACCATATTATCATCATACTGTAATTTTTTACCGTTTAAATATACATACCAAACGAATTTTTCTTGTACTAATCTCATAGGTAGCCTTCTAAGGTCGAAATATCGGTTTATAGCCCTTTTACTTGTAACTGTTAACCAACCATTAGTATTTAATTGAATCGCTTTATAGCTCAATTCTCGCACGACTTGAGTACCTCTATAATCTACAGCTTTTAATCCCATGCCTAAATCTAATACTCTTATAACACCTTGCTTTTTTGTTGTATTTAATGTGAATCCTTTTGCGCTCATTTCTTACCTCATTTTGTGTTGCGCCATTCCGTTGACTAATTATTTCCTTAATTTATTATACTACACTTTTTAATTTATCTCAATATTTATTTTACTCTGTGTGTAATTTTTACACATAATATTCAATTTCCCTTTTTTCACTATTATACGTTGCTTTTCTTACTTTGTTCTCTAACACCCAACGGATATTACAAAGATCGTCACGCTCGCTTTCAAGCTCTTTAATACCATGATACTTTATAATCATATCGTTTAAGTCTTTAATCATTTGTTTCATTTTTTTATTTTCCATTTAATAACCTTCTTTTTTCAATGTTTTTTAATATCATTTCAACCATATGTTGTTTATGAGTTATAAAATTACTTACCTTATTAAATCTATATCCCCAATATGAATAGTTATAATAGTTATTCTTTTCAATATCTTTGATAGCATTTTTAATAAGATTTAGTGATACTCCATTAAGTTTTGTTTTTTTCATTTTTGTTAACTCCTTTTCTAATACTAGAATAACATATCGTGTCATAAACACAAATATAATAATTAGATAGCTATGATCTAAAAATTAGATAGGTAATATTTACAATCCCAAGAAAAAGCTTGACAACAACTAATTTTATTTAGTCAACTTAATTTTTCTTTAGTTGCGTATATTCCTTGTAAAAAATCCCTAAATAAATACTATTCATAGGCTTAATCGTAACAGAATCATGCTTCTAAGCTCTTTAAATGTTCTGTGTATAACCACCTTCAAAAAACTTTTAAATGAATCCTGAGCTAATCTGAACAGCCAACTATCTATGGCAGTTGCGTATATTCCTCATGAAAGTATGTAATTTTTACCGATTGTAATATTTACACTTGCTAATTTAGCTCTTGATTGAATCCTATAATTTTGATATATTATTAGAGTAGGCAACTGGACAAAGATGCGTAAAGCCTACCGCATCAACTAAACTTATTTAGTCCCCCGATTTGTGATGACTTCTGGGGACTATTTAATAAAGGAATTTTTATTTATGAAAAAATTTGAATATATAATATTTTTACTTAATGTAGGTTTAGGATTATATCTGTATCTAACTGGAGAGTATAGTCAGGCATCATGTAATTTTATTGTAGCTATTTTAATAAGACTAAGTAACCGTAATCATTGAAATAATGAAAATAAATACCTGTTACGGAAAAGATACGTACAATATATTTAACAACTATATAATAAGAGAATGAAGACCGTTAAAAAATGTCACGGCTTTGCGAAAAGAATGACGACTAGGCTCGGAACACATCAGATTAAGATAACGAGTACTTGAGAAACGATTGTTAAAAGACTCAAGCGGAACGCTTCAACCTCTAAACTAAATTGCTTTACAGCAAAAGCCAAATAGAGAAAGTGATACTATCGTATCGGCATAAACATAATCTATTTAGCATTACTTTTCGGCTAGTGTCCTTATATACTAGTAAAGTTTAGTAATGCCTTGTTTCAAACCTTTTAAATGTATTAACTTATTGAAGTAGATCGCCCCATGATCGGGGCTTTATAACTAGGTTAAATTAGACCGCTTAGAATTAAGACTTGTATTTGATGTATTAAATATTAAATAGATACTGTTTATCACCTCCTATAACTAGATGAATTAATAAATTACTTTAAATTATCACTACTTACATACGTTTCAATCATATAAACAACCTTACCAAACATACTCAGTACTGCATATAATACTCCGACTATCCACTCTATTAACATATATAACTCCCGTAATACGTTGTGTCATTTCCTAATACTAGTATACGCTAACTATCCGCATATTACCAATATAATAATTCGCTAATAAACAATGTTACTATCTAATAAATAACCTTGACTCCTCACACGTACAGAATAGCCTCTGTAAAGCCTCCGAAATTAACCTATACAATCATAAGCACTATACCCACAAACGCAGACACAGAGCATTCTGAGCTGCCATATATAGTTGGCACTATGTGTTGGCATATGGTATGCATCTGCAAGTACCGTGCCAAGTCTTATAGCCGATACAATAAATATTATTTACAGTGGAGAGTGGCACTCCGATTGCTACTGCAAGATCCATGCCAAGATAGGTGCGTATATTCTATGTAAACAAAATATATTTAGGGGGTAGGGGGGTATGTGGTTCTAAGTCAGTTGTATTGGTCAAAGTAGTGTCAGAAAACAGATATGGGTATATTTATGTTAATACACCTAATCATGTTGTTTAGCTATTGTAAAGAATCCACATATAATAATACTTATAAATGGTAATGTTCCTATTATATCTTGATTTGATAGATTAATAGCCGCCAGTATTGTCAAGGCTCCAGCTAATATCCTAGTTGTAATCCAAATATTTTTAATAACATTTTCAATCATAATACACCTAATAAATAAATGCGCTTAATAGCCCTGAAATAGCGGCTACACAGAATATAGTTAATAATAATCTCTTTGCGTCAGTATCGTCTTCGTAATGTCCTTTCATTTTCTCTCCAATAACTTCTCAATTCTATATAATGTCGGCATTATCCAAAACATATTAACTATTAACAATATACCTACAGCTATTCCCACTACTTATTCTCCTATTTTATATATACCTTGTCATCAGGACAGTAGTTACTAACCTTAATATCCATGTCATCTGGATCTATTAACTTCTGTAACTCTGCGTATTGTTTAGGGTTTACTATGATTTCTGATGGCGCAGCAAAGCCTTTGGTCAGCATATCATTTATTGCATCTTGTACGTCTGTAGCAGTCAATATACCACCAGACCCGAATCCGTCTGAGATTACTTCAACCTCAATTGTGATAGTACCATCCTCATTATCAGTGAAGTCTGGATACATCTTCCTAGCTAACCTAGTGTCGTTAACTACTTGTTTTTGCATTCTTGTATATGTTTTATTCATTTTTTTACCTTTTTATCTAGGTCTTCCTTCTTTATGTGGACAATACTTCCAAAATGAGCTAATTTTACACAGTAATATTCGTCGTTTGATTTAGAGTGGTCCCAATTCCAAGCAGAGACTATATAATCTATACCTACTAACTGATAATCGTCTTCTATTATATTATTAGAATACGGATCATTCCTGTATGTCATCATTTTTTCTATTCTTTTCATAATTTAAAGGCTCCCTCTCGAACATCCTTATGTTTCTGGTCATTCTCTTTCTCAGCCTCTAATTGCTCTTTTAAAGCCTTTTGGAAATAATCCGATATCTCACTTGCCTTAATAGCCTCGGATGTCTTAGAATGGCTGTCACGCACTAATAAGTTACCGTTCGGCAGTACTTTTACCATATAGTCGAACATTATTCTATATCCTTGCTATCTACAACGTAAGAGTCGTCGAATCCTAACCACTCTTCATTTACTGAGTCATTACTATATTCGCCTTCATTGTGTTTTTCTACAGCATCTTTTTCAGAGGAGGCTTCAATCCACACAGATTTCTCAACTCTCTCTTCCCATAATACTTTAAATTTTTTCATATTTACCTCTTCCCCCATCCGTTATAGTATGTAACTTTATATTTTTCTAGATTAACTTCTGCCATTGTGTCCCATGTTTCGAAACCTCCCATCGGAGAATATATCCATTTTCTGTAGAAATATGTTCTTATAGGCCCGCTTTCTCTCGTTTTTCTTGTAAATTCTTTTGGGCTAACTTTACATAGATACTCTAACATATTTATATCTCTTTTTATCATTATTTAACTCCTTTTATATTTTATACACTATCTTTGCACCGTTGTCAATAGCTCTTGAGATATAAACTCCCCTATATTTACAATCTGGGTGGACATATAGCTCATCAAACTGTAAACCTTCTAGTCTTCTGGAGTATGTTTCACCTCTGAATCCTATATATGTGCCTTTGTAACATAGTGTTTTCATTCCAAGGTCGAAGAATGATACGAATTCCGCATTCTTATCGTGGAATTCTCGTATTACGTGTTCTGCCATTCTATTTGTTGGGTATATTTCTATTCTACGCTTATTTTTCAACTATTTTTCCTTTTTCACGTATAACTTACCGTCTTTATTAGGCCTAGCGTCTGGATACATCTTTCTTGCCAGCCTAGTATCTGTTATTTCATCGTAGTTATTATTCATATACTTTGTAAATACTTCATTAAAAACCTCTTTAGGATTATAATTCTTACCAAAACATCTTATAGCGTCTACCTCTGTGAATATATCGGTATATATGTTAAAATAATCAGATCCTTTTAGTGGTATTCCAGAATTTTCTAGTACTTCGTCTAATCTACTAAGTGCTTCTTCTTTTACCATCTCATGTTGTCTTTTTTGATTTTCATATTCCATTTTTTGTTTCTCATACTCAGCCATTCTTTTTTGGTAAAGAACATCTAATTGTGTCTGACCAGAAAGGTTTCCCATTTGCTGTAATTGTTGCGACATAGCCAAAGCTCTAGCGTTTCCTGACCTTTCATCGATCTGTGTCCCTAATCCCTGACCTATTTTCTTATTTTTCATCCAATTCCGCCTTTAATTGCTTGATTTCTCTTTCTTTTTCCTCTAATTCCCACTTCCAAAGACTCTTTAACTTAGTAGCAAATCTAATATTGTGAACTTTATGCTCTTCACTAATTTCTGATAGGTATTCTTCTAAGTATTTGATATCATTTCTGATAAAGTCCTTAAATTCGGGCCTAGTTCCCATATAATAGTTCAACCAGTTAACCATTTGGTCTATAATCTCTTGTGATTTCTTAGCTCTTGGTGGTATTCTCATTTTTTTGGCGTTCCTATATATGTAAATCCCTTTTCTGAACCTACTATAACAGGCTCCGGTCCGTAACCAGTTATTATTCTTAAGGTTCCATCTTTATTATCAGTAAAATCCGGGAACATTTTACGAGCGAGCCTAGTATCATTTACCGTTTTGTATATAGGTATTTCTTCATCTCTAGGTACTCTTATAGTTCCCATTCCCACTACTGCTCTCCCTTAATAATATAATAGTTCTCAGTTTCCCCTAGTACCTTGCACATTTTTTCTGCTAGTCTAGTTTTAACAACGCTCTCTAGGCCAAAAGTTCCGCTATTAGATTCTATAATTATATCCTTTAAAGGCATTCTATGACCACTTGTATCTTCATATTTAATACCATCGTCAGTTTCTACAAAGCTTATAAAGTCCAAATTGTCACCATTTCCTTCTGTTCTAATTATCATTACGTTGAGATTATTACGCCTAACTATTGGATATCTATTACTTGTTGCCATTTAACACCACCAGTTTAGCTTTTATCTTCTTATCAGTTATCTCATATTTGGTGGAGGTTGTCAAGTCCTCAGCCAACTTTTTTGCTATAGACTCTTTAATAAAATCCATAAATTCTGATTCGAAAACATTAGGATTTAATACACTTTGCTGAGTCTCTACCGTAGACAAATACCTCTCTACCCATTGCTCCATAGCATCTCTTCTACGTCTCCAACCTACTGAATTATCATCAGATTCTATGTCGCAGATTAGGAATAATTCTTTTATTGCTTTCATTTTATACCTCTTAACTTCCTGAATTTACGTTGTGCGTTCGGACTACTAGCCACTAAAAAGTGGTCATCCTCTTCGTAAACGTAAAGAATATCTTTTTTAAATAATTTATATGCTAGTCTATTTGGCTTAACAATTATGAAATGGTCGTGATATAAATTAGGATCTAACATAAGGTCTGTGAAGTCCTCGTCCACTTTTTCGGCTATAAATCTTTCATACCTCCCATTCATTAGATACATCATATCTGCCCTAAAGAATAGTGCAAAATCCTCAATAACCTTTGAAAACTCTTCTTGATAGTCGTAATCGTAGCTTTCTGGGAACGCAGCGTAGCCCGGATAGTAGAAACTAGTCATTCTGATGTCTATAAGGAAGTCATTATGTTTATCTGTCACTTGCTTAATGTGATCTATATTTAAAGAAGAGCTGTTATGTTTATCCGTCACACCTTTTCCTTTGGTATAAAATATAGTTCTAAAGTCGTACTGTCTGAATATCGGACCATCTTAAATTCTCACCCCTCGTCGTCAAATGGATCAAAATCTCCCCCTAGATCACCAAACATGTCTATTATCTCGTAGGATCTATTCATAGCCGATTCTAAATAATCTGCAACAAATTCTACATGATCTTCGTCAAATGTTATTATCATGGGAATCTGAGCCACAACTACGTGACCCAGAGTCTCAACTATTTTTTTCTTCTTTTTCCTAGCCATACTCTAAGATAACAGTTAGTACAAGTACTGTCAAGGATTAAAATAGTATTTGACAAATAAAATATTATTCAGTATATTTAATAGTAATTGTAGTCTAGGACCGTGAAATAGGTTAAGACCGAAGGGAAGCGTGAGGAAAGTCGCTTACTGGATACTCGACACTCAGAAGAGTCCAGCGGAAGGCCTACACTACAAGGATACATTGGGATTAATAATCTATCGCCTTTAGACAGGAACTCAAGATAAGTCTAATGGTTTTTAACTAACTTCTTATTATATAAGGGTAGTTGAAAGCTATTCAAATATGTAACTTATTAATATTATTCAAATATAGCATTTTTCTGTACAAATATCATATAAATTTAACAACTATATATGTACATTACCGTGGAGGGATGATGGCAGACGATAGTATGAAAGACATGATGCAACGACTTAGAAAGATATCTATGTCAGAAGCTCTTGATCCAGATGCAACAGATATGATGGGTTCTAGTGATATATTAGGAAGAGAAGCTGATGATAATATAGCTAGAGAAGCTGCTGAGGCTAAGTTTGGTAAAACAATATCTAAAGCTGATTTCCAAGATAATGTAGCTAAGAATAAAGCATTAAGAGGTAAAGAGTTAATGGATAAGGCTTTATCTAGAGGTAAGACTACAAGATGGCTACCTTCTATAGAAGATGCTGGAGATACTACTAAAGAAGTAAAAAGGAATATACTAAAGAAGTTAGGATCTAAAGCTGGTGGTAGTATGTTAAAGAGAGCTGCTGGTTTAGCTATTGGTGGACCTCTTATGTTAGCATCTGAAGCGGCTGATGCTGCTGAGTCTGGTCCTGCTGAAGGAAGTATAGATAGCATTATTGAAGGTACTGAGTATACTCCAGAGCAGAAACAAAGATTGAAAGCTGGACATGATACTGGAAAAAGAATAAGAGAAGATAAGGGATACATGGACGATGTTAAATCCATGAGAGATAAGGTTAATAGTATCATAGCTAAAGATAACGAGGCAGATCAAGCTAACCTTACTGAAGATACTGCTACAGATAGAGCTATGCAGAAGATAGATCCTAGAGAGCAGATGAAAATATTAAAACAAATGAGAGACGCTAATAGGAGAAAGTAATGTCAGCAATAGATGTTAAAGCTATTAGTCCAATATTAAAAAAGGTCCAAGATGGATCGCAGACAAAAACCCAAAAAAAGGAGAGGTTCTCTAGAATTAGAGAAGCATTAAAAAGAAGAGCAAAACCGAACAACAAGAAATAATAGCATACCCATACTGGATTGCTAGATATTCTTTATAAAGGAGAGACATGAATAAGTTTATCGAAGCACTACCATTTGTGCTGTTATTAGCACTAGTACCATTTTTCTATTACAATTCCCCAAACATTGCACAGTCGATTATTATAGTAGCAGTATCTGCTTTATGTGGATATAGGTATTACTTACTTAATCAAGAGAAGCCTGATTATGCTAAGATCTTTAAAAATGAGATCATTGCTGTTGAAAGGGAGATTGTTAAACTTAACCAAAACTACGGTAAGTTAACTATCCACGATATTAACAAAAAGAAAGAAGAGAGTAAATTTCACTTCTAGGGAGTTGTTATGGAGATAGAAGATTGTGAGAAGATAATAAGAGATTTTATAAATAGAGAGGACTTCGAGAAGTGCGACCTATTCGACATACCACAGAGTTTCGTAGAAGCTAGTGAAATTCTAGGATTCGACAGGACTGATGAAATAATCAAGGAATGTTTAGATGGATGAATTAATTATAATGGAACTTGAGATGGAACTTAAAGCTTTGAGGAAAGAACTGTCTCAAGCGGAGAAAGAAAATAAAGAACTTAGAGCTGTTATCGAAGAGAACGGTCTTGAAGAAGAGATTGGTCAGACTAAAAGTATTACTCCAGAAGAGGAGATATGTATCTTAGGCATTGAACAGATATTAGATGCTGTTAAGAATAAGATAGCTGATAAGACTGATATACAGAATTACGACATACTACATAGAAACCTCAGAATGATCAAAGGCTTTAGTAACGATTCTAAAAAGAAAGTTAAGAAAGCTGACGTTAAGGATCTACTGAAGATAGTTGAAGGTAAGAAGTAATGGCTAAGAAAATGACCGAAGAAGAAGCAATTGACGCTCTTTGGAGGGAAGGTATACTTTCTTGGAAACTTAAGGGTAATCAAAAAGAAATCTATAAACATTTCAACAATACTGGTGATGATATATCTGCATGTCTGATATCCAGACAGTATGGTAAGTCGTATACTCTATGTGTTATGGCAATTGAAACCTGCTTACTAAAACCCGGAGCTATTGTAAAATATGCATGTCCTCAACAGAAAATGGTTGAGAGGGTTATAAAGCCTAGAATACGTGAGATCATAGCTAACTGTCCGGAGGATATGAAACCGGAGTGGAAGACTCAAGAGAAGGTGTGGCTATTTCCTAATGGATCTGAAATACAAGTCGCAGGTACAGATAATGGAAACTACGATAACCTCCGTGGGGGATCGGCTGATTTATGTATATGTGATGAGGCAGGATTTATGGATGAGCTAGAGACTGTAGTATATTCAGTACTTGCCCCTACTACCGATACAACTGGTGGTAAAATATATTTAGCATCCACACCAAACGACAAAGATCCGAACCATGACTTTCATGAGTTCTTTGTGAACCCTCTAGAAGCTGCTGGAAAGCTTTTAAAGTTTGACTACACTACATCGCCTATGGTTTCTGAAGAGCAGAGAGCTAGGATTGTAGCTAGGTATCCGGGTGGAGAGAAGAATGTCAAATTTAGATGCGAGTATTTGTGTGAGATTCCAAATGTATCTGAAGCCAACGTAGTCCCAGAATTTGCGGCCGTAGAAGAGTCCGTAGTTAAGGATATGGAAGTTCCAGATTATTGTGAGTTCTATACCTCTGGAGATGTTGGATTTCACGATCTAACTGTATTCTTATTCTCGTACTATGATAAGAAGCTCAATAAGCTAGTAATTACAGATGAATACGTTATTAATGGTCCAGAACTAACAACGGACAAATTACATAAAGAAATAATGGTTAAAGAAGAGATGAGGTTTGTTACGGCCCTCGGAGATAAGCAGAAGCCTTATTTAAGAGTAATGGATAATGACCTTAAGCTTATAAACGATTTATCTAGGTTTTATGGTATGAACTTCATGCCTACTGAAAAACATAATAAAGAGCAAGCTGTTGATACTGTAAGAAGATGGGTAGAATCTGAAAGGATCATAATACACCCAAGATGTAAGAATCTTATATACCATCTTAAATATACTCAATGGCACTATACTAAACAAGGAACATTTACAGGTAAATTCAAGCATTTGAAAGGAAACGACTCTGCTGGACTATTAAGATCACATGGAGATGCTTTAGATGCGCTTATATACTTAGTTAGGAACGTAAGATTAGGTACAAACCCGTTTCCAGAGAACTATGGACTAGATATTAACAAAAATACCTTCATGAGTCCTAAATTTAAGACTAAAAACGCCTCACAAGCGGCTGATTTCATTAAGAAACTGCTAAAACTTGAAAAAAAATAGCTAGAAGTGTATAAAATTTAACAACTATATATGAAGGTACTAAAAAAGGACTATTATTATGGAAGCTAAAGTATGTAGTATTTGTAAAGAAGAAAAAGGCATATTAGAGTTTCATAAACTAAAAAGTGGTAAATATGGAAGAGAGTCTAGATGTAAAGAATGTTCTAAAGCAGACAAAAAAGCATATTATCAAAAAAATAAAGAAGTTATAATAAAAAAGAATTTAGAGTATCAAAAGACTAACCCAGATATTGTTAACAGATCTAGCAAGAAATGGAGAGATAACAATAAAGAAAAACAAGCTTATTTGACCAAAGAATGGTCGAAACAAAACAGAGGAAGTATAAATAACAACTGTGCTAAAAGGAGATCTTTAAAATTAAAAGCAACTCCTGATTGGTCTGAATGTGAGAAGATAAAAAAGGTTTACATAGGTGCTAGGAAACTAGAAGAATTAACTGGTTTAAAATACCACGTAGATCATATAGTGCCACTACAAGGTAAAGATGTTTGTGGGCTCCACGTTTGGGAAAATCTACAGGTGTTAGAAGCAAGTTTAAATATTAAGAAAGGAAATAGACATGAGTAGAGAGAAATACTTCGCTGCTGAGAAAGCGGATAAATGCGTAGAAACATTGATCGGAAAGTCACAACACTGGTTTAAAGGTGTTATGGATACGGATTATATTGACAAGATCAAAAGGTCTTGGAAAGCTTATTACGGTCAATACTATGGTAAGGGTCATTTCTTATCTACAGGCGGAGAACAAGGTGAACTTGTAAACTTAGCCGTAAATCACTATAGAAATTTAGCACGACATATTCACGTTATGGTAACAAGCACACGACCTAGCTTCCAGTGTAGAGCTATCAATACAGATAGAAAATCACTACTACAAGCTGAACTCGGAAATGGACTTCTGGACTATTACATGCGTGAAATGAAGCTTGAGACAATCATAAAGAAGGCCGTAGAGTACGCCATTGTTCTGGGTTCAGGATACATTAAATTAGAGTGGAATAGTACCAAAGGCAAGATTTATGACTATGTTGACGTTGATGAAGAAGACATCCACGACTATGATGAAGACGGAGAACCTTTAGGAGAGAAGGGTGAAACACTCAAACCTTTTCCTATTTATGAAGGAGATGTAGAATTTACATTACTCTCACCATTTGACGTAGTATTTGATGTTACGAAAGAAGATTATATGAAGAACGATTGGGTTCTTTGTAGATCATTTATTAACAAGTTCGATTTAGCTGCCAAGTACCCAGAACTTGCAGAAGAACTGTTAAGCCAAGACACAAAAGATAAACAAGAAAAAAGAAGTAGGAGAGTTCTTTCGCACCCGATTGAACAAACCGAAGATATCCCAGTTTATGAATTTTTTCATAAGCGAACAGAGTCAATGCCTAATGGACGTTATGTTCTTTATGCTGACGCTGATGCTATCATGGAAGATACCGTAATGCCGTATAGAGACTTGCCAGTGCATCGAATTACTCCAAGTGAAATTATGGGAACACCATATGGCTATACAGACATGTTTGATTTGTTACCACTTCAAGATATGCTGAATAGTCTCTATTCTACGGCTGCAACAAATGTTAACGCATTTGGTGTTGTAAACATTCTAAACCCAAGAGGAAACGGAGTTTCTGTTGAACAGGTTTCAGAAGGTATGAACTTTATTGAATACGATCCGGGAATGGGTAAACCAGAACCTCTAGATTTAGTAAAGACATCTCCAGAAGTATATCAACTGATGTCACTTCTTGAGAAAACTATGGAAACACTTTCTGGTGTAAACTCTGTTGCAAGAGGTAATCCAGAACAATCATTAAGATCAGGTAACGCATTAGCATTAGTACAGTCACAAGCATTACAGTTTGTATCTGGACTTCAGCAATCTTATATTCAATTATTAGAAAGCGTTGGAACTGGACTAATTAACTTATTAAAAGACTTTGCAAATGTTCCTAGAATTGCTGCAATTTCCGGACTAAATAACTCGACCGAAATGAAAGAGTTTAAGTCAGACGATATTAAATCTATTAACAGAGTTGTTGTTGATGTTGGAAACGCATTAATGCAAACTACTGCAGGTCGTGCTCAAGTAGCAGAGAACCTTTTACAGATGGGACTTATTGATAGTCCTGAGAAATATTTAATGGTTATGAATACTGGTAATCTTGACTACTTAACTGAAGGTAAGATGGACGAGATGATGACTATTAAAGGTGAGAACGAAGCTCTAGTAAGAGATGAAGAAGTTATCGCTATATTCTCTGACCATCACTCATTACATATTAAAGAACATAGATCAGTACTTTCTGACTATATGCTAAGAAGAGATCCGGAACTAGTTCAATCGGTACTAGATCATATTCAAGAACATATTAATTTATTACAGACTACTGATCCGAATATTTTATCTATCATAGGAGAGCAACCACTAGCTCCACCTCCGCAACAGCCGGGTGGACCTCAAGGTAACGCTCCTGCTCCACAACAACCAGCAGGAACTAATATGCCTGATGGTGGACCAGCTCAGATGATGGACCCTAATTTAGGACCACAGAACTTACCACAACCAGCTCAACCTGCTGGAGTAAGCGATGGTACACTACCTCCTCAGCCAACTAATCCAGCCGAACTTATGGCTAAGAACAGTGGCGGTAGCTAATGGCTGGAAACAGGATTAGATACGTCGATCATCCGACTAAAGATAATTGCATTATTTCATTGAACCAGTATGTATCAGAACGTACTGGTGCTAAATATAAAATAGTACTTAACCTTGAAGAGATGATCTATGGTATCAGAAACGAAAGAACAAAAGAATTTGTTTTTAAAAGTAAACAATATACAAATCTAAATGTTTTAAAAAGAACAGCAAGATCTAAGTTAGAATCTTTCGGAGTAAATTTAAAAAGAGAATCTAGAGACAGGACTTTTGGTATCTGCTCTAAAGATTATACTCAAGAGAAACACGAAAAAAACTAAACTCCTACCAATAAAGGCGGAGTATTTTACTACATATAAAAACTAGTAAAGGAGACATTTATGAGTGAAGAAATCGCAGCAGTGGAATCTGTTGAAGAAGAAGTATCTACAGAAGAAAATCAATCAGAAGAAATTCAAGCATCAGAAGAATCAAGTATAGAAGCTTCTAGTGAAGAAGGTGTTCAAGCTGAAACTGAAGAAGAGTTAAAAGCTGAAGTAGAACAAGCAATTGAAGAAGGTGCTTCTGAAGAAGAAGTTAAAGAAATGCTTAGAGAGTTTACACTTAAAGTAAACGGTAAAGAGTATAAGCGTCAGATTGACCTTAATGATGAAGAAGGACTTCAGAAAGAGCTTCAAATGGCTTTAGCTGGTCGTCAGGCTATGCAACACTTAGCAGAGTCTCAGAAAGCTCATAAAGGCGATATTGAGCGTCTTAAATCAGATACAGCAGCAGTATTACAAGAGTTAGATATTGACCCTGTTACATTTGCAGCTCAAGTAATTGAGAATCATTTAGCTCAAAATGCTAAATCTCCAGAGCAAATTGAACAAGAGCAAAGAGCTTCTGAAATCCAAAAGATGAGAGAAGAGAACGAAAGACTTAAGAAAGATGCTGAAGAAAGAACAAGAAACGCTGAAATGGCTAAAGTTGAGAAAGAGATCGAAACTGATATTTTAGGTGCTCTAGAAGGTGATAAAGAACTTCCAGCTAATCCAGAAGTAATTGCTATGGTAGCAGATAATATGCTATGGGCTATGCAGAACGGATGGGAAGATGTTACAGCTAAGGATGTACTTCCGACTGTTAAACAAGAGCTTCAAAATAAGTTCAGAACTATTGCAGGATCTTTAAAGTCTACATCTGCTCTAAAAGCACTATTAGGTGACGATATTCTTAATAACTTAAGAGAAGAAAGAGTACAACAAGCTCAGAAGCAAGTTAAGACTATAAATAACATCAAACAAGGGTCTGTACCTGAATCTAAAGAAGAAAAACCGTCTAAAAAGATGAGTTTGAAAGATTTTATGGGTATGTAAGACATTGATATTATTGAAATATTGAATTTTATTGTATAAAAAACCACTAGTTGTGTGGAAAATTTAACAACTATATTAACGAGGAAGTCCCTCTAGCTTACAATAGTAGGCTTATGTCGGCTTTTTGAACCATCTTCATACCCTGAAACGGATTGAGGCTCTGTAGTAGAGAATACCAATTAAGACCAAACCTGTCAAGTGAAAAGTGTGACAAAATCATAATATTTTACACATGAACCAACAACGGTTCTCACAATTAACTATTTTTTAAGGAGTTATAAAATGGCAAACGAAGTATCAACGCTAAACGGTCTTTTTAAGGAAAGATACGCTGACAAAGTACAACAATTAGTACCTGATCATGTTAAACTTTACAACGCAGTAAAATTTGACACATCTAAGAAAGTAGGAGATAGCTACAATGAACCAGTTATCCTATCTTTAGAATCAGGATTTACTTATGGTGGAGAGGATGGATCTCTTTTTACACTTAACGACGTTAAAGAATTCAAAATGAGAAAAGCTTCAATCAAAGCTAGAGAATTAGTATTAAGATCTGCTATCTCTATCGGTGCTCTATCTCGTTCAGGTTCTGACAAGCAAGCAATCGAAAAAGCAATGGACCTTATGGTAGGTAACATGCTTAAATCAGTATACCACAGATTAGAAGTACAAATGTTCTACGGACAATCTGGAATTGGTGTAGTTAAGACTGATATTACTGGTGGTGCTCCATCTGAAGCAGTTTCAATTCAAGAAGCTGAATGGTCTGCAGGTATCTGGAATGGTACATCTAATGCAGAAGTTGAAGTATTCTCTGCAGGTTCTTTAGTAGCTTCTTACGAAGTTGAAGGTTACTCTTTAGCTGACAGATCAGTTACTCTTAAGAAAGCTGCTGGTAACTTAGGTGCTGCTGAAATTCAAGCTGACGACGTTATCTTTTTCAAAGGTGCTGCTGCTAACGCTGGTGTAAGAAATGAATTTTTAGGAATTCACGGAATCGCAACTGAAACATCAAGCCTATTTGGAATCAACAACTCTGCAGAGCCTCTTTTTCAAGGGTCTATCGTAGAAGTTGGAACTGATGCAACTACTAACGCTGCTGTTCTTTCTTTTGGTAAAATCGAAGAAGGTATCGCCGCAATGGTTGAGAAAGGTCTAATGGAAGAAGAAGTTTCTTGTTATGTTAACCCTAAGCAATGGAACTCACTATTAACTGAAATCGACGCTAAGAGACAATATGATAGCTCATATTCTCCAGCTAAACAAGAAAATGGATCAAGAGAAATCATGTTCCACGGACAAAACGGATCTATCAAAGTAATCGCTTCTACTTTCGTAAAAGAAGGTTACTCTTACTTAGCTTGTGAGAAAGATCTTAAGAGAATTGGTTCTGAAGAAGTAACATTCAAAAGACCAGATGGTGAAGAGTACTTAGAGCTTCTTGAGAACGCTCATGGTATCGAAATGAGATGTTACACTGATCAAGCATTATTTACTGCTAGACCAGCATCTCTTTGTGTTCTTATCAACATCAAAGTAGCTTAATTCTAAGCAATTAAAGTTAAATAGGGGAGGTGCAATGCCTCCCTTTTTTTTTATATTCAATAACATATTGTTATCATTGGAAAAACCAAAATAATTCCCATGATAGTCCAAAAATTTAACAACTATATATAGGGGACTTCTGTCTCTCAAGGGGTTATTAAATGTCAAGTAAAAAATTACAAGTAGGGAACGATATTTTCGACTACCCTGTCACCGGATCTTCCAATTATGGAGAAGAGGCTACTGGTTGGGCTGATGCCATAACTGAAGCTGTAAAAGAGATCAAGGGACCGGGAGATATATCTACTACTGAAACCATACTGTCAGGAACTGACAATCTGGACGGAACTTCTACAGGATTCGTATCAGGACTTCAGTTTGACACATCATTCGTACAAAGAATATCAGTTACAGGAATTATCACAAGAGAGTATACAGTGGCTTCAGGGAAGTCTAGAGAAGTTGAGTCTTTCGTCATAGAAGGGGCTTATAACGGTGTAGAATTCAATATTACAGAAGAAATGGCTGGAGATGATACAGAAGTAACATTATTTACAGTTGGAGGACAATTTAAGTTCACATCAGTAAATGTAGCAGATACACAAGAATTAAAAATCAAATTTCAAGGTAAGGCACTTATCGATGAAGATGCACTTTAGCAACTAACGAAAGTTAGAAACCGGACTTCGTGAGAGAATCGAACAAGGGGATTTAAGGGGAAACAAAATGGCAATTAAAAGCAGAAAATTTACCAAAGGAATCAGGTTAAAAGGTTCCACAGATGCAGCTACTTTAGAAGGTGAGATTAGATTAGACCCTTCTGCGCTTAAATTTAAAGCGTATGTAGATAGTGCTGAAAGATCAATCGTAACAGAAGATCAAGTACAAACAGTAACAAATAAAGATATTGACGCAGACAACAACACAATTTCAAATATAGAAACAGATAATCTTAAAGCTGGCGTTCTAATCACTGATATAAGCACTGCTACTTCAGATACTGAACTACCATCAGCATTAGCTGTTAAAACGGCTTTAGACGGTCAAAATGAAGCTTCTGAGATAGATTATGATAACTCTACTAGTGGACTTACAGCTACAGACGTACAAGCTGCTATAGACGAAGTAGAAGGAAGAGTAGATACTGCTGAGACAGGCCTTTCTGATCACTTAGCAGACGCTGTAGACGCTCACGATGCTTCTGCAATATCTAACGTACCAACTGGTAACTTAATCGCTACAGACGTACAAGGAGCTTTAGATGAGCTTCAAACGGAAATAGACGCATTACCAAGTAAAACAGAAACATTACAAAATAAAACATTAGATAGCACAAATACAATATCAGGATCAATTGAGACTCCTACTAGATCAGACGTAAAGCAAGATACAGAAGCTAACTTAGAAACATATGCTGGATCTGCTGCTGATGGTCAAATAGTATTTGCTACTGATACTCAAAAGATGTATCAAATTGTAGATAACGAACTTCAAGCTATTGGTGGAGGCGGAGCTACTTCTTTTGAAATAGAACAAGTTGCTCACGGATTTGCAGTCGGTGAAGGTGTTTACCATAACGGAACTACTTGGGTAAAAGCTCAATCTGATGATGCAGATACTCTAGCTTACTTCGCAATTGTTGAAGTAATTGATGTAGATAATTTTATTGCTGCTGACTTTGGAAGAATTGAAGTACCAGCTCATGGATATACAGTTGGAGAGTTTTACTTTCAATCAGATTCTGTTGCAGGACAAGCTACAAATGTTGAACCAAGTTCATTTTCAAATCCACTATTTTATGTAGAGGATGCAAATACATTACAAGTTAAAGTATATAGACCTGCAGTAGTTGGACAAGACGTAGTATTAGATGAATTATCTGATGTATCTGCACCATCTCCTACAGATGGTCAAGCATTAATTTACGATAACGGTAACTCTAGATGGGAAGCTAAAGATATCGCAACAAGTGCTACTGATATAACATACGACAATTCTACTTCAGGATTAACTGCTACAGATTCTCAAGCAGCAATCGACGAAGTTGAAGGAAGAGTAGATACGTTAGAAGCAGCTACAGTTGCTTTAGATGATTTATCGGATGTTTCAGTTGCCGCACCAAACGAAGGTGAGGTTTTAACTTACAACTCAGGTTCTGGGGATTGGGAATCAGCGAAAGCTCCTAGCTCTGCAATTAACTATATCGAAAACAGCGACTTTGAAGTTGATACCTCTGGATATACTGGAGATACAAACCTAGTTATTTCTAGAATTACTTCTGGACAATTAAGAGGACTAGGTTCTTTACAAATTGCTAAAGCTGCTGCTGATGCTTCAGGTGAACAAGTTTATGTTGACTTTACTGTAGACTCTGCAGACCTTGCTAAGAAACTTACGATCTCATTTGACTATGACGCTTCAGACGCTAATTACTCAGATGGAGATATGAAAGTATTAATCATTCAAGATCCTTCTGGAACTCCTGTTACAATCAGACCTAATGGTGAAGATTTACTTG
>Ga0102815_10000052_pt1 | contig 84922 bp, 97 predicted proteins | sample ColrivemetaGS759_FD_79113 | JGI IMG/M metagenome (GOLD analysis project Ga0102815, IMG submission 79113) | Estuarine microbial communities from the Columbia River estuary - Ebb tide ETM metaG S.759 | ecosystem: Environmental > Aquatic > Marine > Intertidal zone > Estuary | place: USA: Columbia... | reverse complement strand
GGGGGGAGGCTGTGGGCTTGCAAGAGACGCATTGGGCTGCTCAAGGCGTGGGCGCGCTTTGATTTGCGCGGGGGGCGGGCCGGGGCCGATATCCGCGCCTGTTGTGCCGGGGGGATTTGGGGCGCGGGGCGTGGCGGGGGCGCGTTGCGGTTTGGAGTTTGGCGCGGGGGCGGCGGGAAAGCGCGAGGTTTGGCTTGAAAATGTGGGCTTTCCCTTGACTTCCCAAGCTTGGCGCGGTGTATCGGCGCGAATATTCGAGAACCCCGGGAGAGCCCCTGATGCATGCCTATCGCAGCCATACCTGCGCCGATCTGCGCGCGGACCACGTTGGCGACACTGTCCGTCTGTCTGGATGGGTCCATCGCGTGCGCGACCACGGCGGGATTTTGTTCATTGATTTGCGCGATCATTACGGTGTGACGCAAGTGCTGTGCGACCCCGATAGCCCGGTTTTCAAAGAGGTTGAAAAGGTGCGCTCGGAGTGGTGCATTCGCATTGACGGCACAGTCAAGGCGCGCGACCCGGAATTGGTGAATGCCAAGATCGCCACGGGGGCGGTGGAAGTGTTCGTGCGCGACATCGAGATTTTGGGGGCCGCGAAGGAGCTGCCTTTGATGGTGTTTGGCGATCAGGAATACCCCGAAGAGACCCGGCTGCGCTATCGCTTCCTCGATCTGCGGCGTGAAGAGATGCAGCGCAATATGACGCTGCGCTCGGATGTGGTGCGTTCGATGCGCCAACGTATGTGGGGCAAGGGGTTTCGCGAGTATCAAACACCGATCATTACCGCGTCGAGCCCGGAGGGCGCGCGTGACTTCCTCGTGCCGTCGCGGCTGCATCCGGGCAAGTTCTATGCCTTGCCGCAGGCGCCGCAGCAGTTCAAGCAGTTGATCATGGTGTCGGGCTACGACAAGTATTTCCAGATTGCGCCGTGTTTTCGTGACGAAGACCCGCGGGCCGACCGCAGCCCGACAGATTTCTACCAGCTCGATTTGGAAATGAGCTTTGTCACGCAGCAAGATGTGTTTGACACGGTCTCGCCTGTTTTGGCGGGGGTGTTTGAGGAGTTTGGGGGCGGACGCAAGGTGGATGCACCGGAAAGCTGGCCGCAGATTTCCTATCGCGATGCCGCACTTTGGTATGGCACGGACAAGCCCGACCTTCGCAATCCGATCAAGATGCAGGTGGTGAGCGAACATTTCGCGGGCTCGGGCTTTGCTGTGTTTGCCAAGCTTTTGGAGCAAGAGGGCACGGAAATTCGCGCCATTCCGGCCCCGAAGGGCGGGAGCCGCAAGTTTTGTGACCGGATGAATGCCTGGGCTCAGAAAGAGGGCCTGCCGGGGATGGGGTATATTTTCTGGCGCGAAGCGGAAAATGGCGGCGGCATGGAGGCGGCTGGGCCCTTGGCCAAGAACATCGGGCCCGAACGCACCGAAGCGCTGCGGGTGCAGTTGGGCTTGGGGCTTGGCGATGCGGCGTTTTTCTTGGGTGGAAAGCCTGCCAATTTCGAGAAGATTGCAGGACGGGCGCGCACGGCGATTGGCGAAGAGCTCGATCTGATTGAGAAGGATCGCTACGCCTTTGCTTGGATCGTTGATTTCCCGATCTACGCGCAGGATGAGGAAAGCGGTAAGGTGGAATTCGAGCACAACCCCTTCTCGATGCCGCAAGGCGGGATGGCGTCGCTGGAGGGCAATCCGCTGGATGTGTTGGGCTATCAGTATGATTTGGCGTGCAATGGTTATGAGTTGGTGTCGGGGGCGATCCGGAACCACCAGCCAGAGATCATGTTCAAGGCCTTTGAAATTGCGGGCTATGGCGAGGATGAGGTTCGTCGTCGCTTTGGCGGGATGGTCAACGCGTTTCAATATGGCGCGCCGCCCCACGGGGGCTGTGCTGCTGGGATTGACCGGATCGTGATGCTGTTGGCTGATACGGCGAATATTCGCGAAGTGATCATGTTCCCGATGAACCAACGCGCGGAAGATCTGTTGATGGGGGCGCCGAATGAGCCTTCGACGGAGCAGCTGATGGAATTGCGCCTGCGGGTGATCCCGGCGGAAAAATAAGGCCAAGGCCTATGGATGCGGAAGAGGGGCCTTTGGGCCCCTTTTTCTTTGGTGCGGCGATTTTTTCGCCCACTCGGCGGGAAGTTGCGCGCGGCGGTGCGGGGGAGGGTGAAAGTTGCAACGCAAGTGCCTATTTACCGCGTATAGAATGCGTGAGCGGTGTGGGGAGTTGGAGAAATGCGGTTTGATCCGGAACTGGCGGAGATGCGGTTTGGGTTGGGGCTTTCGCCGCGTGTGACTGGCCCGGGTGATTTGGCTGCTATGCTGCGTGGGGTCAGTGGCGCCGATCATATGGCGGTGCGCTTTCCCATTGAGCCGTTCTCGGCGTTTCTGGCGCGTTTGGTGGTTAATCGGGAGTTGCGAAAAGAGCGTCGCCAAGCGGGAGCAGGGAGCGAAGGGTTCACGGCGGCGACCAAGCAGATGAGCCTTGGCAAGCGCGATGCGCGGATGGCGCAGGGGGACTGGCTGGGCCAACAGGTGCAGCGGCGGGTATGGAGCGAGAGCGGATTTCGCGAGCGGCTGGTTGGATTTTGGGCAGATCATTTCACCGTTCAGGGCAAGGCGGGATTGCTGCGGCGCGCGGTGTCGCCGCATGTGGAAGAGATCATCCGACCGCATATTGCGGGGCGGTTTGCCGATCTGGTGATCGCGGCCACAACGGCTCCGATGATGTTGCATTACCTAGATCAGGAAAGTGCCGTGGGGCCGGGGTCGGCTTTGGCCGATGAGATGCGCGCCAAGGGAAAACTCAAGAAAATTGGCTTGAATGAGAACCTTGCACGCGAGGTTTTGGAGCTGCACACACTGGGTGTGGGGGCGGGCTATGGGCAGGAGGATGTGCATCAGCTGGCCAAATTGTTCACCGGGATGACCTATCAGCCGCAGGTGGGGTTCAAGTTTCAGCAAAAGGCGGCGGAGCCGGGTGCGGAGACGGTTTTGGGGGTGTCTTATGGCGGGCCGGGCAATGCCAAGCTGGCCGATATTCATGCCGCGCTGGAGGATTTGGCGGAGCATCCGAGCACCGGGCTGCATATTGCGCGCAAGTTGGTGCAGCACTTTGTCAGCGATGCGCCGGATCCGGATTTGGTGGCGCATGTCGCCGGAGCCTTTGGAGCGACGCGGGGCGACCTGGGCGCGGTCTATGCCGCGCTTTTGGAACATGAGGCGGCATGGGGCGCGGATTTGGTGAATGTGAAGCCGCCTTTTGACTATCTCGCCTCGGCCTATCGGGCCTTGGCGCTGCCTGAGGGGGCCTTTGTCGGAATGGAGGAGCGCGATGTGCAGCGACACTTGCGGGTGCCGTTGATGCAGATGGGCCAGCCGTGGGAGCGCCCGCCGGGGCCGGATGGGTGGCCAGAGGAAGATGCGGCATGGATCCATCCGCAGGGTTTGGCGGCGCGCATTGATTGGGCGATGCGGGGGCCGGGAGAGGTGATGGCCGAGTTGCCAGACCCGCGCGACTTTGTGACGGCTGCCCTTGGGACGCGGGTGAGCGACGAGGTTGTGTTTGCAGCACGTGCGGCAGAGAGCCGCCGCGAGGGGATTGGGCTTGTATTGGCCTCCCCCGCATTTCAGCGCCGATAGGAGACGGGCAATGGATCTGACGAGACGGGCGTTTTTGACACGGACGGCGTTGATTGGCTGTTCGGCAGCGGCAAGCCCGCTGTTGACGCCGATCAGCTTTGCCGCTGCGCCGTTTGAACAGCGGTTTGTGGTGATCATTCTGCGGGGTGCGATGGATGGGGTGGATGTGGTGCAGCCCTATGGCGACCGGGCCTTGGCGGGGCTGCGGCCCAAGCTGGGGTTTGGCGAGGCGGCGGGGGCACTCGATCTGGACGGAATGTTTGCTCTGCATCCGGGATTGGCGGGATTGATGCCGCTTTGGGCGGCGGGAGAATTGGGATTTGCTCATGCGGTTTCAACGCCTTACCGCGATAAGCGCAGTCATTTTGATGGGCAGGATTTGCTGGAGGCGGGCACGGCAGAATTGGGGGCGGCCACAGGGCGGGATGGGTGGCTGAACCGGATGTTGCAGACGGTGCCGGGCCTTTCTACGGAGACGGCCTATGCGATTGGCCATGATGAAATGACGGTGCTGAGTGGTCGGGCCCCCGTGGCGAATTGGGCGCCTGACGCGGCGCTGGAATTGAGCCCGCAGGCGCGGCGATTGATGGAAAAGGTGATGCACGACGACCCGCTGTTCCGCGACGCTTTGGCAGAGGCGCTGTTATTGGCGCGGGTCGAAGGGGTGATGGATGACGAAGCGGCCATGGGCGGGATGGCGGGAATGAGTGGCATGGCAGGCATGGGAGGGATGGAGCCGGCGACGCAAGGGCTTGGTGCAATTGCAGATTTTGCAGCGGAACGCCTGCGTGGGCCGGCGCGGATCGCGGCATTTTCGATTGGCGGTTGGGACACCCATGCGGGCCAGAGTAAGGCGATTGGCCGCGCTTTGGGCGAGTTGCAGGAGACAATCTTGCGGCTCAAGGCCGGGTTGGGGCCAATTTGGGGGCAGACTGCCGTGGTGGCGATGACCGAATTTGGCCGCACTGCGCGCGAAAATGGCACAGGCGGCACCGATCACGGCACCGGGGGAGCGGCCTTGATGGCGGGCGGCGCGATCAAGGGCGGTCGGGTCTATGGGGAGTGGCCGGGGCTGGAGGAGCGCGCGCTGTATCAAGGGCGCGACCTGATGCCGACGCGCGATGTGCGGGCCTATGCGGGATGGATCATGCGCGGGCTCTTTGGGCTGGAGACCAGCCTGCTGGAAAGCGCGGTCTTTCCCGGTTTGGACATGGGAAAAAACCCCGGTCTGACGTTATAACGCCGGACCGAGGCAGGGCCACGGGCAGGGAGGAACCCGTGGGGCGGTGTGTGGAAATTTCTGTGGTCAGCGACTGGCCGAAACGAGCGTGATGTCGCGCACTTCTTGGGTGCCCGAGTGAATTCCTCCTGCGGTCAGTCCTGCGAGAGAAATCACTGCGATCATCAAGCCCATCCATTCCAAACGGTGGGCGGTGACGCCTTGATGCGAATTATGTGATGCCTGCATATCCTGTCTCCGGGGTTCTGCTACGTTTACTGCTCGGGAAGTTCGCTTCCTCTGAGCATCGTTATGTCAGCCAATTGTGGCATTCTTTGGACACAGAAACGGTGTTTTTCTGAAAACGAAACAAAGACGCCGGGGCAGAGGCGCGAACGGCCACATCATGGCGCGCCTTGCGAGGGGGCAGGGGGCGCGCTAGCGTGGCCCGATAGAGGAGCCGCGCGTGATGACTGTTCAAGATCTTAACCAGTATGTGCCACCGCCTGCCCCGCCGCGCGCCGGATGGGAGGGCCAATGGGCACGTTTGGAGCCTTTGCAGGCAGAAGCACATGCGGCGCTGTTATTTCGGGCATTTGAGGGCCATGATCCGGTGTGGGCGTGGTTGCCCTATGGGCCGTTTCATTCGGCGTCGCAATATCATCGCTGGGTGCGGGATGCATCGGAGAAGGATGATCCGCTGTTCATGGCGATTTATGACAAGGAAGCGGGACGTTGGGGCGGTGTGGCGAGTTATTTGCGAATTGACCGACCGAATGGATCGATCGAAGTGGGGCATATCAATTTCTCGCCCAGTTTGCAGCGCACGCGTGCGGCGAGTGAGGCTTTGTTGAGGATGATCTCTTGGGCGTTTGAGGCGGGTTATCGGCGGTTTGAATGGAAGTGCAATGCGCGCAACATGCCCTCGCGCCGGGCCGCCGAGCGGCTGGGGTTCAGCTATGAGGGAATTTTCCGAAATCATTTGATTGTGAAAGGCGTCAACCGGGACACGGCTTGGTTTGCCATTACCGATGATGACTGGCCCGCGCTGCGGGAAGCTTATGCTGTATGGCTTGCGCCGTCGAACTTTGACAGCGCAGGCCAGCAGAAAGAGCGGTTGGGGGATCTGACCCGTTTGGTGCGGGTCTCGAGCGATCCGGGATTGCGCGGCGAGGTTTAGATTGCCACGCGCGCAGTGATGCGGTCTTGCAAGAGGCCCGCCAAGCGCGCGGCTTCGGCGCGAGAGGGCGCATGCGAGGCGCGTGCGCCGCTGAGGGCCTCGCCCGCTTCGACCAAGGGCATATCGCCCGCCGAGCGGGCGACGCCGGTGACGAACTGGGCAATATAGTCGAGCATCGCTTCGTCATTATGGTCGCTGAGGATATCGGCGGCATGCACCATATCGTCTTGATACGCAGCGAAATCAGGCTGAATCACGTCATCTGGCAGGGGGCGTGGCCCGGTGGGGCGGCGATCCTCGGGTAAATGCGCGAGAATGGTTTGCTGAAACAGGGCCAAAGATTGCACGGGCTTGGGGAAAAATCCATCGGCGCCTGCGGCATGGCAAAGTGCCTCGGACATGTCATCGCCGGAGGTGCCTAGGATCACATCAATGCGTGGGGTCGTTCGGTTGAGGGCCTCGATGAGCCCCGCCCCCGAGCCATCGGGCAGGCCGATGTCTACGATGACGACTGAGGGGCGGTAGACCTGCAAGTGCCGCTCTGCCGCGCGAATGGAATCAGCGCGGCGAATTCGGGCGCCGGAGCGCAGGCAGAGAAGCCGCATAGCGTCTGACGCATAGCGGCTGTCTTCGACGATGAGAATTGTCAGCCCGAGAAGTGGGCGGCCCGGCGTGGGATGGCGCAGGGGCGAGAAAGGATCGAATTCCGGCATGGCAGCACCTTTGAGCAAATCATCTGCGACTCACTTTGGCCCAAGCACAGTGAACGACGCGTTAACGTCGATCACGGGGGACGCAGAATGCTTGCCTGCGGCATCGCGCGCCATGCCAAAGCCTTGCCAGAACCGCCGCGCGCCCCCATAACCATCAGGGAATTTGTGAACCGGAGGACCCCCTATGATTGGCCGCCTGAACCATGTCGCCATTGCTGTGCCCGACCTTGAGGCGGCTTGTAATCAATACAGCGCGGCGCTGGGCGCGACAGTGGGCGCGCCACAAGATGAGCCAGATCATGGGGTTACGGTGGTGTTCATCGAACTCCCCAATACCAAGATCGAATTGCTTTATCCCTTGGGGGAAAACTCGCCGATCCAAGGTTTTCTGGACAAGAACCCAGCGGGCGGCATTCACCACATTTGCTATGAGGTGGAAGATATCCTCGCTGCGCGCGACCATCTGAAATCGACTGGGGCACGCGTGTTGGGCACCGGGGAGCCAAAGATTGGCGCCCATGGCAAGCCAGTGCTGTTCTTGCACCCGAAGGATTTCAATGGCTGTCTTGTAGAGTTGGAGCAAGTCTGATGGGGCCGACTTCTGCGCTGGTGCTGTTTGCGGTCATCTGGTTTATGACCTTCCTTATTGTTTTGCCTATCCGCCTGAAAACTCAGGGCGATGTGGGCCAGATTGTGCCGGGCACGCATGCGGGTGCGCCGCATGAGCCGCAGTTGAAGAAACGGGCGTGGATCACCACCGGAATTTCTGTGGTGCTGTGGTGCATCATTGCGGGCACCATCCTGTCGGGTGCGATTACCGTGCGCGATCTGGATATGTTCGGGCGGATGGCTCCGCTGAAATAAGCGCTCAGCGCAGTCGATGATAGAGATGCGTGAAGGTCGCCACACCCAAAATCGGGATGGCGAGGTTCACCAGCGGCAGCGAGAGTGGCAAGGCCATGAGAATGCCAGCCGCCCAAAGCGTGCCCTTGTGGCGTGCCCAGAACGCGCGCGCCTCTGCGCGGCCGCCCCGTCGCATCGCCACCAGCGTGGCGTATTCGCGGCCCAAGAGATAGCCGTTCAAGCCCCAGAAGATCAAAAGCGCCGCGAAGGGCAAAAAGACATACAGCAAGAGCGCCAAGACATTGGCCCCGACCAGAACGCCCAAGAAATTTACGCTGTCTCTGAGTGCGGTGGCGAAAGGCACGGGGGTGGCAGGAGGAAGCGCGGGGTAATGGCGCGCTTCGACTGCATCTGCGACGCTGTCGAGAAAGATCGAGGTCATCGCAGAAGCAACGGGCACCATCAGGAAAACTGACAGCCCCATCATCACCAAGAACCCGGCCCAAGAAAGGGCGTCGCCCAGCCAGCTGACCTCGCCGACAATCGGCAAGATGAGGCCAGTGCCAAAAAGCGAGTCCAAGAGCCACAAGACACCAAAGCTGGCAGCGATCAGGAGGCCAAGTGCGGCACCGATGCCGAGCCAGAACACGCGGGCGAAACGCGCATCGGTGATCTGTGCCAGCGCCGCAAAGAAACTGGTGAGGATTGTGCCCAGCGCCATGTTAACCCGCCCAAGTCACCGAGACACCCAAATCGGGGCGCGGTCTTTCGGGGGGGGCTGCCGAGGGTGTGCCGATGTGAATAAAGCCTGCCACGCGCTCATCTGGGCCCAAGCCCAAAGCGGAGGCTGCAAGTTCAGCATCATGTGCAGGCCAGCCCGTGATCCATGAGGCACCCCAACCAGAGGCCAGAGCCGCATTGACCAGCGACAGACAGACGGCGCCCGCCGAATAGGTCTGTTCCAAGGCGTGCACTTTCTCGATAGAGCGGCGCGTTTCAACTACCGCCACACAAAGCGGCGAGCGGGTGAATTGCCCGCGCCCCTTTTCAGTCTTTTCGTCATCATACCCCAAGCTGCGCGCGCGCTCTTGGGTGAGGTCGGCCAATCGGTCCAAACCTGCACGCTCCAAAACAATCAAGCGCCACGGCTCCAGTTTGCCATGATCTGGCACGCGCAGACCTGCTGTCAAAATAGGCACCAATTCTGTGCGTGAGGGGGCGGGCAGGCTCAAAGTCTTGGCTGGTGGCGAACGTCGCGTCAGCAAGAATTCCATTACAGCATCATTTTGCTCGGCCATTATGTTCTCCAAATTTATTTGATCTATTTTCCGGGAGCCGTTGGTTCACAGCTGGGCCGGATTTCAAATGTCCCGGCGGGCGAGGCAGTTGGGGAGGGGCCCCCGCATGCCAGATCTGAGTGGCGCATCACTCTGTGAGCGCCCCATTCTCCCAATTTCCAACAGCGGATTCGCCTGTGGCGTAGCGCATTGTGCCTTCACCTTGACGTTTTCCGGCGGTGAAGTTGCCCTCATAGACATCGCCATTTGCATAGGTGGCGATGCCCTTGCCGGAAATTTCGCCGTTTTTCCAATCGCCGATATATTTGAACCCATCCGCCATGGTGATTTCGCCAATGCCTTCGCGTTGACCGGCAACGAAACTGCCTTTGTAGATCGTGCCGTCGGGGTAGGTGGCCGTGCCTGTGCCTTGGCGCTGGCCTTCGGCCCATTCGCCCTCATAGCGGTAACCGTCGGGGTAGGTCATCACGCCAAACCCTTGGTTTCTGGCCTCTTTGAAGCCGCCCTCATAGGTGAGGCCATTGGGGTAGGTGGCTTTGCCTTGGCCTTCGATAACGCCCGCGCGCCAGTCGCCTTCGTAGGTTGCGCCGTCGGAATAGGTGATCTTGCCAACGCCGTCAGGTTGGCCCGCGCGAAACTGGCCTGCGTAGAGCGAGCCATCGGGGTAGGCGACGCTGCCTTGGCCTTCGATTTCACCTGCAACCCAGGTGCCTTCAAAGCGATACCCATCCGCCCCGTTGAACACGCCTGTGCCGTGGCGGCGATCATCCTTGAAGTCACCCTCATAGGTGTCGCCATTGGCATAGATGACCCGGCCTTTGCCTTCGCGGCGCCCATTCATCAACGCGCCTTCATAGGTGTCGCCATTGGGTTGGCTCAGTTTGCCAGAGCCGTTGATCTGGTTAGCCGCCCAAAGGCCCTCGTAGACCAGACCATCGGGCAGGGTGAGTTTGCCATTGCCGGAGCGTTCGCCGTTTTGAATTTCGCCTGTGTAGACGGCGCCATCGGGGTAGGTGATTTTTCCTGTGCCTTGCTTGACGCCTTCGGACCAGTCGCCTTCGTAGACGTAGCCGCCCGGTGATTGCATGATGCCGCGCCCGTGATGCAGCGCGTTTAGAAAGCCGCCCTCATAGCGCACGCCATTTGCGTAGACGGCAATCCCTTGGCCGGTGATTTTGCCATCGCCCCATTGGCCCTCATAGGTGCCGCCATCGGTGAAAACGATCTTACCGACGCCGTTTGGTTTGCCCTTTTGGAATTCGCCCTCATAGACCGAGCCATTGGGAAAGCGCGCAACGCCACGACCGCGAATTTCGCCATCGGCCCAATCGCCCGTATATTCGTAGCCATTGGGCAGCCGATAGGTGCCTGTGCCATGTTGCAGCCCGTCTTTGAAGGTGCCTTCATAAACGCCACCGTCATCATATTGCTTGGTAAGAACCTGCCCGCTTTGCGCGGCAACGCTGCTTGCCGCGAAGATCATCGCCAGCGCCAATGCCCGTGCCTTGTTCATCGTTCCGAGTCCATTCCCTTGGTTCGAGGGGGAACGTAAACGAGGGGGGTGGACCGGGCAATGTCTTTCGGCGGCTCCGCTGCGCCTTCGGCTTTCCCTTGCCAGTCTTTGCGCCTACATCTAGGGCGAGTTTTCTGCGAGGATCCAAGATGGCCGACCGATTTCGTCTGACGCTGGCGCAATTGAACCCCACTGTGGGCGATATCGAAGGCAATGCCGCCAAGGCACGGGCGGCGTGGCAGCAGGGGCGTGAGGCGGGGGCCGATCTGGTCGCGCTCACTGAAATGTTCATTACGGGGTATCAAACGCAGGATTTGATCCTGAAGCCTGCCTTTCAGCGGGCGGCCATTGAAGCGATTGAAGCTTTGGCCCATGCCTGTGCCAAGGGTCCGGCCTTGGCCATTGGCGGGCCTGCGGTGCAAGAGGGTGTGCTGTATAACGGCTACTATATTTTGCAAGGCGGCAAGATCACCGCAACGGTGCTCAAGCATCATCTGCCCAATGATGCGGTTTTTGATGAGCGCAGGGTCTTTGCCTCGGCCGATGTGCATGGGCCCTATATGGTAAATGGTGTGCGGATCGGCTCGCCGATTTGTGAAGATGCATGGCATGCCGATGTGGCGGAGACGCTGGCGGAGACGGGGGCAGAGATTCTTTTGGTGCCCAATGGTTCGCCCTATCATCGCGGCAAGCCCAATCTGCGGCTGAACCTGATGGTGAGCCGGGTTGTGGAGACGGAATTGCCGCTGGTCTACCTCAATATGGTCGGCGGGCAGGACGATCAGGTGTTTGATGGCTCGTCGATGGTCCTCAATCGCGGCGGGCATCTGGCGCTGCAATTGCCGCAGTTCGAAGAGGTGGTGACGCATGTGGATTTCCACCGCGGCGCCGACGGGGGATGGGCTGCGGATAAGGGCATGATTGCCCCTATCCCTCCCATCGGCGAAGCGGATTACCGTGCCTGTGTGATGAGCCTTGGCGACTACATGCGAAAGACCGGGTTCAAGAAAGCGGTTTTGGGGCTGTCAGGCGGGATTGATAGCGCGATTGTTGCGGCGATTGCGGCGGATGCCTTGGGGCCGGAAAACGTGCGCTGTGTGATGCTGCCTTCGGAATACACCAGCGCGCATTCGCTTGAGGATGCCGAGCAGTGTGCGCGGGCGCTGGGCTGTCATTTGGATACGGTTCCAATTGCCTCGGCGCGTGACGCGGTGAGCCAGACCTTGGCGCCGCTCTTTGCCGGGACGGAGCCGGGGATCACCGAGGAGAATATCCAGTCCCGTTTGCGCGGACTGCTGTTGATGGCGATGTCGAACAAATTCGGAGAGATGTTGCTGACCACGGGGAATAAATCCGAGATGGCCGTGGGATATTGCACGATCTATGGCGATATGAACGGCGGCTATAACCCGGTGAAGGATATGTACAAATCGCGCATGTTCCTGACCGCGCGTTGGCGCAATGAGAACCATCGGGAATGGATGAAGGGACCCGCGGGAGAGGTGATTCCAGAGCGGATCATCACCAAGCCGCCTTCGGCAGAGTTGCGGCCCGATCAGAAGGACGAAGATAGCCTGCCGCCCTATGAGGTGCTTGATGCGATCCTTGAGGGGCTGGTGGAGCGCGAAGCCTCGGTGGCAGATTTGGTTGCAGAGGGTTTTGAGCGCGAGACCGTGAAGAAGGTGGAGCATTTGCTCTACATTGCCGAATACAAGCGCTTTCAATCTGCTCCGGGCACCCGCCTCACTCAAAAGGCGTTTTGGCTGGATCGGCGCTATCCGATTGCCAATCGCTTTCGCGATGGGTCGGGGACGTAAAGGCGCAAGATCGCCCGGGCGCAATGCGCGCCCGGTGCGGTTGCGGATTTTAGCCGGGGCGTTTGCTCAGCAGCGGCAAAAGATCGGCCATTTCGGGGCCTTTCTCGCGGCCCGTTACGGCCAGACGAAGCGGCATGAAGAGGCCCTTGCCCTTGCGGCCAGTGGCCTCTTTGACGGCGTTGGTCCATTGGCCCCAAGTCTCGGCCCCATAGGGGGGGGCGTCTAAGAGCGACAGGGCGGTCGCCACGAATTCGGCGTCTTCTGGTGCGACTGTGGGCGAGGCACCGTTGAGCACAAGCGTTGCCCATTCCGCAGCCTCGGAGCGCTTGCCGATATTGGCGCGCACGACATCCCAAAACCGCTCGGCGCGGTCGGCGGGCACGCCAAGTGCAGTGATTTGCGCGGCGACATCGCTATAGGTCATGGCGGAGATGGCTTTGGCTGTCAGTGGCCACAGGTCTTCGGCGTCAAATTTTGTTGGGGCTGCGCCAAACTGCGAAACATCGAAACCGTCGATCATCTCTTGATGTGACATCCGCAACTCGATGGGCTGAGACGCGCCCAGTCGGGCCATCAGCGACAAAAGCGCCATCGGCTCAACACCTTGCTCGCGCAGGTCTTTTAGCGCCAAGGAGCCCAAACGTTTGGAAAGGCCTTCGCCCCCCGGCCCGGTCAGCAAAGAGTGGTGCGCGAAAGCAGGCGGCTGGTGGCCCAAGGCCTCCATGATCTGGATTTGGGTGGCCGTGTTGGTGACGTGATCAGAACCACGCACGATATGGGTGACGCCCATATCGGTGTCATCGACCACAGAGGCGAAAGTGTAGAGAACTTGGCCGTCGGCACGGATCAGCACGGGGTCAGAGACAGAGGCGGCATCGATGGAAATATCGCCCAAGATGCCATCGGTCCATTCAATGCGCGATTGGTCCAGCAAAAAGCGCCAATAGCCTGCGCGACCTTCGGCCCGAAGCTTGTCTTTTTGTGCCTCGCTCAACCCGTGCTGGGCGCGGTCATAGACGGGGGGCTTGCCCATGTTGAGCTGTTTTTTGCGCTTGAGATCCAGCTCGGTGGGGCTTTCGAACACTTCGTAGAGGCGCCCGGCTGCGCGCAGCTCCTGTGCCTTTTCCGCATAGCGCTCCAAACGCTGCGATTGGCGTTCGACGCGGTCCCATGTCAGACCCAGCCACTCGAGATCGCGTTTGATCCCATCGACATATTCTTCTTTTGAACGCTCCTGATCGGTGTCGTCGATCCGCAGAATGAATGTGCCGCCATTTTTCTGGGCAATCATCCAATTCATCAGAGCAGTACGCAGGTTGCCAACGTGAATATGACCAGTCGGCGAAGGGGCAAAACGGGTGGTGACCATGGGGTTCTCCTTGCGCCCGGCTTTTGTCACAGGGTCTCGGAATTGTCAAAGTGCTGCGCGCCAGTCTGTGCGATGATGAACAGGGGGGCTGCGGGAATGCCCATCACGCCTGTGTGATGGCATGGGGCGAAGGCGAAAAATGCGCTATAACTCTCGTATAAAGAGAAAACCGCATGAAGGAGGACTGCTATGACCGAAATAAACCTGTCTCGTCGGGGCCTGTTGGGGGCCGCTGTCGCTTTGCCTCTTGCGGGACTGAGTGCGCGCTCGGCTTTGGCCGCGGCTGACATGAAGGGCGCTGGCTTTGCGCCTTATAATCGCTTCAAGCTTGGCGATTTCGAAGTGACGACCTTGCTGGCCGGGACGCGCACGGTGCCAGAGCCACAAACGATCTTTGGGCTGAATGCGACGCCGGAGGAATTTACCGCAGCGTCTGAGGCAGCGATGATCCCAACCGACAAGGCGCAGTTTTTCTTTACGCCGACCTTGGTGAATACTGGCAGCGAGCTTGTCTTGTTTGACACGGGTCTGAATGGTGCGGGTATCACGACTGCATTGGCAGCGGCAGGGTATACGCCTGATCAGGTGGATGTGGTCGTACTCACCCATATGCATGGCGATCATATTGGTGGGCTGATGACCGAAACCGCGCCGACATTTGCCAATGCGCGCTATGTGACGGGTTCGGCGGAATATGATCACTGGGCAATGTCCGGCAACGAAGGCTTTGAAAAGAACGTCGTGCCTATGGCGGAAAAAATGAGCATGTTACAGGACGGTGGCAGCGCGGCCTCGGGGATTTCGGCCATGGCAGCCTTTGGTCATACGCCCGGACATATGGCATATCGCGTGGAAAGCGCGGGCAAGTCGCTGGTGATCGGGGCGGATTTTGCCAATCACTACGTGTGGTCGCTGGCGCATCCCGATTGGGAAGTGAAATTCGATATGGACAAGAGCCAAGCCGCAGCAACGCGCAAAGCGCTCTTGGGGATGATGGCCGCCGAGAAAATTCCCTTTATCGGCTATCACATGCCCTTCCCGGCCTTGGGATTTGTCGAAGCGAAAGACAGTGCGTTCCGCTATGTCCCGGCGAGCTATCAGTTCATGCTTGAAGGCTAAGGGCAGCGAGTGACGGCTCCCGCCGGATCAGGCGGGGGCCTTTCTGTGCGCGCATCACTCAGCGAAACTGTGGCCCATGCGCCCAGATCGTGAGCGAAAACCGCTCGCCTTGGGTCACAGGGGTGACGCGGTGCAAGAGGTAGGACGGAAAAAGCGTCGCGGTGCCGCGCGTCTTGGGGGCGGCGAAGATGGTATTTGACGGCATGACCTCTAGCTGCCCCCCCGTGTAACTGTCGGGGGGGGAAAGTTGCACCACCATGGTCAATTTGCGACGCCCGGCTATTGGCCCTTCGCCAATGTCGGAATGCCAATCAAAATGGCCTTCGCGCTCGGCGCCGTAGCGGGCCACTTGCGCGCTTTCGGCAAAATCGCTGAGCGCAAAATCGTAAACTTCGCGATTGGCTTCTGCGACGGTAGAAATGATGCGGTCCATGACCCATTCCGCGCCTTCGACCTCATCGATCCACACGAGGTCGGCGCGGCGAATGTTGTGATCTTTGTTTTGACCGACAAGCCGTGCATCGCGGGCTTTTTCTGCGCGCACGATTTCTAGAACACGGTCACAATCCGCGTCGCTGAAGGCGCCGGGGATGGAATGGAGCGAAAGCATGAAAGCCGCCTAAAATAAGGGAACTGTCGCGCCTCTACACCGCGCCCATAGGCTTGGCAATCAAGCAAACACGAGGCGGAAAAATTCCCGCGCGAAGCGTTCTGTGTTCCAGATGACTTTAGGTGGTCGAAGGCCGCCGGAAGGCGGGCGCCGCTTCGGTCTGTCAGCTTTCCAGCCAGATCGTGAAAGGCCCGTCATTGACCAAAGAGACCTTCATATCCGCACCAAAGAAGCCAGTTTCAACGGCAATTCCTTCGGCGTGAAGGCTTTTGGAAAACCGTTCATAAAGCGCGCGACCGAGCTCGGGGGGGGCGGCCAAGGAAAAGCCGGGGCGGTTGCCACGGCTGGTGTCGGCGGCGAGGGTGAATTGGGAGACCACCAATGCGCTGCCGCCGATGTCTTTGATCGAGAGATTGGTTTTGCCCGCGTCATCCGCGAACATTCGCAGTTTGGCCACGCGTTGTGCCAATTTGTCGGCAGAGGCTTCGTCGTCGCCTTGCATGGCGCAGACGAGGATCATCAAGCCGGGGCCGCATTGGCCGATGACGACGCCGTCTACTGCGACTTGGGCTTCGGTGACGCGTTGGAGCAGAGCGCGCATCAGTGATCCTTTCCGGCCCAGAGCAGGACCTCTGACATTTCAGCGCGTTCGGTTCGGAAAGCGTTGATGGGGGCGTCTGTGTCTTCATATCCGAAGGAAATCGCGCAAAGGATCCTGCGATGTTCGGGAATGTCAAACTCGGCGCGCAGGAGTGGTGCGAAGGCTGCGACGGCGGCTTGGGGCACAGAGGCCACGCCTGCGGCTTCGGCGGCGATGGTCCAGAGCGCGATGAAGCCGCCCGTATCCATGATGCCATAGGTGCCAAGATCCGCCTCTGAGGTGATGATGGCCACATGCGGCGCACCGAAAAGGCGGTAGTTTTCCATCATCTGTTTGCCGGAGGCGGCACGGTCGCCCTTGGCGATGCCCACGGCATCATAGAGTTGAAAGCCACAGGTGCGACGGCGATCGAGATAGGCGCCTGTATATTGCTTGGGCCAATCGAGATCGGGTTTGGAGGATTCGGCCAGTGCTGTGGCGTAGAGTTTCTCGCGGAAGCGGTCGGTTTCGGCCTTGCGGGTCACATGCACCTGCCAAGGCTGTGCGTTGCACCAAGAGGGCACACGAGCCGCCGTACGGGTGATTTCGGTGATGACCGCGTCGGGCACCGGGTCGGGGCGGAAGGCACGCGTGGAATGACGGCGATGCAGAATGGCGGTGAGGGTGGTGAGGTCTTCGGTCATGGTCGTCTCCCTTGCCGGGGCAAATTGGCGGCTCTCGCCTGAGGGTGCAAGGGGAAGTGCAGTGACGGGACGCGGGACTTAGAATGCGCCTTCGTTCAACGCCACGATATAGCCAGCAGCGCCCGCAGCGAGCAGGCCCACGAAGATGGCAAAGACGATTTTCCACGTCGACCAAGGGCGCTCGCCTTGCACGCGCCCGGTTTGGCCGTTGACCACAAAGCGATAGGTTTGGCCGCGATATTTATACGCGGCGAGCCAGACGGGCAGAAGAATATGTTTGAAGGTGACGTTATTGATGGCTGTATCAATGCGATGAACGCGCTGTTGATCGCCACCGATGTCGAATTTTACGTCACGTTCGATCTGGCGGTCCATCAGCGCGCGGGCTTCGACAAAGCCTTGGTCGAGATCGACTTGATAGGCTTCGGCGCGAAAGCCTGCGAGATACTGGGGCAGGTAGGGTTCCAGTGCGGAGAGGTCCCAAGGCTGTAGCGCATCGGTGAACCGTTTGGGCAAGGTGCGGGACGCCAGCACCAGCACATCATCAAAAAACCGGGAAACGCGCCCGGATTTCGGCGACCACCGCACGCGGGGCACACTCACGGTTTCGCTTTTGCCATCGCGCACGACGGACATGGTTTCATAATAAATCGTGCCGCGCTCCCCCGAGTAGCGGCTTTGGGTGTCGGCATCAAAGGTCCAGTAGGGGACATAGATGCCCTCCATGCGGCGGCCCTTGCGCGCATAGGCGGTGAGGCTTGAAGGCGCAAACCACAGCCGGCCCATCCAATCGGTCATGGCGGCGCGCGCCTGTGACTCGGTGAGGGCAAAGGGCAGGACGCCGCGCGGCTTGATGTGGCGGTTGGTGCCTGTTCCCGTGACGATTGGTGTGGCGCAAAACGGGCATTGCGAGGCGTGGTCGGCCCCGTCGAAAGCCACTTCGGAGCCGCAGTTGGAGCATTTGGAGATTTGGGTCTCTTCGATTTCCTGAAGCGGCAGCAAGCCTTTGAGGGCGGTATCAAGATTGAGCTCTTGCAAGGCGCGGGAGTGACGCCCGCTGCCTTCTATGGGGCGGGCATGGCCGCAATAGTCACACACAAGGGCCGCGCGGGTGGGGTCATAGTGATAGTCCGCGCCGCATTGTTCGCAGGGGAAGCGATGATCGGCTTCGATCTGGGGCGTTTGCGACGGAGATTTCGGCGGCTGTGACATGTGAGGGTTAGTTTCTTCTAAACAAAAGGAAAAGTGAGACGTTGATCACCCGACGCGGCCAAGGTTTTGACCAGTGCGGTGTCGCGGTGGAAGTTCGCATTGATACGGTAATGGGATTTGCCTGCTGTGGATGTGATTTCTCACACGCCGAAGTGTGACCCAGATTTGTAAGGAGAGCCCAATGTCGACCCCAGAAATTTATCAAAAACTCACCGATGCAATTGGCGCGCATGGCACGTGGAAGCATCGTCTTCGGGTGGCGGTGCATATGAACGACCGTCAGGATTTGGTGAAGGATGCAGGCGACCATCACAATTGCGCCTTTGGCCGCTGGCTCGACGGGCTGAGCCCGGAGGTGCGGGGGTCGCAAGAGGCGCAAGAGACCATTCGGCGGCATGCAGAGTTTCATTCTAAAGCGAGTAAAGTGGCTCAGAAGATTGTACTGAGGCAAAAGGATCTCGCCTTGGCACTGCTGGATGCGGAGTTCAGTGAAGCGTCCAAGGTGTTGACCAGCGCTGTATCGCGCTGGAAATTTGCGGTGAGCCGGTAAAGCCCGCAGACCCGGAGGGGGCAGGTCAGGCACCGGGAGGCGGTGGAGGCAGCACAGTAAAGAGGCGGGCCAGATCGCCGACGTCGCCTGCGTGTTTCCAGCCATCCTGCCCGGCCGTCCAGACATAAGTGTCGCGGGTGAGACTACCGTCGGCCGCCTTGCGCCCCATGGCGGCGAGGGAAAAGGGGCCGGAGGTTTGGCCCTCGGCAGCAATGTGCCAGACATGCTCGACGGGGGCGGGCGGCGCAGGGGGAATGGGGCGTGCGCCCGATGGGCCTTGCAGGCTGCCCCCGGCTTGTGCGCCGATGGTTGCGGCTTGTGCGCCAAGCATCGCGCCGACGGCTGCGCCCATGGCGCCACCGCCTGAACCGGGATTGCGCGCGCTTTCTGTCATGGCCTCGGCGGCGCTATATTGGGCGTAACGCGCCAAATCGCCTGCCATGCCCATGGATGTGCGTTTGTCCAAAGCGCGTTCGACGTCTTCGGGCAGTGAGATATTTTCGATGTAAAGCTCGGGCAGTGAAAGGCCGTAATCGGCCAGTGTCGGCTCGATCCGTTTGGAAAGGACCTTGCCCAGCTCGGCTGTATTTGCTGCCATGTCGAGCACGGGGATGCCTGCGGCTGCGATTACGCGGGAAAATTCTTGGACGATGATATTGCGGATTTGATAGCTGATTTCATCCATCGTGAATTCGCCATCCGTGCCAACAATTTCCCGCATGAAATGCCCCGGACCGGTGACGCGGATGCTGTAAGTGCCAAATGCGCGCAGACGGACCGGGCCAAATTCGGGATCGCGGCAGATGACCGGATTCTTGGTGCCCCATTTGAGATTTGCAAAGCGGGTGGTGTTGACGAAGTAGACCTCGCTTTTGAACGGCGAGCGAAAGCCGTGGTCCCAGTGGTTGAGGGAGGTCAGGATCGGCATGTTGTTGGTTTCGAGCATGTAAAGGCCTGGAGTGAACACATCCGCGAGTTGGCCTTCATGAACGAAAACAGCGGCTTGGCCTTCGCGAACGGTGAGTTTCGCCCCGTATTTGATTTCATGGCCCTCGCGCTCGAAGCGCCACACGAGTGTGTCGCGGGTATCATCGGTCCAGTGAATGACGTCGATAAATTGGCCGGAGAGGAAATCGAGAATGCCCATGGCGGTCTCCCTTTGGGAAAAATTCAGCTTGGGCCGCCGAGTGCGGTGGCGGCGATGTCATAAATGATTGGACGCGCTTGGCTTAGGGTCATGCCGGGTGCGAGGCGGTCGTCATAAAGGATGCGGAGAAAAAGCTCGTCTTGGGTGGTGAGAAGCGCGAATTCGTCATCATCATTGAAGATAGAGGGACGGGCTGCTGGGCTGTCGTTGGCCAGACCAAGCCCTTGGGCCAACTCTTCATGCACGCAAGACAGGCGCAGAAGGTCGGGGTGTTCGGCGCGGATCACCGCAATGGCGCGTGTATAGGTGTGGTCGCTTGGCCCTTCAGCGAAGGCCATAACCAGACAATGGATCCCGCGCGGCATTGCTTGCAGGAGGCCAAGCGAGGCGCGGTCAATATTGGGCACAAGGCTTTTGACGCGGTTGAGCATTTGGCTACGGTCGTCTTCGCCGACCATCAAGACGTGGAAATTCGCCCCGGCTGCGGGCGCCATCCCCAAAGGGTGCCCGGTGAGGCGGGCGAGGCGCTGGACATAGCCCGCGACCATCTGGCGGTCGCTGGTCTGGCGGCTGGGAAGCACGGTGTCGCCAAATTCGACGGCAAAGCGCACGGGTCCTTCCCAGCGCCTTAGGGCACCGGGGGCATTTGCGGCGGCGCGCAGTCCACCCCCGCGGGCATATTCATCGTAAAAGGCGATGCGCTCGAAGTTTCGCAGCGCCATATCGGCGTCGAAAGGCGTGTCTGGCCCGCCGCCGTCCGTGCGAAGCAAGCCTTGCGATAGCAACTCGCGTTGCACGCGCGCGTAAAATCCCGCGAGTGATTGCGAGGCCTCTGAAGGGGCGTTTTGCGCGACACCGGGCGGGGGGGCAATGGGGCGCTCGCGCGACGCGTCGGGGCGGGGCGCGGTTTCCATACAGGCGGCGACGGCAATAAGGGACGCCAGCGCCACACCCAAGGAGGTGCGGCGCGGATATGCGCGATCCTTTTTGCTGCCGTATGTTGCGCCGAAAGCCCGCATCGGTGTCAGGCTTTCGGCACGGAGGTCGCGGCGGTGTCACCCAGACCCGTGGCCTTGGCCTTGGCTGCGGCGAGCGTGTCGCGCAGTTCGGCCTCCATCTTCTTCAGCTCGGTTTCGGCCTCGGCGCGACGGCGTTTGCCTTCGTCGGCGATTTCCAGACTTTCCTGAATGGTCCCGATCAAGTCGGCGTTCGCTTGTTTGACAGCCTCGATATCGAAGACGCCACGCTCCATTTCTTCGCGGATCATCTTGTTGGAATCGCGAAGGTTCTTGGCATTGGCCTTGAGGAGTTCGTTGGTGAGATCATTTGCAGAGCGCACCGCAGCGGCCGCTTCGGCTGAGCGCTGGATGGTGACGGCTTGCGCCAATTGCGTTTCCCAAAGTGGCACGGTGTTGACCAAGGTCGAGTTGATCTTTGTGACCAGCGATTTGTCGTTTTCCTGCACCAGACGAATAGAGGGCAGCGATTGCATGGTGACTTGGCGGGTGAGTTTGAGGTCATGCACCCGGCGCTCCAGATCATCGCGGGCGGCGCGCAGGTCGCGCAGTTCTTGCGCGGTCATCACCTGATCGGTTTCGGCTGCTGCTTGCACCTCGGCCTCTTTGGCGGGGATGGTGGTCGCGTCGAGTTCCGCCAGTTTTGCTTCGCCTGCGGCGATATAGAGCGCCAATTCGTCGTAGAAATTCAACGTGCGGTCATAGAGCATGTCGAGGGATTTGATGTCTTTGAGCAGCTTGTGTTCATGCTCGAGCAGATTTTCAGTGATGCGGTCGATCTGGCCCTGCACCTGCTCAAAGCGCGCGGTGAAACGTGCGAGCGGTGCGGCGCGGCCAATCAGGCGTTCCCACCATGAGCGTTTGCGACGCACGTCCAATTCGGAGACAGCAAAGCCGCGAATAGTGGTGACAATATCGCGCAGGCTGTCGCCTGCGGGCCCGACATCCTTGTTGCGGACGTCTTGCAGCATGGCTTGGCTGATTTCTTGGAGTTCGATTTGTGCACGGGCACCGAAAGACACGATGGACTGGGTGTTTTGCATGTCGATTTCGGCCATGCGGGAGCGAATTGCCTCGGATTGCGCGCCTTTGGCTTTCTCCAGCGGCACGATGTCATGGGCAGCAGCGGGCTCAGGCAGGAGGACAGCATTGACCTCTTCGACCATGGCAAGGGTGGCTTGGGCTTGTTTCTGGACGGTTCCGGTCATGGGGTTCCCTTTTTCAAACGGGGTTACTCTTCAGGTCGCAGGCCTTCGCGGGCCAGTCTTTCACGTAGCACATCGATTTCGACTGTGAGGTCGGCACGGTTGTCGGTCAAAAGGCTTTCTGTTCGGGCGGTAAAGTTTTTTTCCAGATCGTCGAGCAGAGCCAGATAATCGGCTTTTGCCGATGGATTGGTGCCCCGCTGCGCGATCGCGGCATATTTGGTCGCCGCATCGCGCGCGCCAAGGAGATAGACAGAGAGGTAGCGCCGGGCGGCAGTCAGGTCGCGTGGGTCGTCTTCGACAGTGCGAAAGAGTGCCCTGGCCGAAGACTGAAACGCCTCAAGGCGGCGCGCGAGGGCGCGGTCCCCCAAGGGCGAGATCGCATTGGTCATGGCGCCGAGGTGTTTCTCGGCCTCGTCGATTGCACGGGCGACCCGCTCGGTCTGGAACTCGTCCACTCCTTCCATGCCTTTGTTTTGCATGGGATCAAGGCCAAAGGCACCGAGGTGGAGGCCCGCTCCCAACAGGGCAAAGAGCGCGGCTTCGAGTGGGCCGGCAAGGGTGAACCCGGCCAGACCAAGACCAAGACCAGTCAGGAGTGATCCCAAAATTTTGCGAGGCAGGGCAGGGCGACGGGCAATGGTGCGGGCCTGCCATGCCTCTTGTGCGCGGAGGCCTTCGCGGGTGAGCCACGCCCCCAGCAACAACAGACCCAATGCTGCGAGAAGCTGCGTCATTTCAACGGGTTCAGAGGAAAATGCGCGCCATGCCAGAGGCAAAGGAGCAAAGAAAAGCAGATTGGCGCGGCCCCCGATCCGAGTTCGGCGCGCCCCTGCGTAGCTGTTCTGAGCCGCCAATCCTGTGGTCTCGCCCGCAATGCGAGCGTTTTCAGGACTAAATTTTCCGCCAAATCGCTCTGCCATCATATCCCCGCGCGCGTCGCCACATAGAAGACGAGGGCAAGGAGGAGGAAAAACGAGAGTTTTTGCAATCCATTAGGTGACATAATTTATAACATTCCCCCGCGGCTCGATCCGAAAGGTAAGGGATGGGGCGCGGGCTTTCTAGGGGGAAACTTGGCGGGTGGTCTGCATTCTGCCCAAAAATTGGCAAACTGCACAGAAAATGCATGAAAATGTGAAAGGGGCGGCATGGGGCGTCGCGGCGAGGGCTTTCCGCCTGCGCGCGCGCATGGCATGAGGGCTATACAACTTAAGGAGGGCGAAATGGCCGAAAAAAGGATCGAGAGCGCCGTGGAGCGCGGGCTTTTTGCCAGCCGTTGGCTCATGGCGCCGATGTACCTTGGGCTGGTGGTGGCGCTTGGGATGCTCACGATCGTTTTCCTGCGGGAATTGGCCTATTATGCGCCCCAAGTCTTTTTCATGAGCGCTGATAAGGCAATCTTGGCGATCCTGACGCTGATTGATCTGACACTGGCGGCCAATCTTTTGGTGATTGTGCTTTTCTCGGGCTATGAAAATTTCGTCTCGAAATTCGATATCGGCACGCATCCCGATCGGCCCGACTGGATGGGGCGCGTGGATTTCGGTGGCTTGAAGATGAAGCTGATTGCGTCGATCGTTGCGATTTCCGGTATCCATTTGCTCAAGCGCTTCATGGAGATCGGTCAAAAGAGCGCGGATGCGACCTTTGGTGACCGCGAGCTCTATTGGCTTTTGGTGATCCATATGGCTTTTGTGATTTCTGGTGTGATGATGGCGGCAATGGATTGGCTCGTGGCGCGCACTGCGAAGAAATGACGGTTTGGCACGCGCGATTGGCAAGGCGCGCGCAGACCGAAGGAGAGTTTGAATGACCAAACCTGTTCCACAGCCCGGGATCATGGATATTGCGCTTTATGTCAGCGGCGAGAGCGCCTTGGCGGGCAAGAGCGACGTGCTGAAGTTGTCTTCGAATGAGAATCCTTTTGGGTTTTCCGACAAGGCGCGAGAGGCTTTTGCGCGCAGCGTGGGCAATTTGCATCGCTATCCTTCGACTGATCATGCGGGTTTGCGCCGGGCGATTGGTGAGGTTTATGAGCTGGATGCAGAGCGGATCATCTGTGGCGTCGGCTCGGATGAGGTGCTGCAATTTGTAACGCAGTGCTTTGCTGGGCCGGGCGATGAGGTGATCACAACAGAGCATGGGTTTTCGATGTATCCGATCCTTGCGCGGGCGGCGGGCGCGGTCCCTGTGACGGTGCCCGAGCGCGATCGCGTGGTGGATGTGGAGGCGATTCTGGCAGCCGTGACCGACAAGACGCGACTTGTGTTCATTGCGAACCCGGCCAATCCAACGGGCACAATGGTGCCAGAGGCGGATCTGTGGCGGCTGTGCGAGGGACTGCCAGAACATGTGATTTTCGTGCATGATGGGGCTTACACCGAATTTGCCGATGGGTTTGATGGCGGTGTCGGGTTGGTGGATGCGTTTCCCAATGTGATGATGACCCGGACGTTTTCCAAAGTTTACGGGCTGGGCGGATTGCGGATCGGTTGGGGCTATGCCGGACGCGAGATCATTGATGTGCTCAATCGGGTTCGCCAACCGTTCAATCTGTCGGAAACGCAATTGGTGACTGCGGAAGCGGCGGTGCGTGATCAGGATTTCGTGGCGCGCTGTGTGGCTGAAAACGCCAAGTGGCGGCGCTGGATGATTGATGCGCTGCGTCAGATGGGGCTGGAGTGCGACGAGAGTTTTGCCAATTTCGTGCTGGTACGGTTTGGCTCGGCTGAGGCGGCGGGCGGCGCGGATGCAGCGCTTAAAGCCGACGGGATTATCGTGCGGCGGGTTGGGGGATATGGCCTGCCGGAAGCGCTGAGAATTACTGTGGGCGATGAGGCGGCGTGCCGTCGGGTCGTGCATGTGGTTCGCAGTTTTATGGGGGCGCAGTAATGGCGATCCTCTATGAACGGGTGGCCTTGATCGGCTTGGGCTTGATCGCGGGATCGATGGCCCTTGCCATGCGAGAGCATGGGCTGGCAGGCGAGGTGACGGGCTATGCCCGCACCGAGGCCACGCGCGCGACGGCACGGCGGATTGGCCTTGTGGACCGGGTGTGCGAGAGCGCGGCGGACGCTGTTCGTGACGCGGATCTGGTGGTGCTTTGTGTGCCGCCGGGCGCGATGGCGCAGGTCGCGCGCGAGATTGGCCCCGCGTTGAAGCAAGGGGCGACGGTCACGGATGTGGGATCGGTCAAGCGCGCGGTTCAAGACGCGGTGGCACCGCACCTGCCTGAAGGGGTGCATTTCGTGCCGGGGCACCCGCTGGCGGGGACCGAGCATTCGGGGCCTGAGGCAGGGTTTGCAACGCTTTTTGTTAATCGTTGGACAATCTTAACGCCCGATATTGATGTATCGCGTGAGGCGGTGGAGCAGCTGATTGCGCTGTGGCAAGGCATGGGCGCGCATGTGGATGAGATGGACGCGGAGCACCATGATTTGGTGCTGGCCGTGACATCGCATGCGCCGCATCTCATTGCCTATACAATGGTGGGTGTCGCGGATGATTTGAGCCGGGTGACCGATAGCGAGGTGGTAAAATACTCCGCCAGCGGATTTCGCGACTTTACCCGAATTGCCGCATCTGACCCAACGATGTGGCGCGATGTGTTCTTGACGAATAAAGATGCGACATTGGAAATCCTCGGGAGGTTTACCGAGGAGTTGTTTGCGTTGCAGCGGGCGATCCGGCAGGGAGATGGTGAGTTGTTGTTTGATTATTTTACCCGCACGCGCGCTATTCGGCGCGGAATTATCGAGGCGGGTCAGGATACTGCCGCGCCAGATTTCGGGCGGGTCGGCAAAAAGACATGATGCGGTTCGCCGTGGTGCTGGCGCTTTTTGCGGTGGCGTCGGGCAGTGGGGCGGTGGCAGATGCGCCGACGACCTCGCTGCGCCCTGTGGCGCGCCCCGTGGCCGTTATTGCGGTGATCGATCCGCCGCCTGTTGCGGCGCAGGCCCCGGATGCCAGCCAAACACAGGCAGAGGCGCAGGTCGAGCGACGGGGGCTCTTGAGTTCGTTGCGCCCCTTGCGGCGACCCGAGGGCGCGCGGCCGCGTCAAGGGGCAAGCCAAGACAGCCCGCCCGCCGCGACACCTCGACTGCGTAATGTCGGTGGGGCGCTGTGTGGCGTGCCAGACCTGCAAGGCGAAGCGATCGGCACCGTCGTGGGCGCAGGTCAGTGTGGCATTCAGAATGCGGTAAAGTTGCGCGCGGTTTCGGGAGTGCCGCTTTCGACGCCTGCGACGATTGATTGCTCGACAGCCAAGGCGCTCAAGAAATGGGTGGATGGGAGCTTGCTGCCGCAAGTGGGGCGGCGGGACGGTGGTGTGTCAGATATTCGTATCGCGGCCTCTTATGCCTGTCGCGGGCGAAACAACCAGAAAGGCGCGCGGCTCTCAGAACATTCCTTTGGGCATGCCGTTGATATCTCTGGGTTAACCCTGCGAGATGGGACGATGATAACGGTGCTCCAAGGGTGGGGGTCTGGTAAGGACGGAAAGCTGTTGAAACGGCTGCACCGGGATGCTTGCGGACCATTTGGCACGGTGTTGGGGCCGAATTCGGATCGGTTTCACAAAGATCATTTCCACTTTGACACCGCACGCTATCGCAGCGGGCCCTATTGCAAATGACGCGGGGATCACTGGCGCATTTGGCCAATCCAGGCGGGGAAATTGCGGTTCGGGTGACACCCAAGGCGAGCCGGGCGCGGATTTTGGAAGAGGCCGGCGAGATCCGGGTATATGTCACCGAAGCGCCCGAGGACGGCAAAGCAACGGAGGCGGTGCGAAAGGCTTTGGCCAAAGCGCTTGGGCTGGCGCCTTCGCGATTGCAGTTGGTGGCGGGCGCAACCGCGCGGGACAAACGATTTCGCATCGAGAGCATGTCGTGATTGCGGCGCTGTGGTTGGCTGATTACTCAGGGCGGCCCAAGCTGTAGACACCTTCGGGCAGGTCGAGGGCCGCGGCGAGTTCTTTGACTTGCTGAAGCGAGAGAGTGATGGTGACCACCTCATCGGTGCGTGGATCGAGTTGTTCTAGGGTAACGCAATCTTCAAATGTAAAGATGGTCACATCCTCCTTGAGATGGGGGCGGCCCTCATCAACCAAGGTGATCACAGTGGCGTCAAATTCGTGCTCTATGGTGAACATGGGGTGAGTTTGGCGGCAAGCGGTTGCCGATGGCAAGTACAAAGACGTGTGAGGGGGCTGGAGCCTGTGTGGGGGGCTGCTACATTGCTTAAGATGGGTGCGGAGGTGATCATGAGATATTTGGTGTTGGTGGGCGGGCTTGTGTTGTCTGGATGCGTCAGCATGGAAGAGCCGCCGACGCAGGCGCAACCCAATCCGCAGCCTGTCGCGCGTTCTGTGGCGCCGATGCCGGCCTCGCAAGCGGCGCGGAATTTCGTAGAAGTGGTGCGGACGGTTGAACCTGTGGCCGAAGCCGAGTGTCGGGTGCGGGTTCCACGGGAAAATTGCGATTTTCGGATTGTGATTGATGATCGACCGGGCCAGCCAGCCAATGCGTTCCAAACGCTCGACGATACTGGGCGGCCGATCCTTGCCTTTACTTTGGCGTTGATCGCGGAGGCGCGGAATATTGATGAATTGGCCTTTGTGATGGGGCATGAAGCCGCGCATCACATTGCAGGCCATATCCCGCGGCAGAAGGCCAATGCGGCCGCAGGCGCGGTGATTTTTGCAGGTCTCGCGGCGTTGACGGGGGGCGATCTGGGGGCCATTCAGACAGCGCAGGATTTGGGCGCTTCGATTGGAGCGCGCAGCTATTCCAAGGATTTCGAGTTGGAAGCCGATGCGCTGGGCACTTTGATTACCAAGCATGCAGGCTATGATCCGCTTCGAGGAGCGGAGTTTTTTACCCGCATTCCTGATCCGGGTAACCGCTTTTTGGGGACCCACCCCCCCAACGCACAGCGTATCGAGACAGTGCGCCGGACTGCGGCACAGCTTTAGCGAAATTTGATCCCTGTCAAAGTAGCCAGCCGATAGAGCGGCTAGCATGGCCTCATCTTATAGATGTGTTGGCCATGTCTGCTGTTCTGGGTGATCCTATTCGACATATCTGGCTGGTGCGCCGGATGGCGGAGCATGCCGGCGTGGAACTGGCAGAAGCGCAGTTTCGGGGCACGCTGTCGCAAGAGGCTTGGGCTGCGATGGTGACGCGGTGCCGTGGATGCGATGCCCCCGAAGACTGTGCACGTCTTTTGGAGCGACGCGATTTCCCGCGCCCGCCGGACTGGTGCGAAAATCGCGACGCTTTGGCCAATCTGGCAGAGCCGGAAAGGGTGTGAACCATGGAAAACGTTGCCCCGATGCAGGCCCCTGAGGCGGCGTTTTGGCGCACAAGGTCGATGGCGCGGGTGACGGGTGTTAATCTTGGGAAAGCCTTGGTGGACGGTCAATTGACTGTGGAAGTCTATGCCACATTGGTGGCGCGATGCCGCCAGTGCCTCGGAAATACAGCGTGCGAAACGTGGTTGGGCGCGATGACCCCACCACGCCCGGCGCCACCGTTTTGCCGAAACGCACATGTTTTTAACGAACTATCACGCATTCAATCGAGGGAGGAAGTTTCGGATGGCACTTTTTGACAAAATGGCGCGGCGTTTGGGGCTGATGGATCGGATGGCGGAAACGGTGGGTGCAGATGTCCGCGATGCGGGGCCAGCGACCTATCGTGAAGCCGTGGTTCGGTGTTCGCAATGCGTACACCCGGCCGAATGCACAGCCTTCTTGCAGCAAAACAAGGCAACGTCCGGCGACGCTGCAAAGAGTGTTTCGCCGGACTTTTGCCGCAACAAGCAATTGCTGGATCGCTTGGCTGCCTCGTCGCCTCAGTGAGGCCTGTTTGACGGCTTAGAGAGCCTTATGCGCGCCGTCGCAAAGCGGTGCCTTGGCGCTTGCTTTGCAGCCGCAAAACCAAACTGTGCCGTCTTTTTCGGCGGTGTGTTTCACAGGGGCAAGAGTGGTGCCCTTGTGACTGCCATCGCAGAAGGGCTGTTTGGCCGAGCGCCCGCAAGAGCACCAGAAATAGGTTTTTCCGGCTTCGACTTCGACCGGATAGGGGGCCTTTTGGGCAATGATAGGTGCGTCCGACATCATGTAATCCTTGTTGTTTGTTGGATTTAGCCGCTGTGGCATGGCATTCGTCAAGTGGGTTAGGTGGATAGTCTCAGGCGTTGCGATTATGTGCTTCGCGCCAAACGGTCACGAGACCCGCACCAATAATGAGGATGGTTCCTGCCCAGACAATGGGGAGGGGAACTTCGCCAAATACCATAAAGCCCGCCACAACGGCCATGGGCACCGCGAGATATTCAAACGGGGCAATCGTGGCGGCGCGGCCCAAGCGGTAGGCTTGGCTCAGGCAGTAACCGATAAGGCCAGAGTTGACGCCCAAGAGCACGAAAAGGCTCCAATCTTCGGGGGCTGGCCAGACCCATGGGCGCAAAAGAAAAATCACCGAGCGATTGGTTGCGCCTTCTGCGAAGCGGCCATCGCCCGCGACGGCCCAAAAACCCAAAGCCACAATGAGAAAGGTGGCCTGAATATAGGTTGATAGCACCGACGCGGGCGCACGCGCCCCGAGACGGCGGGTGAGGATGGAGTTAATCGCATAGCCGCACGCGGAAATGACCGGGAGCAACAGCACAAGGCGAGACGCGGGTAGATCTGCGGCAGAGGCCCAAGGGCGTTGCATCAAGACCACGCCGAGCAGGCCAATGAGCACCGCCCCGATGCGCCATGGGCCAATTTTTTCGCCCAAGAACGGGACTGAAAGTAGGGTGATCAAGAGCGGCGCGACATAAAAAAGCGCCATTGCCTCGGCGAGCGGAAGCACGGCTAGAGCTGCAAAATAGCTCATATTGGAGAAGATAACGAGGACGCAGCGCAAGAGATGCGTGAACGGTCGGTCCGTACGGAGTTTGTGGAGCCCGCCCTCGAGGAGAACCAGACCTAACGACAAGGGCAGCGCAATGAGGGCGCGCAAGAAAACCATTTGATGAAGGGGATAGCCCCCTGAAAGTGCTTTGATCAGCACATCATTGATGGTGATGCCAACGGTGCCGGCGAGAATGCAGATGATGGCGAGACCGGGACGAGAGAGGGTGTCAGTAGCCACGCGCGCGGTCCACAAGATGCAGGAAAGGGAGGCCTGCTTCTCCGCGCTGGATGTTTGTGGCCACGGCGCGTGCGGCGGTGCGTGGGCGCGTCGTCGAGGCGATATGGGGGGTGACTGTGATTTTGGAATGGGACCAGAACGGGTGCGCGATTGGCAAGGGCTCGTTGCGGAATGTGTCGAGGGTGGCATGGCCGACTTGGCCCGCCTCCAGCGCGCGCAGCAGGGCTTTGTCATCAATGAGCGCCCCGCGCCCCGGGTTCAAGATGACGGCGCCCTTGGGCAGTGCGGCGAGTGTCGTGTCGTTGAGGGTGTTTTCCGTTTCGGCTGTATGGGGCAATAGCAAGATGAGGATGTGTGCAGTGGAGAGCGCCTGTGTCAGGCCGTCGGCCCCTGAGAGACAGGTCAGGCCAGCCACGGATTTTGCGCTGCGGCTCCAGCCTGTGACGGGAAAGCCCAAAGCTGAAAGCGCCTGACCGCAGGCGGCGCCCAACGCGCCAAGACCCAGAATGGTCACGGGGCGCTCTTCGGCCAGCGGAGGCACGTAAGCACGCCATTTGCCATCTTGGCCGTTGATATGCAGGTCCATTCCCAAGTGATGGCGGAGCGTGTGGCCTGTGACCCATTCAACCATGCCACGCGTCAGGCCTTCGTCGACCATGCGGGCCAAGGGCACAGTCAGGGTTGGGTTGCCCACAACATCCTCGACGCCTGCCCAAAGGTTGAGCACCGCCTTCAATCGAGTGTAGGGGGTGAAATCCTGCACTGTCGAATTGGGCGCATAAACAATATAATCGACGAGTTCAGGGGCGAAGTCGGTGGCGACATTGGCTGCCACGCCCATTTCGGCCAAGGCTGTTGGCAAGTGAGTGGCGTAATTTTCCCATGCCTCGGACTTGGCGGCGAAGAGGACGTTCACGGTCATGGGATCACCTAGGTCTGTGGATATGGGCGCTTTGGATTAAGCCAAAGCCGATAAGCAGGATCAACATGGCAGAACCGCCGTAGCTGACAAGAGGCAGAGGCACGCCGACCACCGGAGCAAGGCCCATCACCATGGCCATGTTCACGCTGAAGAAGAGAAAGAAGGTCATCGCTACCCCGAGGGTTACCAATGAGGAGAAGCGATCCTTCATGTTCAACGCAGCGAAGAGGCAAAAGAGGATGATCAGCGCGTAAATCAACAAGAGTGAAATCGCCCCGATAAAGCCAAACTCTTCGGCCAAGGTGTTGAAGATAAAATCGGTATGCTTTTCTGGCAGGAAGTTGAGGCGCGACTGGGTTCCTTGCATGAAGCCCTTTCCCGCCCAGCCGCCAGAGCCCATCGCAATCTTTGCCTGCGTAATATGGTAGCCTGCACCAAGGGGGTCGGACGAGGGGTCGAGGAAGGTGTCAATGCGGCGGAATTGATAGTCTTTGATCAATTGCCAATCAGTGCCGCGTGATTTGAACACAGCAGAGACCAGACCGACGGCTCCGGTGATGACGGCGGCAAAATAGGCCCAGTGAACCCCTGCTAGAAACATCACCGCACCGCCGGCGGTGAGCAGGAGAATGGCTGTGCCGAGGTCTGGTTGTTTGAGCACCAGAATGGTGGGGGCGAGAATGAAGATGACAGGGATCGCGACCCAGAGGGGATGTGATGTCTTGCGTGCGGGGAGCCAGTCGTAATAGGCGGCGATGAACATCACGACAGTGATCTTGGCCAATTCGGAGGGTTGGAGTTGCATGAAGCCAAGGTCGATCCAGCGTTGCGCGCCCATACGGAAGGCGCCAAAAAGTTCGACAATGATCAATAAGATAAGCGCTACCGCATAGCCAACAGCTGAGACGTTGCGCCAAAACCAGATGGGCACCATCGCGACGAAGATCATGACGCCCATGCCAAGCCCGAAGCGTTTCATTTGCGCGATGGCCCAAGGGCGCAATTCACCGCCCGCGACGGAGTAGAGCATCAAAAAGCCGACGCTCGCCACTGCGATCAGCAGCAAGATCAAGGGCCAGTTGAGCAGCAGGATTTTTCGCGGCCCGGTGGGCACGGATTTGACGGTATATTCAAGATAGCTCATCTGCCCCCTCCCTTTTAGGCCCGACCACGATCGGGGGTCGAGGGACGCTCGCGTTTCAGGCGCTCTTGCAGGGCACGGATGCGGCTGCGATCCTTTTCAGGATAAGCGGTCAGGGGGGGGTCGCCATTGTAGAGGGCCTGCAAGGTGATGTCGCGCGCGATGGGCGCAGCAGCAGCCGACCCGCCGCCACCGTGTTCCACAACGAGGGATACGGCGATTTTGGGAGCATCGAAGGGGGCAAAGTTTACGAAAAGCGCATGGTCACGACGGTTCCATGGCAAGTCGTCGTTGCGGGTGACACCGCGGCGGCGTTCTTCTTCGGAGATATTGCGGACTTGGCTGGTACCCGTCTTGCCAGCCATTCGGAAGGCATCTTCGATGATCCGGCTGTTATAGGCGGTGCCACGGCTATGGTTTGAGACCGAATACATGGCGCGGCGGATCATCCGCAGGTTACTTTCGTTGAAGTCGAGCGAGGTGCCTTGGCCGCTTGGTTGATCGACGCCGCCGATGGACCTGATCAGGCGCGGCTGAACAGCGCGGCCTGATGCAAGGCGCGCAGTCATCACTGCGAGATGGAGTGGCGAGGCGGCGACATAGCCTTGGCCAATGGAGGCGTTGACGGTATCACCGATCACCCAATCCTTGCCGAAGGCTTCTTTCTTCCAAGCGCGCGTCGGAGCGCGGCCGCGCGCGACTGCGGACATGGGCACGTCAAACCGCACGCCGATGCCGAGTTTTTCTGCCATTGCAGAGAGCTTTTCGATGCCGAGTTTCAAGGCGAGGTCATAGTAGTAGACATCGCAGCTTTCGCGCAGGGAGGTTTCAAGATTGACGTTGCCATGGCCGGAGCGTTTCCAGCAGTGGAATTTTCGATTTGAGACTTCGAGATGGCCGGGGCAATGGACGGTCTCTTCGGGGCCGATGATGCCCTCTTCAAGAGCTGCGAGCGCCGTGACCATTTTGAAGGTAGATCCGGGCGGATAGAGGCCTTGGACAGATTTCGACGAGAGGGGGCGGTATTCGTTTTCGGTTAAGCCTTTGTAGTCGCTTACAGAAATTCCGCGCACGAAAAGGTTTGGATCGAAAGAGGGGGCAGAGGCAATGGCCAGAATGTCGCCTGTCTCGACGTCCATGACGACGGCTGCAGCGCTTTCGGTGCTTAGGCGTGCTTCGCAATAACCTTGGAGGGCGGCGTCTACGGTGAGTTGGATGTCGGCGCCGGGTTGCCCCTCGACGCGACCCAATTCGCGCATGATGCGACCCGCAGCATTGACTTCGACGCGAAGGGTGCCGGCCTTGCCGCGCAACACTTCCTCCATTTTTGCCTCAAGCCCCACTTTGCCAATCTGGAAACGTGGCAAGAGCAGAAGTTGGTCGGGGTCTTCGATTTTGCTCAGATCATAATCTGACACGGGGCCGACATAGCCTGCAACATGGGCAAAGTCCGCACCAAGTGGATAGTAGCGCGATAGACCCACCTCGGGCGAGACACCCGGCAGAGCGGGAGCGTTAACCGCAACACGGCTGAGATCATCCCAGCTGACGCGATCGGCCACGGTGACGGGCGTGTCGCCGCGCCGCGCCTTCATTTCCTTGAGCGCTTCAGCAACGGCTTCTTCGCTCAAGCCGATGAGGACAGCGAGACGTTGGAGCACCAATTCAGGATCGCCTGCCTCTTCGCGTATGATGGAGATGCGATAGGATGGTTCGTTGACGGCGACGGGCACACCGTTTCGATCAAAAATCTGGCCTCGGGCAGGGGGCAAGAGCCGGATATTGACCCGATTTTCTTCGGCGAGCAGGCGAAACTCATCGGCCTGATCGATCTGCATCCAGCGCATACGCAGGCCCAACCCAGCGATAAGGGCCATTTGTGCGCCACCCAGAAACAGCGCGCGGCGGGTGAAGCGGCGGCTGAGGTCGGCGGCTTCTTGTCCTTTCCGTCTCATGAGCGGCGCCCCATGCCATCGACTTCGGCGGGGGTAACTTTGCGAAGGCCCACGAGCAGATGAGCAGCCCCCACAAGGGCGGGATAAGCGCAGATCGTCGCTGCGGATTGCATCAAGGTGAGACCCAGTGGCGCTTGGGGCAAGAGCAATGCAGCAAGGATCACCCGATTGCTGAGCAAGATTGCCACAAGAATGCCGGAGACCGACAGCCATTCCATGAAAAAGTTCTGGTCACGCAGGGCAGTTGATTGCGCTTTCAGGGTTTCAGACCCGATCAGCACCAAAAGGGCCATCAAACCGGGGGGGCGCTGCAACAAGAAATCAGCCAGTAGCATCACGCCTACCAAGAGCAATGCGGGCAGGTATTCGGGGCGGCGCACAGAAAAAGCCAAGGCGAGCGCCAATAACAGGTCTGGTCCCGCCCAGAGGGCAGGCGCCGTGTCGAGGGGCAAAAGGCTGAGAAACAGCAAGAACAACGCGGCCAGAAGGAAGGCCGACCACATAGCCCAAAGTTGAAGGCGGGCGCGCTCAATCACTTTTGACCTCATTCGTTTGGGCCTGAGCGGCAATGGGCGGGCCTTGAAGCCTTGAGGAAGGTACCAGCATGCCGCCTGTTTCAGTGATACTTTCAACGCCGGGGTTGCGGAGCACGCGGAGGAATTCAAGGCGTTCGTAATCGGCAGAAAGGCGCACGCGAAGTCGCCCGCCGGGATCGGCAGCAATTTGGCCAATCAAAAGACCCGGTGGAAACACGCCGCCATCGCCTGCAGTCACCACGCGGTCGCCGGGGCGGACCAGATCGGGGCTTTCAAGGAAGCTGACGGGCGGCGAGCGGGTGTTATCGCCCATGATGATTGCGGCTTGGCCTGAAGGCTGGATGCGAATGGGGATGCGGCTGGAGCTGTCTGTGAGCAAGATAACGCGCGCCGTGTTCTGGCCTACGCCGGAAATGCGTCCGACGAGGCCCAGCCCGTCCATTGCGGCCCAGCCATCGACGATACCATCGCGCGCACCGACGTTTAGGAGCAGGGATTGACGAAAGGGGCTGCCGCTATCGGCAAGAACGACCCCGGTGACATGGGTGAGTTGCGGGTCGAGGCGGACTTTGTTGAGGTCGAGGAGACGGGCGTTTTCCTGCTCAAGCTGAACGGCGGCTTCTTTCCACATTTTCATTTGCTGCAATTCGCGGCGCAGTTCCTGATTTTGCTCGGCCAGTCGTTGATAGCTTTGGAAGTCGCGCACCAGATTTATAGCGCCCGTCACCGGGGTCATCACCCAGTCCATCCCGGGCACGACGCGATCGATCACTTCCGCACGGAAGCGTTCGACACGCGGGCTGTCGATCCGCCAAAGAAGGAAAACCCCTAAGAGAAATATACCCAAAACCCCTAAGAGCAGGCGCTTTAGGGGGGCGGCATATTCCTCGCTCTCAGTGCGTTCGCGGGCCAAGGGGCCTCCGTACAGACGGTGCGGGCGTTAGCTGTCGTAATCGATGGCGTGGCGCAGTTGCTTTTCGTATTCGAGGGCTTTTCCGGTGCCAAGAGCCACGCAATTGAGGCTCTCATTCGCAATTGAGACCGAAAGGCCTGTCTGTTCGCGAAGCGCCAGATCTAGGTCACCCAAGAGGGCACCTCCCCCGGTGAGCATAACGCCACGATCCACGATGTCAGCGGCGAGATCGGGGGGCGTGGCTTCTAGCGCCTGCATAACGGCGTCGCAGATTTGTTGCACGGGTTCGGCAAGGGCTTCGGCGATTTGAGCTTGGCTGACTTCGGTTTCCTTGGGCACGCCGTTTAGCAGATCGCGGCCGCGCACCTGCATGGAGGTGCCTCGGCCATCATCAGGCATACGGGCGGTGCCGATAGAGGTCTTGATCCGCTCGGCGGTGGCTTCGCCGACAAGCAGGTTATGTTGGCGGCGCAGGTAAGAGATGATCGCTTCATCCATCCGGTCTCCGCCGACGCGCACGGAGCGCGCATAAACGATGTCGCCCAGCGAGAGCACGGCCACTTCGGTGGTTCCGCCGCCAATGTCGACGACCATGTTGCCTGTGGGGTCTGTGATTGGCATGCCCGCGCCAATGGCCGCTGCAATCGGTTCGGCGATCAGGCCTGCCCGGCGCGCGCCTGCAGAGAGCACGGATTGGCGGATTGCACGCTTTTCAACGGGGGTTGCGCCATGTGGGACACAAACGATGATCTTCGGCTTGGAGAAGGTTGACCGCTTATGCACTTTGCGAATGAAGTGCTTGATCATTTCCTCGGCCACGTCGAAATCGGCGATAACACCGTCACGCATGGGGCGGATTGCTTCGATGGAGCCGGGGGTGCGGCCCAGCATCAGTTTTGCATCTTCGCCGACGGCGAGAACTTTTTTCACCCCGTCTTTGACATGATAGGCAACGACGGAGGGTTCAGAAAGCACGATGCCCTTGCCTTTGACATAAATCAATGTGTTGGCCGTGCCGAGATCGATGGCCATATCCGCGGAAAACAAGCTCGGCAGGTTATCAAAAAATGACATCGCGGTATTCCATTGGTCGAAGGTTTCAAAGCGCGAGGGTCCGCCGGCTCGATTGAGGGCGGAATCGATGGTGTTATAGGCGGGAGAGGGCGCGGGATAAAGGGCAGTGCTTTACCAAATCAGCGTCAATCCGCTCTAAGGGATGGACGAGAGGGTCCAAGAGGGCGTAGAGGGCCGCTATGCTGTCTTATCAACACCTCTATCACGCTGGGAATCCAGCCGATGTTCACAAACATGCCTTGATGGCATGGATGCTGGACTATTTGACCCAAAAACCCAAACCGCTGACCTATCTTGAGACCCACTCGGGCCGTGGGATCTATGATTTGGGTGCCGCAGAGGCGCGCAAGACAGGTGAGGCGGCGGCGGGCATCGGGCAGATGGCAGCGGCGTTCAAGCCTTCGCACCCCTATTCGCGCGCGTTGACTTCGGTGCGGGCCGCCTACGGGCCGCAGAGTTATCCGGGGTCGCCGATGCTGGCAGCAACGTTGTTGCGCCCCGAGGATCGGATCGAATTGGCGGAGTTGCATCCGCAGGAAGAAGCGGCGCTCCGCGATGCGATGGCGCAAACGCAAGCCATGGTTCACAAGGCCGAGGGGTTTTCGCTGGCGTTGAGCCTGTGCCCGCCCACACCTCGGCGAGGCGTTTTGTTGATCGACCCGTCCTATGAGATGAAAGAAGACTACGAGGTTATTCCCGGACGGATCACGGCGCTGCATCGCAAGTGGAACGTTGGCATTATTGTGCTTTGGTATCCATTGCTGTTGTCCGGCGCGCATCGCCCGATGCTGGAGGCATTGGAGGCGGCGCGGTTTCCAGAGGTCTTGCGCCATGAAGTCAGGTTTCCTCCGGTGCGACCGGGGCACCGAATGGTTGGCTCAGGGATGTTTGTGATCAATGCGCCTTGGGGGCTTGCGGACGAGGCCAAGCGGCTGGGAACCATTTTTCGCGGCTAAAGATCTGGGCCATACCGCCCCCCTCGCGAGGTTTCTTGCGCGTTGGGCAGGCGTCACCGAGGGGCATGCCAACTTCGAGGGTCATGCCAAAGCGAAAGGGCACGCCGGAAAGGCGCCCCCTTTGTCGTTTGTGGTTTGATGGCTTTAGTGATGGTCTTTGTAGCTGACTTCGGGCTTGTCTGAGCCGCCTTTTTCGCGCCGCACGATCAGGCGGTTGAGGGCGTTGACATAGGCTTTGACCGAAGCGACGACCGTATCGGTATCAGCAGATTGCCCCGTGGCGATGCGGCCCTCTTCTTCGATGCGGACCGAGACCGTGGCTTGGGCATCGGTGCCTTCGGTGACTGCGTGCACCTGATAAAGCTGAAGGCGCGCCTTGTGCGGCCAAAGCATTTTCACAGCATTAAAGGCCGCGTCGACGGGGCCATCGCCTGTGGCATCGATCGCGTGTTCGACGCCGTCGATCAGCAAGGTAAGCTCGGCTTCCTGTGGGCCGTCGGTGCCGCAAACTACGCGGAGGCGTTTGACCTGCAAGGTGTCGGCTTCGGCTTGGACGACGTGATCGTGGACAAGAGCGACGAGGTCGTCGTCGTAGATTTCTTTCTTGCGGTCGGCCAAGGCCTTGAAGCGCACGAAGAGGTCATTGAGCTGGTTATCGGCCAGATCGAAGCCCAGTTCCTTCATTTTGGACCGAAGGGCGGCGCGGCCGGAATGTTTGCCCATCGCGATGTTCTTCGCGGTGAGGCCGATGTCTTCGGGGCGCATGATTTCAAAGGTTTCGACGTTTTTCAACACGCCATCCTGATGGATGCCTGACTCGTGGAGAAAGGCATTCTTGCCGACAATGGCCTTGTTGAATTGCACCGGAAAGCCCGACACGGACGCGACGCGACGAGAGATATTCATGATCTTGGTGGTGTCGATTGCCGTTCCATATGGCAAGATGTCGTTGCGGACTTTCATCGCCATGACGACTTCTTCGAGCGCAGTATTGCCTGCGCGCTCGCCCAAGCCATTGATCGTGCATTCGATTTGACGCGCGCCCGCTTCGACCGCTGCAAGGGCGTTTGCCGTCGCCATCCCCAGATCGTTATGGCAATGGGTGGCGAAGATGATCGTATCGGCACCGGGGACACGTTCGAGCAGCATCTCGATGATCTTGGCGCTTTCACGCGGGTAGGTATAGCCTACGGTGTCGGGAATGTTGATGGTGGTGGCCCCGGCCTTGATGGCAATTTCCACAACGCGGCAGAGATAATCGGCCTCGGTGCGAGTGGCATCCATCGGGGACCATTGCACATTGTCGCAAAGATTGCGGGCATGGGTTACTGTTTCGTGGATGCGGTCTGCCATCTCGTCCATCGTGAGGTTTGGGATGGCGCGATGAAGCGGCGAGGTGCCGATGAACGTATGAATGCGCGGACGCGCGCTGTGTTTCACCGCTTCAAAGCAGCGATCGATATCTTTGAAATTGGCGCGCGCAAGGCCACAGATCGTGGCGTTTTTCGAGCGTTGGGCGATTTCTTTGACTGCGGCAAAGTCGCCTTCCGATGCGATCGGGAAGCCCGCTTCAATAACGTCTACTCCCATATCGTCGAGCAGTTCGGCGATTTCGAGTTTTTCGTCATGGGTCATGGTTGCGCCCGGCGATTGCTCGCCGTCGCGAAGGGTGGTGTCGAATATAAGGACGCGGTCCTGTTTTGTGGATTGGGTCATCATTTCAGCTTTCTTAAATGTCTCCGGAAGGGCGTGCGGGGTGCGGGGCCTATCTCTTCCTCTGAGCGGACCGCACCTTGGGGGCTACGCTCAGAGGCGGATTAGGAGACGCAGGACAGCCGCCAGCAACGTGGGCAAAGCACGCAAATTTAGGGCAGGGCTGATCCAAATGCTCGACATGAGAATAGGTTATACTCAGGCTCGGGGAGATGAAAAGTGCGAAATTGCATGGACGGGGACAAAGCGACCTCTATCTCCTCCAACATGGACCGAATTTTGATCATTGGAGCCTCCGGAGGCATTGGCACGGCGCTGGCAGCACAGGCGCAGGCGCGCGGTGCACAAGTCGTCAGGCTGTCGCGTTCGGCAGATGGGATTGATGTGACTGATGACGCGTCAGTGGCGTCTGTCATGGGGCGGCTGGAGGGGGCGTTTGACGCTATTTTGGTGGCAACCGGAGCGTTGGAAATAGCGGGCGCTGCACCGGAAAAAACGATCAAGTCGTTAGATCCGACAGCCTTCATGGCGCAGATGGCGACCAATGCCTTGGGGCCTGCTTTGGTGCTTAAACATGGGTTGCGGCTATTGTCGAAAGAGCGGCGCGCGGTTTTCGTGGCGCTGTCGGCTCGGGTCGGGTCGATTGGCGATAATCGGTTGGGGGGGTGGTATTCTTACCGCGCGTCGAAAGCGGCCCTCAACCAATTGATCCGAACCGCCTCGATTGAAGTGGCACGCAGCCATCCAAAGGCTGTTTTGGCTGCTCTTCATCCGGGAACAGTTCAAACGCAGTTTACAGAAAAATATCTGGGGCGGCATCCGGCGGTGCCCCCTGAGGAGGCCGCGACGCATATCTGGCGGGTAATCGACGGGTTGGAGCCCAGCCAGACGGGGTGTTTTCGCGATTGGCGCGGGGAGACGGTGGCGTGGTGAGCCTTGTTTTGGTTCTGGGGGATCAGCTTAGCGAAGGGTTGGCGGGGTTGAGCGCAGCTGATCCGACGCGGGATGTGGTGGTGATGGTGGAGGCGGCTGAAGAGGGCTCTTCGGTGCCGCATCACCCGCAAAAGATTGCGCTGATTTTGGCCGCGATGCGCCACTTTGCTCAAACGCTCCGGGCAGCGGGATGGCGGGTTTTGTATTCTCGTCTTGACGATCAGGAGAATTCGCAAAGCGTTGCAGGTGAGGTCATGCGTCGCGCGGCGGAGATAGGCACGGATCATTTGATCATGACCCATTGCGGTGAGTGGCGGTTACAAGGGTCGCTTGAGGCGCTGCCGCTTCATGTGGAGGTTTTGGCTGATACCCGGTTTGTCGCGTCGCATCGCGAGTTTGCGGCGTGGGCCGCGGGACGAAAGCAACTGCGGATGGAGTGGTTTTACCGCGACATGCGGCGCAAGACCGGGTTGATGATGGAGGGGGATGCGCCAGCAGGGGGGCAGTGGAATTTTGACCACGACAACCGAAAGGCGGCTGAGGCAGATATGTTGCGGCCCAAGCCCCTGCGATTTGAACCTGATGAGATCACACAAGAGGTGCTCGACCTCGTCGCAGCGCGGTTTGACACACATTTTGGTCGATTGCGCCCTTTTGGTTGGGCGGTGACGCGCGCGCAGGCCTTGGCGGCGCTGGACCATTTCATTGTGCATCATCTGCCAGACTTTGGCGCGACGCAGGATGCGATGTTACTCAATGATGAAACGCTCAATCACTCATTGCTCTCACCCTATATTAACCTGGGCCTTTTGGGCCCGTTGGAAGTGTGCCAGCGGGTTGAAGCCGCATGGCGCGCGGGCGGTATTCCGATCAATTCGGCGGAAGGGTTTATCCGGCAAATCATTGGCTGGCGAGAATATGTGCGCGGTATTTGGGCGCTGCAGGGGCCGGAGTATTTATCCGGCAATGCCTTGGGTCACGCGGCGGATTTGCCAGAGGTCTATTGGGGGGGGGCCACCAAGATGGCCTGCATGCGGGCGGCCGTGGCGCAAACGCGCGATACGGCCTATGCCCATCATATTCAGCGGCTCATGGTGACGGGTAATTTTGCGCTGTTGACGGGTGTTGCGCCTGACGCAGTGCATCGGTGGTATCTGGCGGTCTATATTGATGCGTTTGAATGGGTGGAGGCGCCCAACACCTTGGGCATGAGCCAATTCGCCGATGGCGGGCTATTGGGCTCGAAGCCCTATGTGTCCTCGGGAGCCTATATCGACAGGATGTCAGACTACTGCGGCGGATGCGCCTATAAGGTGAAGGAAAAAACCGGCGCGCGGGCCTGTCCATTTAATCTGCTCTATTGGCAATTTCTGGATCGGCATCGGAGCAAGTTCGAGAAAAACCCGCGTATGGCGCAGATGTATCGGACTTGGGACAGGATGGAAGAAGGCCATCGCATGAGGGTTCTCAATGAGGGACGCGCGGTTTTGGAGCGGTTGGCGGCGGGTGAGGTCGTGTGACGTGCAAAGCGGCGCGGCCTCTTTCTTGGCCGTTGCGTGGGGCGCGGGCTTGGGCCATGATCCGGCACAAGGAGAAGCAGTATGCGGAAATTCATGGTTGTGCTGGATGACAGCCGGGAGTGCCTCAATGCCATGCGTTTTGCGGCGATGCGGGCGGCACGGTCTGAGGGCGGCGTGGTGATTTTGTCAATTATCCCGCCGGAAGAGTTTAACCATTGGATCGGTGTGGGTGACATTATGCGGGAGGAAGCGCGGGAGCGTGTCCACGCGCATTTTGAAGTCTTCGCCAAATGGATGCGCGACAAGCAGGGAGTCAACCCGGAGTTGGCGATCCGCGAGGGGGAGCCAGTCTCGCAAATTCTGACTCATATTGCGGAAGATCCTGAAATTGGTGTTTTGGTTTTAGGCGCAGGCACGGACAAAAAAGGGCCGGGACCGTTGGTCACGCAATTGAGCAAGTCGGCTGGCACCTTGCCCATTCCGATCACCATCGTTCCAGGTGATCTGTCGAAGGAACGGCTTGAAGCGATCACTTGAACCTAGCCCAAGGCTTAGAACTATTCCAAACCTTGACCTGAACGTGTCGGAGGCGCATATCTAAAGCCTGACAGAAAAGGTGGGCCTGATATGTTTATTCAAACCGAATCCACGCCGAACCCGGCAACGTTGAAATTCCTGCCCGGACAATCTGTGATGGATTTGGGGACGGCGGATTTTCCTGCGCCTGTAGAGGCCGATATTTCGCCGCTTGCGGCACGGATTTTTGTGGTTCCGGGTGTGGCAGGCGTTTTCCTTGGGAATGACTTCGTCACTGTGACCAAGGGCGCGGATGTGGAATGGGATCATGTGAAGCCAGCGATTTTAGGCGCTATCATGGAGCATTTCCAATCGGGTGCCCCTGTGATGGCAGGCGACGCCGACACCTCGGGACATGCGGCACATTCGGGTGAAGATGAAGGTGTGGTCACGCAGATCAAACAGCTTCTGGATACGCGCGTCCGGCCAGCGGTGGCGCAAGACGGCGGTGATATTACCTTCCACGGCTTTGACCGCGGCGTGGTCTATTTGCATATGAAGGGCGCCTGTGCAGGCTGCCCATCGTCCACGCTGACGCTGAAGATGGGCATCGAGAACCTGCTGCGCCATTACATTCCTGAAGTAACCGAGGTGCGGCCCGTTGCCGTCTGAGGCGATTGTTTTAGGATTTGACACATCGGCGGCGCATTGCGCCGCCGCTGTTATTTGTGGCGATCAGGTGCTTGCCGCGCGCGTTGAAGAAATGGGGCGAGGGCAAGCCGAGCGCTTAATGCCGCTTCTGGCGGAGATCATGGCAGAGGCCAAGATCGAGTGGCGCGATCTGTCTTTGATTGGTGTGGGCGTAGGGCCCGGAAATTTCACGGGCATCCGGATATCCGTGGCAGCGGCGCGGGGATTGGCGCTGGGCTTGGGTATAAGGGCTGTCGGGGTCACAAGCTTTGAAGCCCTGTCTGACGGGTTAACGGAAAACGTTATCGCTTCTGTCTCGGCGCCACAGGACCGTGTTTATATTTCGGTTCCGAAGGAAGGGGCTGCGCCTGTGCTTTGCGACTTGGAGAGTTTGCCTTCAGTGCCAGCACCAAGCGTCAAGTGCATCGTCGGGGCGCGGGCAGAGGAGATTGCGAAGCATTACTCCGCGCATGTCGTACAGCCCATCTGGCCTTTGGCAGTTGGGATTGCTCGGCAAGCTCGCGCGCGACAGGACATACGATTGGGGAGCCCGGCACCGCTATACTTGCGACCTGCCGATGCCGCGCCCGCCTCTGATCCACCTCCGGTGATTTTGGATGCCTGATTTCACAGCATTTGCTGCCACGCATAGCGCCGCTTTTCGCGGCGGGCATGTGCGGGCTTGGTCTGCGGAAGAGTTTTCAGCACTTTGCGCCTCGCCTTTCACCTATGTTGTCGGTGACGAGCGCGCGTTTGCAGTCGGGCGGGCCGTGGCAGGGGAAGCAGAGCTTTTGACATTGGCAACAGATCCGTCACATCAACGTAAGGGGCTGGCGAAAGCAGTCTTGAAGGCGTTTCATCAAGAAACACTCAAGCGCGCTGCCGCCTTCGTTTGTTTGGAAGTTGCCGAGAATAACAGGGCTGCCCGCGCGCTTTACAAGTCTGAAGGGTATACAGAGACGGCGCGTCGCGCTGCCTATTATCGAGGCGATTGCGGGCCTGCTGTGGATGCACTTATTCTGTCTCGTTCGCTTCCCTAGCCTCATAACCTAATGGGGTGCAGAATTCTATTGACCCTCCCCCAATGCCTTCGGCTAAGTTGGTCTATCGCTCGCGTCGGGAAGGCTGGTAAGCCAAACGGCGTCAACAACTGGGAGAGACCACTCATGACTTTCGCTGCGAAATTCCTCAGCGCAACCGCTGCTCTGGCTTTGACTGCTGGTGCAGCATTTGCCGCTGATCCCGCCGTCATTTATGACCTTGGCGGGAAATTCGACAAATCCTTCAACGAATCGTCCTTTGGCGGCGCGAAGCGCTGGGCCGATGAGACAGGCGGCACTTTTGGTGAGTTCGAGATTTCTTCGGATGCACAGCGTGAGCAAGCGATCCGCGCATTCGCGGAAAAAGGCCATAACCCGATCGTCATGGCCGGTTTTTCGTGGGCCACGCCATTGGAGACTGTCGCCAAGGATTACCCAAACACCAAATTCGCCATCATCGACATGGTGGTAGATGCGCCCAACGTACGCTCGATCGTCTTCAATGAGCATGAAGGGTCCTACCTTGTGGGCATGATGGCGGCCATGGCGTCGGGATCGGGAACTGTTGGTTTTATCGGCGGCATGGATATCCCGCTGATCCGTAAATTCGCCTGTGGCTACGCACAGGGTGTGAAAGCTGTCAAAGCCGACGCAACGGTGATTTCCAACATGACGGGGACGACACCGTCGGCATGGAATGACCCGGTGAAAGGGTCGGAGCTGACTCTGGCGCAGATCAGCCAAGGCGCGGATGTTGTTTATGCAGCAGCTGGCGGCACGGGTGTGGGTGTGTTGCAGACCGCATCAGATCAAGACATCCTTTCCATCGGTGTTGACGCAAACCAGAACTACATGCATCCCGGCAAAGTGCTGACTTCGATGATGAAGCGCGTTGATAATGCGGTTTACGATGCCTTCAAGGCGGGCGATGCGATGGAGACAGGCTTCAACGTGATGGGTGTGTCAAATGGCGGCGTGGGCTATGCGCTTGATGAGCACAATGCCTCTTTGGTCAGTGCGGAAATGCAAGCCGCAGTGGACGACGCGGCCGCGAAGATTTCTTCGGGCGAGCTGAAAGTGCACGACTATATGTCCGACGAAACCTGCCCTGCACTCACATTCTAAAGTCGGGCCTTCGGGCCTGTTGAAACGGGGCCGCGCTGACCCTTCAGTGCGGCCTTTTTCGTAAGCCAAGGAGAGCCGTCGCCATGACCGAGCCCGTTTTGGAACTCGCCGGTATTTCAAAGGCTTTTGGGCCAGTACAGGCCAACAAGAACATAGCGCTTCGTGTGATGCCGGGCACGATTCACGGCATTATTGGCGAAAACGGCGCCGGAAAATCGACGCTGATGTCGATCCTTTATGGTTTTTACAAAGCCGATAGCGGCACGATCCGGATCCGCGGCAAAGAAGTTCAGATTTCTGACAGCCAAGCTGCAATTGGTGCTGGGATCGGCATGGTTTTCCAACATTTCAAACTGGTCGAGAATTTCACCGTTTTGGAAAATGTTGTGCTGGGCGCGGAAGAGGGGCGACTTTTGCGGCCCTCTTTGGCGCGCGCGCGTTCGGAACTGAAGGCGCTGGCGGAGGAATACGGGCTGAATATCGACCCCGATGCGGTGATCGAAGAAATCGGCGTTGGCATGCAGCAGCGGGTAGAAATTCTCAAGGCGCTCTATAGAAAAGCAGAAATCCTTATTCTGGATGAACCCACCGGGGTGTTGACCCCCGCAGAAGCGGATCAATTGTTCCGCATTCTGGCGCGTCTGCGCGAAGAGGGGAAAACTGTAATCCTGATCACGCATAAGCTGCGTGAAATCATGGAGATTACTGACACAGTCAGCGTCATGCGGCGCGGAGAGATGACAGCGACTGTTCAGACGTCCGACACGAGCCCGGAGCATTTGGCCGAGCTGATGGTGGGCAGAAAGGTGTTGTTACATGTCGATAAAGCGCCCGCGGCCCCCGGCAAGCCGATGCTGGAAGTGGATGGGCTGAACGTCATCGACAGCAAAGGCGTTGAGCGGCTCAAAGGAGTGAGCTTGACGGTACGCGCGGGGGAGATTTTGGGCATTGCTGGCGTGGCTGGGAACGGCCAGTCGCAGTTGTTGGAGGTGCTCGGTGGTATGCGCGCGGGGCAGGGTGTGGTGCGGATCGATGGAGCAGAGATTGACCTGACGGGTCGGCACTCCAATGGCCAAACGCGGCGGGCGCGTGGCATCGCGCATGTGCCTGAAGATCGCCAGCGCGAGGGTTTGATCATGGAGTTTTTCGCATGGGAAAACATCGCCTTCGGCTACCACCATAACGCCACCTATAACCGGGGTGCATTGATGGACAATGCGGCCCTGCAAGCGGACACGGCAGAGAAGATGGCGCGATTTGACGTTCGGCCACCAAACCCGTGGCTGACGGCCAAGAATTTCTCTGGTGGCAATCAGCAAAAAATCGTGGTGGCGCGCGAGATTGAGCAAAATCCCAAAGTGCTCTTGGTCGGGCAGCCAACACGGGGCGTCGATATCGGGGCGATTGAGTTTATTCATAAACAGATTGTCGCGCTGCGTGATCAAGGCGCCGCGATTTTGCTGGTTTCGGTGGAACTTGATGAAATCATGAGCCTTTCTGACCGTATCGCTGTGATGTTTGACGGCAGGATTATGGGGGAACGGCGACCAGAGGAAACGACGGCGCAAGAGCTTGGGCTGTTGATGGCCGGGATCAATGGAAAGGCTGCATAAGCATGGACAAGATGCCAAAATGGGCCGACGTGATCTTGATCCCACTCATCTCGCTTTTTCTTGCGGCACTTGGGGCGGGCCTTGTCTTGATGGCAACCGGGCAAGACCCAATCGCAGCGCTCGGCGTAATGATCGAGGGGGGAATGGGGTCGTCGCGGGCATGGGGCTATACGCTTTATTATGCGACGAATTTCATCTTTACGGGCCTTGCCGTGGCGGTCGCTATTCATGCGCGGTTGTTTAACATTGGGGCGGAGGGGCAGGCCCTGCTTGGGGGCGTGGGCGTTGCCGTGGCGTGTTTGCAAGTCCCATGGCCGCATTGGTCTTTGGCGGTGATTGGCGCGCTGGTGTCTGCGGCAGTTTTCGGCGGGCTTTGGGCACTTATCCCGGCATGGCTGCAAGCGAAACGCGGCAGCCATATCGTGATCACCACGATTATGTTCAATTTCATCGCTGCAGCGGTGTTGAATTACCTTCTTGTGGAAGTAATGAAGCCTGCCGGCGTGATGGAGCCTGCAACCGCCAGCTTCCCAACGGCGACGCATCTGCCGAGTTTTGCGGATATGCTGGGCGTTGTCGGCATTCCCTTTGCGTCAGATGCACCCGCGAATTTTGCGTTTTTATTGGCGGTCTTGGCTTGCGGCCTTGTTTGGCTGCTGATCTGGCGCACGCGGTTGGGCTATGAAATTCGAGCCTTTGGTCATTCTGAAACCGGAGCGCGCTATGCGGGCATTTCTGGGGTGAAGATCATCGTCGTGACCATGATGATTTCAGGCGCTTTGGCTGGGATGATGAGTGTGAACAACGTCATGGGCGAAGCAGAGCGGCTGGTGCTAAACGCGTCAGAAGGCGCGGGGTTTATCGGTATCGCGGTGGCTTTGATGGGGCGCAATCACCCCGTTGGGGTGTTTCTAGCGGCTGTGCTTTTTGGGTTTCTGTATCAGGGGGGCGCGCAATTGTCCTTTCAACTGCAAATCCCGCGAGAGATGGTGACCGTTATTCAGGCTTTGGTGATCTTGTTCACGGGTGCTTTGGACCAAATGATCCGAGGGCCGCTGGAACGCGCCTTTCTTGCTGCGCGGAAAGGGAGGGCGTAACCCATGGATTTCTTGACGCTTATGCAGATCCTCGACGCCTCATTGCGGCTTGCAACGCCGCTTTTGCTGGCGTGTCTTGCAGGGCTTTTTTCCGAGAGAGCGGGGATTTTCGACATTGGTCTTGAGGGCAAGATGCTGGTGGCGGCATTTTTGGCAGGGGCTATTTCGGCAACCTCGGGAAATGTCTGGTTGGGGCTTTTGGCAGGCATTGGTGCCTCGCTTTTCCTGTCTCTGGTGCATGGGCTGGCGTCGATCACATTCCGCGGCAACCAACTCATTTCTGGTGTCGCAATAAATTTCTTCGCTGCAGGCCTGACAGTCGTGGCTTCGCAAAGTTGGTTTGGCCAAGGCGGGCGCACGCCACAACTTTCGGGTGCGGCACGGTTTGATCCCATTGTTTGGCCCGGCGCAGTCACCAAAATCAAGGATTTGCGGAATGCCGATCCGTTGACGCAAGCCTATTCAGAGCTGTTATCGGGGCATGCCATAATCGTTTACGTGGCGCTTTTGATGGTGCCCTTGTCATGGTGGGTGCTATATAGCACACGGTTTGGTTTGCGGCTGCGAGCGGTTGGGGAAAACCCTGCTGCAGTGGACACCGCGGGAATTTCGGTTGTTAAGCTGAGATATGCAGCAGTGCTGATTTGCGGCGTATTGTGCGGGGTCGCTGGGGCCTATCTCTCGACGGCACTGCAAGCAGGATTTGTCAAAGATATGACCGCCGGACGGGGATATATCGCACTGGCTGCGCTGATTTTTGCAAAGTGGCGGCCTTGGTATGCGCTTTCGGCCTGTCTGTTATTTGGCTTCTTGCAAGCACTGGCACTGCGTCCTGACGTTTTGGAACGCGCAATCGGTTTGAAAGTGCAGGTGCAGCTTCTGGATGCATTGCCCTATATTCTGACTGTTATCATCCTCGCCGGATTTGTCGGCAAAGCTATCCCGCCGCGTGCGGGCGGAGAACCCTATGTCAAAGAACGCTGAACTGATTTCTCTGATCCAAGCTCGGGCCGGGCGGGAGCCAGTCCAGCTGGGGTTGGTGCTTGGATCTGGCTTGGGCCACTTGGCCGATTCCGTGGACGGTGTGGCGATCCCCTATGCAGATTTGCCCGGTTTTCCGCATGCCGGGGTGTCAGGGCATAATCCTAATCTGGTCATTGGCTCATTGGAGGGGCGGCGCGTTGCGGTGTTTGGCGGGCGCGCGCATTATTATGAGGCAGGAAACCCAGCCGCTATGCGGCTTCCGCTGGAGGTGTTGGTGGAACTGGGAGCGCAAGGTGTCTTGCTGACCAATGCAGCAGGCTCATTGCGCCCGGATATGCCGACAGGATCCATCATGTGCCTTTCGGATCATATCAATTTTTCAGGCCTCAATCCGCTGATTGGCGAAGCAACGGATGCCCGATTTGTTCCGATGACCGACGCGCATGACCCACACTATCGGGCAAGCTTGACGGAGGCCGCCGCACAAGAGGGGGTAACCATGCCGCACGGCATTTATGCGTGGTATTCCGGCCCTTCGTTTGAGACGCCCGCTGAAATTCGAGCGCTCAAGATTTTGGGTTCGGACGCAGTGGGGATGTCGACGGTGCCCGAGGTTATCTTGGCGCGGTTCTTGGGGCTGCGCGTTGCAGCGATTTCCACGATCACCAACATGGCGGCTGGAATGAGTGCAGAAAAGATCAGTCATGAGCACACCAAGGCGATGGCTCCTATTGGGGCCGCAAAGCTCGAGAAAGTGCTGAGGCGATTTTTGCGCGATCTGACTTGAGAGTTAAGGCCAGTCTGACCTTTCGGGTGAGGCCAGAGGGCGGTTTTTCTGCATTGCGGCGGTTATCCCAATGCTTGCGGTTTGACACCGGGGCTGGAAAGGCGTCTGTTGAAGGAAATAGTCCTAACTGACCGCGCGCCCATGCAAATTTACCTGCCCATCGCAGAAATGGCGACCAATGCCTTGTTGCTCTTGGGCTTGGGCGGATTTGTGGGTGTTCTTTCCGGGCTTTTTGGCGTGGGCGGAGGGTTCTTGCTGACCCCACTGTTGTTTTTCATTGGGGTGCCGCCAGCGGTTGCTGTGGGCACACAATCAACTCAGATTGTCGCGTCTTCTGTGTCAGGCCTCTTGGCGCATCTTCGTCGGCGGACGGTCGACCTGCGAATGGGCACCGTGCTCTTGGTGGGTGGTCTGGCGGGTGCCCTGCCGGGGGTGCTTTTGTTTAGCTGGCTGAAATCGATAGGACAGGTCGATTTGGTGGTGCAACTTTGCTACGTGCTTTTTCTGGGTGTCGTCGGCGGCTTGATGTTCATCGAGAGCGTGACCGCGTTGCGGCGGGCCAAAAGAGCAGGTGGCGCGGCTCCTGCGCGGCGCAAACATCGCAATTGGGTGCATACGATGCCGTTCAAGATGCGGTTTCGCGTCTCGGGGCTTTATATTTCGGTCATCCCGCCTTTGGCTGTTGGCTTTTTGGTGGGGCTCTTGTCGGCAGTCATGGGGGTAGGGGGCGGCTTCATCATGGTGCCCGCCATGATCTATATCCTGCATATGCCCACTAAAGTGGTGGTCGGCACGTCGCTGTTTCAAATCCTGTTTGTCGCGGCATTTACCGCACTCTTGCATGCGACGACAAATTATACCGTGGATTTGATGCTGGCGCTTTTGTTGCTGGTGGGTGGCGTTTTCGGTGCACAATTCGGCGCGATGCTGGCTGTCAGGATGCGGGCCGAGCAATTGCGGGTCCTTTTGGCGGGCATGGTTTTGGCCGTCTGCATCAAATTGGCGTTTGATTTGGTGCTAACACCGGGGGAACTATACTCGGTGAGCGCGGCGGCCGGCCTATGATGCGGTTATTCTTAACGGTTTTGATCTGTATGCTGGGCCTGACGGCGGCCCAAGCTGAAGAGACTGTCGTCTTGGGGTTAAGCCAAGACAAAGTCTCGATCACTACGCGGTTTGATGGGTCTAATCTGTTGATTTTCGGAGCCGTCAAACGCGAGACGATTCGTCCCGAGGGGCCGCTTGATGTGATCGTCACGCTGGCGGGTCCGTTGCAACCACTCACGGTCCGGCGCAAGGAACGGCGGTTTGGTATTTGGGTAAATGCCGAGGCGGTGCCGTTAAGTGCAGCGCCCAGTTTCTATGCGGTGTCTTCAACCGGACCCTTGCCTGATATTTTGAAAAACACCGATGATCTGCGCCATACAATCACGATTCCCCGGGCGATCCGCGCGATTGGGGCCACGTCACAGGCGGAGGATGTTGATAATTTTATCGATGCGTTAATCCGCATTCGGATGGCAAACAAACAATTCCAGATGTTGGAAGGGGCAGTGCGGCTGGATGAAGACACGCTCTTTCGGACAGAGATCACCTTGCCTTCTGCCCTGAGCGAAGGGGCCTATCCTGCGCGTATTTTCCTTTTGCGGAGTGGGGAGGTGGTGGCGCGCCATGACGCGGTTATCAATGTGCAAAAGGAAGGGATCGAGCGGGCGTTATTTGAAATGTCGCGTCAGCGTCCCTTGCTTTATGGTTTGATGTCGCTGGCAATAGCGATTGCTGCGGGTTGGGGCGCCTCTGCTGCGTTCCGGATCATTCGAAACAGCTGATCCAGTCTGGACTTTCTCGCGACCTCTGCAAAGAGTTGGACCTAGCGAGGGAAGGGACCAAGATGACAGCGACGCGCCGCACCGGATTCTACTTTGATGAGCTTTGCTTTTGGCATGGTGGTGGGCAATACGCGCTGACACTGCCTTTGGGGGGCTACGTCCAGCCTTTGGCGGCGGGGGGCTTGCCGGAAAACCCTGAAACCAAACGACGCATGAAAAACCTGATGGAGGTCTCTGGCCTTACCAAGGATTTGGTCATGACGGGGGCGGAGACTGCGACATGGGAGGATTTGGCGCGGGTGCATCCGGAAGTTTTTTTGACAAAGTTCAAGGAAACCTCTGATGCGGGTGGGGGTGAGTTGGGTCTTCGCACCCCCTTCTTGAAGGGTGGATTTGAGATCGCGGCTCTCTCTGCGGGCTTGGCAAAGGGCGCGCTGATGGCTGTGCTGAAGGGGGAGTTGGACAATGCGTATGCGTTGTCGCGACCACCGGGGCACCATTGCTTGCCGGAATGGCCGAATGGGTTTTGTTTGCTCAACAATATCGGCATAGCGATTGAGGCGGCGAAAGCGGCTGGATTGGCACAGCGTTTTGCGGTGGTTGATTGGGACGTGCATCACGGAAATGGCACAGAGGCGGTATTTTACGATCGCGACGACGTGCTGACGATTTCGTTGCATCAAGAGCGTAATTATCCCGTCGATACCGGGTTTGTAGAGCATCGCGGCAAGGGGGCGGGAGAGGGATATAATATCAACATTCCGTTGCCCCCCGGCGTCGGCCACGTTGGCTATCTGGAGGCGATGGATCAGATTGTGATCCCGGCTCTGGAACGGTTCAAGCCCGATGTGATCATTGTTGCCTGCGGCTTTGATGCTGGGGCATTTGACCCATTGGCGCGGATGCTGTGCACGGCCGAAACATTTCGGGCCATGACGTCGCGCATGTTGGAAACGGCGCAGAAGCTCTGTGGCGGAAAGCTCGTTTTGGTGCATGAGGGTGGATATTCAGAGGCTTATGTGCCGTTCTGTGGGCATGTTGTTGTGCAGGAACTGGCGGGATCTGATCGGAGTGCCCCCGATCCGATGGCCGCGATTTTGGCGCAACGCCAGCCGAGCGCACGGTTTGACCAATTTGTCTCAGAGCTGATTTCGGAAATGGCCGAGAGCGTGATGGCAGTGCCGTGATACCGCCAGCGGCGAGGGGGCTATTTCTGGCTGGCAGCCCAATCCCAATAGAGACTGCGCGCGCGTTCTGTGATGGGGCCGACTTGATAGCTGGTCTCATCAAAAGCGGTCACCGGGGTTACTTTTGACATATTTCCTGACAGGAACACTTCGTCGGCTGCGTGGAAATCTTCAAAGCTCAGGACTTTCTCGACCACTTCGACGCCATCAGCGCGCAAGTTCTCCATATGTCGCGCACGGGTGATGCCTGACAAGAAAGTGCCATTGGGGATAGGGGTGAAAACAACGCCATCTTTGGCCATAAAGACATTGGCGGTTGCCGTTTCAGCGACATTTCCCATCGCATCCGCCACCAGAGCATTGCCAAAGCCCTTGCTGCGCGCTTCTTTCAGCATGCGCGCATTATTTGGGTATAGGCAGCCAGCCTTGGCGTTGACGACAGCGTCTTCCAATACGGGGCGGCGAAAGCGTGTGCGAGTGAGCGTGGTTGTAGCGCTTGCGGCGGCGAAAGGGATTTCTTCCAGACAGATCGCAAAGCCCGTCGTCTCTTCGGAGGGCACGATTGCGGTGATATCGCCGTCGATGCCCCAATACATTGGGCGAATATAGACGGGCGCGTCTTTGGCATAGGCCTTCAACCCCTCGCGGACGATTGCGACCATGTCATCTGCGGTGACAGTGGGCGTGAGCATGAGGGCGCGCGCTGATGCATTGACACGCGCGCAGTGCCTGTCGAGATCAGGCGTGAACCCATGCGCCTGACGCGCACCATCGAACACGCTTGATCCCAGCCACGCACCATGATCGGCGGCCCGCATGATCATTGCATCGCCGTCATGCCATTGGCCGTTATGATAAGTGCGAATATTTTTGCCCGTGGCCATGCGTTGCTCCTTTGAGTCTTGGAGCGACATTGGCAGGGGGAGCGCTTGGTGTCAAAGCACGCCGATATCCCCCTGTCAGGGGTCAAGAGATTACGGTCACACGGCTTCGGCAAGCAAGGCGCGCAGATCGAAGGGGGTATTTTGCATCTTCAGCACGCCATTTGCATCGCGCGGCCAATCGGCTTGCGCCCGGTCATGATAGATTTCGATACCATTCCCATCGGGGTCCGAAAAATAAACGGCTTCCGAGACGCCATGATCGGCGGCGCCTTCAATCTCGACGCCTGATTGCACCACTTGGGCAAAGGCACGCGCCAATGCAGCGCGATCAGGATAAAGGAACGCGGTGTGGTAAAGGCCCGGAAAGCGGCGTGGGGCGGGACCGCTGCCTTGGCTTTCCCACGTATTCAAGCCGATATGATGGTGATAGCCCCCAGCTGACAAGAATGCAGCTTGCGCGCCGTAGCGCTGCATCAGCTCAAACCCAAGCACATCGCGGTAAAAGGCGATGGAGCGTTCAAGATCAGACACTTTGAGATGAACATGGCCGATGCGGGTGTCAGGATGAGTTTGATAGGTCATTGCGAACTCCTTTGAGGCGAGCATACGCGCAATGAAACGCGAGATAAATTTGCGCTAATGCAGAGGCTATGTGCATTCGCGTCGAAGACGTAAGAGCGCAGCTTGTCACATTCTCTTGCCGAAGCCTGTGAAGACGCTATTGGTGGCGTTATGAAAATACTCTTTCTTGGCGATGTAATGGGGCGCGCAGGGCGCAAGGCGGTGACGGACCGCCTGCCGGGGTTGCGCGCGGAATGGAAACTGGATTTCGTCGTGGTGAATGGCGAAAATGCGTCCTCTGGGGCAGGGCTGACGGGGGAACACGCCAAAGGCTTGTTCGACGCCGGTGCCGATTGCGTGACGCTCGGTGATCATGCTTTTGACCAAAAGGACATGCTGTCCTTTATTGAAAGCGAAACCCGCCTCGTGCGCCCGATCAACTTTGCCAAAGGTGCACCCGGTCGCGGGCATCGGGTGTTTCAGGATGCCCGGGGACGCAAGGTTTTGGTGGCGCAGGTCTTGGGCAATGTCTTTATGAAACGCGCCTTTGATGATCCATTCTCGGCCATCGACACGGCGTTGCGCGCTTTTCCCTTGGGGGGCGCAGTGCAGGCCGTGATCGTCGATATCCACTGCGAAGCAACCTCCGAGAAAATGGGCATGGGGCACTATTGCGATGGGCGCGCAAGCCTTGTGGTGGGCACGCATACTCATGTGCCCACCGCCGACGCGCAGATCTTGCCAAAAGGGACGGCCTTTCTCTCCGATGCAGGAATGTGCGGCGATTACCTGTCGGTGATTGGCATGGAAAAAGAAGAACCCATGCGTCGCTTCATCACGGGCATGGCCAAGGGTCGGTTCACGCCAGCAATGGGAGAGGCGACACTTTCGGGTGTCTATATCGAAACCGATGACCGCACAGGCCATGCCACACGCATTGAAATGGTACGGCAAGGTGGCCGCCTAGCGCCTTCGGGGCCATGATGGGGCACAAAGGTCTGTTCCTTGTTCTGGTGTTAATTGGAACTGGATGGGGATTGACCCAGCCCCTGACCAAGCTGGCGGTTTCGACAGGGCATGGTCAGTTTGGTCTCATTTTTTGGCAACAAGTGATAATGGTCAGCGTGCTGGGGGCGGCGATGCTGGTGACAGGCCGCGGCTTGCCTCGGGATCGTGGCTCGCTTGTGGCTTACGGCGTAATCGCGATGGTGGGAACGATCCTGCCCAATTCCGCCAGCTACCGTGCCGCGGCGCATCTGCCTGCCGGGGTGATGTCGATCTTGCTCTCTTTGATCCCGATGCTGGCTTTTCCTGTGGCACTTATGCTGGGGATTGAGCGGTTTCGTTGGGCCAGGCTTGGTGGATTAGGCTTTGGTTTGGCTGCGGTGCTGCTGTTGGTCGTGCCCGAAGCCAGCTTGCCGGACCCACAGATGGTGCCTTGGGTCGGCGTCGCGCTGGTGGCTGGGGTAGCCTATGCTTTTGAAGGGAATTTCGTGGCGCGCTGGGGCACTGGCAAGGCAGACGCGATCCAGACGATTTTTGGGGCGTCATTGGTGGGGGCGTTTATTGCCTTGCCGTTGATGATGGGCAGCGGCCAGTGGATAGATCTCAGCACGGGGTTGGGTACGCCAGAGTGGGCTTTGATCTTGTCATCGCTCGTCCATGCCGTGGTTTATGCCAGCTACGTTTGGCTCGTGGGGCGGGCAGGCCCCGTCTTTGCCGTTCAATGCAGCTATATTGTCACGCTTTCTGGCGTGCTTTGGGCGATGCTTTTGCTGACGGAAAGTTATTCGCCTTTTATTTGGTCGGCATTGGGCCTCATGCTGTTGGGATTGTCGCTGGTGCAACCCAAACCCAAGGCCGCGCTTGATGCGATTGCCGCAATGGGCGAGACTACCGAGAAGACCTAAGCGGGGCGTTTATGCAGATTTTTCAGTTTTCCCAAGATGTGCAGGCATTGCTTGCGCTGGGCATCTTGGCCCTCATGTTTGGCTTTTTCCTGCGTGAGGTGTTCCCCACCGAAGTGGTTGCCATCGTGGCGGCGGCCGCGATGATTTTGCTCGGCCTCTTGCCAATCGATAAGGCAACGGCGGTCCTTTCAAATACAGCGCCTTGGACCATTGCGATGATGTTTATTGTCATGGGGGCCTTGGTGCGAACTGGCGCGCTCGATGTGGTGACGTCATTAGCGGATCGGCATGCGCGCAAGAACCCCAAGCTGGCCATCGCGGTGATTATGATATGTGTGGTTCTTGCTTCTGCAATCATGAACAACACACCGGTGGTGGTGGTGATGCTGCCGATTTTTGTGCAGCTCTCCAAGACGATTGATACTTCTGCATCCAAGCTTTTGATCCCTCTTTCCTATGCGGCAATCCTCGGCGGAACGCTGACGCTGATCGGAACATCCACCAATCTGCTGGTGGATGGGGTGGCGCGTGCTCAAGGAATGGAACCCTTTTCGATGTTCGAGGTCACGCCGTTGACGTTTTTCCTCGTCCTTTGGGGGTTGATTTACATGGCTGTTTTTGGGCCAATCCTGCTGCCAGATCGGGCAAGCATGGCGACGTTGCTTTCTGACCGCAGCAAGATGAAGTTCTTTACCGAAGCGGTAATTCCGCCCGAGTCAAATTTGATTGGGCGGGAAGTGCTCTCTGTGCAGCTCTTCAAGCGAGAGGGTGTGCGCTTGATAGACGTTGTCCGTGGAGACCAATCGCTGCGTCGCGCATTGCAAGGCGTCACCTTGCAGGTTGGTGATCGAGTGGTATTGCGAACCCAGATGACCGAGCTTTTGAGCCTGCAAAACAACAAGAGCCTCAAACGCGTCGACCAAGTGAGTGCCGTGGAAACGTCTACTGTCGAGGTGCTGATTACGCCCGGCTGCCGAATGGTGGGAAGAAGTCTGGGCGAAATGCGCCTGCGTCGTCGTTATGGGGTATATGTGCTGGCGGTTCACCGCCGAAACCAAAATATTGGGCGTCAGCTTGATGAATTGGAAGTGCGTGTTGGCGACACCTTGTTACTTGAAGGCGCGCCGGAAGATATCCAGCGCTTGGCGTCGGATATGGAAATGGTCGATGTATCTCACCCCTCTGCGCGGGCGTATCGCCGAGGGCATGCTCCCATAGCCGTCGCAACGTTGATCGGAATTGTTGTGCTTGCGACTTTTGGCGTTGCGGAAATTCATACGCTCGCGTTTCTGGGCGCGGCTCTGGTTCTGGTCACAGGCTGCGTTGACGCCGATGAAGCCTTTAGCCACATCGACTCCGGCCTCCTTGCCCTGATCTTCGCCATGTTGGCGGTGGGCGCTGGTTTGGACCATACAGGCGCTTTGAATGTCCTTGTAGACGCCATTGCGCCTGCAATGTCCGAATTGCCACCTTTCTTGATTGTTGGTGCGGTATTCATGTTGACCACGACGCTGACGGAAGTGGTTTCAAACAATGCGGTGGCGGTAATCATGACGCCAATCGTTATCGGACTTGGACAGTCCTTGGGCGTTGATCCGCGCCCACTCGTTGTCGCCGTGATGGTTGGGGCATCTTACGCTTTTGCGACGCCCATCGGTTATCAGACCAACACGCTGGTTTACGGTCCGGGCGGGTACAAGTTTACCGATTTCATGAAAGTGGGAATTCCTTTGAACTTGTCGGTCGGACTGCTCGCGTCTGCGTTAATTCCTTGGATTTGGCCACTCTAAGCGCCATGCGCGCGGCAAAATCGTCTTGGCGCACATGCATGTTTTGCGGCAGGGGAAAGCGCGGATCAAAAGGAGCCGAGGCTTTGAAGTTAAAGACACTATCCTGCACGAAGGCGCGATCACGCATAAACGGCCAGACTTCGCGGCGCAAAAACAGTTGATCTGTAACGCGACTGTTTAGAATCCCGTCGCGCGCACGCACAAAATTCAAGATACGCTGACCCATCTGTGGAACGTTTCCCCGGTGCGCGCCCCAAAGCCCGGCAAGGATCAACTCGGAATGGGTGCGATAGTCGCGCATGACATGAAAAGGCTTGCCTGACGCGAGCCAATCGCGCACCGCAACCGCCTCGCGCAGCGTAGGCACAGAATCGACATCGCGCACGAGATAGAGGTCTACGTCTCGGTCATCCTCGACCAAGAACCGCCAGAATAGACCGTATTTTGCAGCGGGAAGCTTCGGCACTTCCTTTATTTCCGCGCCTTCGCCTTGCAGGGTTTGCTTGGTGGCTATCGGCACCGAGGCATCAACGTAAAATCGCGCAGTCCAGCCGGGGTAAAGATGGCGAATGACAATGGCGTTTCGAACCGCACCTTCAAGGTAGCGTAGGCCTTTTCCATAAAGTGAAAAAGAAATGATGTTTCTTTCCGGGGTTTCCGGATTGAATTGACTGAGTTTGATTTCCGGGGGCCGCGCAAGAATGCGGGCTTCGCGCTCTTTCAGCACCAAAGCCCGACGCCCCCATTGCTTGTTTTCAGCATGATGACCGAGGGCACCGTGCAACTCAGATAAAAACGCCGCGCGCAAGGTGGGCTCAAGCGGTGTCTTTGGGTGCTCGGCCAGCGCAATAGCATCGGCATATCGTCGGGCGCGATAGAGGGCGGAAACATGATTTGATGCGCTTTCCCCGTTGGGGGCAACGCGCCACACGATGCCAGTGCGCCATACCGCCTCAGCGTAGTCACCTTCATTAAAGGCCTGCATCCCGAGCAAGCGTTGCGCGGGCAGATAATTTTCTGGAGCGGCCTTCAATATCTCTAGCTCCGCTTGGGAAAGGCTGAGATTACGGCGCTTAAGGATCGACTCGCACACTTCATGATATTCTTTCATGAGGCCATTCTACTCTTGATGGAGCGCCGCGTCATCTGCTCTCGGTGGGTTTAAGCGGCGTCATGACGAGATTCTGCACCTCTCCTGCAGAACGGTCTCAAGACAATTGGCGGTCGTCCCCTTGCAGGGGGCGGGGCGGCAAACTAAGACTCTTTTAGGACCCTCGGGTTAAACCAATGTCATAACAGTAGGCGAGCCAAAGATGAGAGATCCCGTAGAGCTTTACATGAACACCCTGGTCCCCATGGTGGTTGAACAGACCAGCCGGGGCGAACGGGCCTACGATATCTATTCGCGTCTTCTCAAAGAGCGGATCATTTTCGTGGCGGGCCCAGTGCATGACGGCATGGCGACGCTCATCGTTGCACAGTTGCTGCACCTTGAGGCGGAGAACCCGTCCAAGGAAATCTCTATGTATATCAACAGCCCTGGCGGCGTTGTCACGTCGGGCTTGTCGATCTACGACACGATGCAATATATCCGCCCCCGCGTCTCGACGCTGGTGATTGGCCAAGCCGCCTCCATGGGGTCGCTTTTGCTCACTGCCGGTGAGAAAGATATGCGCTTCTCGTTGCCGAATTCGCGGATCATGGTCCACCAGCCCTCCGGCGGCTACCAAGGCCAAGCCACGGATATCCTGATTCACGCCCGCGAGACCGAACGCCTGAAAAAGCGTTTGAATGAAATCTACGTGAAACATACCGGAAACGACTATGACACTGTTGTCTCTGCTCTTGAGCGGGACAACTTCATGGAGCCGGAAGAAGCAAAAAAATGGGGTTTGATCGATCAGATCGTCGAAAGCCGTGGCAAGGCGGACCCAAAAGATAAAGCGTAACGCGTAAGTGTCCGTTCATGGGGAGCGGGCACTTTTGACATTGTGGCTGGGGCGGGGCTGTCCTAATCTTGTGTCCAAGAGAATAGGACGATCCGGCCCAACCCTTAGCAACCGACGGGCCTGAAAGGGACGACATGGCAACGAACTCTGGCGACAGCAAGAATACGCTCTACTGCTCTTTCTGCGGGAAGAGCCAGCACGAAGTACGAAAGCTGATCGCTGGGCCGACAGTGTTCATTTGCGATGAATGCGTTGAGCTTTGCATGGATATCATCCGGGAAGAGACAAAATCTTCCGGCATGAAGTCTCGTGATGGCGTGCCTACGCCACTCGATATCTGCAAGGTTCTCGATGACTATGTGATCGGTCAAGCCCGCGCAAAACGGGTGCTCTCGGTTGCTGTTCATAACCACTACAAGCGCCTCAATCACTCGGCCAAGACCAATGACATCGAGCTGTCTAAATCAAACATCTTGCTGATTGGTCCGACAGGCTGCGGCAAGACCTTGCTGGCGCAAACCTTGGCGCGCATCCTTGACGTGCCTTTTACCATGGCTGATGCCACCACGCTGACCGAGGCCGGCTATGTGGGCGAAGATGTGGAAAACATCATTCTCAAATTGCTGCAAGCCTCCGAATATAACGTCGAGCGCGCGCAGCGCGGTATCGTCTATATCGACGAAGTTGATAAAATCACGCGCAAGTCCGAAAACCCGTCGATCACGCGCGACGTTTCGGGCGAGGGTGTGCAGCAAGCCCTCTTGAAACTTATGGAGGGCACCGTTGCTTCTGTGCCGCCACAAGGGGGGCGCAAGCACCCGCAGCAAGAGTTTTTGCAAGTCGATACAACAAATATCCTGTTTATCTGCGGCGGTGCGTTTTCCGGTCTCGACCGGATCATCGCTCAGCGCGGTAAGGGATCGGCCATGGGCTTTGGGGCAGAGGTGAAAGATCCTGATGCACGCCGTGTTGGCGAGCTGTTCAAGGAGCTGGAGCCAGAAGATCTGCTGAAATTCGGCTTGATCCCTGAATTTGTTGGCCGTTTGCCGGTGATTGCCACGCTCGAGGACCTTGACGAAGATGCGTTGATCACAATCCTGACCGAGCCAAAGAATGCTTTGGTCAAGCAATACCAGCGCTTGTTCGAGATTGAAGACGTGCAACTGACGTTCACAGACGATGCACTCAAAGCCATTGCCAAACGCGCAATCGAACGCAAGACCGGTGCACGTGGTTTGCGCTCAATTCTCGAAGACATCTTGCTGGACACCATGTTTGAGCTGCCGGGGCAAGCGGACGCGTCCGAAGTTGTGGTCAACGAAGAAGCCGCCACTAGCAAGGCACCTCCCTTGGTGATTTACGCCGAACCCAAAAAGGAGCCTGCAACGGCAGGCCGATAAGGGTAGGAATTGAACAGGCGGGGGAGACCCCGCCTTTTTCTTTTGGAGCTGGCGCATGCGGCGAATTTCATCTGGAGGACCCTACGAGGCAAAAATCGGCTATTGCCGCGCCGTCGTGGCAGGGGGATTTGTGCATGTTGCAGGCACCGTAGGGCAGGGCTTGTCCGTTACCGAACAATGCAAGAGTGCGCTGGACATCATTGGTCAGGCCTTGACTCAAGCGGGCGTGAGTTTCGCGGATGTTGTCCGCGTCACATATTACTTACCCGATCGTGCGGATTTTGAGCCTTGTTGGCCGCTGCTGGCGGCGACGTTCGGTGCAAATCCACCAGCAGCAACGATGATCGAATGTGGTCTGATTGATCCGAAGTATCGGATCGAGATCGAGGTCACAGCGCTCGCCAAGGTATAGTCTATCCGGTCACGACGGCTTCTTGCCACGTGACAGACACACCGTTTTCTGCCTCCTGAAAAGCAAAATGCACCATGTCGCTTTCGGGGGCCGCACCATGCCAGTGGCGCTCGCCCGGCTCAAAAAAGACCGTATCTCCGGGCAGGAGATCAATCACAGATCCACCCTCGCGTTGTGCCTGCCCATGCCCGGAGAGGATATGGATCGTTTGACCTAAGGGGTGAGTATGCCAGAAAGTGCGGGCCCCTGCCGCAAAGGACACAACCAAGGCCCTGACACGTGCGGGCTCTGGTGCCTCGATCACGGGTGTGAGTGTTACCTTCCCAGAAAAATACTGCGCTGGCCCGGGAGTTTCGGGACGACTGCCGCTCTTGTGATAAATCATGCCTCATTCCTTCTGTGATTGGTGCAACTGTGATCGCTCGAGCGCAAGAAGCAAGCCCTGTGGCGTCGGGTCTCTGGACCTTTGATGTGCAAGCAGTCATAAGAGGGCGAAATTTATGAGGAGTCGTCCATGGGCATTCTCACGACGCTGCTGCGGTCTGTGACTTGGTGGAACGGGCAAACGCTGAACACCCAAATTTACACGTGGCGCAAAGGCCGTCGCGTGGGTGACGACGCTGAAGGCAACGTTTATTACGAGAATCGTGACGGCAAGCGCCGTTGGGTCATCTATAATGGCGAAGCCGAAGCAAGCCGTGTCTCGGCTGATTGGCACGGCTGGCTGCACCACACATTTGATGTGCCCCCGACCAAAGCGCCTTTGGCTCATAAAGCATGGGAAAAGCCACATCAGGAAAATCTGACGGGCACGCCTTTGGCTTATGCTCCTGCGGGATCGCTGCGTCAGGCACAGCCTGCGGATCGCCGTGACTACGAAGCTTGGCAACCGGAATAACCACCATGGCCGAAAACCGGACAGAAGTACTGGTGGGCGGCCTCGTATTGGCCGCAGCGTTGGGATTTGTTGTTTATGCCGGACAACTGACAGGATTGACGTCCAATCCATCGGGTTATTCGCTAAATGCGTCGTTCCGATCGCTTGAAGGCATCACCGTAGGCTCGGATGTGCGACTGGCGGGGGTGAAAATCGGCTCGATTTCGAGTGTCGAATTAGACCCGCAAACCTACCGCGCAAAGACGGTATTCACGATTGGGGCGGATGTAAAAATTCCCGATGATAGTGCTGTTGTCATCTCTTCCGAAGGGTTGTTGGGCGGTAACTTCGTAGAGATCATGCCGGGGGCTTCGGACTTTTACTACGAAGCCGGTGCCGAGATTGAAGATACGCAAGGGGCTGTCAGCCTTATCTCGCTTTTGATGAAATTCGTCTCGGGCGACAAAGCACAATGACCCGTGTGGGGCTTCTTTCGCTGGTCTTGGCGCTGCCATGCGCGCTTGGGGCGCAAGAGGAAGTTGAGCGGGCAGGGGCGACCATTCTGCGCGGCCTCGACAAGACGTCCGGCCAAACCGTTGATTTTGAAGTGCCAAACGGGGCCACGGCGGCTTTTGCGCGGTTGGAAGTCACAGTTCGGGAATGCCGATTTCCGGCAGGTAACCCGTCCGGTGGGGCCTATGCTTTTCTCACAATCCGCGAAGCCGCAAAATCAGACCTCCTCTTCGAGGGGTGGATGATTGCCTCATCGCCCGCACTGAACGCGCTTGACCATCCGCGCTATGATGTATGGGTCATGCGATGCAATACGTGAGCAGGGTCACTTTCGGGCGCGCAGGCCAAAATCGACGCTGGTCGCTCTAAAGCCACATCCAATAGCCGATGATACTGCGCGCGTGGAATTTCTCTCGCACCTAAAGATGCGAGGTGTGGTGTCAAAAACTGCGTGTCAAATAGCACAAAGCCCGTGCGGCGCAGATGGTCAATCAGATGGGCCAAAGCCAGTTTTGACCCATCAGTAACGAGGCTGACCATGCTTTCCCCAAACCAGGCGCCGCCGATCGTCAGGCCAAAAACAGCGCCCCAAAGGGCCCCGTCTTCACCGCGGATCTCAAACGAATGCGCGTGCTCGGTTCGATGTAACTCGAGGTAAATACCGCGAAGCATTGGATTTATCCATGTTTCCTCCCGGTCGGCACATGCATCCACAACACTCGAAAAATCACCATTGATTTGAGTAACATACCCACCCCGGCGCATTTTCCGTTGCAGCGAACGCGAGAGGTGAAAATCCTCAAGCGGAAATACCCCGCGTCGTTTTGGATCCAACCAAAACACCTCAGTTGATCGTCGGTTTTCCGCCATAGGAAAAATGCCCGAGGCATAGGCCCCGAGCATCAAGTCTGCGGTGAGTGTTCTCACCGACGCGCTCATCAAACCAGAGCCCTATCAGGATTGCCCAAGGGCAACGCCCTTACACGCCATAGGTCCTTGCCAGCCATTTTTCGAGCCAATGGATAGAGTATTCCCCGCTGTGAACATCGGGATCTTGCAGCAAATCGCGGAAGAGCGGCACAGTGGTGTCGACACCGTCCACGATCAACTCTCCCAAAGCCCGGTTCAAGCGTGCAAGAGCTTCTGTTCGGTCACGCCCATGCACGATGAGCTTGCCAATCAAACTGTCGTAATAGGGCGGGATCCGATAGCCATCGTAAAGTGCACTGTCCATCCGCACACCAAGGCCGCCGGGGGCGTGATACTGGCTAATCCGACCCGGTGATGGCGTGAAATTAGGCACCTTTTCCGCATTGATCCGGACTTCAATCGCGTGGCCATTGATCTGCAAATCGTCTTGGGTGAACGACATGGGCAGGCCCGAGGCAACACGAATTTGCTCACGCACCAAATCGACGCCAAAGATATATTCCGTCACAGGATGTTCGACCTGTAGGCGGGTGTTCATCTCGATGAAGTAAAATTCGCCATCTTCATAGAGGAACTCGACTGTTCCGGCACCAATATAGTTAATCGTCGCAACGGCATCGGCGCAAATCTTCCCGATGCGTGCGCGCTCTTCTGGCGAAATCGCAGGGCCGGGTGCCTCTTCAAAGACCTTTTGGTGGCGCCGCTGCAACGAGCAATCACGCTCGCCCAAATGCACGGCATTGCCTTTGCCATCGCCAAAAACCTGAATTTCGATGTGACGCGGGCGCTGGAGATATTTCTCGATATACACTTCGTCATTGCCGAACGCGGCTTTGGATTCTGTGCGTGCAGTCCGAAACGCCGTTCCGATTTCAGCGTCGTTGCGCGCCACCTTCATGCCGCGTCCACCGCCACCGGCCGTAGCCTTGATGATGACCGGATAGCCGATTTCTGCGCCTACTTTGCGCGCTGTTTCCACATCGGCCACGCCGCCATCAGATCCCGGTACCACAGGGATCCCAAGACGTTTCGCGGTTTCTTTCGCCGTGATCTTGTCGCCCATAATACGGATATGCTCCGCCGATGGGCCGATGAAGGTCAGGCCATGATCTTCAACAATCTGCACAAAGTTGGCATTTTCGGACAAAAAGCCATAGCCCGGGTGGATTGCTTGCGCTCCGGTTATCTCACAAGCGGAGATGATGGCAGGGAAGCTCAGATAGCTTTCAGACGAGGATGCAGGCCCAATGCAAATGGCCTCATCGGCCATGCGAACATGCATGGCATCGGCATCCGCTGTAGAGTGGACCGCAACCGAGGCAATACCCATCTCACGACAGGCGCGAACGACGCGCAGCGCGATTTCGCCCCGGTTCGCGATGAGGATCTTGTCGAACATCGCGTTTGGCCTCACTCGATAATCATCAAAGGTGCGCCGTATTCAACGGGGCGACCGTCTTCTACGAGGATCCGCTTCACCGTGCCTGCGCGAGGGGCGGGGATTTGGTTCATCGTCTTCATCGCTTCGATGATGAGGATGGTGTCGCCTTCTTTGACTTGAGCGCCAACGCTGACAAAAGCGGGCGTGCCGGGCTCTGCCTGCAGATACACCGTTCCCACCATGGGCGAGGAAACTGCGCCAGGATGTTGAGAAGGGTCTGCATTTGCACTCGGAGCAGCGGCAGCAGGGGCCGCGGCAACAGGTGCTGCCGCCATTGGCGCGGCATAGGTGACTTGCGGTGCGGCCGCCACAGGTTGCTTGCGGCTGACGCGCACATTCAGCGTATCATCCTCACCGTAGCTGCGCTTGACCTCAATCTCGGTCAAGTCATTGCCCTTGAGAAGTTCCGCCAGTGCTTCGATGAAAGCAACATCGCTCTCATGAGTATTCTTGGTCATGCTCGTCCCAACCCTAATCAGTAGGGGCCTTCGCCCCTGAGTGCCGAATTGGAGCGTTTCTTACCCCATCCCTTCGGGGCGGGAAAGCAAACAATTCCATATGAGCATCATTCACCTGCGATGTGCCCCTGTCTTACATTGGCATTCCTGTAAGTTTTGCAACCAATTCCGCAAGGTTACGCGCGCCCACCTTCTCTAGGAGACGCGCGCGGTAGACTTCAATCGTCCGGTAGGAAAGCGCCAACTCCTTGCCGATTTCTTTCGAGGTCAGGCCGCGGCAAGTCAAAATGGCGACCTCGCGTTCTCTTCCGGTCAGTTGGACCAGTGGCCGCTCTTCTGAAAGATCAGAAAAGGACCAAATTCCACGTTGAAACGGATCGTCCGGGGTAAGCGACTGGCCCCGCACCCGGCACCAAAACAGCGTGCCATCTCTGCGTCGCATAACCCGCTCATCGCTATAACGCCCGGTTTTCTGCATGGCCGACAGCCCCCGCTCGCCGATACGCTCGTATTCCGCGCGCGAAGGATAAAATCGCTCCAATGGTGTATTGCCGTAATCTTCCTGAACACCGCCAAAAATCACAGCGAATTTAAGGTTACATCCTCGGATGACACGGTTTTCCAACAGGCAAAGCCCGATAGGCGCATGTTGAAAGGCAAGATCCGCGAGTTGCATGGGCACATGCTGCGCCGTGATGGCACGAAAGGAAAGGGGTTGGGGTATTTCTACTGATTGCAGTGGCTCTCATCCAGTGAAATTCTGGAAGGGGAGTGAGGGAGAGGCATATGAATATCGCATCTTGGCTGGAACGGGCCGCGGCAGCACATGGCAGTCGGCCTGCGCTCTTTTTAGGCACGGATTGTGTGGCTGACTACTCGAGCTTTGCCCAATCGGCGGCGGCTTTCGCCGGCTGGCTTGCCGCGCAAGGCGTCACCGAGGGGCAGCGCGTGGCACTGTTTGCCAAAAACTGCCCGGAATATCTGATCGCGATGTGGGGTATCTGGTGGGCAGGTGCCGTCGCCGTGCCGATCAATGCAAAGCTGCACGCAAAAGAAGCCGCATGGATTGTCGAAAACGCAGGGGCGGTTCTCACAGTTGTCAGCTCGGAAATGGCTGAAGATTATGCCGCGCAAAGCGCTGTTCGCGTGGTTGAGATCGGCAAGCCCGCATGGCAATTCGCGGTGAACTCTTTAGCTTTGCCGCGTGCCCATCGCACACCTGATGATCTGGCTTGGCTCTTTTATACATCGGGCACTACGGGCCGCCCAAAAGGCGTTCAGATCACCCACCGGATGCTCAGCACGATGTCGCTCAGCTACTTTGCTGATGTCGATGAGGTCACTGCCGAGGATGCCGCGCTTTATGCCGCCCCTCTCAGCCATGGGGCAGGGATTTATTGCCTGATGCATGTGCTCAAGGCCGCCCGGCATGTTTGTCCGCCCTCGGGTGGTTTTGACGAAGCCGAAATCCTCGACTTGGGTGCGGCTCTCGGTCGGGTTCATATCTTTGCGGCCCCCACAATGGTAAAACGCCTGACCACATTCGCCAAGTCACAAGGCGCCCGCGGTGACGGGCTTCGCACGGTGGTCTATGCGGGCGGGCCGATGTATCTGGCGGATATTCTAGAAGCAGTCGCGTGGTTTGGTCCGATTTTCGTGCAAATATATGGTCAGGGCGAGTGCCCGATGGGGATCACAGCGCTGTCACGGACCGACGTGACCGACCGCTCCCACCCTCGTTGGCGCGAAAGGTTGGCTTCTGTCGGACGGGCGCAATCCGGTATTGAAGTGCGGATCGGTGACGAACAGGGCAAGCCGCTGCCCCATGGATCTGTGGGCGAGATTATGGTGCGTGGCGATGTCGTGATGCCCGGATATTGGCAGAACGAAAAAGCCAGCGCCGAAACCTTGAAAGACGGCTGGCTCTGGACCGGGGACATGGGCTTTATGGATGCAGAGGGCTACGTCACCCTGCAAGATCGCTCCAAAGATCTCATTATTTCTGGCGGCACAAACATTTATCCTCGCGAAGTGGAAGAAGCCTTGATGGAGCATCCAAGCGTGCATGAAGCTGCTGTGGTTGGGGCTCCGGATGCGGAATGGGGCGAGGTCGTCGTGGCCTTCATCGTGCCCGCCGCTGGCGCCGTCATTGATAGCGATACACTCGACGCTCATTGCCTTGAACGGATTGCTCGTTTCAAGCGCCCAAAGCGTTACGAGCTATTGGCAGCCCTTCCCAAGAATAACTACGGTAAAGTCTTGAAAACCGATCTCCGGGCCGCCTTGATCAAATAAGGCCTGTCAAATTCGGGGTGTCAGACCCCGCTGGCCAGAAAAAATGCGAATAAATGATTTACGTAAAAGGATAATTTTGTAAAATCGTGTTAGTGCTCAGGGCAACGAGGTCTTGGGTTTCCTTGGGTTCTGGAAGGCGCCGCGATGCCACAACATCAGCTCACTGGCACGCGCATTCGTGAACGCCGCTTGACGATTGGGATGCGTCAGGCCGATCTCGCAGCCCGCGTCGGCATCTCAGGCAGCTATCTCAACCTGATCGAACACAATCGCCGCAGGATTGCCAGCAAACTGATTGGTGAAATTGCGGTCGCCTTGGGGGTGGATGCAGCCGTCTTGACCGAAGGGGCCGAGGCTGACCTTGTCAGCCACTTGCGCGAGGCTTGGGGGGGATTGGCCAGCGGCATTGTTGCCGAAGCCACCGCCGAGGATTTTGCCGGGCGTTTCCCCGGCTGGGCCTCTCTGCTGGCGGATCGTCATCGTCGCGTCAGCGACCTTGAGCGCACGGTCAACATCCTTACAGATCGGCTCAACCATGACCCCTATCTTGCTGCTGCACTGCATGAGATGCTGACCACCGTCACAGCGATCCGCTCGACAGCGGGTATTTTGGCCGAGACCCGTGAGTTGGAGCCGCAATGGCAAGACCGCTTCCACCGAAACCTTGACAAAGACGCCGCCCGGCTTGCCCAATCTGCCCGTGCTTTGGCGGGGTATTTGGAAGGTGCAGCAGATAGCCAATCCAGCCCGGCCTCCCCGCAAGAAGAGCTCGACATTTTTTTGGCCCGACACGACTATCACTTTTCCACCCTCGAAAACGCCCGCGCGCCGCAATCGGTTACAGCCCTTTTGGAAAACGCGCCTGATCTGCAATCTCCTGCCGCCCAAAGCTTGGCCCAAAGCTGGCTGACGCGCTATGCGGCCGATGCTGAAGCGCTTTCTTTTGAGAGGCTTGACGCGGTCTTGTCGGAGCATGGGCCAGACCCATGGGCCATCGCACGGCAGACCGGCGTTTCATTGCCCATTGTGATGCGACGTTTGGCGAGCCTTCCCCTTACGGCGGCACATGGCCCCTTCGGGATGGTCAGTTGCGACGCGGCGGGCAGCTTCACCTTCCGTCGCCCCCTCCCTGACTTTCCCCTCCCGCGCCACGGCGCAGGTTGCCCACTCTGGCCGCTTTACGCCGCCCTAAGCCGTCCGCTGACGGCCCTGCGTGCCACCCTAGCACTTGCTGGCCGCCCGGAAGGTTGGGTTTCGGTCTGCGCCGTCGCCCTTCCCGATACCGACGACGGCCATGCTGCCGAGACGCCACTTATCACCGCGCATATGCTTTTGGTGCCTGTGGCGGCCCGAAAATCAGTCGCCTCCGCGCTGATTGTTGGCCAATCCTGCCGAATCTGCGCCAAGGAAAACTGCAGCGGGCGGCGTGAACCCTCCATTTTGCGAGAAGGAATCTAGTTCAAAATCAACGGCGCTTTTGACAGGCTGGTCTTTTCCGCAGATAACGAGGGCTACTCGGCATTAGATCGGGCAGGGAGGGAATGATGGCATGGGCAAACAAGTCCTTGTGATCGAAGATGAGCCAAATATCATTGAGGCCATCAGCTTTATCCTGATGCGGGACGGATGGTCTGTGGCGACGCATTCCAACGGCCAAGATGCGATGCAAGTGATCCGCGCCTGTCGACCCGACCTTTTGATCCTTGATGTGATGCTGCCGGGCCGGTCTGGGTATGATATCCTGACCGAATTGCGCGAAGATACCGATTTGGGCAGGCTCCCGGTCTTGATGCTGACAGCACGCGGTCAAGCAAAAGATCGCGAAATGGCCGAAAAAGCCGGTGTGTCGCGTTTTATGACCAAACCGTTTTCCAACGCCGAGGTGCTTGAAGCGCTGCGTCAATTGGTTCCCGAGGAGTGATCCGCTCATGCGACGCCCGCGCGGTCCGATCTTTCTAGAGCGGCGCAGTTATCGCCAAAGGCGTTTGAGAGACGCCGCGCGGTTTCTGCCCATTTTGGGTGCCGGGTTGTGGATGGTGCCATTACTCTTTGCTCTCGACGGTGTATCGTCCAGCACCTCTTCGGTGATGCTTTACGTTTTTGGTGTCTGGGTATTGCTCGCAGGCCTCTCTGCTTTGCTTTCGCTTGGCCTCGATCCTCAACCGGGGCCCGGTGATGAAAGCGCGCCCTCGGACGAGCGGGCAGATTGATGGGGATCTTTAACGTCCTTATCGTAGTCTGCTTGGGATATGTGGCGCTGCTCTTTATCGTGGCCTTTATGGCCGAGCGGGCGGCCGCGCGTGGACAGAGCAGCTGGCTGCGCTCACCCTTTATTTATACGCTTTCTCTGTCGATCTATTGCACGGCTTGGACGTTTTATGGTGCTGTTGGCTATGCCGCACGCTCTGGTCTGGAATATCTCACGATCTATCTCGGCCCGACTTTGGTCGTTGTGGGGTGGTGGTGGATGCTGCGAAAACTGGTGCGGATTGGCCGTAGTCAGCGCATTACCTCCGTGGCCGACCTGATTTCATCGCGCTACGGCAAATCAAACACGCTCGCTGTCTTTGCCACGCTTGTGGCGGTGATCGGGACGACACCCTATATCGCGCTGCAACTTCAATCAGTGACCCTGTCCTTCTCGTCTTTCGCAGGTGTTGAAGCCACGGTGCCGCCGTTCGGCGACAGAAATGCCATGGCGTTCTGGGTTGCAGGGGGGCTGGCGTTTTTCACAATCCTTTTTGGCACCCGCAACCTTGACGCCAATGAGCGTCACCATGGGGTTGTCATGGCAATTGCGCTTGAGGCCGTGGTCAAACTGGTGGCCTTAATCGCCGTCGGTATCTTTGTAATTTGGGGCTTGGCGGGCGGCATCGAAGCAACGCTCGCCAAAATCGACGCCTCTCCGATCGGCACCTTTACCCCGAGTGCTGGACGATGGGCGGGCCTCACCTTTCTCTCGGCGGCTGCATTTCTCACCTTGCCACGCATGTTTCAGGTGATGGTGGTGGAGAACGAGGATGAACGGCATCTGCGAACCGCCTCTTGGGCTTTTCCCACCTATCTGATGTTGATGAGCCTTTTCGTGGTGCCCATCGCAGTGGTTGGGCTTGAGTTGATGCCCGCCGGGGCCAACCCTGACTTGTTCGTGCTTACCCTTCCGCTCTCACAAGGTCGCGAGGGACTGGCGATGCTCTCATTCATCGGTGGGTTTTCATCTGCCACCTCTATGGTCATCGTCGCGGCAATCGCCCTCTCTACTATGGTGTCTAACCACATCGTCATGCCAATCTGGCTTTGGCTCAAAGAGGATGGTGGTACGGTCGTTTCCGGCGATGTGCGCGGCATTGTGCTTTTGTCCCGCCGTGTCTCTATCGCGGGGGTGCTCGCCCTAGGATATCTTTATTACCGCATCTCTGGTGGCGGGGCAGCCTTGGCGGCCATTGGGTTGATCTCTTTTGCGGGGCTTGCCCAAGTCTTGCCAGCCATGGTGGGGGGGATGTTTTGGCGCGGAGCCACGCGCGCAGGAGCAATGAGCGGGCTCGCCGTGGGCTTTTTCCTCTGGCTCTTTTGCCTCTTGCTGCCGTCTTTTGGGGAGGGCGTCGTTCTTAGCGCGGAAACCTTCCAAAATGGCTTGGGTGGCCTCGCATGGCTGCGTCCGCAGGCGCTCTTTGGCATCACGGGAATGGATCCGCTTGTGCATGCCGTGATGTGGTCGATGAGTCTGAATACGCTTCTCTTCATTTTCGTCTCGCTTCTTACCTTTCCAAGCCCGTTGGAGCGCCTGCAAGGCGCGCAATTCGTCAATGTCTTTCAGCACTCGGGCGCGACACAGGGCTGGTCCGGCGGCGTGGCGCAAAGCGAAGACCTCATGGTTATGGCCCAGCGCATTCTGGGCGGCCCAGAAGCACAAAGCTTTTTCCAAGCCGAAGCCACCCGCCAAGGTCTGGCCGGGTTTCTACCAGAACCCATTCCTGACTTCCTTCAGCGCCTAGAGCGTAAACTTTCCGGTTCCGTAGGCTCTGCCACCGCGCACGCCATGGTCGCCCAAACTATGGGCCGCGCCACTGTTTCCGTCGATGATCTGCTCAGAGTGGCAGATGAGACCGCTCAAATGATGGAGTATCAAAGCCAACTCGAGACCAAATCCGAAGAATTGGCGCGCACCGCGCGTCAATTGCGCGCTGCAAATGAAAAGCTGACCCAGCTTTCGGTGCAAAAAGATGCGTTCTTGAGCCAAATCAGCCATGAACTTCGCACACCAATGACGTCGATCCGGGCCTTTTCAGAAATCCTGCGCGACACTGACGGTCTCCAGCAAGATGCGTTACGAAAATACGCAGGGATCATCCACACTGAAGCCATCCGCCTTACCCGTCTCTTGGATGATCTCCTTGATCTTTCGGTCTTGGAAAACGGGCAAGTCAACCTGAACCAGCGGGATGGCGTGTTGTCGACAGTGATTGACCATGCGGTCGCTGCAACCGGGGCAGGGGCAGGGCGGATGCGAATCCGTCGGACTGCCCTCACCGAGGCGGTGCCAATACACACCGACCTCGATCGCTTGGCGCAAGTTTTCATCAACCTGATCGCAAATGCTCAAAAGTACTGTGATGCAGAGCGGCCGGAGCTCACGATCACTGTCCAGAATCGTGGTGCTTCGGTTGTCGTCGATTTTATCGACAATGGCAGCGGTGTGCCCCGAGAGGCTCAGGCACTGATCTTTGAAAAATTCGCTCGTGTCAGCGAACAAAAGGCCGGAGGCGCGGGTCTGGGTCTCGCCATCTGCCGCGAGATCATGGCCCGCCTTTCAGGAAGTATCACCTATCTGCCCGGACAGGGCGGCGCCGCGTTTCGGGTCACACTTCGGACAATCCGGACCAACGCTGCGAAGTAAATTGCGATGTTCAGCTTTCAGTAACCTCGGTCGGGTAATGATACGGATGAACACAGCAATAGCCACTGAATGGCAGAGGACATGAACGCAACGGCGTCAAATGAGGTCCTGCGTCGCAAGGCGTCAGTAGGTCGGGCGGCGCATGAATTGCGCGCTATGACACCTGCAAAGGCCTTGCGTCTGGCCATCGAGAAAGCCGCCGACGATGGGTTGAAACTCGCCGTCTCGGTGACGGGCTGCTCGCGCGGCGCAACGGATCCCGGCGAGGTGCTAGAGTCGGTCGAGGATAGCGGGCTAATCGTCAGCCTTGATGGGCCAGAGGGCCTGAAGGGCGCGCTTTGGCTCGATTTCTCTTGCCTCACGGCGCTGATTGAAGCGCAAACCATTGGCCGGATTGCCGTCAGATCGCCAGAACCCCGCGCGAGCACGGCAACTGACGCGGCAATCGTCTCTCCTTTACTAGATGACATCCTGACCCGCTTCGGAGCAAATCTCGCCACTGAGGAGGAGGGGTATTGGGCGCAGGGCTATCGCTTTTCCGGCCGCTGTCCGGATCGGCGCACCCTTGGCCTTAGCCTCGGTGAGGCCTCCTATCAGCTTTTTCGGATCACCCTTGAAGTTGGCAGCGCTGGCCGCACTGGCGCGATCATGCTGGCTTTGCCCCTCTTCGCGCCCCCTGTGCCACCTGTTGAAATTATCTCGCCTGTCCAAGATTTTGGCCCCAAACTCAGCACCAGAATGCAAGATGTCCCAGCACAGCTTGATGCAGTGCTTTGTCGCCTGCATCTCCCGCTGTCAGAGCTGACTGATCTCGCCATTGGCTCTGTCATTCCCCTCGCGCCGGGGGTGCTGACAGCAACGCTTCTTGAAGCAGGTCGAGGGGTCAGCATCGCAAAAGGTCAGCTAGGTCAAATCAATGGCCAACGTGCCCTGCGTCTTTCCCTTGGCGGGCCACAGACATCGGCGCCGCTGCCCGCTTCACGAGAACCCGAGCCGGAGGCGCAATATTCTTCGGTTCAGTCACAGGCCTATGAGCCATCCACGTCAAATGCACTGACCGAGGGCGATTCCCGCTCTGAAAATGCTCCAAACCAGTTACTCTTGTCGTCTGAATTGCAGGCGCTGATGCAGCCCTAACGCGGCTTAACCTGCGATTTGCTCAAGTCTTGGGCGCAATCCAGCCAGATCATAGCCTGCCCGTGCCGCCAGCGCCAAGGTCTCGTCTACGCTCTGCGTCGCAACCGCGCCCAAAGCCCAGATCACCGTACAGCGTGTCCCCGAAGCGCAATAGGCCAAGACCGGCCCAGTGCTGCTCTCCACCTCTTGCGCCTGCCGCACCACCGCCTCCGGGGTCATGGTCTGATGGGTCAAGGGGAGCACGACAAACTCCAAGCCCGCCGCTTTTGCCGCCACGGCCATGGCTTCGGCCTGCCACGCAGGCGGATTTTCAGCATCTGGTCGGTTGCAGATTACTTTCGTGAACCCTGCCGCCTTCAAAGCGGCAAGGTCCGTCGGCGCAATCTGCGGCGACACGGCATAGCGGGGGGTGATCGGGCGAATATCCATGCGATAGGATTAGGTCGCTCTTACAAATCTGTCTAGCCTTAGACTGAGCCGCGGAGCAATCGCCATCCCTGCCAGCATTGCAGCAAAAAACACCCAATGTCCGACGCCACCATATGACAAAGAGGCCAAGGACGGTCCGGGGCAAAGTCCTGCAAGCCCCCAGCCTGCGCCAAACATCACAGAACCCGCGATCAGCTTGCGATCAATTTCACGCGGGGCAGGTGGCGGGAAGGTGCCGCCCAAAACAGGCGTATCGCGTCGCTGCCGAAGGGTCCATGCAATCGCCATAGGGATCATCGCACCCCCCATCACGAACGCAAGTGTCGGATCCCATGTGCCAAATACGTCAAGCCAGCCCTGAACTTTGGCCGTATCCGTCATACCCGAAATGAACAGGCCCGCCCCGAAAAGGCCGCCTGCGACAAATGCAAAAAGCGCGCGCATCTCAGATGATCCCCAGAATGTGACGAAACACATACATGCCAACGCCGCCTGCTACGATATACGCGATCGTTGCCACAAACCCGCGTGGCGCCAATCGCGACATCCCACAAACACCATGTCCAGACGTGCAGCCATTCGCAATCCGAGTGCCCACGCCTACCAAAAGACCAGCCGAGATAAGCACCGCCCAATTGGTGGTGATATGCGTGTCGACATTTGAAAAGAGTGGGAAAATCAGGATCGGCAGCAAGACAACGCCCGCCAAGAACGCTGCGGGCTCTTGCCAGTTTTTCCGCGAACTTCCATCGACAAGCCCGCCGATAATGCCGCTCGCTCCCATTATCTTGCCATTGGCCAAAAGGAACACCGCCCCTCCCAACCCAATGAGCAAGCCACCCGCCAGCCCAAAGACCCAATCCATTTGCATTTTTGTTTCCTGTTTCGTCCGTGAATAGAACCGTTCTTGCGCTCGGTGTTCGCTCCCAACGCAAGGCCGTGGTTAAAGTTTGTTGACCGGAACTTTCAGATAGACGTTGCCTTGATCATCGGCAGGCGGCATCTGACCCGCTCGCATGTTTACTTGCAGCGATGGAATAATCAGTTTCGGCATTGCCAGCGTTGCATCTCGGGTTTCCCGCATCTGCACGAACTCGTCTCTGGATTTGCCCGCGCCGACATGAATATTCTTTGCCTTCTGCTCACCCACAGTGGTTTCCCAAGCATACTCATCGCGGCCCGGCGCTTTGTAGTCGTGGCCCACAAAAATGCGGGTTTCTTCGGGAAGCGACAGGATCTTGTGGACAGAATCATAAAGCGCTTGGGCTGATCCTCCGGGAAAGTCACAGCGCGCCGTGCCAAAATCAGGCATGAACAGCGTGTCCCCCACAAAGGCCGCATCGCCAATCAGATAGGTGAGGCATGCAGGCGTGTGCCCCGGCGTATGCAACACGTCTCCGCGCAGCTGGCCGATATGAAAGCTGTCTCCTTCGACAAAGAGTTTGTCGAATTGCGAGCCATCGCGTTGAAACTCAGTGCCTTCGTTGAAAATCTTGCCAAAGGTATCTTGCACGACACGTATGCGGTCGCCGATGCCGATTTTCCCGCCGACTTCCCGCTGAATATAAGGCGCAGCAGATAGGTGATCGGCATGAACATGCGATTCCAGCAGCCATTCAACTGTGAGCCCCTCTGATTTCACAAACGCGATCACAGCGTCCGCCGAGCGCGTATCGGTTCGCCCGGATGCGTAATCAAAGTCCAAGACGGAATCGATCACCGCGCAGGATTTTCCCTGTGGGTCCCGCACGACATAGGAAATGGTGTTCGTGGCGTCGTCAAAAAACGAATGTACTTGCGGCTGCATATGAAATCCTCCGGTTCAGCCAATCATATACATCTTTCAGAATGTGTATCAAGGGGCTCATGGTGTGAAGCTTGATTTGTATCAACGACAAGACACCTCCAGACCCATAGCCTTTTTTGCAATTGGTAAGGAGGCTCTTTTGACACATCTGACAGAACGCCGAGGGCAATTGATGGCCCGCCTGAAAGAACTCGATATGCGACTGCACGCAATCGAAGATCAACTTGATGATCCTAAAGCCAAAGATTGGGAAGAGGCTGCCACCGAGCGCGAGGGTGATGAAGTGCTCGAAAAATTAGGCAAACATGGAGAGGCCGAGATCCGCCGAATTCGCGCCGCGCTTCAGCGATTGCGCGCGGGAACTTATGCCACATGCACCTCTTGCGGCGACACGATCTCCGAAGACCGCCTTGACGTGCTTCCGGATACTCCCTTTTGCAAGGCCTGCGCCTAAAACATCTGATTATAGCAACATAACGGAAAGGTGCTTGCATGCCCGTCCCGGATATTGATCAGCTTATTGTGGCGCTGGAAGACCGCTTTGAGCTTGCCACTGACGCCACCCGCCATCTCCTGCACCAAGAGCTGCATGAAATGATTGCGCGTCATATTGAGGCTGGCCGTGATGTGCCTGCCCGGCTCTTGGCATTGGATCATCGCATGGCCAAGGCAGAAATTGATGACAGCTTCGATAATATGCCCGTTTAAGGGCCAAAGCTTTCTATCAATTCGGTGAAGCCCTTGCGTTCGCTTTACCCAGTTTGCACAGTATACACAGTGTAACCCAAGGGACGTATAGAGTGGCAGAGGCGCAGATCAGCCTAGAGAATGGCGTTGGAATCATCACGCTTGATGCGCCGCCTAACAATATGCTGAGCCAGCCTCTACGCCAATCGTTGTTTACAGCCTTGCATGAGCTGCTCGACAATCCCGATGTCCAAGGCGTGGTTTTGACGGGATCGGGGCGGGTATTTTCCTCGGGCATTGATATTCGAGAAGCGGAAAAAGGTCCCGAGGTTTCTCCCAAGCTGAGCGATATCTGTCTCGTGATAGAGCGTTCTGCCAAACCTATCCTCGTTGCGCTGCGTGATATGGCCTTGGGAGCCGGGCTTGAACTTGCCTTGGCCGCGCACGGCCGTATTGCTGCGCCCGGCTTGCGGGTGGGCTTCCCGGATCTGGCCTTTGGTCTCATTCCAGGGGCTGGCGGCACGCAGCGTCTGCCGCGTCTCATCGGTGCCAAACATGCCCTTGCGCTTTTGCTGACATCACGGCTGCATCCGGTTGATACAGACGCCACGCGCCGGCTCTTTGATGCCATCGAGGAGGATCCCGTCGCGCATGCTCAAAGCTTGGTGCGAGGCTTTCCCATACGCCCGACCTCTGAGCGGACTGACGGGTTTCAAGACGCCAAATCCTATCAGGACGCAATTTCAGATGCCCGCGGTGCAACCAATGTCCGCGCTCTTGGCCTTGCTGCTGAACGGTTGGTTGATTGCGTTGAAGCAGCACAGCTTTTGCCTATTGAGGCAGGTCTCGCCTTCGAGCAGGCCGCCTATGAAGATTGTCACTCCTCCGACATGGCACGCGCACTTTTGCACGCCCATTTTGCCGAGCGCCGCGCATTGAACATGCCCGAACTCGTTGGCCAGAGCCTGCCCAAGATCACCCGGATCGGCGTCATTGGAGGTGGCCCTGCAGGCGCGGGCATCGCAATTTCCGCACTGATCCATGGGGTGAGCGTCTTGCAATTCGAGCGCACCGCCGAGACCGCCCAAACCGCCCGGCGCAGAATCGAAGAAGAACTCGACGCGCTAACGCATCAGGGCATTTTGCCACTTGGGCGGAGCACGGCGCTGTTGCAAAACCTCTCGCAGACCACCGAACTCTCGCAATTCTCCCGCCTCGAGCTCGTGATCGAGGCCGTGGCGGAAAACCCCGAAACCAAACGTCAGGTTTTCGCAGCGCTTGGCGCGGCCACCGGGGCCGGGACGGTGCTTGCGACCAGTTCCCTCCTGCAATCACTTGCCCCTCTGGCCGAGGCATGTGGGCGCCCCGGCGATGCTTTGGCGGTGCATTTTCACGGTCCCGCCCATGCAAATCGTTTGGCCGAACTGGTCATAGACCGGGCGACCCATTCCGAAACCGTGGCAAAAGCTGTTTCCTTGGTGCAGAGCCTCCAGAAATTTGCAGTCCGCTCAGGGGGCGGCGGAGGCGGCGTGGGCGAACGCTTGCAAGCCGCGCTGCGCGATTGTCTCTGTGGCTTGGTCGTTCAAGGGGTTTCACCGTCGACAATTGATCGCGCGCTTCTTGATTATGGGTTCAGCCACGCACCCCTTGCCACCATGGACCGCCTTGGTTTGGAGTTTTGCCTGACGCGGACCGCACTTTTGGTCCGTGACGGTGGTCGCGTGCCCCGCGGCCATCTGGAACTGTTGCGGGCAATGATCCGGGCTGGGCGACGGGGGCAAGCCGCAGGAGGCGGCTTTTTTGCATGGACGCAAAATGGCCGGCCCATGGATGATCCGACACTCACCCGTGTGATTCCCCCGCAAACAGGCGAAGATCGCCCGAGATTCACGTCACAAGACATCATCGCGCGGGTAATCGCCGCTCTGGCCAACGAGGGTGCGCGCCTCTTGCGCGACGACATCGCGCTGCGTCCCTCAGATATCGATACCGTTATGATCCATGCCTATGGCTTCCCCCGCGAGCGGGGTGGGCCGATGAAAGCCGCTGATATGATGGGAGTTTTTGAGACAGGATTACTGCTCAAAACGCTAATGACGGAAGATGAGGCGCTTTATACGCCTGACCCCGGCTTTGCGGCGCTGGCTAGGAATGGCGAGAACTTCTCCGCGCTCAACCGTGTCGGCCGCAACCGCCGTCGCATTCCGCCACACCCCTGACACGGGCCTAGCCGAGCGAAATTCCTACGATCACCGCCATCAATCCCAAAACCGACAGCATCAGCGACCCCATATTGACCGGGATCATTCGCTGCACAACGGCACGCATTTCCTCGTCGGTTTTTTGGCTCCGGCGCGCTTTGGCGACGGTCACAATGGTCCAGACAAGGCCGGCAAGCCCGATAAACGAAACTGTCGCTCCCGACCAAATTAACCATTCCATCGGTTTTCTCCCGCTATCACTCCGCTTCGCCTAGCCGATCCATTCCCGCAACGCAACGCGCGGTGCACCTCTTGCCGCGCGAAGGGCAGAGCGGTAGGGAAGGGCAACCGCAGCTAGGAGACCTGAGATGACTGACCCGCTAGTAGATGCCGCTTCTTCCGTCGCCGCCGACGAACTGCGCTCCTTTATCGAGCGTATCGAGCGCCTCGATGCCGAGAAAAAAGACATTGTTGATCAGCAAAAAGAAGTCATGGCCGAAGCGAAAGGCCGCGGCTACGACGTAAAAGCCATTCGGAAAATCGTCTCGCTCCGCAAGCGTGACAAAGATGATCTGGCCGAAGAAGAGGCCATCCTTGATACCTATATGGCCGCGCTCGGCATGCTCTAAACGCCAGTCTGGTGGGTCACGGCGAGAAAAACGTGACCCCCGGAATGCGCTGCAGCCGATAAAGATCTTCCTCGTAAAGCTCTGTTAACTCGGTCAACATCCGATCCGTCCAGCCGGGTGTGTCGATTTCTTCTTCGATCTCATCTTCCTTGGCAAACTTGTCCAAGAAGGCGGAAATCACCCGCCGCTTTTGCATCTCGGTCATCACAGGATGCTCTTTGAGATAGGCTCGAAAGCGCTTCATCCCTTCGGGGGACATGATCTCGCCCAAGAGATCAAACGCGCCAACAATATTGATATTGGGTTCTACCCCGGCAATCTCGCGCAACAGAGATCCCCAAATCAGCGGCGTGTCTTCATTACACCAAACTGTGATCGCGACAGTTGGGCAGGCTTCGCGCAATCGGGTCACCAAATCCGACCACCGCACCGCGTGCGGATCAGCGCCTTGCAACATCTCCTCCGCACTTTCAAATTTGCTCGCTGTCTGGATCGCGGGCAAAAATGTCGCCGGGTTGCGAATGCCAATGTAAAGCTCGATCTCATCTTGCGGAAAAAGCTGTTGAAACGCGTCCAACCGGGCTTCGGCCGCGCGATAAAGCATCCCATCCTTGAGGGCAGCGCCCATGTTGGAAAAAAAATTCACATTTGACAGCAACAGCCTGTCTGGCTCCACCATCTGTGTCTCTGCGCCCAAAATCTCATCCAACAAAACCGAACGTGCTTGCTGCGACGGCGTGCCACCATTCACGATCGAAGCCACCGCATCGCGCAACAAAAACCGATAATTCGTCTGTGAAGGAATGGAAATGCCCCGCGCTGCAAACGCCTTTGCATTACGCGACAGGCATTTAATCAGCCGTCCCTCGTCTGTCTCGTGCACTCCGGCATGAAGAGCAATTTGCATGTAACCGAGCCGATCTTTACGTTCCCACCCTTTTGACTATAGGCGCAAATCTGGACAGTTAAACAGCTTTCAGGCAGGAAAGGCGCATGAGCGTCGCACCTGTCTCTTCACAACCTCGCCGCGCCCGTGTGGCCATCCCCTCGCTTTGGTCCCTCGGGGCTATTGCTATTGCTTTGGTGGTGATCTTGCCGATCGCCTCCGTGGTCTGGCTGGCGCTTTTCCCCGAGAACAATATTTGGCCGCACCTGATTTCTACAACCTTGCCGCGTTATCTAAAGAACACGGCGATCTTGATGATCTGCGTGGGTGGCCTTGCTGGATTGATCGGCACTGGCGCCGCTTGGCTTGTCGCGCGCTATCGTTTTCCGGGGGCGGGTTGGATCGAATGGGCGCTCTTGCTGCCATTGGCGATCCCCGCCTATGTCGGTGCCTATGCGCTGGTAGACCTTTTGGAATACGCAGGCCCTATTCAGACGGCCTTGCGCGAACTCATGGGGTGGAAAAACAGCCGCGACTATTGGTTTCCGGAAATCCGCTCGCTCGGCGCTGCGGTCATCGTGCTTGCGGCGGCGCTTTATCCCTATGTTTACCTTCTTGCGCGCACGGCTTTCCGCGAACAGCCCGCAAGCGCCGAAGAGGTCGCAATGTCCTTGGGCTCCAATGCGTTCCAACGCTTTTGGCGCATCGGCTTGCCATTGGCGCGGCCCGCGATTGCGGCAGGTATGGCCATCGTCATGATGGAAACCGTGAATGACTTTGGCACTGTCGAGTTTTTTGCCGTGCAGACCCTGACCACAGGAATTTTCTCTGTCTGGCTCGATGGTTCCAACGCAGGCGGAGCGGCGCAAATCGCCACTGTGGTCTTGGTGCTGGTGGTCTTTTTGATGGGACTTGAAAGCGCGAGCCGCAAGCGGGCGCGGTTTTTCAACCTCTCTTCGCGCCATCGCCCCATCGAGCGCCACCACCTTACAGGGGTTGCAGCGGCCTTTGCCACTTTGGCTTGCCTCATCCCTTTCGCTCTTGGCTTCGTCCTGCCTGCGGGCGTCATCCTCTCGCATGCCTTTGCCAATGCCGCACGTTGGGCCGACCCGGCGCTGATCTCGGCGTTGAAAAATACGCTCATGGTGGGCGGCATCGCGGCCATACTCACAGTCACAGCAGGGGTCTTCATGGTCTATGGGGTGCGCCTCTCTGGCCACCGCTTGCCGCGTCTGCTTTTGCCACTTACCACCATCGGCTACGCCGCGCCGGGTGCAGTTCTGGGCGTCGGTATCTTGATCCCGCTCGCGGCCTTTGATCACCTCTTGGCTGACGCAATCCAGTCCGTGACGGGCGTAGACATCGGTTTGTTGATCACTGGCTCCGCTGCGGCCCTTGTTCTGGCCTATTGCGTGCGCTTCTTTGCCATTGCCCAAGGCGCAGCGGACGCGGCCATGGGGCGCGTGTCGCCGTCTCTGCCGATGGCGGCCCGCTCGCTTGGGCGCACACAGGGCCGCGTGTTGTCCGAGGTTTATGTCCCCTTGATGCGCGGGTCGGTCGCCTCCGCCCTATTGCTGGTATTCGTTGATTGCGTAAAGGAACTTCCCGCAACGCTTCTGCTGCGCCCGTTTAACTTCAATACACTTGCCACGCGCGTGCACGATCAAGCCAGCCTCGAGAACCTTGGTCAGGCCGCGCCTGCCGCTACTTTGGTCATTGCGGTCGGTCTTGTGGCTGTTGGACTGCTTGCGCGCACTAATCGTTAGCGAAAGGCTTGCGTCGCCCGAAACTCCCGGCTAAACGGTCCGCGTGCCTCTATAGCTCAGCTGGTAGAGCGTCTGATTTGTAATCAGAGGGTCGGGAGTTCGAGTCTCTCTGGGGGCACCATGAAATCAATTAGTTACGGGAATTTCGCGTCTCAGCGCACGATTTCAGCGAGACATCCAGCGAGACAATCCACGGTACGTTAGCGTGGATTTGCGGGGTGGCGTCCCGCGCGCGAGGCTGTGTCGTTGCTGCCGGCACCGGGGCATGAGCCTCATCATCCATCTTCCCATAACAGATCCCGCGACATTCTAGCATAAGCGTCCTACCGATTCGAATCCCAAGTCCTCCGCCACCTACACTTGCCGAAACTGTTGATGGGCCCTTGCGGGGGCCTTTTTTGTTTTGGTTTCAAAGGGGTTTACGCTGACAGGCCGCCCTACAGAGACTGCGAAACCACAAAGAATTGGTCTCCAAACGCAGTTTGTCTCTAACCGAGCGCCCTAGCCCTGCAATGAGACACTCTTGAAAAAAGTCGTATTTTCATTGCTTTGGCTTTTCGGGGCGTGCGCCTTTTTCGAAGTTTTTGTCGGTAGCGAAATCCAATGCGAGCACAGACGGCGGTCGCAGTTCGGTCTCATTGGTCGGCAGTGGGACCTTGGCTGTTTGACACAGTGATGACAGAGTTGCAGACAGCACGTGCAGCGATCTCAAGTACAATTGGCAGCCGGAAGGTGGTTTCCAAAAGATGCACAAACATCGAAAATGCCTCAGAAATTTGGTGGCGCTGCATCACGGAAGTGTAGTTTGACTGTGGCAAACACGGTGGGCAGGCAGGGCACGAACTATGTTGGAATTCTTCTGGGGTATGGTTGGCAGCCGCCCGATTGAGTGGATCGCCGTTGCTTGCGGGATAATAAACGTAAGCCTTATTATCCGTCGTTCGATCTGGAACTACCCATTCGGCTTTGCAGTCGTAACGCTGTATTTTTTCATTTTTTGGGAATATCAATTGTATAGTGATGCACTGCTGCAGGTCTATTTTTTTATTATTCAAATCTATGGTGTCTATGTTTGGATGAATGGTCGCGCTTCGGACGGGCGGGTGATTGTCGAGCCTTTGTCTGTGAGTGTGTTTATAGTTTATCTGGGGATAACTTCTGCGGTTTGGTTGATAGTTGCAACTCTCATGGCGACTTACACAAATGCCGCCGCGCCGTATTGGGATGCCGCGGTGGCATCTCTGAGCGTTATGGCACAGTTTCTCTTGTCACGGAGACACATGCAAAGTTGGTATTTGTGGATCTCGGTGGACTTGCTTGCGATTGGACTGTTTTATTCACGAGGGCTCGAGCCAACAGCCGCGCTATACATCGTATTCTTGGGGCTTGCCGTCACCGGGTTGATCCAGTGGCGCCGCACAATGACAGAGACTAAGTCAAAATGACGACGCGCGGCTTTTTCTTGGGGAAGTTTATGCCGCCGCACGCAGGACATGTATTTTGTGCTGAGGTCGGAAAAGCGCGGTGCGATCTTATGACAGTACTTGTTTGCAGTCATGACGCAGAACCAATCGATGGGCATCTTAGGGCCAAGTGGATGAGAGCTTGTCTGCCGCAGCCGGGATATCGCGTGCTTCATATGCATCGCGATATACCTCAGACACCCGAAGACGCCGCAGATTTTTGGCCAATATGGCGCAAGGCAATTGCGGAGTTTCATCCAGAGCGAATCGATTGGGTCTTTGGCTCCGAGGGCTACGTCCATCGCCTTGCGCGGGAGGTCGGAGCAAAGCCTTTTCCTGTAGATACTGATCGGCAAATTGTCCCTGTTTCGGCAACAGCAATCCGAAGTGACCCTTGGAAGAATTGGGACTATGTGACGGGTGCCGTGCGGGAGTACTACCAGCGTCGGCTCGTTTTGGTTGGCGCAGAAAGTACCGGAAAGACTACTATGGCTGCGGATATGGCTGCGCGCCGAAAGTGCCAGGTGATCCCAGAGTATGGGAGAGATTATGATGCCCTCTTCCGGCATGGGCAACGCTGGCTTGAAGCTGATTTTGAAGCGATCATGGCTGGCCACAAGGCACTCGCTGACACAATGGCAGCGCGAGCTGGCCCAATTATCGTTGAGGATACAGATGCCGTTCAGACGTTAGTTTGGGCTGAGGCGCTGTTGGGCAAATTGCCGGATGCGCTAGTAAGCAAAGCCCGAGCCAGCGTTGCCGGAAAGAGTTACCTTTTGCTCGACCATTCAACGCCGTGGCATGATGATGGAACACGATATTTCGAAGATCAGGCTAGACGCGCTTGGTTCACCCAAAGACTACATTCGTGGCTTAATGAATTTGGTGCTGACTTCCAGCTGATCGAAGAGGAAGATTGGGGCGCCCGTATGGAGGCAGCTTATGCTCGGCTGAACGCTCTAAGTGAGATCTAGCTGTCATTTGCGCCGCGTCTGGCAGTAACCAAGGCAGCGCCGCCCTTTTCCAGCAGAACGCGAAGCATGACTGGCTGGTAAACATGTGACATCCGCATCTGCTCGCGGATGTAGGCTTCAAGCTGCTGATAGGTAAGGTTTGCACTCATGGCCAAGAAATGGCCGAAAAACGGGAAAAAATCTAGCCTTTCTGGTGATTT
>Ga0102815_10000051_pt1 | contig 85150 bp, 78 predicted proteins | sample ColrivemetaGS759_FD_79113 | JGI IMG/M metagenome (GOLD analysis project Ga0102815, IMG submission 79113) | Estuarine microbial communities from the Columbia River estuary - Ebb tide ETM metaG S.759 | ecosystem: Environmental > Aquatic > Marine > Intertidal zone > Estuary | place: USA: Columbia... | reverse complement strand
TACTGATCTGGATGAGCTACAAGCTTATTTGATCGAGAAGAATTGCGTGCAGAATAATGACTTTTATGGGATTCCGGTTTTGAGGGTAGATCTGAAAAACTCAGCCAAATGGACAGAAACCTTCATTCGTTCCGTAGGAAAAACATATCGTTTTGACCCTGTATTGTGGTTAAAGCAGCTGGTTAAAAAACTGATCGGCAGGAAATACTAATTTTGCCGAACCAATCAATAAAACATGAACTGGACAACTATTAAGGAATACGAGGACATCACCTTCAGGTATTGTGACGGAGTAGCAAGAATAGCATTTAACAGACCTGAGTGCAGAAACGCTTTTCGGCCTAAAACAGTTTCAGAATTACTTGAAGCGCTGATCATCAGTCATGAGTCTCAGGAAATTGGGGTTGTTTTGATTTCAGGTGAAGGACCGTCTCCAAAAGATGGCGGTTGGGCTTTTTGTTCCGGTGGAGATCAGCGAGTAAGATCTACGACAGGGTATAAAGGAGAAGATGGCGTCAATCGCTTTAATATTTTGGATGTTCAGCGTCAGATCCGTTTCATGAATAAGGTGGTGATCGCTGTAGTTCCGGGTTGGGCAGTTGGAGGTGGACATAGCCTACATGTTGTTTGTGATCTTACGTTAGCGAGTAAAGAACATGCGATCTTCAAGCAGACGGACGTAGATGTAGCCAGTGTAGATGGAGGTTTTGGTTCGGCTTATCTTGCTCGTCAGGTAGGACAAAAAAGAGCAAGAGAGATCTTTTTCCTGGGTAAATCATACTCGGCACAGGAAGCTTTCGAAATGGGAATGGTAAATGCCGTTGTTCCTCATGAAGATCTGGAAAAAGTGGCTTTTGAATGGGCTCAGGAAATACTAACGAAAAGTCCTACAGCCATCAAAATGTCAAAATTTGCATTCAATTTGATAGACGACGGATTAGTTGGTCAGCAAGTATATGCAGGAGAGGCTACTCGATTGCTATACATGACTGATGAAGCGGTAGAAGGAAGGAACGCCTTTCTTGAAAAACGAAAAAGAGATTTTTCGAAATTCCCTAAGTTTCCTTAATGCTATTGAAGAATTATAAAATATCGATCTTATTCGTACTTCTCCTTGGAGTTGCCGCATTTTCATTTACACACAAAGTCGAAGTTCATGAAGTTGTCAGAAAATATCAAACGGAGAATATAATTGTATTGATCATTGATGGGCCACGGCTTACAGAGACTTTTGGAGATGATAGTTGTCGTTACATCCCAAACCTGTCTAAAGAACTGGCTCCGCAAGGTGTGTTGATCAAGGGATTCAGAAATAATGGTCCAACCTACACGAATGCAGGGCACTCTGCAATCACAACGGGGCACTATCAAAGGATCAATAATAATGGCGAGGAATTGCCAAAAAGACCTTCCATGTTTCAGTATTTTTTGAAAAATTCCGGATTCGATTCCACTCAGGCAATGGTGATCGCTTCGAAAGGAAAACTTTCGATCCTGACAGATACAAAGGACAAGAAATGGCGAGGGCAATACAGGCCTTTTATGTATTGTGGCACGGATGGAAAAGGAGAGGGCTACACTTCGGATGTCTATACCTGGAGGGATGCGCAAAAATTATTGAAACAATATCACCCAAAGCTGGTTCTGATCAATTTATTGGAAGTAGATGTGAAAGGGCATCAGAATGACTGGCAAGGATATTTGAAAGGTCTTCGAAATACAGATCGAACAGCAAAAGAATTGTGGGATTTTATCCAAAATGATTCCATTTACAGCGGTAAAACATCATTGATCATAACGAATGACCATGGTCGTCATTTGGATGGAAGAAAAGATGGATTTGTTTCGCATGGAGACAATTGTGAAGGTTGCCGACAAATGTATCTGATCGCTTTGGGTCCAGATTTTAAGCGCAATGTAGTTCTTGAAAACAAGTACGAACAGATCGATATTTCAGCCACGATCGCTCAAATGTTGCATTTCGATATGATCACCTCAGAGGGGATCGTGATGAAAGATCTGTTTTTGGAGAAATAAAAAAAAGGCCACTAAAAGTGACCTTTTCAATTTGAAATATCTGTTTACTTCTTAAAATTATCAGCTACGATCAGGTCTTTTGTTCCATGTGTCCATGAATAGAAACCTTCACCTGTTTTAACTCCTTTCTTTCCGGCAGTAACCATGTTTACCAATAACGGACACGGAGCATACTTTGGATTTCCGAATCCATCGTGCAACACTTCAAGGATCGCCAGACATACGTCTAATCCAATGAAATCTGCCAATTGAAGTGGTCCCATTGGATGAGCCATTCCAAGCTTCATCACCGTGTCAATTTCTTCAACACCGGCAACACCTTCAAACAAGGTATAGATCGCCTCATTGATCATTGGCATCAAAATACGGTTCGCAACGAAACCAGGATAGTCATTTACTTCAACAGGTACTTTGCCTAATTTTCTTGAAAGATCCATGATCAAGTTCGTTACTTCATCTGATGTAGAGTAACCTCTGATGATCTCAACCAACTTCATAACAGGCACAGGATTCATAAAGTGCATTCCGATCACTTTATCAGCTCTTCCCGTAACACTAGCGATCTTCGTAATTGAGATCGAAGATGTGTTCGTAGCAAGGATTACTTCCGGAGAAGTCAATTTATCAAGATCAGCGAAGATCTTCAGCTTTAGATCTATGTTTTCTGTTGCAGCTTCAACAACTAGTTCAACTCCTTTTACACCCTCTTCCATAGAAGTGAAGGTTTTGATCCTGGAAAGTGTTTCATTTTTCTGAGCCTCAGATAACACTTCCTTCGCAACCTGACGATCAAGGTTTTTGGAGATGGTCGCCAATCCTTTATCCAGACTTGTCTGAGAAAGATCGATCAAGTTTACCTGATATCCTGTTTGAGCAAAAACGTGGGCAATTCCATTCCCCATAGTTCCTGCACCGATCACTGCAACATTTTTCATTCTTGTAATTTTTTCCTACAAATATAACCACTTGAAACTATCTTCGTTCCCGTTTGTTAGTGGAATTGAACAATACTTTAGAGAAGATATGGACTCATTGACTCAGGTCGTTTTAGGTGCAGCAGTGGCAGAGGCCGTGGCAGGAAGAAAGATGGGAGCGAAGGCAGCCATGTGGGGGGCGATAGCGGGTACCATACCTGATTTGGACGTCTTTTTAAGAGCATTTTATCATCCCATTGATGCGGCACTAGTGCATCGAGGATTTTCACATTCGATCTTATTTTCTGTCATCTTCGGACCCGTGTTCGCCTGGTTGACCTATCATTTGTACAAAAAGAGATATGAGCTTAAAACCTGGAGGTGGCTGTGGTTTCTGGCTTTAATTACTCATCCGATCCTTGATATGTTTACCAATTATGGAACTGAATTCTTGTGGCCTATTTCCACAAGGATCACTTTTAACACTGTTTTTGTGGTCGATCCTCTTTATACGTTGCCGTTTATGTTCTTCTTATTGGTAGCGCTTTTTATGAAACGCGAGTCAGAAAGAAGAAGGAAATGGAATATGACTGGTATTTACTATTCTTCCGGGTATTTGATGTGGGGTGTGATCATTAAACTTTTTATTCTGTCGGGTACGACTTCAAATTTTAAAGAGGCAGGTTACGAAATAAAGACGGTTATGGTAACGCCTATGCCATTGACCTCATTTTACTGGATGATGCTGGTGGAGGATGAAAAGAACTTTTATGTGGGTTACAAATCTCTCTTTTATCCGTTTGAAAAGATGGATATTGATACTGTTCCCAAAAATCAAGCTCCTTTGGATCAGCTAAGGTGGAAAGGAAAGAACTATTCCGAAACCTTAAAGTTTATTTCCAAAGGATCTTATACCACAGAAATGAAAGGAGAAGATACACTGATCTTTTATGACATGCGCTTTGGGTTGCTATCAAAAATGACTGCGAACATGGAAAAACACCCTCTTTTTGGATATGAAATGGTTATTGACAACAACACTGTTCAAAAAACCGATAATTTCAGAGGTAGGGGTATGTCAAACCGCCTTAATTTTGGATGGTACATTAATAAAATCTTTAACCATGAATAATTTCCTCCTTTCTGCAGTTTGTTTCGCATTGATCTTTCAGGGATGTGCTCAGTCTGAAAATCAAGAAACCAAAAAGGAGGTAAAGGCTGAAACTACCGACACGATCGTGAAGGTTGACCAGCAGAAGGCGTCGGTTGAATTTAAGATTACAGATTTTCTTTCTGACAACGAACAGTTGGATCAGGATGTTGAGCGAATCTTCAGTACTCTTGATGATACGGCAATCGTGGCGCAATTGATCATGCCTGCAATAGGAAGATTAGGTCAAACAGAAGCAACGATCAAATCACTGATCAATAAGAGACAGATTGGTGGAATATTAATGTTGAACGGAACGAAAGAACAATTTACGAACTGGATCAACGAATTCGAAGGGATGAATGATTCACTAGGCGCGCTTCCTTTCTTGTATAGTGCTGATGCCGAGCCAAGTCTTGTCAACCGCAAGATCACAGGTTCTACGCCGGTTAAAAAGGCCAATGAATTGACATCTATCGACGAGGTTAGGGAAGTGGCAGATATCATTTCAAAGGATTTAAATGAAATTGGGATCAATTACAATTTCTCACCGGTAGTAGACATGTCTCCAAACAAAACGGTAGGTTTCAGAAGTTTTGGTTCGGTTCCTGCGAACATCATTCCATGGTCGGATGCATTCATTCAACAGACGCAACAACACAACATCATAGCAACTGCGAAGCATTTCCCTGGCCACGGATTAGTATCAGGGGATACGCACAAGGCCTTGCAGATGATCGATGGAGAATTGAAAGAAATTGGAAACTACCCAACGTTGATCAAAAACGGAGTTTTATCTGTGATGGTCGCTCACATTGCTGTGAAAAACAATCCGAAATACGATACGAAAGGGATGACTGCAACGACTTCAGAAACGATCGTTACCAAGCTGTTAAGAGAAGAGTATGGTTTCAAAGGGTTGATCGTTACCGATGCCATGAATATGGGTGGAGTAGTGAGTATTCCTCAATGTGAAGTCAAAGCTGTAAAGGCAGGATGCGATATCGTTTTAATGCCGGTTGATGCAGGACGAGCGCATAAGCAGATCCTTGCGAAGTATCATGCAGATCCTGAATTCAGGATGAAAGTGGATGAAGCCGCGAAGCGAGTGATCAGAATGAAGCTGTCACTTGGGTTGATGAATGAAACTAAGTAATTATTTTACGTTAATCTCCGCCGCAATTTTTTTCGCCTTTTCAACCAGTTCAGAAGTTCCTTCTGTTCCATAGGTCAAAGCCACAGCCATTCTTCGGTATGGACGAGTATTTGGTTTTCCAAAGATTCTGAAATCAGATTGACTGTAGGTGGCTGCCTTATCAACTCCTGTAAACTCAGGTGTATTTTCATTGCTCGATGATGCGAGAACTACCGCGCTGGCACCGTTACGCACTAATTCTACAGTTGGAATAGGAAGTCCCAGAACAGCTCTGGCGTGCAATTCGAATTCAGAGAAATTTTGTGTTCCTGCGAGAGTTACCATACCTGTATCATGTGGTCTTGGAGAAAGCTCCGAAAAATAGGCTCCTTCCTTTGTAATGAAGAACTCTACTCCCCAGATTCCTGCTCCACCTAATGCTTTCGTTACCTTATCGGCCATTTGCTGCGCCTCTGCAAGATGTGCAGAATCCATAACCTGTGGCTGCCAGCTTTCCTGATAATCACCTCTTTCCTGTCGGTGTCCTATCGGTGGACAGAAAAGAGTAGGTCCATTTTTTTGGGTAACCGTTAGAAGAGTGATTTCATAGTAGAAATTGATGAATCCTTCAACAATGACCTCTTTCAGGTCACCTCTTGATCCTTCCATGGCATAATTCCATGCTTTTTCGATATCTGCCTCAGATTTGATGACAGATTGACCTTTGCCTGAGCTCGACATCAAAGGTTTTACTACACAAGGAATTCCTGTGAAGGCAACACCTTCTCTAAGTTCCTCAAGAGTAGTCGCGTATTTATAGGGAGCCGTTCTTACACCAACCTCAATCGCTGCAAGATCACGGATCGCTTTTCTGTTCATGGTGAAATTCGCTGCTTTGGCGCTCGGTACTACCTGAATTCCTTTCGCTTCATAATCGTAAAAGCGTTCAGTTCGTATGGCTTCGATCTCTGGAACAATTATGTCTGGTTGATGTTTCGTAACAATTCGATCTAATTCCGAACCGTCCAGCATATTGATCACCTCGGCTTCATGTGCAACCTGCATGGCAGGGGCACCTTCATAACTATCCACCGCAATTACATACTGTCCGTAGCGCTGACAGGCGATAACGAATTCCTTTCCGAGTTCGCCTGATCCTAAAAGCATGATATTCTTTCTCATGCCTCAAAGATAGCCATGAAAATATTATTTGAGGGGATTCACTAAAAATGTCGTCTGATATTGCGATCGATTGAACAAAAAATTAACTTTGAGTTAATGTTAAAGGAGCAAATCAATCAGATACTTCGTGATTTTGACGGTATTACACTCGATCAGATGGATGAAGTTAAACTCATGAATAGGGTGGATACAAAATTTGCTTTTTCAGTTGCTCAATTTCTGGAGTTTTTACCCGCTCTTATGAAGGAATACAGAGTGCTTGAAATTGAGGGTACCAGAATACCTTTTTATGAAAGTCTTTATCTGGATGATGATCATTTTACGTTCTTTCAGGATCATCACAAAGGAAAAGCGAATCGATACAAAGTTAGATTCAGAAAATACGTTGAATCCAATATTCAATTCCTTGAGATAAAAGAAAAGATCAAAGGTAGAACACATAAGAGAAGGATAAAGGTTGATAAGATCCCGGATCAGCTAGATAAAACACATATTGAATTTATTGATAGTGTCACATCAGAGCATTATGATCTGCATCCTGTCATGTGGAATTCCTTTAACAGGATCACTCTTGTCAACAAGGTGCTAAAGGAAAGATTAACCCTGGATTTTAACCTCACCTTTAAATGGGAGGGAGAGTATCATCTATTTGAGAATTTAATCATTGCCGAACTAAAACAAGAGAGCATAGATCGTACTTCTGCTTTTTTTACGCTGATGAAAGAAAAGATCATCAGGCCATACCGATTGAGTAAGTATTGTATTGGTTCCATTGAGCTCTATGGACCAGGCGTTTTAAAATTCAATCGTTTTAAAAAGAAATTACTTACTTTAAAAAAAATAAACGACCATGCTTCTTGAAATTCTTAAGGTTAAGCCGGGTATTGTTGATGAACCAATTGACATCACCTGGGTAAATAATGATTTTTACTTGTTGCTTGGTCGCCTGGCAATTAATATGATCTTTTTGACATTGATCATTCGTTTGTTGTACTATCCAAAGACAAAAAGAAAGGATTATCTCTTTACCTATTACCTAATTGGGATCATTACCTTCTTTCTCTGCTTTGCCTTGAAGAAACTTGATATCGACACGGGGATGGGACTAGGACTTTTTGCCATCTTCGGCATTATCAGGTACCGTACAGATGCCATTGAGATCAAGGAAATGACCTACTTGTTTGTGATCATTGGGATCAGTGTAGTAAACTCGCTGGCTTCGGATAAAATTACGGTTGCAGAGGTGGCGTTGATCAATCTATTCGTGTTGTTGTTAACCTATGGTCTTGAGAATCTGTGGTTGCTCAGACATGAAACCAGAAAAACGGTCATTTACGAAAGAATAGATCTCATCAAACCCGAAAAGTATGAAGAAATGAAGGCTGATATTGAAGCAAGAACAGGTCTTTCGATCAACCGTGTAGAAGTGGGCAAAATAGACTTCTTGAGTGATACCGCTCAAATCAGGATCTACTATTACGATAGCGATCAAACGTATTCTGATTATTCATCTGGTGATTAATAATGGATTTTAAAGGTGAGTAAACTTCGCTTTCTACTATTTCCTTTTTCCTTTATTTATGGATTCGTCACGCTGTTTCGAAATAAATTGTTCGATTGGGGGATCTTTAAGGTCTATGAGATTCCGGTAAAATCGATTTGCGTTGGAAATCTAAGCGTTGGTGGAACAGGTAAATCACCAATGGTGATCAAACTAGTGGAAGAATTCCATTCTCAGAAAAATATCGTTGTTCTTAGTAGAGGATATGGAAGGAAGACCAAAGGATTTTTATGGGTTGAATCATCTGGCCGAACCGAAGACGTTGGTGACGAGCCTTTGCAAGTAAAGCTTCGATTTAAAGAAAAAATAGTAGTCGCCGTTTGCGAGGACAGGGTGAAGGGTGTTAAGAAAATACTCGAAGAATACCCGCATACGGATCTGATCATTCTGGATGATGCCTATCAGCACAGGTGGGTTAAAGCAGGGTTCACCATTTTACTTACTTCATTTTCTTCCCCATTTTTTAAGGATTTCCTACTGCCAGTTGGAAATTTAAGAGAGGGACGTTATGGGGCGAAACGTGCTCAAATGGTTGTACTTACGAAAGTTAAGGAGGAAGAAATCGATGCAGCAAACGTCATACTTGAAAAGCTGAACGTAAATGATAGGTACTATTCCTCGATCGTATATGACCAACCCATCGCATTTGGAATGCCAATAGAAAAAATGCCTTCAAATGCCATATTGGTGACGGGAATCGCCAATTCTGAGTCGTTGTTACGCTATTTGGAGAAATCCTTTAACGTAGACCATAACCGATTTAGTGATCATCATGAGTTCAATGCAGCAGAAATAGAGGAAATTCATCAAAAAATTGGTAACTTTGCACCCGGCTCAACGGTCATTTTTACGACTGAAAAAGATCATGCTCGTTTGATGACAAAAGCCGAAGAATATGGGATAATGAATTACCCATGGTATTATGTGCCGATCTCAATGGAGATCAATGATGAAATAAATTTTAAAAATCAATTGTCAGCGTATGTTGGAACAATTTAAAGAATCAGTAGCGTTCATTAAGTCAAAGACAAGTGTTGAACCTACCATTGGAATTATTCTTGGAACAGGATTAGGAGGTTTGGTAAAAGAGATCAATGTGATCGATGAGATCCCGTATGATCAGATTCCTAATTTTCCAGTTTCTACAGTAGAATCACATTCGGGGAAATTGATCTTTGGTGAGCTTGGTGGAAAGAAGGTGATGGCTATGCAAGGTAGATTTCATTTCTATGAAGGATATAACATGCAACAAGTTACTTTCCCGGTAAGAGTGATGAAGTTGATGGGCATTGAACGTTTATTTGTTTCTAATGCCTCCGGAGGAGTAAATCCAGATTTCGAAGTAGGAGAGATCATGATTCAAAATGATCATATTAATTTGTTTCCTGCTCATCCGTTAATCGGAAAAAATATTGATGAATTAGGACCAAGATTCCCAGATATGAGTGCTCCTTATGATCCGGAAATGATTTCATTGGCCCAAAATATCGCTGCTGAAAATGGAATTAAGGTTTCAGTTGGTACATATGCTGGATTAACGGGTCCTACGCTTGAAACTCCTGCTGAATACTCCTATGTAAGGGCTATTGGAGCTGACGCTGTAGGTATGTCGACTGTACCTGAAGTGATCGTTGCACGACACATGTCAATTCCTTGTTTTGCGATCTCTATTATTACTGACTTGGGCGTTCCCGGAAAGATCAAAGAGGTGAGTGTTCAGGATGTGATCGAAGTTGCCAGCAGACAAGAGCCCAAAATGACATTGATCATGCGTGAACTTATCGCAAGAATCTAAGATGAACGAAGAAATACGATCGAAATACGAAGCAGTAATTGGATTAGAGGTTCACGCTCAAATGCTGACCCGATCTAAAGCTTATTCTTCCGATTTGAATGAGTACGGATCACATCCAAATTCCAATGTGACTGTCATCAGTCTTGGACATCCGGGTACCTTACCAAGGATGAACAAAAAGACAGTTGAATATGCGATCAAACTTGGATTGGCATGTGGATGTACTATCGCGAGAGAACAGCATTTTGCCCGAAAGAATTATTTCTATCCCGATCTTCCAAAAGGATATCAGATTACCCAGGATACCACTCCCATCTGCACAGGTGGATCAATTCATATTAAAACTGAAAATGGAGACGATAAGGAGATCCATTTGACGCGTATTCATATGGAAGAGGATGCTGGAAAAAGTATTCACGATGTCGATGTTTACGATACACTTGTTGATCTGAACAGGGCAGGCGTGCCTTTGTTGGAGATCGTTTCAGAACCAGACATCAGAAGCTCTCAAGAAGCATATAATTATGTTTCAGAAGTCCGTAAGCTTGTCAGATACCTTGACATTTGTGATGGGAATATGGAGGAAGGATCATTAAGATGTGATGCCAATATATCGGTGCGTTTGAAGGGTGTTAGTGAATTTGGAACAAAGGTGGAAGTGAAGAATATGAACTCGATCCGAAATGTCCAGAGAGCAATTGAATTTGAGATTTCCAGACAGATCGAAGCTATCGAGAAAGGTGAGAAATTGACACAAGAAACAAGATCATTTGACGCGTTGAAAGGCATTACGATCTCAATGAGAACGAAGGAGGCAGCAAATGATTACCGCTATTTTCCTGAACCGGATCTGCAGCCATTAAAGATTAATGATGAACAGATCAATAAGGTGCATGCAATGATGCCGGCTTTGCCGCGTGAGTTGTTCCTGAAATATACTCAGGAGCTTGGACTTTCTTCCTATGATGCATACAACCTGACTGAAAATAAAGGAATCGCTTTGTATTATGAAGAGCTGATCAAATTGTCTGCTAATTACAAAGCAGCTGCAAACTGGATGATGGGGGATGTGAAGTCTTACCTGAATGAATTCGGAGTGGAGATTGAAGATTTCCAGGTAAAGCCCAATATGATCGCTGAGTTAATAAAGATCATTGATGAAGGTAAAGTGAGCACATCTGTTGCCTCTCAGAAGATCTTCCCAGTGATGCTTAAGGAACTTGACAAAGAACCTATTAAGATAGCAGAAGAGCTTGATTTGATTCAGGAATCCAACGAAGACTCAATTTTAGAATACATTAACGAAGTGATAAGGCAACATCCATCGGAGGTTGAACGTTATAGAAATGGCGAAAAGCAATTGGTCGGATTTTTCATGGGTCAGCTGATGAAGGTCTCGCAAGGTAAAGCAGATCCTAAGGCTTCAAATGCATTACTTCGTAAAAAACTGGAAGAATGAAAAAACTTTGGTTATTACTGATTTTACCTGTTATTCTCAACTCTTGTGGAACCGATTCTAATGAAGTTGACAATGAGGATCTTGAAGACAATTTTAAAGTGAGCGGGTTGATCGAAGGAGCTTCGAACATGACTCTTTATGTTGAGGCGCTCAGTCAAAACGGCGCAATTCAATTAGCCACAGGAAAAACGGATGCCAAAGGAAATTTCGAATTGAAAGGAAACATCCCTGGAATGGGACTTTACCAGTTGAGGGTGGGAGAGGCACAGGATAAAGCCATCCCTTTGACTTTAGTTCCGGAAGACCATGTCAAGATCAATTCAACATTCAATGAATTTACGGTTAAGCCAAATGTTTCCAATACCAGCTGGTCTCCTGTAATGAACCGATATTTGGAGATGTTTGCAACGTTTGCAGAAGCTCAACAAGGTCTGTCTGCAATGCAGAATCAAATGTCCCAGGACGAGATGATGGGAAAATATGCTGAGCTAAGAAAACCCATTGATGAGTTCTGCGCAAAAGAAATGTCAAAGGACCCAGGGAATCCGTTCAATATTGTATTATCGACGTCCTTGTCGCCTACATCAGGGTTTAAATACTGGAATCCAGAATATTTGGATGTTCTTAAGGAGGTAGCAGAAGAATATTTGCAGAAGTATGAGGGGAATCCAATTGCTGCAGCTATGGATAATCAGGTGTATCAGATCGAAATGGCATACCAGGAATATCAGAACAGTGCAAGCGGTGGAAAAACTGCTCCTGAGATCTCTCTTAAGAACCCAATGGGAATTACATTAAAGCTATCTTCCCTAAGAGGTAAGTACGTTTTAATTGATTTCTGGGCATCCTGGTGTGGACCTTGCAGAAAGGAAAATCCCAATGTGGTAAGGTTGTATAAAAAATATAAAGACAAAGGATTCACAATTTTCTCTGTTTCGCTGGATCAAGATCCACAAGCATGGAAAGCTGCCATAGGGGCTGACGGTTTGGAGTGGCCCAATCATGTGAGTGATTTATTAGGATGGAATTCTTCGATGCCTGCATTATATGGTTTTAACGGAATACCTCATACCGTTCTTATCGATAAAGAGGGAAAAATTATTGCTACCGGTTTAAGAGGACCAACTTTGGAACAGAAATTGGTTGAACTGTTCGGCAAATAAAAAAGAATTATGAAAAAATTGACTTTACTATTTACTTTCTTTCTTTCCTTGAGCCTTGTAGCTCAAGAGATTTCGGTTAGTGTGTCTGGAAATATTTTCAATACGAAGGAAGATACGATCATGTTATCTCAGTATTTCGGAGCTAACGGTTACCATGATTACTACAAGATACCCTTGAAAAAAGGAGGAGATTTTTCATTAAAGGATGCAAAGCTTCCTTACCCAGATTATTACGTTATCAGAGTAGGGGGTACACACATTAATCTGATCATGAAAGATGGTGCCGACATTAAGCTTTATGGAGACGGTAATGATATTTTCAATTTTTGTAACATCGTGGGTTCTGATGAAAGTGCCAACATGAATGAGTTTATTAAAGAGATGACGCTTTACAATGTTAAACGTGATTCAGCAATGACTCAAATGCGTCGTTTTCCAGATAAGAAGGATGAGATCAGTAGTGCGATGACTAACGATTATTACAACTTCCAGTCTGCATTACAGCGTTTTATCTCAAATAATCAAAATTCTCCCGCCTTGATTCCTGTGATCAGCCTTTTGGACAGAGAAAATGATTTTGCCACTTATGAGTCAATTGTGAATCAGTTGAGTGCGTCTTTCCCATTATCGCCTGCAGTAAGAGAGACGTACAGACAGTTTGAACAGGCTAAAATGAAAAGGGAAGCTGATAATTTACTGGCACCTGGAAAACCCGCTCCTGATTTTGAAGAATTGATGCTGGATCGAAAAACGACAATGAAACTTTCTGACTTAAAAGGTAAGGTTGTGTTAATTGACTTTTGGGCATCCTGGTGCGGACCTTGTCGAAAGGAAAATCCGAATGTAGTTGCTAGTTATAATAAATACAAAGATGCAGGTTTTACTGTGATGAGTGTTTCATTGGATCGCGATCTTAATGCCTGGAAAATGGCAATTGAAAAAGATGGTTTGACTTGGCCAAATCATGTGAGTGACCTTGGACATTGGGCAAGTAAAGTTCCTCAGATCTATGGAGTTAAAGGAATTCCATTTACCGTATTAGTTGATCAGCAAGGAAACATTGTAAAAACGAATCTTCGCGGTCCAGCTCTTGAAGCTGAGTTGCAAAGGATCTTCGGATTCTGATCAATGGACAACAAAGACAAATCGAACATATATTTTGCGTCCGATTTTCATTTAGGTGTGCCTACCTATGAAAAGAGTCTGGAACGAGAAAAGGATCTTGTGCGATGGTTGGATCATATTAAATCGGATGCTTTAGAGATCTTTCTTGTAGGAGACATTTTTGATTTCTGGTTTGAATACAAACATGCTATTCCTAAAGGTTTTGTTAGGTTACAGGGAAAGATTGCTGAGCTAACAGATTCAGGTATAAAAATTCATGTTTTTACAGGGAATCACGATATGTGGATCTTTGATTATATCCCAAAAGAATTAGGAGTCACATTATACAGGGAGCCTCAAATCTTCAATTTTGGTACTAAACGATTTTTAATTGGTCACGGCGACGGCTTAGGACCTGGTGATAAAGGTTATAAGTTTATAAAAAAGGTATTTGAAAATAAATTATCTCAATGGGCCTTTGCCCGATTACATCCGAATTTCGGGATCTGGTTAGCGAACTACTCCTCAAGGACCAGTAGAGCAGCTACAGGGCATGAGGACGAAGTCTTCAAGGGTGTAGCCAATGAATGGCTTTACCAGTACTGTCAAGAGAAATTGAAATCGGAACATTTTGATTATTTCGTTTTCGGTCATCGTCATCTGCCCTTAAATCTGCCAATAGGCGAATCCAGATATATCAATTTGGGAGATTGGCTCAAGTATATGACCTACGCTGTATTCGACGGAGAACAAGTACATATGAAACGTTGGGAAAATAATACCGGCGTGGACGCAAAAGTCATTGATCAGGTCAATTCCTGATGTGCTTCATTCATCAAATCCGTTATTGACTTTACCGGGCTAAAAATATTCGACGGTATTTCTACGAAAACAGTAATCCAATCGCTCATACTTCCATTCCAAAGCCCAGGTTGTTCCAAGTAGCTAATATCTGATCCTTCCTGACTTTTTCGAGTAATAAAAAAGGCATCATCATCCCTGTGGTCAAATAGATCAACTCTTTTTCCAGAAGCTGAATAAGGAGATGCTGCGATCATTACGGGATTAAAATGCGTACTAGAATTCAGTATGTATTGTTGATCAGAACTATTGCTTATCTCAGCTTTTTCAACTATCTGCTTGGTTATTCTTCCATTTCTCGATACCCAGAAAGGTCCTCCTCCAGGTTGTCCTTCATTTTTGACCATACCGCAAACTCGCATTGGCTTATTGAAAAGTTCTGAAAGTTGCTCCACAGACGTTGGCATCATTGACTTGTCAATTAAATGATACTTTTCGTTGAGCTTTTCAAATTCCACTATAGAAGGAGACTCAGAAAGTGATCGAAGTCTGTTTTTAAGATCGATCAAAATACCTGAAAGTACCTTCCAGTAGGTGTTACTTTGATCTTTTCTTGAGTAATGCTGCACATTATCAATGTTCTTAATCAAGATCAACTCACTATTCATGTAGTTCAATGACCCCAAAAGTGCCCCATGACCTGAAGGTCGGGTAATAAGCGTACCTTTTTCTTCTAATGGTTCCTTATTTTTCTGATCGAAGGCAATCGAGTTCGTTGCCGGGTCTTGTTCTGAAAAAGTAACGTTGATACTTTTCTCAATTACCTTTTCGATACTTGAGCATTCCTGAATGAAAAAGTCTTCAAATTCCTTTTGGATCGTGAAGTGAAATTCATTGATCGAACTTTTTAAATCGTTTCCTTGAAGCAGGTGTTCCTGAAAAGCAGTGATCGTAAGGTTGTTGAAACGATGAAAAGGAACCAAGCCCTTTGGTAGCTTGGAAAGACCTAGTCCACTCTCAAAAAGTAAATATTCAATTATTTTCTTTTTATCTTTTTTTTGAGAACTAATCTCCGTTTTTATGATCTCCGACAAAGAGTCGTAAAAAGAATACTTGTTTAATTGATCGATGAAGGCATCAATTTCATTTTCATGTTTGCTGTCTGACAGAAATTCAAACATAAATTGAAACATTCTTGATCCTGCGCCAGATGCTGGAATGAAAAATGAAAAGGTTCCATTGTATTGATCGAAGATCTTTGCGTATTCTTCTATTTCGTTAGCAGACAACTTGACAATACCATCACTGATCGTACATGGACGATTTAACTCCATGTAGTTTGGTTCTCCAAAAACTTTCTTTCTTTGTATTTCTATCTGATCTCTTGAGAACATTGCAAATAATCGTCAGTGAATAAGGTTAGCGAATTTATAAAATATAAAGTTAAGGCGAAAGGAAGACATGGAGTCCATTCTCCTTTTGTTTATGACCTTGTTGACAAGTGTTTCAAAGTAACTTTTGATGAAAATGTATTAAAAGACAGAAAATCATTCTATGACTCCATTTCCTCCGATGATCGAAAGATTCAAATTGAAGATCACGGGGTGGGGTCACACCGTCTTGGACGACAACGAATAATTAAAGACATATTCAAGACAAGTTCATCCAGAGGAAAATATGGTGACCTCCTCTATAAGTTATCTAAATTCTATCAACCTAAAAGGATACTGGAATTAGGTACTTCAATTGGGGTAGGAACTTTTCATTTGTCAAAAGGAAATCCATCTGCAGAAGTGATCACGGTTGAGGGATGTTCAGAAACAGCGAGGATCGCAAGTGAGAATATGCAGAAAATGGACTTGAAGAATGTCAAATTAATTCAATCGACTTTTGACAAGTACATATCGACCCTACCCGAAGAGACTCGTTTTGATTTGGTGTTTATTGATGGTCACCACGATGGCCATGCATTGTTGAACTATTTAAATGCTTTAAATCCTTTTACAACGGATGATACGCTTTTTGTACTTGACGATATTCGATGGTCTGATTCAATGCTAAAGGCATTTCATGAAATTATCCAAAGCGAAGTGTATCATTTGACGATTGACCTTTATCGGATTGCCATTGTTTCAAGAAAACCAGGGCAGCACAAGGAGCACTTTGCTATGAAGTACTAACGACTGTATCGACTTCCTTTTTAGGGACGAAGAACAGTGCGATCATACCAATAACGAAAAAGAAGGCTACCGCACTTATCGAATAGCGAATTGATCCAAAAAGCACCTCCATCAGACCAAAGCTGAATGTTCCTAAGACGATACCGATCTTCTCAGTTACATCATAAAACGAAAAATAGGATGCGTGATCCTGTGTTTCAGGTAGAAATTTTGAATAGGTACTGCGACCAACTGCCTGTACACCACCCATTACTAGTCCTACAGCAGCCGCTAAAGCATAAAATTCAGCCGGTGAATGGATGAAATAAGCAGCGACACATATTCCGATCCAGATCGAAACGGAAATCATTAGTGTGTATATATTTCCAATTTTACTCGATAACCTAGACATGATAAATGCTCCGACTGCACCTAGGATTTGAATAAGGAGAATGGCAATTATTAATCCGGAGTCTCCACCATCTGACGGCCAATCTATTTCCTTTTTCGCGAAATAAACTGCCATTAACATAACGGTCTGTATTCCAGTGTTAAAGAAAAAGAAGGATAAAAGGTATCTCTTCAATCTACGTGTCTTGATGAATTCCTTTAAGACATTTCTGAGCTCCTTGAAACCATTTAGTAAAACTCCTTTTTGCTTGGGCCTGTTATGAACATTTACAGGAAGGACTCTGAACGTAAATTGACTAAAGAACATCCACCAAACACCAACTAATAAAAAGCTCAATGATGTGTATTTTGGATCAATTTTCATGATGATCAATAAACAGATCACGAGAAGGATCATACTACCAAAATACCCCATAGAAAAACCTCTCGCTGAAATTTTATCATGATCTTCAGGTTCGGCGATCTCTGGTAAAAAGGCATTGTAGAATACGAGACTGTTCCAGAATCCTATACTTCCAAGAAAGATCGAGAGCATTCCTACTTCGTACGGAACATCTTCGAAAAAATATAGGCTCATACAAGATAAAGCACCCAGATAACAAAAGAACTGCATAAATCGTTTTTTGTTACCCGTTAAATCAGCTACACCGGAAAGCATTGGTGATAATACAGACACAACAAGAAAGCTTGCTGAAAGAACATATGAAATAAGAACAGAAGAAGAAAACTCGTGACCGAAGAAGTCTACAGTAACCTGCATTCCTTCAGGAAGCTCTTGAAGATTGTGTTTCTCTAAAAACCTCGAAGTACTTACATTTTCGTAAAAAATAGGGAAGATCGCTGAGGAAATAACAAGATTGTAAACCGAATTAGCCCAATCATAAAATACCCATCCTCTGATTATTTTTTTATCTCCTTTTACTAGCATTATTTCTATTCTTCACCATTAACGAATGGCTGAAGATAGTTAAAATAATTTGTCAGCTGGCCCTCCTTGTTTGTTTCAGTCGCTCGCTCAATGATCTTATCAGGGTCATCCTTTATTAAATAAGGAATGACATGTTTTAGCATTTCGTTGCCAAAATCTTCTGAAGCATCAAGCGGTAATTCGCAAGGTAAGTTGTCCACAGCCATTACAGCAATGGCTCCTTTATTCATGAAGTCCGTCTCAGATTCAGTCATCGGATCATACCCATAAATAGGATCTGAAATTTTACTTGGGCGTATTGTACATGCAATTGGACCATCAATATCACAGCTAATGTCTGCTACCACACTCAATCTGATCTCTTTTTTAAGATCATCTCTCGTAATGATAAAAGGAGATTTACTATTCCAATAGTGACATGGAATGTACATATCTGTTTCCGGTAAGAAACGACTGAATATTGATTTGTAAAGCTCAGGGTTACTATAGAATTCTCCTTTATCGAATTCTTTGCCATCCTTTCTTCCGAAATAATCCTCCGCTTCCAGATGGGTGAAAACGGGCTGATCGAAACTTTTTGAAAGGTATTCTTCCGGACCTACTTCCTTGATCGGCAAAAGATCAATGATTTCACGAGCGCCATGACCTACGCGCCCAAAACCAGTTAAAGCGATTTTTGTATTGGAAGGCAGTTTAACTTTTTGCAATTCAAGCTCAAGCTCTTTTCGGTCAGCACAAAGATGAGCCGGTTTTAAATCGTACAATCCATGTTTCTTCCCGAAGGCAAGGAATCCATTATAACATCCTACAATACCAGCATATCTACCGAATCCGATTAGTCTTTTGTTATGTCGGTCTTTGATCACCTCATAATCGATCAATTCGATCTTCCTTTTGAGTATTTCTCTTAGTAATTCTCTATTGTACGGTTGTTTCTTGATCGTATGAGAAAAGAATAGATAGGTTTTATTTGGGATCAGATCGTCTATTTTAACTTCCTTTACCCCAAGGATGATGTCACAGTTTTCAAGGCTATTAACGATCTTGACTCCTTGAGCTTCATATTCTTCATCCTTATATGCCCTTATCGGACTCGTTTGAGCAACAACTTCCACGTTAGGATACAACGTCATCACCTTTTTGCATTGCTGCGGTGTTAACGGTACACGATGATCAGGTGGAACTTTTCCTTCTCTAATTAATCCGATAATAATTTTTTCCATTCGCGTGAACTAGTGTTTTATTCAATTGGGGATTTCATGAGATATGCATCGATAAATTCTCGAACACATCCTTGTCCACCCTTGGTATTTAATATAATATCAACCTGACTTTTGACTACAGGAACAGCATCCACAGGTGCAGCAGAAACCCCAACATTTCTCATCACTTCAAGATCATTAATGTCGTCTCCAATGATTGCCACCTCATCAAGTGTAATAGATAATTCTTTGCATAGACCTCGTAACAAGTCGATTTTTGGATCTCTGCTCACAATACAGTGTTGTATTCCAAGCATGCTTGCCCGTGCTTTCACCATTTCCGCCTTGAATCCTGAGGAGATGATGGCAACCTGATAGCCATTTTTAATAAGGTGTTGGATGCCCATACCATCCTTGGTATTGTATTTCTTGAACTGGTCTCCATTCTCAGTGAAATACATCCCACCATCAGTCATTACACCGTCTACATCCAGTACAATTAACTTTATCTTGCTCAGCTTTTTCCCATAAAGGTCATTTCTGAACATTGGTTTGAACATGAGACTTTGAAAGTCAGTTTCGTATTCTTCACAAACAGCCTGAAGGTCAAAAATTGATAGCTCATGAACGTTATCAGCATCCATGTCATTCAGGAAGTCGTCAAATTCGATCCCGTTTCTCTTGCAAAGTGCTTTTATGTTCTGTTCTAAGTAGATCATCAGATAATGTTATAACCGACACTATTTGCTACTGGCTTTAATTCGGCCAGTAATTTTTCGAACTGTGCATGATCCAATTGCTGAGAAGCATCAGATTTGGCTACGCTTGGATCCGGATGAACTTCAATTAAAAGTCCGTCAATTCCCATCGCGGTGCAAGCTTTAGATAGAGCAGGGACACCATACGCATACCCCATGGCATGAGATGGATCCAGTATGATCGGTAAATTAGTGTGTTCCTGCAACCAGGCTACTCCACAAAGGTCTAAGGTGAATCTCGTTCCTGTTTCAAAGGTTCTTAAACCTCGTTCACAAAGGATTACGTTTTCATTTCCTCCTGAAAGAACGAATTCAGCCGATTGAACGAATTCCTGAAGAGTCGTTCCAAAACCTCTTTTGATCAGTACCGGTTTTTTGATTTTCGAACAAGCTCTAAGAATTCCCTGGTCGTACATCGCCTTGGCTCCAACCTGAATTACATCAGTATACTCTATGATTTCATCAATATGTGTAGCGTCTCTGGCTTCAGTGATCACTGTAAGACCAAATTCTTCACGCATTTTAGCAAGTAGTTTCAAACCATCAAGACCCATTCCCTGAAAAGAATATGGACTCGTTCTGGGTTTATAGCAACCTCCTCTCAGTGTCGTAAGTCCATTTTTGATCAGTAGTTGAGAAGACATTCTAATCTGCTCCTCGGATTCCACTGAACAGGGTCCCGCAATAACGATCGTATTATTATTTGTTCCTCCAATCTTTATATTTCCGATAGATACTTCTCTCTTTTCATTCTGATATTTCCTTGAAGACAATTGCATATCGTTCGGGAATACCCAATATTGATCCGTATGTTCGACTAAAGATTGAGGAACTTCCTTAACACCTGATCCGGTTACAAGGATTTGAATGTCACCATTGGTAACGTGAAATGCTTTATTTTCCTTAGCCAGTTGAGATGCTCTATCTACACTGACATTGGGCTTCAAATGAATGATCATATTTCTCCTTTGATGAGGTTGGCAAAGTTAACAATTCCCGCCGTTTTTCTATCTTTTTTTAACACCGGAAGATACATCACCGGAAATTTACACAACTTGATCGTTTTCAGCATCTCAAAGACCGTATCAGAGTCTTTAATAGCAACAGGTTGAGTATTCAACATTTCCGTGACATTAATTTTATTCAAGTCGTCGAGATGTCTTAAAAGAGATTTTCGGATGTCTGCGCTGGATATCAATCCATAAAAAGTGTGATCCGACTTAAGGACCAGGCAAAAACCAATGTTTCCTTTTTCAATCGTTTGTAGAACGTTTTCGAGCGTTAATTCTTTCTCGTAAACGATTGGACATTCCTCCAGAGGTGTCATAAAATCCTCCACATGGAAGTTTGATTCGATATTGCGCTTTGTGAGATTCATGAGCGCATGTCCGATACTTGGTGCGTTAAAGAGATACGATCCGGATACAGAAGATGATACTCCCATATTCCTCAATATGAATGATACCTCCCCGTTTACTCCGCCATCAACATGAATTGATTTGTCGGGATAATTTTTTCTGAATTGACGGATCTTAGAGAAATTTAGCTTGTCAAAAACGCCTCCACTTTGTCCTGGGATAGTTGCCATGATCAGGATAAAATCAAATCCTTTATAGTCTTCAAATATTGTAATAGGTGTAGGAGTGATTATTGCGATTCCTTTTTTACCAATGATATCATCTGGTAGGATCAGTGGGTGAGAAAGGTCTTCGTGTTGAAAGGTCAGATATTCTACAGGGTGCTTTCTCAATAACTCAAAATACTTTTCAGGAGCATCTGTAATAATGTGAAGATCGATCGGTAGGTCACACCATTCCCTGATCAAGACAATGTCGTTAAAAACGCTTAAGTCATCGTTGCAATCGACGTGTAAAAGATCTACTTGATGATCGACAAGGTCAGTTATAACTTCCTTCAGATTCCTTTTCTTGTCACTGTATATTGATGCAGAGATCTTCATTATTGATTGATATTGTAAAGTGGTTCGAATTGGTTGTCACAAATTACGATCTGACACCTTTTTTCTTCATTGAAAATAATCGAATCCATTTTGTGCTGAAGATCTAAAAGTAATTTCCTCTCAGGAATGGGAAGTTCATTTAGACCGGTTTTTTCGTTCGCAATAAGTTGAATGTAATAGAAATCATCGTCTTTGGTTAATCTGATCGATTGTTTGACACTTCCTGTTAGTCCTTCTTTGATCCAGAATTTCCCTAATTCCTCAGCGATCATTTCGTCATTTTTGAATTCAAAATATACGTCAACAGATTCATGTTCAAGTTTGTTTCCAAAACCTTGGGAACAGGCTGAAAATAAAAGGATCAATGAGAATAGTACAATCCGATTCATGGCCTAAAGATACTTGTAATCGAGTGGATATGGAAGTTTGTTTTGATCATTTCATAAATCTTTATTTTTAACTCATGAAAAAAATGGAAGGAACCTTCGTTGGTGCTGATGGAAGAATTTCAGGTTACGATTTAAAATTGACGAACGAACAACCGAGCGATCTGGTCGTCTTTGCGCATGGATTTATGGGATTCAAAGACTGGGGATGCTGGAATTTGGTTCAGGATTACTTTGTGAAAAATGGGATGAGTTTTTTGAAATACAATGTTAGTCACAATGGAGTAACACTTGAGCAACCTACTGACTTTGCCGATCTGAATGCTTTTGGTTCGAATAATTATTCGAAAGAAAAAGATGATCTGCGCTGCATAATCGCTCAGATAAAGGATGAATTAGGTGATCAAATTAAGATTCATTTGATCGGGCATTCCAGAGGGGGTGGGATTGTTTTATTGATGGCCGATGAGCTTAAGGTTACTTCAGTGACCACTTGGGCTGGTATATCCGACATTGGAAAACGATTTCCTTTGGGGTCTGAATTAGAAAATTGGAAGCAAAATGGTAGCAGGACTATTCTTAATGGTAGAACTCATCAGGAAATGCCTTTGAATTACACTCAATATTTGGATTTTGTAGAAAATCGGCAAGAACTGGATATTAAGGAAAGTTGTCAAAAGCTGAAAATTCCTGTTTGTGCGATTCATGGTGATGCCGATACAAGTGTTGAATTGAAGGAAGGGCTTCAGATCGCCGAATGGACCAAAACATCACTTCATATTATTTCTGATGGAAACCACACTTTTGACGCCACTCAACCATGGAACAGCGATGTTCTTCCTCATCAATTGAAAGAGGTATGTGACATGACTATTCAATTCATTCATGAAACAATTCAATTGTAAGTCTTCTGAAGAGTCCTTCTAATTAATCGAATCGATAAATCGATGACGGGTTTTCGCATCAGGGAGATAGCATTTCTGCCCGAAAAAAGTTAATCTCCTTTTGGCAATAAATTGGTAAGCCCAGTCTCGGAGAGGCCTTGGAATAACAAAAGTGATCAACAAGATCCTGAAAGGCAGTTTTAGATGCGTTATGGTTTTTAAGATAGCGTCACTCTTTGTATAGGCCTTTTCATTTTTGAAGAACACGACAGTGTCCATAGAATATGACCCTAATTTTTCTGTTAAAAACCGTCGAGAAAACTCATTTTGCAAGGGAATGAAATAAATGGAAGCATCTCGTTCATGACGCAGTATCCATTGCACAGTTTCGCTGCATAGGCCACAGTCACCATCGTAAAAAAGATATGATCTAGAATCTGTCATTTGTTGCTCAAGACAAAAATCATTAATTTAAATGTAAATAAGAGTGATGGAGGGGATAAAGTGTTGGATGCCTGATGAAAGGCCAAGAGAAAGAATGATCAACCATGGGAAAAGATCACTTTCGGATGCAGAGCTATTAGCAATAATTCTGGGTTCAGGAGCAGGAGAGAAGAATGCATTGGATTTGGGGAGAGAAGTATTGAAAGTTTCCGGTGGAATTTCTGGGTTGAAACGATTTGAGGTAAGTGACCTGTGTAAAATAAAGGGAATAGGCAATGCAAAAGCAACAGGAATCCTGGCAAGTGTAGAATTGGCTTCACGGATTAAAGTAGAAAAGACGGATGAGTTTATTAGATCTTCTTCAGATGCTTTTAAGCATTTTGCCTGGTTGGGAGATCTGGATCATGAGGAATTTCATGTCATCTTTTTGAATAGAGCGAATTCGGTAATCAGTAAGCAATGTATTTCGAAAGGAGGGATGTCTGGAACTGTTGCAGATGGAAAGATCATATTTAAAAAGGCACTTGACCTGAAATCTCATGCCTTGATCCTTGTGCATAATCATCCCAGCGGACAGCTTAAACCAAGCACAGCGGATCTTCAGTTGACGAAAAGATTGAAAGAATTTGGACGATGTATAGATTTGGAGATACTAGACCATCTAATAATATCAAATACAGGTTATTATAGCTTTTCAGATGAAGCAATTATTTAATGTAATCGTAAGATGTGTTGCTGGTATTTTCACATGTGTCAACGGTAAAATCTTTTCTTTTTAAGCATTGCTATCAATTCACAAAAAGGTTAGATTATTTGTGTCGAATCGTTAAATTTGAGGCTGAACTCATTGGATGAAAAAAATCGTTACCATTATCGGTGCTCGCCCTCAGATCATTAAGTCGTCTGCCATAAATCGAGCAATTACTTCAAAATATGCTGACCAACTTCAAGAGGTGATAGTTCATACGGGCCAGCACTATGATGAAAACATGTCCAATGTCTTTTTTGATGAAATGTCCATACCGAGACCAGATTATAACCTGGAAGTAGGTAGCGGCTCTCATGGTCAAATGACTGCTAAAATGATCGCAGGATTGGAGGAGATCTTTTTGAAAGAAAAACCGAATGCTGTTCTGATCTACGGAGATACCAATTCAACGATAGCAGGGGCTCTTGCTGCAGCGAAAATTCATATTCCGGTGATACACGTAGAAGCTGGGTTAAGAAGTTTCAATAAATCAATGCCTGAAGAGATCAACAGGATCAGCTCTGATCATATGAGTACTATGTTGTTCACTCCTACGAAAACTGGTATCCTGAATCTATCTAAAGAGGGATTTGACTTGATTTACGAGAGCAAGGCAACAATTGATCATCCAAGAATTTACTTATGTGGAGATGTGATGTTCGATAACAGTCTGTATTTCTCTGAGATCTCGGATAAAAACTCTGAGATTTTGCAGGATAATGATCTGGAGTCTGATAAATACATTCTGGTTACTATTCATAGAGATTCAAATACAGACGATCCTGTTAAGTTAAATTCCATTTTTAAAGCTTTGTTGGAGTTAAGGAATGAATTTAATCTCAAATTGGTATTGCCAATTCATCCCAGAACAAATGCAAGATTAGAAAGCATGCTTGATCCTGAAGTGCTGGATCGATTAAGGGAGGATGAGGATTTTCTTATTATCCCTCCGGCTGGATTCATTGATATCATAGCTTTGGAGAAGAATGCGCGTATTATTGTTACCGACAGTGGAGGTCTCCAGAAGGAAGCCTTTTTCTTTAAGAAGCCTTGTGTTATCCTTAGACCGCAGACGGAATGGGTGGAGATCGTAGAGAATGGAAATGCGCTTTTAGCCGATGCTGATTATAATAGAATTCAATTGGCATTCAGAGAATTAATGGCGAAAGAGGAGTTTACATATCCCGATTTTTACGGTGATGGCAAAGCTGCAGAGTTCATTTGTGAAAAAATTATTAGTGACTTGGGATGATCCAGATTTTTGTTGAGCAAATCACTGAAAGACTAATTTATACTCTCGATTTTGTGTTCAAAGAGAGGGGGGGTGATTATGTGCTCAACAATGATCCGCATTCGTTTGGAAATTTTCAGGGGGCTAAGTTGAATTATTCGAGTCGTCACTTTGACGATGTAGTTCAGCTTATTCCGGCAAGTGTGCTTTTTGATGAAGAAATTATCGTTTACGGTATCCATTCCGGGCAATTTGAGAACGTTGATTGTTTGTCGTTCAATAAAAACCCCGATCCTCTTGCGAGTATTTTTTATGTTTTGTCCAGGATGGAAGAGTATACCTCTACGATAGAGGATGATCATGGAAGGTTTGAGTCGAAGAATAGTGTCTTACATCGTTTTGGATGGCTCCAGAAAGCAATGTGTGATCGATGGGCTGTGGCTTTTCTGAAATTCCTGACTAGTCGTGGACTTTATGATTTTAAAAAGAAAAAACATGAGGTGGCAATTATTCCAACTTTCGATGTGGACAATGCTTTTGCTTATCAGTGGAAGGATGGATTAAGAAAATGGATGTCAACCGCTCGGGATATGATCTCCGGGAACAGGATCAGGATGAATGAGCGTGAGCAAGTTTTGAAAGGTGTAAGGGTTGATCCTTACGATACGTATGATTATATCTTATCAATTGCAGAAAGAGGGTTTGACGTTAAAATGTTCTGGTTGCTAGGGGATTATGCCAAATACGACAAAAATATCTCCTTCAAAGACGTGCGTCATCAACGATTGATCAGGAAAATGGCTTCAAAGGTTTCTGTAGGGATCCACCCAAGCTATAAATCCAACAGTTATGAGTATTACCTGTTGAATGAAAAGGAGAGATTAGAAAATATCTTGAATAAAACCGTTGAGAATTCAAGGCAACATTTTCTGAAAATGAAGATTTCCAAAACTTATCCGGTGCTTAAAACAATGGGGATCAAGCATGAATACACAATGGGCTACGCAGATATTGTTGGCTTCAGAGCCGGAACAGCTAGGCCGCACAGGTGGTTTGATCTAAATAAAAATGCGATTACAAGCCTTATTGTGCATCCTTTTTCATACATGGATGGAACCTTAAATGAATATCTGAAATTATCCATTGAGGAAGCAAAAGAAAAGATCTCAAATCTGTATCGGGAATTAGAGGAGTTTGGTGGAGATTTTATATTTATCTGGCACAACGAAACCATTGGGAATTATGGAAAGTGGGAAGGTTGGAAAGTGGTTCTGGAGTATTCATTGAGTTTAAAAAACAAGTCATGAAGAACTATTTGATTATTGGCGTCATTTTAATGCTGACCGGTGTACTTTTAGGTGCTTTTGGTGCGCATAGCCTGAAGGAAGTAATCTCTGAGGAAAAGTTGATTTCGTTCGAAACAGGCGTTCGTTATCAAATGATTCATGGAATTGCTTTCTTGGTACTTGTTGGATTGAATAAGGCACTCGAAGGATTTCAGGTCAAGAATTCTACCTTGTTTTTAATGACATTAGGTGTATTGCTTTTTTCCGGTTCGATCTATTTACTTGCACTACAAGAGGTTTTTGGAGTCGGCCTCACTTTCTTATGGCCGATCACGCCTCTTGGGGGATTGATGATCATTGTTAGTTGGGGGTTAGTTTTGTATTCAGTGATAAGATGGAAGGAATAGATTCACATGATGTCAAAATTACGGTTCTTGGATCAGGTACTTCACAGGGAATACCTGTAATAGCATGTGATTGCCATGTTTGCGCATCCAAAAGCCCAAAAGACGATCGGTTAAGATCTTCCATAATGATCTCTGTAAACGGGGAAAACTTTGTGATCGATAGTGGACCTGATTTCAGGCAGCAAATGTTGCAACACAATGTAAAAACGTTGAGGGCTGTTGTGTTTACCCATGAACATAAGGATCATGTGGCAGGCATGGATGACGTTAGGGCCTTTAATTACAGGGAGCAGAGGGATATGGAGATTTTCTGCACGGAAAGGGTCTTAGAAGCTTTAAAACGCGAGTTTAGTTATGTTTTTGCACATGAAAAATATCCTGGTATACCGGAGATCAATGTCAATCTGATCGGGAAGGATCAATTTAAATTACCGGGTGGTCCTTGGCTGCAACCGATTGAAGTGATGCATTATCGAATGCCGGTATTGGGATTTAGGGTTGGCGATTTCGCATATGTCACGGATGCTAAAACTATTTCAGATCAAGAAATGGTTAAGTTAAAAGGTGTTAAAATAATAATAGTTAATGCATTAAGAGTTTCGAATCATATCTCACATTTTAATCTTGAAGAGGCGTTGGAATTCATTCAAAAGGTGAATCCTAAGAAGGCCTATTTAACGCACATTTCGCATCTTTTTGGTACACATGAAGAGATTACAGCGATGCTTCCTGAAGGAGTAAGTGTGGCTTACGATGGTCTTGAGATTCACTTTGCTTATAATCGGGAAATCTGATGAAGTTTGAACAGATCGACATATGGTTGTTATTAGCGGGATTAGGATTATTCCTTTATGGGATGAATATGCTCGAGCAATCTTTACAGGCTTTTGCCGGTCGATCGTTTAAAAAATTCATTCGAAGATTTACCAAAGGAAAGATTCAATCCGTTTTGGCGGGGGCTGGGGTTACAACGATCATGCAAAGCAGCTCAATGGTTGTCCTTTTGGTGATGTCATTTGCAGGGGCAGGTATCATTCAGCTATCAAGTGGGATTGGAATGATCATGGGAGCCAATTTGGGAACGACCATTACCGGATGGATCGTGTCCTTACTTGGATTCAAGCTGGATCTTGGTCAGATCATTTTACCGTTTCTTGCTTTGGGTGGTTTGGGTGTTATATTTTTGAAATCTGAAAAATGGTCGAACCTCAGTAAGTTTCTGATGGGGTTCTCATTAATGTTCCTGGGATTGGATTACATGAAGGATGGGTTTGCTTATTTCGCTGCAAATATGGATCTATCATTCTTAAAAGGACAACCGGGCATTGTTTTCTTGATCATCGGATTGTTGCTTACTGCCGCGATTCAGTCAAGTTCAGCAGCTATGCTGATCTTTCTATCTTCTTTGGCTGCAGGAATCATTACACTTGAACAAGGTTTTTATCTTGTGATTGGAGCAGATGTAGGAACTACCGTAACAGCACTTCTTGGTACAGTGAACGGTAATTCGATCAAGAAGAAAGTAGGATATGCACAGGTATTTTTTAATGTGATCAATGGAATCCTTGCAGTTCTTCTCATTCACCCTTTAGGTTGGTTCGTACAGGATGTTATTGGGATGACAGATCCTTTAATCGCTTTAGTCGGATTTCATAGCTCAATGAATCTTCTTGGGATCTTGGCGATGCTGCCTTTAATTGGCTATTTAACAACAATTCTCGATAAAAAATTTCTTAGCAAATCGGATACTTCACTCAAATACTTAACGCTCGCAAATCCGGAAGAGATCCATTCAGCTATTGAAGGGTTGAAAAAAGAAGCGTTATGTTTTTTAGAAGAAACCATAAAGATCAATAAAGAACTTGTTACAGCGAACGAGTTGAACATCACCGGGAATTATTTCAAGCTGAAACAACACGAGAGTGAGGTTATCCCATTCTACCGAACAATGCTGAGCCAGCGTTTAGAGGAGGATGAAATAAAAATGGTAAATCATCTGGTGGCAGTGTTCCGGAATTCGACTCATTCGGCGAAGGATATGAAAGATATAAAGCATAACCTGATCGAATTAAGCAATTCAGCTTCTGATCATATTTTCGGTTTTTATAAAAAGATGATTGAGAATCAGGATAAGTTTTATCGTGAGTGTTCAACTATTATAGAATACATTGACAAGGCAGGGCATTCAGAATTGCAGCAATTAGATCATTTATTAATAGGAATGCATAATGAACAGCAGGAATTGTTATTCAAAGTGCTATCGGTTCATCATTCAGAAATGGACGTTGCGACCCATCTGAATATTTTGAAAGAAGTCAATAACTCAAACGAAGCACTGCTTCTTGCGATCCAGAGTTACATGCAGATTGACTAGATCTTTTTCCTGATGCCAATCACATTTGGAATAGGCCAGAAATTAGGATTATCGTCATTAGCGAATGTTTGCGTAACATAGCTTCCGAATCTTTTGATCAGAATGTCATTTGTTTTAATGAACAGGCTTGTTTCGGGGCCTCCTTCAAGATAGATCGCGTTACTCAATTTATAAGGCATATCTTTCATGAAGCCGATCATTTGATTGTGTGTATAGGGAGATCTGGTAAATAGGAGGTAGATTCTTCCTTGAGGGTCTTTTGCAGCAACTAACATACTGCATGATTGCTTTTTCTTGTTCCAGCTAAGAGGTTCACTATTGCAATCGATCATTCTCATTCCCTGAGCGTAGCAGTTAAAATCGTTTTTAATTGATTTCCAGGGTTGGCACTCCAGATCGAAAATATCAAAATTGCTGTTCAGAGAGTCTTTTGGTTGAAAAGCGATCATCGAGTTACAATGGGGTTCCAGTTTACGGTTGTTCAAATGCCTGTTGTTTTTCAAATAACCTCTGTGGATCATTCCATTAGCCATATCATACATTCCTGCGTTAAAGACCACGTCCAAATCGTATTTTTCAGCCCATTGATAAGCTTTTAAAGGTTTTCTTCCTCTCTGGCTCGCATTGTGCATTTCAAACTCGAAATATTCCGGTTCAATTCTTAAGATACTGATGATCGAATTATTGATTTCTGATTTTACAGGAGCATCAATTTCGATAAATTCCATTCCCTTTTCAAGGGTAGTCCATTGTTTGTAAGGGTTGATGGTGACGGCTTTGATTTCGACTTTCTTTTTAGGTTCTTTTTCTTGTTGACAAGAAATGAACAGAGTCCCCAGGAACAGGAAATGAATTGGCTTATATTTCATTTTCGATCCAGTCGAATTTTTTTGACTGTATGGGGAAAAGATCAAACAGTTCTCCAGAATAATAGAATTGGTAGGCTATTGCTCCGAAGGTATAGGGTTTTTCGTAGATCTTGATCGTTGAACCACCAACTCTTGGGTTAGATTTTGGTTTAGATTGAGGAAAACCTACATTAAACAATGTCGCAAGGATCTCTGGGCGATCATCGATAGGGAATTCGGCTCTTTCCCATTGATGTTTTACCTGCTTGAGAAACACAGCTGCGTATAAATAAGAATAATAATGATTTCTATAAGAGGTCAGTCGGTCCAGTCGCTCCTGAGTGGTATCTTCAGTAGCAAAGTCGAGTAGGTTTTCATAGCGCTCTCCCAAGTAATATTCGCTATCAGGAGTTTTCAAAAGGCGCTCGATCTTCATCGCTGTATGCTCTTTGATTCCTGTTACACCAAAAGAAAACTGCGATTCAACGCTCAGGATCTTCAATGGTCCGATCCATTTTTTATACGCCTCTCGATTCGAGTTGAAAAGCCGTATTTGCTCACCCACCAAACATGCAACGATTAATCTTGATTCGACACCTGTTACTCTTGCCGCAGAATCGATCAATTCCTTATCCTTTGCGACCGCAATTTTGAAATCCTGCCATTCAGAAATGTTCATCCATTCATAAACACTGATGGATCTGTATTTTTTCTTTCGTTTGAGACTTGCCTTTAATTTACGAAGTTGTTGATTGTAATACTTGTTGTCTTTCAATTGAATATCTGCAGCATCCAACATTCGCAGGATTTCCTTTTTATCATCTGACTTCTCATAGGCGTTCATGATGAATTGAGCATTAACAGGATAGAATTTGTTCAAAAGTACTATGCGCTGAACAGCTTCATAATCGTTGAATTGAACGGAAGAGGTGTCCAGTTCAAACGATTGGTTGTATTTATCTTTGATCTCCTGAAAGTATCTGTTATTTACGTCAACGGAACCGGAATCATCTGTTAGCCTCAATTTGATTGCAGCGTAACTGGCAGTTAGGAAAAATCCGATCAGTGCAAATCCCACCAGTAAGGTGTAAAAGGGGATTTTGAACCATTTACTTTTGAAGACCTTTTTCACTTTTGACGTTAAAAATTCAGTTGCGAAATTAGGAAAGTAATATTGATCCCGCAATAGTGCATGTGCTCATACCTTACTGTATTTCAATACTTTTTGTAATCAATTCTGAGTTGAAGAAATTAGCTATCTTTGACCTCAAAATATTGCAAAATGGCAAAAGGATTATTAGAAGGAAAAAGAGGGATTATTTTCGGTGCACTAAACAATCAGTCAATAGCATGGCATGTTGCTGAAAAGGCTCATGAGCATGGTGCAAAGTTCGTTTTAACAAATGCGCCGATCGCAATGAGAATGGGTGAGATCAATGAACTGGCTTCAAAGACCGGCTCTAAAATCATTCCTGCAGACGCAACGAGTGTTGAAGATCTTGAAAAGTTGATTTCTCAGTCTATGGAGATCCTTGGTGGTAAGATCGATTTTATTCTACATTCTATTGGAATGTCAGTAAACGTTAGAAAAGGAAACCACTATACTAGTGAGAACTATGATTATACAATGAAGGGACTTGACGTTTCTGCATTGTCCTTTCACAAAGTAATGCAAACGGCAATGAAGTTGGATGCAATGAATGAATGGGGATCGATAGTGGCGCTTTCGTATATCGCTGCTCAACGTGTTTTCCCTGATTACAATGATATGGCAGATAACAAAGCATATCTGGAATCGATTGCAAGAAGTTTCGGATACCATTATGGGGTACAGAAAAAAGTGAGAGTAAATACGATCTCTCAATCGCCAACGATGACAACTGCTGGTAGCGGTGTTAAAGGTTTTTCTGAGTTCATCAGTTTCTCAGAAAAGATGTCGCCTCTAGGTAATGCTGATGCGGAATCTTGTGCTGATTACTGTGTTACTTTGTTCTCGGATCTGACAAGATATGTGACTATGCAGAACCTTTTCCATGATGGTGGTTTTTCAAATACAGGTGTCACGACCGAAGTGATAGAGAAATTCTCAAACTAAATAGAAAATGCAGCTTTGGCTGCATTTTTTGTATATACGAAATGAGAAATAATCGCGTTTTTAGGGTAAGGACCAAAAACCAGATCAACATGAAATCACTACTCATTTTTGTGTTTGCTTTACATATTGGAGCAATAGTAGCACAACCTTTAGACATCAAAGGAAATGATGGAGGAATGTTCAGCTTAGGAGCCAGAACGACCATCAGCACATTTAATCATGGTGAATTCGCTAATACCGGGACTGGAATAGGAGGGCAGTTCAGACTTCAGTTCGCTGATCGTGTGAATTCAGATTGGTTTTTCGATTATATCACGGGAGATATTGAGGATTTTGCTCATCGAACTGATTATCATATTGGTTGGAGCGTGTTGTTTTATCCTACGGAGGGAGGAAAGTTGTTTCGTCCGTATGTATTAGCTGGACACTGTTTTGACTATACAAGATTAGTGGATAATTCGAATTCATTGAATTATTTGGAACGATGGAGTTCTGCTGTTCAAGGTGGAGCTGGAGTTCATGTGAATCTTTCACCTCGTCTTGATCTTTCTGTTGTTGGTCAATACATGATCCATTTGGGTAATCATGTGGATGCTGAGCAATTGAATGGCACAGTCGAGTTTCGATCAGAAGGAGGAGGTAGTCTGGAAGGACATTTGCTCTTCCATGTAGGGATCAATTACAAAATTGCTGACTTATGGTAAGAATAATTCTTTTTTCAGCAGCTGTTCTGTTTGCGCATTATTCCATAGGACAGCAGGAGCAGTATATTCGTCAAGGTACTTTAAAGGCATCAGCCACAATAGCTCCTTCAAAAATGTTGAATCGCGATGTTCAGAATATATACATCCATGGTTTTCTGGCCTATCAACTGGATGAGAAGTTGAGTTTGAGGGGAGAGTCTTTTTTCTATATTCCGGGTGCAGAGTCTTCAAGTAGTGTAAATATGTATACTAGCGCCTTGAATGCGAGCTTTGGTGCCTTTTATCATGAAACGAAAAATAACTGGGATAATTATTTAGGATTTCAGCCGGGACTGTCCATTATTCAGTCTCCTTTGAAATCCGGAACTTCTTTTAATCCTACTTTCTCGTTGAAGATAGGTACGGCTTATTATGTATGGAAATACTTTCATTTTTTCGCGGAATTGACATACATGAATTCGACGATAAGAGGTTTTGAAAAAGGTTCTTTAAGGGCCGACGAATTGATCTTTTCGGCCGGACTTGGATTTCAGATCAACACAAAAAAGGACTAGCTAAATCGGTATTTGACGATGCAATACATCACTCTAAAACCGTCTTTGTAGTTGATCTTTTTGCCTTCCTCACGTTTTCTTGCTGAATACGAAATAGGAATCTCTTTAAAGGATGTGTTTTTTAATTTGGCCAACTTCACGGTAACCTCTGGTTCAAAACCAAATCTTTTTTCTTTAAGATTCAGCTGCTTGAGAATATCGGCAGGCACAAGTTTATAGCAGGTCATCATGTCTGTCAAACGCACTCCCGTGAATAGATTTGAGAGCTTGGTAAGAAAGCCATTCCCCATGATGTGCCACATAAAATTGGTGTTCTCATGTTTCTGTTCAAGAAAACGAGATCCATAAATGACATTGTGCTCACCTTTTAACCATTCTGACAAAAGAAGATTGATGTCATTGGGATCAAGTTCCAAGTCAGCATCCTGAATAATGATGAGGTCACCGGTCGCGAGCTCTATCCCTTTGTGAAGAGCCGCTCCTTTACCGGAATTTACTTCCTGATGATGAACAATAATCCTGGAATCCCCATGCTTCTGCGCAAATTCGTCAGCAAGGTTACCTGTACTATCTGATGAACGATCGTTGATAACGATGATCTCTTTTTCCAGATCTCCTGCAAGAGGGAGCTCCAATACCTTTTCCAGGATCTGAGAAATCGTTTCCTCTTCATTGTATGCTGGAATTAATATTGAAAGTCTGCTTGCCTTGTTGTTCATGCACCCCAAAGATAATTGATTTCAAAAGTGCCATAGGATTATTCTTATTTTTGTTTGAACAATGATCTCTGAAAAGAAATACTTCCTGCTTCTGTTGAGTCTGCTTATGGCAGCATTTTTTCTGTATCGAGATGTCAATTCACCTTATTTAAGATCTATTAATGCCGATGGTAAAGGATATTATGCCTACTTGCCTGCATTATTCCTGTATCAGGATCCATCGTTCAATTTCATTTATGATGCTGAAAAGAATTATTATCCTGAGGATGGATCACACTTTAAGGATTTCCTAAATGAACAGCCAAATGGCACAAAAGTGAATAAGACATTCCCGGGTTTGAGTATTCTATATGCTCCTTTTTTCTTTCTTGGTTGTCTAGTTGCCTTCGTCTTTGGTTATCCTGTGGATGGATATTCCATGCCTTTTCAACTCATGATAGGCTTATCACACATTGTTTATTTGTTACTTGGATTTCGATTTTTGTGGGGGCTTCTTAAAAATTTGAATGTTAGTGAAGTAAAGATTGCGGCATTATTGTCACTGTTGTTGTTTGGAACCAATTTGTGGTATTATGTGATCTATGATCACACAGTAAGTCATGTGTTCAGTTTCTTTCTGGCGTCTGTTTTATTATGGGCTGGGGAAAGGTGGTTTTCTGAACGAAAGCAACTGGGATTGATCTTTATTCTTTTGGCTTTGATCGTGATCATTCGTCCTACAAATGCGATTATGGTTCTTTGTCTATTGTATTTCCCATTCTTGACGGCTAATCGCTTGAAGAATATTCTGCCTGATCTCAAAGAACTTTTGGGTGTATGGAAATCATTGATCATTTCTGTGATGATCCTGATCATTCCTCCATTAATGTGGAAATGGCAGACTGGGAATTGGATCGTCTATTCCTACAAAGATGAAGGATTTGACTTCTTGCATCCACATTGGATTGAATTTATGTTTAGTCCGGAGAAGGGCTGGTTATTCTGGAGTCCGGTTATGCTTCTGTTACTCTTTATTGGTGTCTTGTATTCTTTCAGAAGAAATGGTTGGCTTGGTGTAGTCTATTTACTGCCGCTGGTTCTCATAACTTATGTACTTTCTTCTTGGTGGTGCTGGACTTTCGGGGCGGGAATGGGCCAAAGAGTAATGGTTGAGTATTATCCATTTATTGTGGTTTCTGCAGCGCTTTTCTTGAATGAAAGATCACGAAGATGGGTGTATCCGGTGCTTTTTGTTTTTATTCCGCTTAATTTATTTCAAGCCTATCAGGTGGTGAAGAGCGTGCATGTTGGAGGGCAGACGACATGGGATTCGTACAAAACGAATTTCTTCAGATTGAAACCTGCTCCTCAAAAAGTGATGATACCTGAAAATTGGAAGTTGATAAAAATAGAAAGTTTTGATAAAACAGAGATTCTTAATGAATCACATCCGTTTTCTGCGTCTATCGAAACCATGGTAGATGTCGAATCTGCAGGTGTTAAAATTTTGATAGAAACCAAAGCTATATCTTCCATTCGAGAATCAAGAGTTGTCATTTCTGATGTAGAAGGAAAGTACTACAAAGCCCTTTTTCTGAAAGAGATGATCAGCTCTGATGTTGAGGAGTTTGAATTCTTGATCGATGATGTGCCCCAGGATGTGAACGGACTCAAAGTTTATGTATGGAATGGTGATACAAAAGAACAACTTGAGTTGAATTCAATTCGGATGCTTATCTTCCACATAAATGAATAAGATGAAGATACTTTTAGCCTTTACTTTTCTGATACTAGTTCAAATTGGTTTTTCTCAGGAAGATACCGTCCGATTAAATGAGCTAAGATTTCTGGCCTCGCACAACAGCTATAAAAGAAAACCAGATCCAAAGGTGATTCGGTTTTTATCACGCTTCAAAAAGAGACTTGGAGGGGATTTGGATCCAATTCAGCTGGATTATGGTCATTTACCCATACCCGTTCAACTGAATGATTACAACATAAGAGGTTTTGAATTGGATGTGTACAACGATCCAAAAGGAGGGCATTACAGGAAACGCAGGGTGAATATGTTTCTTTCCGGAAGAAGACAAAAGATCAAGAATGAAACGATGCGTCAGCCTGGGTTCAAGATCCTTCACATTGCAGATGTAGATTTTGAAACCAATTATTTGACAATTGAAGAAGCGTTTTCTGAATTGAGTCAATGGAGCCTAACTCATCCTACACATGAACCCATATTTATTAATATCGAAGCCAAAGGGTCATCACCGGGTGATTACAGCGGGTTTTTAAGGTTTCTTGGGTTCAAGCGGGCGATACCTTTTGATAGTATTGCAGTTGAATTGCTGGATCAAAAGATCAGAAAATGGTTCGGCACAGATTCATTACTTTTTTCACCAAAGGATCTTCAAGGTGAATATTCTTCAATTAAGGAACGATTGGAGGATGCTGGCTGGCCAACACTTGAGGAGGTTAGAGGGAAGATTTTATTCTTGTACGATAGTGATCATGATGGACTATACAATTTATCGCTGAACAACGGGGAAGACAAACCAATGTTTGCTTATGGCGAAATAGGAGGGGAGTCCACTGCGTTTGTGATGAGGAATGATCCGATCGGAAAAGAGGAGGAGATCAACGAGCTTTCGCGAAAATATATGGTAAGGACCCGAACGGACGCCGGTTCACTGGAAGCCAGGGCACATGATTATACAAGGTATCAAGCGGCAATGAAGAGCAATGCTCAGATCATTTCTACTGATTATTATGAAAAGGATCCTGAAATTTCAGACTTTCAAATAGGTTTAGTTGAAGCCGGAAAAATAAATTCGGTGCCCTTCATCCTGAAGACTTCATTTAAATAACCTCAAGGCAAGAACGGAAGCGAAGGTCATCAAAGAAATTTCATAGATCACAAACCAAGTAGGCAACGGCAACTGAGCGATTTCTGTGATCGTTCGGATTCCAAATAATGCGATGATCACGATGATTCCCGTGCTGCTTTCTGGATTGATCTTTTTAGAGATAAATCCACCCGTAAAAATGGCAATTGAATGAGCGAAACCTACAATAAGTAGAGTCATTAAGGGGATACTTTCAAACAAAGCGATCAGTTCCTCCTTTGTTTTTGGTGTCGGCCTTGAAGCTACTGGAAACAGCTGAGAAGCCCCCATTTCAAGGACATAGTCAAGAAAGAAGGCAACGAAAAGTCCGACTGCTATTGCAATAAAATTTCTTGCTGTCACTTATTTACGAAGAAGATGGCATTTGCAAAAAACAACTTTCCGTTTTCCCAGAATCCTCTGAATAACGGATTGTCAACCATATATACCACTGACCCTGCTCCAATCGATTCTACTCCGAAGATCAGACTTTCTGATTGCTTATCTTTTACGTTGCATCCAACGAATCCAGAAACGGCTGAGCTGTTGGCTTCCGTATAAACTACATTTCCGCCATCTTCCAGCCATTCGTAAGCACTTGCATCAAGTCGTAGGGTAAAGTAATGTTGGGGGTATCCGAATGCCAGAGGGTTCGTATTTTCAACCGTGCACTTGTAGATCGCTCCGGTGATCATATCCTTAATTGCCTCTCTTTCCTCAGCTTCATAAGCGATATGTTGGTGTTCATGACGATCTTCCTCTTCCTCTTCTTCCTCATCTTCTTCTTCGTCTTTCATTTTCACCGAATATCCCTCCTGACCTGCAAAATTTGATAATGCACCACCCATTGCAATCACTTTTCCTCCTTTGGAAATGAAGGAAGAAAGCACAGAAGAACTGATCGAGTAGTATCCATCTGGCAAGATCAATACATCAATACCTTTTAATCCATAGTCGCTGATTGAAGATGACTGAAGTACCGTTAGCGGATAATTTAATTCCTGCTCGAAGTAATACCATACCTCACCAACCATCAATGAGCTCGTCCCCTCTCCACTTACGAGACCAACAGTAGGTCCATCGATCAGCTTAACTGAACTCGATCCAAAGTCTTTTCCAGTATCAACCATACCAGTAAAGGAAATCGTATACTCAACTTTGTGCTTTTTCGCCATGTCTTTAATGATCCTGTCAATTTCCAGGTGATCATTTTCAGGCTTGACAACGATCAATGTGCCCGGTAAATATTCTTCTTTTCCAAAAGTGAATTTCTGCTCTGAGAAACGAACTCTTACACCAAGACTTATAAGATTTGCGAGAAGTTTCGCATCCGACATGCTATTCCATCTGAACAAATAAGCGTATGTGTCCTTTGGATGTGCTACTTCATTTTCAGCTGTTTTAAAAGTTGTTCCTTTGATCAATGATTCTGAAGCGATGCAGCTAAGTCCGTATGCATAAGGTAATGACCAGGCGGTTATGTCATACGTGAGTGAATCAGATAGTTTTGTTTTTGGTTCAAACAACACATTGATCAAGGTTCCTTTTTTCTGGTCAGTACTAACGATCAAATGCTTATCTGATGCTTTAGCGGATCCTGACTTCTGCGTTTCAAAATCAAATCCTTTTACAGACTCTCCGTTACCTTGTTGGTATTTGATCCCGTGAGCATCAAGTAGTTTGACCAATGCATTCAACTGCTCAGGGTTTCCTGAAAGAACGTAGGATTTGTATTTGAAATTATTTTTTGTTCCGAATGCTTTGAATTCACTGATCAACTTGTCACGGTTCATGAAAGAGAATTCTACCGTAGAGATACCTGTCGTATGGTGATGTGCAATACGATCGTATAAGGTTAGCGTATCACCTTCATCGTTTATCGCAGCAAGACCACATTGACCGCTTCCTCCTTGCTCATAGGTCATTCCGATTGCACCATTGTAGGTAGGGTAGGTGTCTCCGTAGCTCGGATATAAAAGGTCAAAGATTTCACGAGTGAAGTAAAACCATCCGTTTTTGTCAAAGTACTTAGCGTGATTTCTTCCTAAACCATTCTGAAATTCTCTTTGCCAGTCAGTAATAACCTCATGGAATGGTTCAGCAGCAGGAGCGAAATAATAAGGGTCATCGATCCCTTGTTCGTGGAAATCAACATGTACATGAGGCAGCCATTCATTGTAAAGTGGGATTCGTTGTCTTGTTTCAACCTGGGTCATCCATGCCCAATCTCTGTTCAGGTCGAATAAATAGTGATTTGGTCTTCCACTTGGCCATGGTTCATCATGTTCTGCGGCCACTACATTCGGGTTAGGAATTGCGTTGTGCTGTTGGTTGTACCAGTTTACATATCGGTCTCTACCATCTGGGTTGATGCATGGATCAATAATGATCAATACATTTTTTAACCAATCATTGTGCTCGGTGACCAATTCATATGCAGTTTGCATTGATGCTTCGGTTCCTGCACTTTCGTTTCCATGGACATTATAACTCAACCAAACAATTGCTACATCTTCATTTTCACCCTTCTCATGTTTTGCTTGGATTTCGTCTCTTCTCGAAATGTTTTCAGGAGATGAAATGTATGCAACGACCAATTCCCTTCTCTCATTGGTAATTCCATATTCTTCAACATACATTTTACCACTGCTATTTCGCTCGATCTGACGGAAATAGTTGATCACTTGATGATGTCTGGTGAAATAGGATCCAAGTGGGTATCCGAAAAATTCTTCCGGAGACATTACTTTTTGTGAGGATGCATTGAAAAATGTGATCAGCGCAGCGAAAAGTATAATGTGTTTGATCATTCGTCAAAATTTAGAATGTCAAATCTAAGGATGTTTTTTCAATTATTGTTGAGATGAAGAAGATGTAAGATATCAGTCAATTGAAAGCGGAATAGTATAAAAAGGTAAGACTTTGATCAACTCCTGCATGTAGGTCGAATTAGTGTAGATCAAAAATTCACATTCGCTTATATTTTCCAGCTCATTCAAGCGTTTCAAGACTTTATCATTCCATTCATTCAGGTATTCTTTTGAGGCGTGGTTCAAATTGAAATCATAGGGTTCGATGATCTCATCAGGCTTAAGTAAACCATATTTTCCCGAAAGGATATAGAACTGTTCTGCTTTAAGGTGTTCGCCATGTTGCAGCCAGGATGGAAAGAGTCCTTCGTACATTTCGATCGCTGTGGAAGGGTAGTCCTTCTTTTCCTTAACGCATGCGATCAACGCGACACGTTTCATCAGATAATACCTTTGGTTTTCAGGAATTCATCAAGTGACTCTATATCGCTAAATAGTACTTCTCTTGCTTTTGACCCCTGGAATGAGCCAATGATACCCATGCCTTCTAACTGATCCACGATTCTTCCTGCGCGATTGTATCCAAGTTTCAATTTACGTTGCAAAAGACTTGCAGATCCCTGTTGGTTGATAACAACAATGCGAGCAGCTTCAGCAAACATGGAATCGATTTCGTCCATGTCAATATCACCATTTCCTTCACCACTTTCTCCAACATATTCAGGAAGCAAGAACGCTTCAGGATAGCCCCTTTGATCACCAATGTAACTACAGATCGCTTCCACTTCAGGGGTATCAACAAAACCACATTGTAAACGTTTCAAGTCTGATCCCGTAGAGATCAACATGTCACCTCGTCCGATCAGCTGATCGGCACCTGATGAGTCAAGAATGGTTCGTGAATCAATTTTAGAGAGTACTCTAAATCCAATACGCGCAGGGAAGTTGGCTTTGATCATACCTGTAATCACATTTACGGAAGGTCGCTGAGTGGCTACGATGAGGTGAATTCCAATTGCTCTGGCTAACTGTGCAAGACGTGCAATCGGATGTTCAACTTCTTTTCCTGCTGTCATGATAAGGTCAGCAAACTCATCGATCAACACTACTATGTACGGAAGGAATCGATGACCCTTTTCAGGGTTTAGTTTTCGTGCAATGAATTTTGCATTGTACTCAATGATCGTTCGGACACCTGCATCTTTCAATAATTCATAGCGCTCGTCCATTTCAATGCATAGGGAATTCAAAGTATTGACAACCTTGGTAACATCCGTGATGATGGCGTCTGCTTCACCCGGTAGTTTAGCAAGGAAATGGCGTTCGATCTTATTGTATAGGGTTAGTTCAACCTTTTTTGGATCAACTAGAACGAACTTGACTTGAGCAGGATGCTTTTTGTACAGAATGGAAATTAATATGGCATTCAATCCTACTGATTTTCCTTGACCTGTTGCACCCGCAACTAAAAGGTGAGGCATTTTTGTAAGGTCAAATGTGAACGTCTCATTCGTGATGGTTTTTCCCATTACGATTGGCAATTCTGCATCCGAAGTCTGGAATTTCTCCGAAGCGATCAAGGATCTCATTGATACCATTTCAGGTTTTGAGTTTGGCACCTCAATACCTATGGTTCCTTTACCAGGAATAGGGGCTATGATACGAATTCCCAGAGCACTCAAGCTTAATGCAATGTCGTCTTCAAGGTTCTTGATCTTGGAAATTCTAACACCAGGAGCAGGAACGATCTCGTATAATGTAACGGTTGGTCCGACTGTGGCTTTGATCTTTGCAATATCGATCTTATAGTGAGAAAGTGTTTCAACGATCCTATTCTTGTTGTCTTCAAGCTCTTGCTTATCTACTGAAACACCTCCTGAACCGTACTCTTTTAGTAATTCTATCGGAGGGAGTTTATATGACGAAAGATCGAGTGTTGGATCATAATCACCATATTCTTCACGTAAAGAGTTCAACTCTGATTCGTCAAGTGAGTCATCTGACTCGGCAATATCTACAGAGAAGTCATCGTCAACTTTGGTCGAAGTGGGTTCTTCTTTTTCCGGGATCTCAACCTCAAAATCGTCATCGGTTTCTTTGTAGGTTACTTCGAGTTCAGATTCAAAATCGTCTTCTGCTTCGTCGAAATTGATTGTTTCAGCGACTTCATCCTGTTTGATTTCGTCCTCTTTTATTGTGTTGACCACACTAAAGTCGTTGTAAGGATCTTCTTTGAATAAATTTTCCTCGGTTTCTTCTTCCGGTTCTATGTTTTTGCCTGAAAAACGATCGAATAAAGCACTGAAATTAGGATTGAATAGTAAAACCATCCCGACATAGCCCATAACGAGAATTGTAATTATTGCTCCAAAGCTCCCGAGTGTAATGCTTAGCCAATCATTGATATAAAATCCGAATGAACCCCCAAGATAATTTACTTTATCAGCGAAAAACCCAAGGAACATGGAAGCCCAGACCATAATACTGATCGTTCTCAGGTAAGTAGGTTTAATGGGCAGAAGGGTAGTGTTGAATAATCGTTTGACAGCTGAAAGAAAAAGTAAGAAAGGTATTCCAAACGAAGCTAGTCCAAACCATTTGAAAATGAGAAGATGCGAAAACCATGCTCCGAATTTCCCTAACCAGTTTTCAGCCGGCACATCATCGGAAGAGAAAATGTATTCAAAAAAGCCTTTGTTCAGGATCTGATCCTGATCTTCTTTCCAGGTAAAAATGTATGAAAAGCTAGCCAGAAAAAGAAAGAGCGACAACAACAATAAAGTCGAGCCAAGGGTCGTGTTTAGTTTCTTTTCATCAACGTTCAACTTGAAGATCGATAAGAAGTCCGCCGAAGTTTTGCCAGATGTGCTTTGACTTTTTTTAGAGCGCGCCTCCTTCTTCGCAGTTTTCCCGGTCTTACCCTCGATAACTGGTTCTTCCTTCTCCTTATATTCGTTTTCTGCCATTAGCATTTGATTATCCTACGAAGATAATTGACAGTTGGGCTCCGAAAACGAGAGGGGGAAGTAACTATAAACAGCAGAATGTTAGTTTAATCTTCTTTTTCAGGAGGGCCATTTTGCTCATATTGCAGAATGATCTCTAGAAATTCTGCAAAATCCACTTTCTTGTAGTCTGATGGTACGCCAAATAGATCTTTTTCTGGAAGATACTCTTCTAAATTCTGAAGCTCATACTTGTAAACCCCATCGACAGTGATGATGTAGAACAATACTGGTAGTCCCGGGAAATCAAGGAAATTATTCAGGTATTTCGGACTGTATTTTTTTAGATATAAATACTCTTTAGGTTCTTTAAAATCAGGATGATTTACCTCGAGTCTTCTTGCTTTTAAACCTGCAATTTTTCTTTTGAAGTGCTTCTTCTTGAACGTATATTTTGAATCACTTTCTTCAACTTTGTTCAGATCTGTCTTAATGGCGAAATTGTCAATAGGTGTTTCGATAAGTAAGTAAGACTTATTGAGCTCCATGTGCTTGATCAACGCCTGCTTTCCGAGTTGATCTGTTTCATTTTCGATCCTTGTAACTGTATCGTTGGTTAAAATGGTCATATAGGAAGTAGGAACAAGTTCTGCAAATGCTGTATCAGCAATAGTGATTTTGTAAACAAGCTTACCAGTGAAAGGAACACGTTTTTGTGCGTAAAGAGCTACCGGAAAAAGTACAATAAAAATGAGGTGTCTGAGCATCGTTTAATAGCTTTGAGCGAAAGTAACAAAGTTTTCTTGTTAACGGAGAGATGATCCTAAGGTTACTTTGCATAAATTACTTGATCAATTATTCTAATTTTGCAGCTCATTCGACTTTATGAGGAAAGTACATTTCATAATAAATCCATCGGAGATCACTGCGGGAACAAGAGGTGCGTCACTAGGTCCAGCGGCAATTATGGCTGCGGCAAGAAAGCAAGGTTCGACTATTTTTAATCAATATCTAAAATCCAGGATTATCGATCATAATGATCTATTGGATCAACCGACTCCTTATCCCTATGCCAAAAGAATCGATGGTTTACTTGATATTTTCAAGGATCTCAATGAAAAGGTTTCAGGTGCATTGAAGAATGGAGAATTCCCATTTGTGTTGGCGGGTGATCATGGTTCAGCAGCTGGAACGATAGCGGGGATCAAGAATGCTTATCCTGATAAGAGACTTGGTGTGATCTGGATCGATGCTCATAAAGATCTACATACACCATACACAACGCCAAGTGGTAATATTCACGGTATGCCGTTGGCAATTGCATTGTCTGAAGATAATCTAGAATGTAAAATAAACGATGTTCGTCCTGAATCCATTGAAAAATGGGAGGAATTGAAGAATATTGGGTTCAATGGCGCTAAATTCGATCCTCAGGACCTCTATTTTATTGCAGTCAGAGACACAGAAGAACAAGAGAATAAACTTACGGATCGATTAAAGATCAAAAATTATACTGTAGCGGAAGTTAGGGAGTCAGGTGTTGAAACGGTGGTGAAGGAGATTCAGGATAAATTGTCACATTGTGATATGGTCTATGTTTCATTCGATGTGGATTCAATGGATCCGGATCAAACTTCATACGGAACAGGAACTCCGGTTTCAAATGGACTTTCAATTGATGAAGCCCAAGAGATACTGGCAATGTTTGCTGCATTTCCAAAAACAGTATGTATAGAGTTTGTTGAGGTTAATCCTTGTCTTGACGATAAAAAGAACACAATGGCCGAAGTGGCATTTTCACTTATGGTCAATACAATTGAAGCATTGAATTAAAATGGAATCTCAAATAAAAAAGTACCTGATCGAAAATGCAGTAGAAGTTTTTGGTCAGCAGATCGAATCATCTTTGATCCAGTTTCAAAAAACAAGAAAAGATGTCGAAGGGGATCTTACTTTGGTGTTATTTCCATTTGTCAAGATCTTAAAAAAATCACCTCAGGAGGTAGGGAATCACGTTTCAGCGATTTTGAGTGCAAAATTTCCTGAGATTTCTAAATCAATTGTTGTTAATGGGTTTCTAAACATTGTTTTGTCTCCTGAATTTTGGGTCAAAGCTTTGAACCAAATGAACTCGGAAGAAAAGTTTGGTTATCAACCTGAAAACTCAGGGAATACTGTAATGGTGGAGTATTCGTCTCCAAACACCAACAAGCCCTTGCATTTAGGTCACCTTAGAAATAATTTCCTTGGATATTCCGTAGCTGAAATTCTTAAAGCCAATGGAAATAAGGTTATAAAGACACAGGTAATCAACGACCGAGGGATCCACATTTGTAAGAGCATGCTTGCCTGGGAAAGATTCTCTCCTTTAAATGCAAGAGGGGAGAGAGAAACTCCACAGAATACCGGAATGAAAGGGGATAAGTTGGTGGGGAAGTATTATGTGGAATTTGACAAGCAGTTCATTTCAGAAGCGAAATCATTCATTCAGAAATGGGAGAAAGGAGATTTTTCTGGCGTAAGTGAAGAGGTAAAGTCCGAGTTTTTAAGACTTTCAGCAGCGAAAGAAGGGAAGGATGAAAAAGCAGTAAAAGGATTGGACGATAAGATCAAGGATCTTGCGAAGAATCAAACTTCTATTCTAAGAGATGCGAAAGAAATGCTGATCAAATGGGAGGCAAGAGATCCTGAGACATATTTGTTGTGGACTACGATGAACGGTTGGGTGTATGAAGGATTTGAGTCGACCTACAAAGCAATGGGTGTCGATTTCGATAAGCTGTACTATGAATCAGATACCTATTTACTTGGTAAAGATATCGTTGTGGAGGGTCTGGAAAAGGGTATTTTCTATCAAAAAGAGGATGGGTCGGTTTGGATCGATCTGACAAACGAAGGTCTGGATGAGAAACTCGTACTTAGATCTGATGGAACCGCAGTGTACATGACTCAGGATATCGGTACTGCAGTTGATCGATTCAAAGATTATCCGGATCTCAATGGTATCATTTATACAGTAGGGAACGAACAGGACTATCACTTTAAAGTGTTGTTTTTGATCCTTAAGAAAATGGGTTATGCCTGGGCGGACAACTGTATGCACTTGTCATACGGAATGGTAGACTTACCGACCGGTAAAATGAAATCAAGAGAAGGTACTGTCGTTGATGCAGATGATCTTATGGCGGAAGTCGTGGATAAGGCTACAGAAATGACCAAAGAGAGAGGTCATCTCGATGGAATGACAGAGCAGGAGAAGGAGCATCTGTATGCGTTGATTGGAATGGGTGGATTGAAGTACTACCTACTGAAAGTCGACCCGAAGAAAAGGATGATGTTCAATCCGGAGGAATCTATTGAGTTGAATGGGAATACAGGACCATTTATTCAGTATGCTCATGCTCGAATCCAGAGCCTTTTATCAAAATCAGGTGTCAAGGATTTTAATTCTAAGATCAATGTTCGAACGATTGGACATGAAGAACAGGAATTAATCAAGCAATTGGAAGAATTTCCTTCTGTTATTAGTGAGGCAGCCGATACTATGTCGCCGGCTTTAATTGCGAATTATACTTTTGAATTGGTTAAGTTGTATAATAGCTTTTATCAAAGTGTATACATCTTGAACGAGACGGATGAAGATGTTCGTTATATGCGATTGGTATTGAGCAGAAACGTAGCAAAGGTGATCAGACTGGGAATGGTTTTATTAGGGATTCAGGTGCCTGACAGGATGTGATCAATAAAAGATTAAAATTCCGACACTTTTTTACCTGATCCAAATTTATTGCTATCTTTGCACCGTCGAAAGTCGACTACATAAAAATGATTTAACAGAATATTGGCATGTATTTAAATTCAGAAAAGAAAAAAGAGATCTTCGCAAAGCACGGTGGAGCTGCAACGAACACAGGTTCATCTGAAGCGCAGATCGCATTGTTCTCTTACAGAATCAGTCACTTGACTGAGCACCTTAAGAAGAACAGAAAAGATTACGGTACTCAAAGAGCTCTTCAATTGTTGGTGGGTAAGCGTAGAAGCTTGCTTGACTATTTGAAGAATAAAGATATCGAGCGATACAGAGCGATCGTGAAGGAATTAGGACTACGTCGTTAATTCGTTCAAATTTTATTGGAGGGGGCAATCGAACAAGTTCGGCTGTCCCTTTCTTTTTTAAAAAGTTCGGGTAACTTAAAATTGGAATTAGTAAGAATATGAATATAGGAACAAGAAAGTCAATTATTACCGGAGGTAAAGAAATTACCGTTGAGACAGGTAAATTGGCAAAACAGGCAGATGGGTCTGTTGTAGTAAGAATGGGGGATACAATGTTGCTAGCGACAGTAGTATCAGCTCCAGATGCAAAGGAAGGAGTAGATTTTCTTCCGTTAACAGTTGATTACAGAGAAAAGTATGCTGCGGCAGGACGTTTTCCTGGAGGTTTTTTCAGAAGAGAGGCTAGACCTTCAGAATCTGAAATTTTAGTAATGCGATTAGTAGACAGAGCGCTTCGTCCATTATTTCCGGATGATTACCATGCGGAAGTACAGTTGATGATCCAGTTATTGTCTTATGATGGCGTGAACAATCCGGATGCCCTTTGTGGTTTAGCTGCATCTGCGGCGATCGCAGTTTCAGACATTCCATTCAATGGACCAATGTCAGAAGTACGTGTAGGTAGAGTAAATGGTCAGTGGATCGTTAACCCTACAATGCAGGAAATGGAAAATGCGGATGCTGACATGATGATCGCAGGTACTGCGAAAGACATCAACATGTTGGAAGGCGAGTTCAAAGAAATCTCTGAGGAGGAAATGGTTGAGGCGATCAAGATCGCACATACTGCAATTAAAGAACAGTGTCAGTTCCAGTTGGATTTGGCAGCTGAGATTCCAACAGCAAATCCAAAGAGAGAATACAGCCATGAAGTTCACAATGATGAAGTGAAGGCGAAAGTATACGAACTTGCAATGGAAAAATGCAAGGATGTTGCTAGAATGGGACTTGCGAATAAGTCTAAGCGATCTGAATTATTTGATGCGATCAAAGAAGAGGTGAAGGCTAATTTCACGGAAGAGGAACTAGCAGAAGTTGGTGGATTCATTTCTGTTTACTTTTCAGAAGTTAAGAAGAAGGCAGTTCGTTGGGTGATGCTTCATGAAGGGAAACGTCTTGACGGAAGAAAGTTCGAAGAAATTCGTCCTATCTGGTCTGAGATCGATTACCTACCATGTGTTCACGGTTCTTCGATCTTCACGAGAGGTGAAACTCAATCTTTGACAACACTTACGTTGGGAGGTAAAATGGATGAGCAGTTGATCGATGGAGCAACTTTCCAGGGAACTGAAAAGTTTATGCTGCATTACAATTTCCCTCCATTCTCTACAGGAGAGGCGAAGCCACTAAGAGGTACTTCAAGAAGAGAAATTGGTCACGGAAACTTAGCGTTGAGAGCGATCAAGCCGGTTCTTCCTGAGAATTATCCATATACGATACGTTTGGTTTCAGATGTTCTTGAATCAAATGGTTCATCTTCAATGGCAACAGTTTGTGCTGGTACTTTAGCGTTAATGGACGGTGGTGTTCCAATCACTGCGCCAGTTTCGGGTATTGCCATGGGATTGGTTGCTGATGAGGGTAAATTTGCCGTATTGTCTGATATCTTGGGTGATGAAGATCATTTGGGAGATATGGACTTCAAAGTAACAGGTACTGCGAAAGGAATCACTGCATGTCAGATGGATATCAAGGTAGACGGTCTTCCATACGAAGTTTTAATGCAAGCATTGAATCAGGCGAAGGCTGGTAGAATTCACATCTTAGGAAAGATTACAGAAACGATAGCTCAACCAAACAGCGATCTTAAGTCATTTGTTCCTAGAATTGAGGCGTTTGAAGTTCCTAATGAAGTGATCGGTGCGATCATCGGGCCTGGTGGAAAGATCATTCAGACTTTACAGAAGGAAACGAAGACAACGATCACGATTGAAGAGCTTCCTAGTGGAAACGGAAATGTACAGGTGATGTCGAATAACGCTGATGATATGAAAGAAGCGATTCGAAGAATCAAAATGATCGCATTCCCTCCACAAGTTGAAGAAGGTGTTGAATACGAAGGAAAGGTGAAATCTGTTAAAGATTTCGGATGTTTCGTAGAGATTCTTCCTGGTACAGACGGATTGATCCATATTTCAGAATTTTCTTGGGAGAAAGTGGCAAAAATGGAAGACGTTTGTAAAGAAGGAGATGTGCTGAAGTTCAAAGTAGTTGGTAAAGATCCAAAAACGAAAAAATGGAAGCTTTCAAGAAAAGTTCTTCTTCCAAGACCGGAAAGACAGGAGAACGTTGAAGCTCCAAAAGAATCATAAGTAGAATGGGCGACTTTTTGTCGCCCATTTTGTTTTCACAATTCGTCGTTTAAATCTTTGAGAATGAAGATTCAAGAACGATGCACAATTTTTTAATTTTAATAAAAAAAAGATATGGCAAGTAAACGATCAATCAAGAGAGATCTGAATAATATGGTTTTCGATGTTGTGGACGAGTGTTTCATGGCAATGATGATGAATGATAAGAACAATGCTGATGCAGATAAGCTAATTGATGAGGCAGCGGATTTTCAAGACGATATGCTGGCAAAGATCAATGGAGCAAAGTCAAAAGCAGATTATAAAGTGATTAGAGAAAAGATGGAAGAAGCTGCGATCGATTTCGTGAAGAAATTGAACAAGATGGCGTAATTTCAATCTAATTTATCTAAAGCGGACATTGTCCGCTTTTTTTATAACCTTTAAGCTATGAATAACTGGAAATCCCTTTTACTAGGAGCAAGTGTCTTTATCTTTCTTCTGATTCTGTTTTTAACAGGAGGAAAAAACCCAATGTGGAGCTCAATTGCATTGGGAGGACTGATGATCTTTCTATGGGTTTTCGAATTGATTCCAATCTATGTGACAGCACTTTTGCCTATGGTACTTGCAGTGCCTTTAGGCGTATTGGAAACCGGCGATCTTGCTAAAGCATACGGAAACAATAATGTGTATTTGTTCTTCGGAGGGTTTGTTCTGGCTTTAGCACTGGAGAAATGGAATATTCACGAGCAGATCGCCAGAGGAATTATCAATTTTGTCGGAAAATCTAAGAGTAGAATCCTTTTTGGTTTTCTGATCAGTACGGGAGTTTTAAGTATGTGGATCTCAAATACCGCCACGGCTTTGATGATGCTACCTATGGCAACTGCCGTTATTCACTCTATGCCTTCAGATGAACGTAAAGGGAAATTCTCTCTTTTCTTGCTTTTAAGTGTAGCATATGCGGCGAGTGTGGGAGGGATGGCAACCTTAGTGGGGTCACCGCCAAATATGCAAATGAAGAGTATTCTTGAACAGAATTATGGCTTGAATATCGATTTCTTTCATTGGATGAAAATTGCACTTCCAATAAGTCTACTCATGTTATTAGCTATTTACGTCTTCTTTTATTTCATTATGGGATCAGAAAGAAAAAGCAATTCACATTCGTTTGAGATCCACAAGCAAAAATGGACAAGGGATCAGATCATCGTGCTGGTTGTTTTTCTTGGTGTTGTAATTATGTGGTCGTTTAAAGATCTTATCGAAGATTTTGGACTCAAGTATAAGGATGAAGGTCCTGCAATTTTAGGAGCGATTTTGTTATTCATCCTTCCTTCTTCGAATAAAAAACCATTTCTTGTCTGGAAAGACACGGAAAAATTGCCTTGGGGGATTCTTCTCTTATTCGGTGGTGGATTAGCTCTGGCTGCTATGCTGGAGCAAAATGGGGTGATCACAGAATTGACGACTACCTTTAGACAATTCAGTGATTATCCGGTCTGGATACTAATTGGGATACTTGTGACCATAGCCATTTTTGCCACTGAGATCATGTCAAATTTGGCCTTGGTAACGATCTTTATTCCATTGATCGCAGCTTTTGCAACTGAATCCAATATTGATATCCTACAGCTGTGTTTACCGATAACTATGGCCGCAAGTTGTGCATTTATGTTGCCTGTAGGGACTCCTCCAAATGCAATCGTATTTTCGTCCGGTCAAGTAAAGATCAGTGATATGGCGAAGTATGGATTCGTATTAAATGTGATAGGTGTACTGCTGGTCAGTGTGATCAGTATCTTATTTCTATAAAAGAGAAAGGCTGACCACTGGTCAGCCTTTCTTTTGTTTATTAAACTTTACTTCTTGACGAATTGCGTTACTATTGGTAATGCTACTGCATCATAGAATCCAATATAGTAATTACCTGCGGCTATCTTTTTACTCAAAGAAACTTGATGATCAACTTTGCCATTCACGACAGGTAAATTGAATTCTGAAACGACTTGTCCAGCCATGTTAAAGATCTTTGCATTGACGCTTACTCCTATAACGCCATCGATAACGATGTTCAACTCTCCATCAGTAGGGTTAGGGTACAGTGAAACCAAAAGCAGAGATTGTTCTTCCAGTCCTGTTGTTGAAGCAACAACCACACTTGTTTGGCTAATACATCCATTATTGTCCTGAACATATGCTGTATAAGTCCCTGGAGTTAATCCGGTAAACAAAGCACCACTTTGATAGTTCGTTCCATCGATGCTATACTGATATGGGGAGTTACCACCAGTTCCTGTGATTGTTATCGTACCATCGTTACCACTTGATGGAGTACCCGCTGCACTGGCGTTTACTTGTGTAGGTTCAGTAATCGTTGTGTTGAAAGTAGATACACATCCATTATTATCCTGAACATATACTGTGTAAGAACCAGGAGCTAATCCGGTAATCAGGTTATTTGATGAATAGTTCGTTCCATCAATACTATAATTGTATCCAGGTATCCCACCTGAAACAGAAATAGTGATCTGACCGTCATTTGCTCCCTTGCAATTCACTGCAATTGGTATTGCATTCACATTTAGAGATGCCGGTTCATTCAATGCAATAGATGTAGATCCTTCACAACCGTTTTGATCTTTTACAATTACGTTATACGTATTCGCAGAAAGACCATTAAAAACGTTGCTGGACTGGAAGTTTGTTCCATCTATTGAATAGGTGTAAGATGGCGATCCACCTGACGCCGCGATTGAGAAACTCCCGTTTGAATCTCCATTACATAAAATTGGAGAAGCGAGTCCAGCTATCGCATTGACAGTTGTACTATTGCTCAATGCAACAGAACCTGAACCAGCGCATCCTGATCCATCCGTTACAGTGTAGTTATACGTCCCTACCGATATGCCAGTAAAAATTCCAGTTGATTGTGGAGCGCCTCCGTCAAAAGTGAAAGTGTAAGGTGCTGTACCTCCTGTAGGTACAACGGTGATTTGACCGTCATTACCTGGCGAGCAAGAAGGTTCATTATTAATATTTGCAGTTACTGATAAACTTCCCGAACCTGTGGTGATCGTTAAAGAAGCTAGATCGTTGCAGGTCACATCGTCTGGCACTGTACCGTTAACCCCTGTTGAATTGAAATTGACCGTATTGGCTCCAACTCCAAGTCCTGATACGTTGATATAGATTGTGTCAATATCTCCCGTGCCTGAGAGTTGCGAAGAGGTGTAGTTTTCAGTAGAAGCTGTTCCACCGTCAACATCCCATTCAATTGTTCCTGAATTGATCGAACCTGTTCCCTTATTTTGAATAACAACTCCAACGATTGTTGCTGATCCACAGATCGTTCCAGGTGTTTGCTGGAAAACTTCTATGATTCCGGCGTCCGATGCTGCTGGGTCCATCTGAAAAGAGCTGATGTTTGTGCGGATGGCATTCGATGCTTCCATGTAAACACCAGTGAAATAAAATACACTGTCATTGTACGGATCAATAGATAGATGATGGTAATCACCCCATCGTGTATTGGATGTTCTTGAAGATAATCCTTGCTTAATGGTCGTCTCAGGAACAGTCATTTCTCCTAACGGGTCACATGCTCTTCTTCCTGTAAACTTGATCGATGGAAAGTCTCCTGCATTTTGGCTTGAAGTAGAGTAGGCCATCATTATATTTCCGTCCTCATCCATGTTAATCCCTGGCATCCATCTGTTAGTAGTGCCTGGAGCATATGTACCTTCCTGATACAATGACCAGTTTCCTAATGATCCTGCATCTCTTCTGATCTCAGCCCATCGAATACCTGCTCGGTTTGTTCCGGACACGTCAGTGGCCCAAGCAAGCACAATTGCTTGATGATCAGTAAATACTCTCATTGGCGCTTTGTACATAACAGTCTCTCTTAAAGGATCAAGATCCTGGTTCGGACTTGCAGTAGGCTGCTGGATACAAGAGAAAGAAACTAGACCACATAGATCAGAATCAAATTCCGTGACAGCAATATCTTGTATTTTAGCTACGGTTGCTGAGTTGCCTCCCCAGTTGATGGTCATTTCCCATAATTCGATCCAGTCATTTGAAGCACTATCAGGGGATCCATTTGAATGAGATTCATCGTCGCGATGTCTCACAAACAAAGGTTTCATTCCGGTTGGTGCAGCATTATCTCCTTCAAGATCGACAGGTGTTATGGATTGAAAACCAAATCCATTCAACGAATAACCAATATCAACTCCAATAAATGGAGAGGTAGTTCCAGCGAGCAGACTACTTAATCTCATAGCATACAATGTGGGAGGTCCTCCCTCATTCGTAGAAACAACTAACGCATCATTCGATTCTACAATCGAGTATTTAGGGTAATCAGGGAAGCTTGGACACGTAAATTGGTAAGTGTAATAAGCACCTTGTGGATTACTGGATTGAGAAACATGTACTAACAATTTGTTACCACTGGAGGAGAATTCAGTAAGAAACCAACGTTGCGCTGGTTTGTGATAAAGTACGATTGGATCTCCTAATCCAGATGGACCGCCGAGCGATTGCATGGTTAATGTACCAGTGATCGCTGCTCCGGTGTTTTTATTGAAGATCTTGTATGTTCCACCTCCACCACTGTTGGTTCCCTGGATGTAATATTGGTTATCGGCATCACCTGAAGGGTCGGGAGGGGAAATACTTGCTCCAACTCCTTGAACTTGCCAGTTTAGCGTTGCTGTGGATACTTTTTCCTGATTTTCGTGTTGTTGCCACACCCAGTCAGGGTAATGAGTTGGTTGAATATCTACCTCATACAATTCTTTCCCTTTGAAATTGGGTTTGATCATATCCTTTGATCCTTTAGGTTCAATGTGAGGGACCAATTTACTTCCGGTTGGGGAGAAATAACCGTAGAAAGTAGAAGTTTGAGCCTGGGCCAAAAAGGAAAAGCCCATAGCCATAACGGCTAGTGTCAAGTTCTTTTTCATTGTTTGATTTTACAGTTTAGCAAACCAATTTACAAAAAAAAAGGCTGACCCAATAGGCCAGCCTTTTTTAGTTCAAAATTGTTTTAATGCTTGACAACCAACTTACGAGTTGTCTCGAATGATCCATCCTTTAGGATAACATTATATAATCCGTTTGCAGGATCCTTGATTGTGATCTCTTTGCTTGTTTCACCTGATTGATTAGACACCTTTTCTTCATGAACCAGTCTACCTGCTTCATCATAAACTTTGATCTCGTAATCCTTTGTGATTACAGCGTTAAACGAAATGAAGAAAGTACCATTATTCGGATTAGGATAAATATTGAATGGAAGGTTTTCCAATTCATTGATTCCAAGACCACTAACTGTATATGCCGCCGATGAAGCCGAAGGACAACCATCAACAGTAGTTACAACAGTGTAATTACCATTTGCTGTAGGAACATAAGTTTGACTTGTTGCTCCTGTGATTATCGAACCGTTATAGTACCACTGATTACTAGAAGTTGCACTTGAGGTCAGCGTACCAGCGTTATTCGTTATGGTTGGTGCTGTAGGTGCTAGTGTTACCGTAATTGTTACTGGTGAAGAAGTTACTGTCGCAGGATTCGCACAGTTTGCATTTGACGTAAGCGTAACTGTAACAACACTCCCATCGGTCAATGCCGAAGTTACCAGGGAAGAAGAGTTTGTTCCAACGTTATTTCCATCAATTTGCCATTGATAAACAGGACTTGTACCGGCATTTGTAGAGGCTGCTATGAAAGCCGCATTGGATCCTTCGCATACGGTAGTTGTTCCTGAAACAGAAACTGCAGGTGAGGAAAATTGCGTAACAGTTGTAGTAATACTGTTTGATGATGCTGGATTATTAGTAGCATCTGGCAAATTCGATGTCATTTGACATGAAACAATATCCCCAGTGCTCAAAGTTGTTGTTGTGTATGTCTCCATAGTTTCACCTGGGATAAGGGAACCATTTAAATACCATTGATAGGTAGGCGCTGATCCGCCGTTAGTTGGGGTCGCTGTGAAAGTCACACTTTCTCCTTCACAAATTGCGTTATTTGCGTCGCTTGAGGTGATAGAAACGACAGCAGTCGTAGGAGTCATAAGCAAGAAAGAGTACACTTGGGTCTTTTTAGGGTTGCTGGCAGTTCCACCGCACCATTCTCCTGTGTGCCAGAAAGTACCTCCATCAGGATCAAGAGAAGTATGAGAATAATCTCCCCAACGATTACCACCATACCAAGATGTGGGTTGAGAAACTGTTCCCGTTGTGGCCATAGATTCCGCTACAGTTAGCTGATTTAAAGGATCGCCGGCTAATCTTGCTGCATAAGCCAAACTTGGATAAACTGTAGATGATCCAGATTTAGCATAGCATAAAGCAATGTTTCCATAATCGTCCATAGCGATAGATCCAATCCAACGATAGTATGAGTCAGGTGTGTAAATAGACTGCTGATAAACCGACCAGATACCAGTTGCTTGGTCTTGTCTCAATTCAACCCACATGATACTTCTTTGAGTTGTGCTAATCTTCACACCCCAATTCATGACAACAGAATTGTACCCAGACCATTTTCTGTATTGTGCACGATAAGTGGCTACCCCGCCAATACCATCGAGTTTTTGTGTGGTCCCTGGTTGAGCAATATCATTCCATTGATTGTTATAAGAAGCGTCAAATGAGGATGTAGGAACTGTTGTTAAAAGATTCACTGATAGAGTTGGAGTCGCAGGTACCCAGTTCACAGTCGCATTGTAGATCTTCACTCCGTCGATATTTCCTCCTCCCCAAGCATTATCCGTGTAATAGAAAATAGGACAAGGGGTTCCTGCTGTCGGAAGGTTTGTTCCATCAGCATCTCCAGGAAGAGGACAGAAAAATCCATTACCTGAAGCTTGAGGCGTATAAGCAGAATACACCGAACGAGCCGTTGGTGATCCTGCCAACATTGCTGTTCTTTCAAAAGCAAATAGTTTTTGTGACGACTGATTAGAAGTCATGTAATAGGCATCTCCCCAGATCGAAAATTTCAAATAATCCGGAAATTGAGGAGAAGTATAAGTATATGTGTAATACGATCCAAGTGGATCACTTGTAGCAGAGATAGCGATATAGATCTTGTTACTGCTGCCGAATTGAGCAAGAAACCATCTGTCAGCGAAACGGTCATACATTACGATCGGATCCCCCATGTTTCCTACGGAAGGAGTCCAAAGACTTCCAAGTGTAAAAGTCGCTTCTGTAACACCTGTTGCTTTATTGATTACTCTTACGGGGGTAGCATTGATTGCCTGAAGATAATACGTAGTACCAGCTGCACCTGACGGGTCATGTGGTGCACTGTTGGCAGCCTGGCCCGGGACGTTTATTCTCTGCGGTGGACCTGGGCGTGATCCAGGTTCATTTTGAAAAAGGGAAGGATCGTTGCCATAAGCATCGCCATGTTCTTCTAAATTGAATTCAAAATGTTGTGGTTCACGATATTTAGATCTTTTGTCAGATTCTTTCTGGTGCTCTTTGCGATGTTCACGGATCACCTTTTTAACGTTGACAGGATTTTCTTCGATCAATTCTCGAAGTGGACGAGTTACTGCAAAATGTTCACAGGTGATCACATTACTTTCCGTAGACTCTTGAGCAAAAGAATAGTTGAATAAAAACAAAAATGCAATTGCTGATAAACGGAGTGTTGGTTTCATAAAAGTTAATTTTAGCAAGACATTAAATTTAGAAAAAAATAGCTATCATTAGGATATTTATTAATTCACAATACAAAATGAAAATCTTGCTCTCTCCAGCAAAGTCGATTGATGCCTCCAAGGTTGAAGGAAAATACACTTCTTCATCTCCAGTATTTTTAAAAGAGACGAATCAATTGGTAGCAAAGCTTAAAAAGATGAATTCGGTGAAACTCTCAAAGATGATGAGTATCTCTAAAGATCTTGCAGAGCTTAATGTAATGAGATACAAGAACTTCAAAGACCCTATTGTACAAACTGATGAAGTTGTTCCTTCAATTTTAGCATTTACAGGAGAAGTATATCGAGGATTGGATGCACATCATCTCTCGGAAAAAGAGCTTGAAAGCTGCAATGATAAGATCAGGATCTTGTCAGGATTATATGGGATATTGAAACCAATGGACCTTTTGTATCCATATCGACTTGAAATGGGGACGAAGTGGGAAGTGAGTCCAAAATGTAAAAATCTCTATCAATTCTGGAGTATGAAGGTAACGCTGCAGCTAAAATCAGAATTGAAAAAGGAAGAGGTGATCGTGAATCTTGCTTCGAATGAATACTTTAAAGTGATTGATCGTAAACTGCTTAAAAACAAGATCATTACTCCGGTTTTTAAGGAATTTAAAAACGGGGAATATAAAATAGTGATGATGTATGCGAAGCATGCAAGAGGAGCTATGGCTCGATGGATCGTTCAGAATGAAATAACGGATGCGGAGGAGTTGAAGAATTACCAAGTCGATGGGTATTTGTTTGACGAAAACCTCTCCAATGATTTTGAGTGGATCTTTACACGTTGATTAACTGGTTTTGAGTCCCGTTAAATTCAATATTGCCCTTGGAATTGTTTCTTTAATAAGCCTCTTTTTCGGAAATATAAATTGGTTACAGGCTGTTCCTTTATGGGTATTGGGATTATTCTTTACATTTCTTTACATTGCTGATTTTTGGGCATTCTTATTTAAAATTCGCATTGCCAGAATTCGGCAAATCGTAGATGTTACAAAAGGGGAAATTAAAACGCGTAATTTTGTTCCTGAAGACCCGGGATGCATGATCATGTACGCATTTATTATGCGATTGGTGATCAGGTTTTCATTCATGTTATTAGCCCTATTCTCATTTTCAGGCGATCTATCTGGTGACCTGCCGAATTGGGCAATCGTTTTTGTGATTCTTGTTACGCTTTTTGAAGTATTCAATTTAATGTATTCTATGTTTGAAACAAGGATCTTCAAAATGAACAAAGAGAATGATTCGGAAAAGGAGGATGACAAATACTGGGAAGAAGAATTCAAATGGAGAGAAAAAAGTCTGAAAATTCTGAATGACCCAAGAACCCCTTTAAAAGAGGCGTTTGCTGTAATCGTCCTTTTGTTGACAGGATTTGTTACTACGATTGCATTCTGGGACCAGGCGAACGGTGATTTTGTTTCATTTATCGTACAGTCTTCCAGAGAAGGGGAGTCACCTTATTTTGTGGTTCCTATGATCTTGATTTCAAGCTTTGTACTTTGCCTATTCTTTTTGATTCCTGTTCGATTGGCCTTTTGGGTAGAAGAATATTTGAAAGCAGACGAGAAGCATGAAAAAAGAAAATACCGCTGGTCTATTTTATTTGCCGGAGTAATGATCACCGGACCTACCTTACTGCAGCTGATAAAAAGTTACGTGTTGTGATTTTCTGATTTTTCAAGAATATCCCAGGTATGATCGGCGAGAAGTCTCACTGTAGCTACCCAATCGAACGATTTTTTTGATCTTCCCCATTGATCCGGTGCTATTAATGATAGCAGGTATGAGGAATCTTCTTTTTGATAAAGGTGATACGTGTGATTGATCAAAGGCTCAAAGCGCATTTCGGCTTGATAGATAAACTCAGAAATTGACTTTCTGTCATTTAGCTTTTTTGCTTGCTCAGCCAGTAATTGCATTTGCTCATAGATCTGATTGAGCTGAAGATCAGTTTGGTGTTCCATGGCAGATAAAGCTCTACCTTTCACTTTACCTTGATCTTCGGGCTTAACCAGCGCGCTGCCTGCATGATGTGGGTACTCCAGCGAATGTGGATTCTCCGTAATCTTGTCGGGATCAATTGGGTTCTGAAATTCTTCTTTTGCCATCACTAGTTGAACACTTAAATATACAAATTGTTCCTGTGGGTGTGGGTTTTTATCCAGTTCTCAATAACTTGAAGGACATTTTGCTTTTGCTCCAAATGGGGAAGGTGTCCGGCATTTTCAATGAGTATCAAATCACACGGAGTCTGTACATTTTCTTGTATAAGCTCCATTTGCCTTTTGGTGCCGTATTGGTCTTTCTCCCCCTGCATAACAAGGACAGGAAAGTTTATATTCCCTATATCCTTGCAGATATCCCAATTCCTGAATTCATCACTTTTCCAGGTATTCGCCCATGCAAAAAATAAGGCATCCGTTTTTTCTCTGTGGAAATCGTTCAAACGGGCAAGCTTTCCCTGTTCAAATGCCAGTACGGCAGGTGCGATACCTGTTATGGTCTGAGGTTCGTTGATCACATGAGCTGCTATAGTCACAAGAGCGGCGACTTGTTCCGGGAATTTTGATGCATACAACAATGCGATCGAGCCTCCATCTGAATGTCCGACAAGGATCAGCTTATGATCAGGTGAGAAGACCTCTTGAATGAAGGCCCTAAGTTCTTCGTATGCATATCGATGAAGATAATCTGCTTTTCGTTCTTCCTCTAATGGAGAAGATTGACCATGTCCCTGACGCTCGTAGACAATCCCATCCAATTTCAATGCTGAACATAGATCCTTTGGAAAGGATTTCCATTGTGGGATGGAACCCAATGCTTCATGAAGAAATAATAGAATCACTTTTTCAGAGGCAGACTCCGTAACACGGATTGACTCGTAGTGTAAAATTGTGTTATTTATGGTACAGTATGGCATAAAAAAAGGGATCATTCGATCCCTCATATTTTATCGTGAGCGAATTAGTTCTTTACGCGTTCAACGTAAACACCTGTTCTTGTATCGATCTTAATTACCTCTCCATTATCAATGAAAAGAGGAACGCGAACTTCAGCACCTGTTGCAATAGTAGCTGGCTTCATTGAATTAGTTGCAGTATCTCCTTTCACTCCTGGCTCTGTGTATGTAACCTCCGAAATGATATACATTGGCAATTCGACTACTAGCGGTGCCTCTTCTTCTGCATGGAAAAGAATATTTACTACCATTCCTTCCTGAAGGAAAAGTGGCTTCTCGATCATTTTTGAAGGAATATTAACTTGTTCAAATGTTTCATTGTTCATGAAAACATAATCATCACCTTCTTGATATAGATATTGATATTCTCTATTCTCAATGCGTACAACTTCGATCTTGTGTCCAGCAGAAAAGGTATGATCTAACACCTTTCCTGATTCGATCTGACGAATTTTCGTTCTTACGAAAGCAGGACCTTTTCCTGGTTTTACGTGCTGAAATTCAATCACCTGAAATAATTTGTCGTTGTGCTTGATACACAATCCGTTTCTGATATCTGCTGTAGTTGCCATGCTAATTTTATTGAACGCGGCAAATATAGATATTTTTTCTGCTTACATAAGTGGATTAATCAAGAGAGAGGTGGAAAAATAGCTACTTTTTTGCCATCTTTGAGGTATGAAGTGGTCTGAGTTTCTGAGTTATGAACTTCTGAGGATAGGAGATTGGGAATTGCATGTAGGAAATATTCTGATGACCGGATTGGTCGTTATGATTACATGGTTATTCTTGAATATTCTGAGGAGAGTAATTGAACGTCCCAAGTTCATTCTGGATAACATTGACAAAAAACGCCGTCATTCGATCTACCTGATTATAAAGTACTTTGTATGGGTCATTACCCTGGTTGTGATCCTTGAGGTAATCGGAGTGAAGGTAACCATATTAATTGCCGGATCTGCTGCGCTTTTAGTGGGTATTGGATTAGGATTGCAGAATATTTTTGCTGATCTGGTTTCAGGATTCTTCCTGTTATTTGAGGGTACGATCAAAGTTGGAGACGTTATCGAAGCGGATGGGATCATTGGAAAGGTGGTTGAAATCAATCTGAGAAGTTCTGAAGTGATGACAAGAGATGGAGTGACGATCATCGTTCCCAACTCCAAATTTGTGGTAGAAAAAGTGATCAACTGGTCGCACAACAATGATAGTGTACGTTTTAATGTTGAGGTGGGAGTTGCCTATGGTTCGGATGTGGAAGATGTAATCCAATGTCTCACCGAAACACTTAAAAAGCACCCCAAAGTTGAAAACAAACCTTTGCCATTTGTGCGATTCGTAAACTTTGGTGAATCTTCGCTGGATTTTCAATTGATCTTTTGGACGAAGGAGACTTTTCTGGTTGAAAATGTTAAATCAGATATCCGAAGAAGTGTGTACAAGGAATTGAACGAGAGAAAAATTGTCATACCTTTCCCTCAGCGGGATCTACATATTCGAACTGGTGGAGATAATTTAAAAGGATAATCAAATGATGGAATTAAAAGCATATTGGGACAGCTTATCAGGATTTGGCAAATTTAAATTTGTCCTGAAGATTATTTTAGTCATCCTAGCCATGTTGTTTGCCATTTTCAATTGGCAGAGTGTTGAAGTTGATCTGGTTTTCTTGAAAATTAATCTTCCCGTAACAGTTCTCATTTTGATGTGCATCGTGACCGGCTTTATTCTTTCTTCAGTTTTTGATTACCGAAGATTCAAAAAGAAGGATAAAGAGATTGCTGATTTAAAAAAGCAGATCGAGAATTACGAGTGATCATTTCTTCGTGAAGTATTCAATAACTGCACCCTCTAATTTTCTATAACCTGAATTTGTTTCTAAGATCGCAGTGATCATCTTGTTTTCAACGTTGATAGAAGGTTCAATAAGGTATTGATATTGCCCTTCGTGTTTCTTGTTTAGATGTTCTTCCTGATAGTGAATGACGTAAGTACTGAACCATGCAATATTCTTTTGTTCCAGTGTATCATCTATCGAAATGATGATCTTCGAATCGTCAAGTGAGTCAAAATTGTTTTTGAACTTTATTTTGATGAGACTTAAGGAGTTAATTCTCATTGATAATGGTTGTCTTGAAATAAGAACACTGATCTTTTCTTTTCCTTCAATATTTCCAATTCTTTCTTTATGGATCAATCTGTATCCTTTTTCATCTATTTTTTGTTTCCAAACAAGGCCTTTGAATCGTTCTTCAGTTTGCAGAAAGATATTCCAGAATTTAGCTTTATCCATATTCATCCAATCCAGGATATAAGCTTGATATTGATATGTTTGGATCAGATTTACATAAGAGGTAAGCGCTGTGGAACCAATAATGATATAAATAAAAACTTTGTGAGTTTGATTTAACAGGATTCCAAATGGAATGAAAAAGAAAGGATAATATTCGATGTATGCGCGCAAACCAAAGCTACATCCATAATACCAAGACCACCAGGAGGATAGAATATAGGTCAGTACAAGAAAAGCAAACAACCAGCTGAAAGATTTGAACCATTCTCGCTTGAATATGAGCGAAATAATACCGAATAGACCTAAAAGAAGAATAGGAGTGTAAATGAATAATCCTTTTCGATAAGAAAATAGGATATCAAAGAAATGAGGTTGCGTAAAATCAAATGACTCATTCGGGTAACTATCAACAAGCCAATGTCCAGTTTGGTAGTACCATGCAAACATTTGAATCGATAGTATAATGACTATTATTCCAAATGACAATAGGAGCGTTTTCCATTGAAATAATGTTGTCCGTATTCCATATTTTAAATTCTCCCATGAACCTGCAAGAAAAGGTAGAAATAATAAAACGAGAAGATTTGCCGGTCGAATTAGCAGTATCAGCCCTAATAAAACGAAAGACCAGATGAGCCAGTGTTGCTTCTGGTCTAAGAAAAACCTTCTTACCACAAATCCAAATGCAGAAAAGGCGAAAAATGAATTAACATGACTGAAGGAAGGATCAAAGTTCACATAACTCAATAAGGATGTCGAAAAAACAACGAGTAGCTGACTTATGACTATAATCCATGGTGAAATTGAATAAGTTGTAAGTAATCTTTTAAAGAAGATGAGTCCAACGAATAAATAGAAGATTGCAGCATGGAATACTGCCATGTGAAATTCAGGTTGATATCCATCCGTTTCTTTATCTGTCCGACTCGTGTTCCAGTATGTGGACAAGAAGAACGGAGTTTGAAGTACTGCAGTTCCTATTGGATATTTATTGACCCATCGGTCTCCATAATCGACATAGTTGGGCAAATTATAGATTCGTCGGTACGACGGATGTTCAGGATCGGAATTAATATCCTTTCGATTCAGATCGTGGTGAATAAAAACAGATGGAAGGTAATCGTAATAACCAACACCATCAGCATTTATTCTGGTTTCCGGATGCCCTAAGAAATTGTTGATTGTGATCAAAACAAGAATGAGAATTCCAATCTCAATTCCCACAAGTTTGAAAACTCTTTTTATGTGGGTAATCAATTTCATGAGTATATTTTTAGAAGAGTCAACTAAAGTAGCGGTGCAACTTTTTCTTCAGGGACAAAGAAATAATCTCCTTGTTCTTTTTGCGCTCCATCTTCTTGGATCAATTTTCCGTTTGCAATGCCGTATTGCCTGTACTTGAGCTCTTTGAATAATTCAAGCATTTCAGAAAGGTTTTTTTCATCGATCTCAATCTGGATATTTGGTCTAAATTTTTCGATCACCGGTCGTATTTCGGTGAATACATTCAATTCATATCCTTCGATATCACATTTGATATAATCCAGCCTTTCTAAAGCGTTCAGTAATTCAGAACCTTTAACGACTTTCACTTCACGCGTGTCATGTTGCTTTTTTTCTTCTTCAGATTCAGCAATGTGAGGTAAACCTGTACGGATCATACCATTTGTTTTCGGTAAAACCATCGTAATAGAACCTTCTTCTTTTCCCAAAGCCACATTATAGCGAACTGAATTTTTGAATTTGCGCATGAAATGATCCAAGGTATCAAAGAACTGAGGAACTGGTTCAATGGAAATTACCTTTCCTCTATTTGCAAGTCGTGCAAAGTTCTTTGAAAAATACCCCAGATTAGCACCTATGTCAATAACAGTGAATTCCGGCTTGATCAGTTTTTTAACGGCATAATGGTATTTGAATTTGGGATTTCCTTTCAGTAGACCAAGATCATATAGCAGATAAAAAGAGCGATGCAGCAATCTCAAATACTGCTTTTCGCTCAATATGCGATAAAGTAATTTTTTCAAAGCATTCATGCATTGCGAAGGTAAGCTTTTACTTGGAAAGGAATTTCAATATTCCTACTTTTGATGCAAGGGTACGACTTCGAAGTAAGTACAGAGACCCTATCCGCATTGCGGAGCCCATGCAGTTTTATCTTGAAGCTTACCTTTATGACCATCAGGAAAGTCTCAGACAAGCAATGGCGGGCTGCACTCCGATTCGTCGGAAAGAGATAATATCAAACAGCAGATTACAGCGCTTGTCGGCAATCCTAAACGTGTTTTCTGAAGCTTCAGAAAACCCAACTGCATGGGTTTTTTATAAAATCTTAACCTCAGTTCTTCGGTTTTCCTGATGAAGATCTTCAGGACAATCAACTCCGTTTTTACATTTGTTGATCAACTGTGTTTCACCGTATCCCTTGGCAACGATCTGGTTCTTTTTCACACCTTTCGTGATCAAATAGTCAACACAGCTTTGAGCTCTGGCCTGTGATAGTTTTAAGTTGTAAGCGTCGCTTCCTCTTGCATCGGTATGCGAACTCAACTCGATCTTCAATTCGTTTTTAAGAATGAAATCAGCAAGCTTATCTAAGGCGAGTTTCGATTCAGGACGAAGTGTTGCCTTGTTCAGATCATAAAAGATATTCTCCAATTTGAATTTATCACCTTTCACGATAGGAGGGAGCTTCAATTCCAAATCGATCAACTTGTCATTTTCGTTCGAAGAATTGAAGGCAACATTATCATCCACAAATCCTTTCTTTGAAGCGTGTGCCCAATAACTCTTATTACGATCTACTTTGATCGTTACAATTCCTGTTTCATCCGTGTAAAGCACAGATTCAGAATTATTAGAGTAATCCGTTACAGTTGTTTTCGCATAAGGAATGATCTTTCCGGTCCCCATTTCGACTACTCTAAGTCTGACCTGAATCGTAGTTGGCTTAAGCGGTAATTCTACGAAGAAGGTTGAATCCTTTTTGAGATTCTCAGTTTTAAACATTCCTTCATGCAGCAAGATGTAATCTTCCTTGGAAGTCAAAAGTCTATAGGTTCTGTTCTTTTCGATATCAGCCTGAAACTGACCGAATTCATTGGTGTACAAGGTATCAGTGATTCCTGAAGTTTCATCCATCAACACGACTGGGTGATTGGCGATGGATTCTTTTTCAACATACTGAGCATATACGATTCCTTGGAGGAAAACACTGATCGGCAGGAATTTTACGTTGTATAATCTATCAACATTGTCTGTGCGGTTTGAAGCAACAAAACCATTTACTCCAGTTGCATCTACAACCAGACTAAAATCGTCATATGAAGTGTTCAAGGGGTATCCAAGGTTTCTTGGTTTCTCTCCTCGGCCTAAAGAATAGGAATACACATCCAATCCACCAAGTCCGAAATGACCATTTGACGAAAAATAGAGTGTTTCATTGAGTGCGAAAGGAAATAACTCTTGCTGAGAAGTATTCACTGTTGGCCCAATATTTACAGGAACTCCCCAGTCACCATTTTTTTGCTTTCTGGATACATAGATATCGGCACCGCCGTATCCACCTTCCATATCAGAAACAAAATAGATCGCTTGATCATTTTCAGCGAAAACAGCATGTCCCGTATTGTATTTTGGAGAATTGAACTGAAACGGTTTTGGTTCAGACCATTCGCCATTCACAAGTTCTGAGAAATAGATAGCCAGGTGTTTGATCATTTCTCCTTTCTCTTTTTCTTCACGGTTTCTCGTGATGACAATCATTTTTCCATCCGAAGAGAAGGATACAGGACCGTCATGAAACTTGGTCAGAAATTCATTTTTCATCAAGCGTGCATCTTCCAACGTAGAGTCTGAAGTAAGTTTAGCTTGTCTGATATTCAGGAAATAATCGTTATCCCAGCCGTAGCGTGTGTTGAAGGTTCGTGTATTGGACGACTTGGTTATATAATACAAGTCTTTCCCATTGATTGATGGTCCGAAATCACCCATATCGGAATTGATATTGAGCTTGTTCAATCGAATACGAGTTGAATCTTCAAACAATAGCTCAAGCGATCGATCGTCTCTAGCGAGTTCTTTAAAAAAGGAATTTGACGAATGGAGGTTACTTCCTTCCAATGCCAGCTGGTAACACTTTTTATAATCCCCCAGATATCTTGTGGCTTGGATGAACAAGGTGCGGTCCGCTTCGGTCAGTTTATTGGAAGATTTGAGTTGATCGAAATATCCGGAAGCTTTCTTCATTTCGAACAATTTATAATTGCTGATCGCAGCGCGACGAACGTATTCCCAATCGGTTTCAATTTTCGTTTCTTCTTTCAGGAATTTGTCCGCGAGCTCATTGTACATCTCTGCACACTCAGCGTATTCCATTCTTGAATAATGATCATCTGCAATCTTTGCTTTTAATTGAGCAAAGATCAATGTCGGAAACAGTAGTAATGTTATTAAAAGGCGCATATCAGAAATAACGAGGGGAGTTGAGCCCATTTTTCTTTGGGCGAATATCATATTGAAGGATCAATTCATGGGATCCGGATTGGTACGTTCTCAATCCATTTATCGGGAAATCATACACGTAGCCGATATTGAACGTATTCTTGATGTTGTATACTACATTGACACCCATTGATTCATGGTATCGATACATTAGACCTGTCCATAGTTTTTCATACATCAAGAGGCTTAGGTTTACATCTGCCGTAATTGGAGCCCCCGGAGTGAATTTGATCAATGTAGATGGCTTCAATTTGAAAACAGAGTTAAGATCAAAAACGTATCCACCTGAAATGAAAAAGTGTCGGGTATTTAAAAGTTTCGGAAGATTGTCGATCGACGAAACGGTAGCCGCCTCCAATAAACGAGGAACTGAAATTCCAAGAAAATGTTTGTTCCCGTAATAGTAAATACCAGCTCCAATGTTCGGCTTTGTTACTGACGTTACTTGTCCAAAATAGGGGTCGCTCAGATCATTTACCTGTACATTTGAAAAGTCGTATCCAATGGCATCCACACCAAAAGAAAGTCCGGCGGAGATGCGATCTTCTTTTTTGTTCAATTTAATCCCTGAGCTAACATCTACATATGCAGACGTTCTTTCACGATCACCAATTTGATCATGCACAAAGTGACCACCGATCCCTACTGCCTTGTGTAAAATCGGACTATGCGCGGAAAACCATTGTGTCATTGGGGCTCCTTTGAAGTTGATCCATTGAAATCTTCCAATAGCAACAAGAGAAGTAGCATCTCTACTTCCTGCATAAGCTGGATTGAAGTGGAGGGGGTTGTACATGTACAATGACATCTGTTCATCTTGCTGAGCAAAGATCGAACTCGTACAAACCAATAAAGTAATTAAAGCTAATTTTTTCATTTTCGTCTTATTATCAGTATTGTACTTCGATGTAACCATTGTAAACCGTATTGGCATCATCATTCAATCGAATCACATAGAAATATGTTCCTACAGGAACTTTTCCATCATTACCACCTACAGCTGAACCTCGGTTCACTGATCCATCCCAGTCATTGTTGTATGGTGATGCGAAATAGATCAATGTACCCCAACGGTTGTAGATCTCTACTTCCGCCTGAGGATAGCTTTCAATTCCATTGATCTCCCAATAATCGTTATGACCATCTTGATCAGGCGTAGCTAAAGTTGGTATGAAAATGCAATCACTGTTGTATTGCACAAGAATATTGGAGGAATCTGCAGCACTACATCCAAATGCATCAGATACCACTACCACATACCAGCCACTTTGTTCAATTGTCATATTCGACAGGACCACTGTAGCTTGATCACTTGCGAAGCCAGCCGGCCCCGACCAGTCATAAGTTATTCCTCCCGAAGCAGAAAGCGTTAGACCTTCACCCGGACAAATTAGAGTGTCTGAAGGGGATGAATTGGCCGGGATATCAGTATTTACAGTGATAAATAAACTGTCGGCATTATGACATCCAAGAGCATCAGTTCCATCTACATAATACCATCCCTCATTCGCTTCGTTCGCATTTAAGATAACAGGTGCATTATTACTGCTTGTAAATGAGTTAGGTCCATTCCAGCTATATGATGTCGCACCTGTTGCTGACAAACCGATGGTAGCGTCTTCACAGAACGTGTTGCTTTGTCCTGTGCTGTTCAATGTTAAATTCGGCAATGCAGCAACAGAAATATAAATGGAATCGGAACTTGAACAACCATTTGCGTCAGTTGCAATAACAATATAGTATCCTTGACTTGAAGAAGTGACACTATTGAGATTAACAGAAGCTCCTGTACTGCTGAAGCCAGATGGGCCGGTCCAAGCGTATGTTGAAGCACCCGAAACAGACAAAACTGCAGATTCGTTCAAACAGATAATTGAATCGGTATCATTTACGGATAACGTCAATGTCGGTAAAGCATTGATCGTTATGTTTTGACATGTGGAAGGACCGGAACAACCGGAAACTGTGACATAAACACAATAGTTACCTTGATCTGTATTGTCAACAGATAAAAGATTGATCGTTGATGAAGAGGAATTGAATCCGGAAGGACCTGACCAGGTATAGGTGGCTGATCCATCCGGATGATTACCCGTTAGTGTAACATCGGTACCAAGACAAGGAGTAGCATCATTGACAGCGATAGTAGGTGCTGTAGGCGCTCCAGGATTTACCACACTGAATGGACCAAATTGATTCGAACAACCGTTTCCATCGGTAAGATTCAGAAAATAAGTTCCTGCTGGAATACCTGTTAAATTAGATGCAGAGCCAACGGTAGTTCCAGAGCCGTTGATCCAGTTGTAGGATAAAGTAGGGGCTCCCGATCCACTGGCTCCTGTTAAAGAACCGTTTGAAGCACCACAGTCAGCATCATTCGACGTGGGATTTACAGATAATGTAGGCAATGCATTGATCGAAACAGTTGTATTAGCTGTTGCAGTACATCCACTTGTCGTTCCTGTTACGGTATAAGACGTTGCACTCAAAGGAGAAACATTAATTGAAGATCCGTTTTGTCCCGAGCTCCAAGAATAGGTCGAAGCACCAGTGGCAGAAAGAGTAACTGACTGACCTGCGCAAATAGCTACGTTTGGACCATTCGTAATTGACACGGTCGGATTTGGAATAACAGTTACCGTAGCATCCAGAGTTTGCTTATAGCCACAAAGACCAGTTACCTCACAGATGTAGGTTTGGGTAGTTGATGGTGAGACTGTCACAGACTGAGTTGTACTTCCATCATGTTCCCAGTAATAGGAGGTAGCACCAGCAGGAGCGGTTAACGAGGTTGATTGTCCCTGACAAATTGGTGCAACGTTAGCAATGTCTGGGAATTGAACACCTGATTCTGCAGTAATCGTGTAATTACAGATATCACCGGCGTAGCCATCGACCATGAGGTAATAATCACTTCCAACTGTTAGGTTATTCGCTGTGATAACAAATCCGGTGCTACTTTCTTCGAAATTTGATACAGGCACGAAACTACAGCAATTAGTTCCTGAAAATATTTGCATTTGAATACCTCCACTTGGATAGTTACCTACCCAGCAATCATAAATATCTACTTGAAGGGTAGCTGTAGTTGATGCTGCGGTAAACTTGATCCAAGAATTATTATTTATGATCACGTCAAAAGCGGGTGATCCAGTTCCCCAAGGCCCTGCTTGACCAAAGATTCCTCCTGTATTTATTCCATCTGGTTGATTTACACCGGCGGACGTTTCATTATTTCCAAACATGTTACACGGACGGTCTGCAGTATACGCGGCACTCGTGGAGGCAGAATACCCGTTGATGTCACAGATGTAAAGTGCATTGACACAATTGTCATTGGTTGCAGTCGAAACGCAAAAACCAAAAGTTCCCTGTGAACTTCCATACCCAAAGTATCTTAAAAATACGGTAGATCCTGGAGTTAGACCAGAAGCGTTAATGATAGGTAGTAGATCGTTTGAACTACCAGGATAAGATGAATTGTCATCTGAACAAGCAATCTGACTAAGCGTGGAACATGTTCCAGAATACAACACCATAACTCCATCTGTAATGGCTCCCGCACCAATGTTCGGCTCTGACATGATCGTTATATTTCCAGTACTTGGAACAGTAATAGCAAACCATACATCGTGTGAAGAAGAGCTGAAACCTCCTTGTTGTGGTGCACTTCCTCCAACACAAGAAGAAGGAGTAGGAGCAGTTAAAGAAGCAGTTGAACCTACAGTTGTAAACTGAAGGTACTGACAAGAGGAGGTTACTTCAGGGATCTGAATAGCATTACAAGCCTCATCATTGCTTGGTGCAGCGGTTGCAGCGCCAGTGACGCAAATCTGGAAATCTCCTGAATTGCCTGCGTAATAATCGTAAACTCTAATGAAATAGGTTTGTCCTGGGATCAATCCAACTAGGTTCACGGTTTCAATTTCTGACGAAAAGGTATTGTCGGTACAATTCAATGACGTTAATCCAGCACAGCTTCCACTGAACACTTGAACGACCAGGTCGATATTGTCAATTGGATTTACGGTAACTGTCTGAACACTATTAGTAGCGACAAACTTATACCAAACATCATCGTCTGCATTTCCTGCACAACCAGACTGGGATTGCGTCGCACCATCAGTTGTTCCCGAAGTATATGAACAAGTTGTGTTGACCGGTAATGTCACGGCACCTGCGCAATTGTTATTGGAAGGGGCTGAAGGAGGATTAGCAACACACACTGTAAAATCTCCTGATCCAGCACCTGCACCATAATGGTAGATTCTGAATCTGTATACTTGTCCAATGGATAGTCCAGTTGCATTTATCGTCTCAGTAACTCCGTTTCCGCCATCATCCTTACATACGATACTTACCAATGAAGCACATGAGCCGGAAAATAATTGAACCACGGGGTCAAAACTAGCGCCTGCGGTAACGATGATCTGCTGTGATGTAGCAGAAGCAGTGAATTGGTACCATACGTCATCATCAGCATTTCCGGAACATCCCGGAAGGTTCTGTGTCATCCCTATAGTTGATCCTGAAACAGGGACGCAAGTTGGGTTAACATTTATTGAAGTGGCAAAAGAGCAATTGTCCGCTTGAGAAACACCAGTAAAGGCGATAAGGACAAAACTTGCCAGCTGTAAGATCTTTTTCATGGTCTTATTTGATTCGATGAATATCAATTGGCTCCAATCCATACGAAAGGATCATTTCCTTGATGGTCACTGGAGAAAACTGAGCTGGATTTTCGCTTCTGGTCAAGTTCTCTTCAACGTAGAAAATGATCTCTCCTCGATGACTTTCAGACTTATATTTTATCTGCGTGGATTTAACTTCTTCAATGGTTAGAATCTTTTTTTCTAGGCTTGTGGTCTTAGCTTGATCTAGTTCTCCTGAAAATGAGTAGCTAAAACTCTGAGAATGTCCGTAAAAACCAAATAGGCAGGTGATAGTAGCAAACAGAATTGACTTCATCTTACTTGAATTGTTTAGTGTAGGTTTTGAAGAGGTCAAAAGTACGGAAATGTACTACTCAAGTCAAGTAAAAACGACTGAAAATCCGAGGTTTAGTGAGATTCTTGGTACTAAACCGATTAATGGAACTACAAATTGATTTTTTTGAACGTGAATTCGTATTGAAGATCATCTTTTTCGATCGAACCTTCTAATTGGTCGGTTAACATTCTGATCAGTTCAATGCCAAAACCTGGATTGTTTCCAACCGTATGCCATTTGTTTTTATCCTTGTAGGTGATCTTAAAGCTATCATTCTCCAAGTGACTGAAAATAATTTCAATATTCAATTGATCACCTTTCGAATGTTTGATCGAATTTGTGATCAGCTCGTTAAGTATTAGTCCCACTGGAACAACTGTTTTCATTCCTATGCTTTCAAGATTAGAATCGTAGGAAATCGACATGTTGGTTTCGGTCTTGTGCAATGCTTTGATATCGTTAATTAATTCTTCAAAATATGATTTGAAATCGATCAAAGCGAGCGATTTCTCATTGTACAACTTCTGATGGATCAGAGAGATAGTCATGATCCTTCCCATTGCCTCTTCAAAGGATTTTTGGGCCTCCTCATTTTTCAATTCATTGGCCTGCATTCTCAATAAACTAACAACGATCTGTAAGTTGTTTTTAACCCTGTGATGTACCTCTTTTACTAGGATCTCATTTTCATTGTTCTTTGTTGCAATTAGTAGATTTTGTTTCTCCAATTCGATGTTGGCTTCCTTCAACTCGTTGACTGAGTGCTCCTTCAAACGAAGATATTCATAGAGTAAATATGAAATTATTCCAATTGCAAAAATGACTTCGATCATCAAACCAAGCTTCTCAGGAAAGGATAGCACCGTCAGTTTTTGAATGTTCGAATTCAGTACCCATAAATAAAAATAGACGATCGATAAAAGATGTAATCCAATGAAAAAAATGGCCCATTTAATACCTAATCCAACTAATGAGAAGAGGACAATTGCTACTATCCAAATTAGATCTGAATAATGCAATGTATTGTCCAGAGTGTTAAGCGAATAGATTACAAGGATCGAAGCTGAAACACTGAATACCTGATAAATGAAAATGTAGTTTTTACTAAGTTTTACATATAAAAGTGTAAACAATGAAAGGCAAAAAACAATAAAATAGATGAATGCCGCCTTAGTATGATAACCAATAAAAATTGCCGACAGAATAGCAAAAGCTACGATGAATAGAAATAACAATCGCCACGCAATCGTATATTTTATTCGTTGGTAGTAGCTTAATGAGGAGTCTAAAACAGGTGTGTACAAACCCATCTGATAAATTTAAGAAAAATTATGGAGCATAGCCAATTGATGTAACCTTCAGGTTTGAAAGGTTAAAACCATTCATTTTTAGAAGAGATAGATCAGCTGAAAGTTGATAGGTTGATAAGTCACTATAACTTACTCTCTCTGATAAACCCTGCCTACCGGATGGAATTTCATTTAATTTGATCGAAGCAGGAAACATTCCAAGGTTTGAATAGTCTTTTTTCAAAACAAAAAAGAGGTTCCCTTGAAAATCAGATGTAGAAGTTTGATATATGCTCTTTTCGGAAATAGGCGATGATGTATTGATCAGACGCAATTCATGATGAATATATGGTCCTTCTGCTATAGATACATTGGACGAACCATCCTCGTTTTCCATGCCACCAACAACTTCGCTATGATAATTGTAGTTGATCATCAGAATACCATATTTTGGATTAATAACCATTGTGTCTACTGGAATCCCTTTAGAAAAGATCACTTCACAGATAGGATTGTTTTTATAATAAAAAGTGGTTTTTCCATCGGGTTCATTACCAAGCATTTCACGTTTTAACACTACATTTCCTAGCTTGTCATATCTGGTGAAGATGTATTTTCTTCCATGACGATGCAACGGAATCGTTGATTCTCTTTTCCCATTACTCCATAGAAAAACTTCAGTTGTATCTGAGTATCCATAGATCTGGATCCATCTGCTTCCATCCTGAAATTTATAAACTTGGATCGTGTCTTGAGAAAAGACCCTAAGACAAAAGAAAAGAAGTATAATTGATAGTCTCATGTCAACTTCTTTGCAATTAATATTCCAATTAATCGATCAGCAAAGTATTCTTTCGAATTGCTCTCAGGCTATTGATCAAATGTTCCATATCATTGTCAGTGTTGAATGCCTGATATGAGAATCTGATAAAGATCTCATCTCCCTTTTGAGTGATCGGAATTTCAATATTATAATCTGTAAAGAGCATTCGTTGCAATTCTAAAGGCTTTTGAGTCTTTATTCGTGTAGCGCTGATCTGTCCGTAAAAATCAGTTGAAATGGGAGCTAATGGAACTGCATTAAGCTCTTTTGATAATATGGTGGTGTATTCAAGTACTTTTTGCTTACAAATCTTTGTTCGTTCTTTCCAGTTGAATTCTTCCATGAATTCTATGCAGGCTGGGATGGTCAAAAACGCAGAGAAGTCCCGTGTTCCATTGAATTGGTGATAATCAAAGAATTTTGATTTGCTTGGAAATGCCGCTTTATACCCCCAGGATATGATTAATGGGTCCAGCTTTTCTTGCCATTCCTTTTTACAATAAAGAAAAGAGCATCCTTTGGGAGCCATCATCCACTTATGGCAGGCCCCGGTGTAAAAGTCAGGATCAAGTTCCTTGATATTTAACTCAATATGTCCAGGAACATGGGCGCCATCAATAAAAACAAGTAGGCCTCTTTTTTTTGCTTCAATACAGATTTCTTTTACCGGCAATATTAAGGCTGTTGCGCTTGTGATCTGACTAATAAAGACCAGTTTGGTTCGTTCAGAGTATCCAGCAAAAAATTCTTTTACGATGGTTTCTTTATCTGTAATAGGGAGTGAAATAGGTTGTTTGATGTACTTAGCACCAGTTTTTTCACAATAGTATTCCCAGGTTCTGTCGCATGCCCCATATTCAAGATCGGTAGTTAAAATTTCATCACCAGGTGAAAATGACAAGGACTTTACCACAAGATTTACAGCATAAGTAGGATTCGTTACAAAAACGATGTCTTCATGATCGCAATGCACATAGTTGGCCAAGCTAAGGACACTTTGTTCAAGATGATCATAGCCATCACGAATGATAAACTGAACAGGTTCCTGTTCCAGGATCATTTGCCAGCGCTGATAATCAGCGAAAATTGGTTTTGGACATGCTCCAAATGACCCAAAATTCAGGAACGTGATATCAGGTCTTAATAGAAATTGATCTTTAATGTCGTTCATCGGGATAGGCTTAATTACTGATTTATTGATTATCTGTATGGCTTGGTTTATTCATTCTTTTTCCACCGATCAATGCAAGGACCAATGCAGTGAATGGAAGTAGCATCATGAATTGGTACAGGTGTAATCCAATAATTCCAAATAAGGCAGCACCGATGACTGGAAAGACGGCCATTGCAAATGAATTGATCGATTCTGATATACCCATGATCTCACCTTGATTTTTGTGATCCGCGTGAATTGAAATGAGTGCATTGAAGGTAGGGAAGCATAGGGAAAGCCCCAGGTTCATCGTGTAGTAAAAAGCAATGAACAGGTATAAGTTAGAAGTCATTGTAATACTGAATAATCCAATAACACAGAGTGTGAGTCCGATAAGAAGCGTATTGTATTCACCAAACTTTTTAATGAAACGTTTTGAGAGAAATGCCTGATTGAACGCTAGAAAGAGTCCTACAATAAATAAAAAGAAACCAAGCTCTTTTTCTTCGAAAGAAAACATATCGATCAGATACAAAGCAATTGTTGAGATATAAAAGGCCATCATTGTAGCGAAAAACATTTTCACTGTAAAGATCACTTTGATCATTGAAGATGGATTCACTGCTTTGACTCGTGCGGGAATGAAGATCATGTGCCAGATAGGAGTCTTTTTTCTTACGGTTCTTTTTTCTTCAGGATGAGATTCTTTTAACCAAAGGCTGATCGTGAGTAAAGTGATCGATGAAATGACTATTGCAACGATCATTGTCCCATAGAAACCCAATGAGGTAGAAGCAGTCAATCCTCCTAGTCCAGGGCCAATGATCATTCCGATTCCTGCGATTCCTCCTAGATATCCAAAAATATAGGATTTCTCTTCTCTAGTCGTGATGTCTGAAACATACGCATTGGTGACAGATGCATTACCCCCAGTTACACCGTCAAGAATCCTGGAGAAAGCAATGATCCATAAGGGCAAGGCCAAACCAAATATTGGATAATCGGGTAAACTCAAGGCCAGCACAAATACGAACCAGCTGAGAAGTGTGCCGGCCTGACTTACGAGAAGTATCGGTTTTCTTCCTTGCTGATCAGATAGTGCACCAAGAAAGGGTGCTCCAATGAATTGAAAAGCAGAGTAGCAGGTGAGGAGTAGTCCATAAACCCACTCAGGGGCACCATAATTCTTCACAACAAAAGGAAGTATTGGCATCAGGATACTGAAGCCAAGAACATTTACCAATGTTAAGAGGTAGGCGGGGATCAACCTTTTTTGCATCCTGTAAAAATAAAAAAAGGCAGACCTAAGCCTGCCTTTTTCATGAATCATTTCTAATTATAAGTGCATGAAATCCTTTTTCGCAAGTAATTCATCTTCTGTTTCTCTGTAATCAGGGTCGTCTACACAGCAATCAACCGGACAAACCGCAGCACACTGTGGTTCATCATGAAAACCTACACATTCAGTGCATTTGTCATGAACGATATAATATACATCCATATTAACCGGTTCAAAAGGCTTGTCTGCCAGGATCTCATAACCGTCCAGCGTGTTAATGATGCCTTTCAATGTTGTTCCATCCGAATATTTCCACTCAGCTCCTCCTTCGTAGATAGCATTGTTTGGACATTCCGGTTCGCAAGCACCGCAGTTAATACATTCTTCTGTGATCATTATTGCCATATCGCCAGTGTTTGGTTTGCAAATATAGCAACGCTTTATTAAACGAATTGTTTAAAAAAAGTAAAAATTGAGTTGGGTGTGGTTAGTCCGCCCAATCTTGGCTAAATTCGCAGCGTGGAAAGAAATCAATTGATCACCGCATTTGCGCAACTGGGAATGGTCATGGTACATCTTGGTGAGAACAAGGAATGGCCAGGATTCCAGATCGGTTTGTCTGAGCAGGAGTATAGTGACTTAAATGTGCTCATACGAAGACAGCAATCCTTTAACGGTTGGTTTATCGAGTCAAATGTTAGATCATCCTTATTAGCCTTGGGTCAATCACTTGATGTTTCACAGCTCAGCGAGTGGACTTCAAAATATTCATATTCTGATCATCCGAAAAGAGTAGGGATCATCATGGCAGGAAATATTCCGCTGGTTGGATTTCATGATTTTCTTTGTGTTTTATTGTCTGGGAATATTGCGGTTTGTAAGTTAAGTTCAGATGATAAAACTCTTCTTCCCGCATTGACTGATGCTTTGACAAAATTTTTACCTGAAGTAAAAGAGCGATGTGAATTTGTCGTTGGTCCCGTAGGAAAAATCGATGCCGTGATAGCTACTGGGAGTGACAACAGTACAAAGTACTTTGAACAATACTTTGGAAAGTATCCACATGTTTTTAGAGGGAACAGGACATCAGTTGCGGTGATTTCAGGCGAAGAGTCAAGTGAAGAGCTAAGAAAAATGGGGGAAGATATCTTTCAATATTTTGGTTTGGGTTGTAGAAATGTCTCTCACTTGATCATTCCAGAATCATTCATACTGGATCGATTTTTTGAAGCGATCGTAGATTTTGGAGAGGTGATCAATCATCATAAGTACGCCAATAATTACGATTACAATCGTGCTGTTTATCTGTTGAATCAGCACGAGATCCTGGACAATAACTTTCTTTTGCTTAAGGAATCAGAAGAACTTTTTTCACCTCTATCCATGATCTTTTATCACAGGTATAAGGATGTTAGTGAAGTCGAAAAATACCTTAAACAACACGAGGAAAAGATCCAATGTGTCGTTGGTAAAGGGCATTTGCCATTTGGAACCGCTCAGTGTCCGATGTTGAATGATTATGCAGATGGTATTGATACCATGCTTTTTCTGAATCAGCTTTAATCTTTGAATCTACGAAGATCCGATGACTCAAATGTCCATTCGGGCGTCCTTATCATTCCTTCATTGGCTCTATACCATGGAGAGATGTCCTGATCTAAAGGATTAACCAATATGTGGGTTTCCTGGGCAGGCATATAGCTTTGAGAAAGAAGAAAAAGTTTATTTCCCGAATTATCAATTGCAACATCCATCACAGTAACAGCGTGTCCGTAAGGATTCCCTGACTGAATGAAAACATCTCCAGATTGTATGTCTTTTATATTGTGAATGGGTATAAGCTCCTTTTTAAGTGAAGCGGTGTTTGCATAAGAGAATACATATTTCATGTATTTTCTGAACGATTTGTAAGATCTGTCCTGCGAATATTCGATAAAATATCTTGGTTTTCCGTCGGAAAGAAAATTAAAATGAATTTTTTCGAATTGCTCGGTCTCGAATAGATATTCTCCCCGCAATCGCATTACAGCATCAGCACATTGCTGAAGATCAACTTGATCTATATCTTGTTGGATTACCCCACATGATGCGGCCTGATTAACCTTTTGCTGTCCGTTGTAAAGCAAAACCTTATGGTCAGAAGGATGTAGACTAGAATGCCTCAAATAGTGACCAAAAGAGGATGAGTCTAACTCAATTCGTTCATAGTTTTCAGGACACAAAAATCGCTCTGATAATTTATTCCCATTAGGGTTCAGGATCATTTTAGAGCTTGAATCGTTGAGTTGATCTCTACGATCGATTTGTACTTCCAATTTCTGAGCTTGGCAACCTGAGATGATCAAGAGTAAAGAAAAGACGATTTTCATGCGACAATTTTATCTGAAAATGCTTCTTGATCAATTAGTAACAGACCCAAATGTGTTATTTTTGAATCATGAGACTATTCCTCGTATCAATTATGTTTCTTTTTCTCTCGGGTTGTATGGCTACAACTGGGGTTGAGGCTGAATTGAATATTGATTGCACAGGACATTATTTGAAGGTTAAAGACCAGGAATTTAGAGTCTGTAACAAAGAAATTCTTGAAGAACTGAAGCAGGAAGATAAAGTTTTGGTCAGAATGAAAAAAATTGACAATTGCTCTTCAGATGAGATTGTTTGTATGATGTTTCATCCCTACGAATACGACGTAAAAGTTCAATTTTTGAGAAAGATTTGATCTTATTTTGATCGTAATGCAAGTAGTTTTTCTCTGATTGAGATCAATCGCTCAAGAACGTCATTATTGTCGGCTATTCGTTCGTCTGAATCGGCAGATTTTTTAGAGCGAAGTGCCTTTTTTGCACCATCCAAGGTGTAACCATTAACTTTTACAAGTTCAAAGATCCGGTTGAAATTTTCGATGTCTTTGACAGTGAACAGTCGATTTCCTTTTTTATTCTTTTTAGGATTTATGATCGAAAATTCCTTTTCCCAAAAGCGAATGAGCGATGTGTTCACTTTGAACATCTCAGCGACTTCTCCAATCGTATAGTACAATTTAGTGAGTGATCCAGTGTCGACCATCGGCTTAAAAATGCGTTTGAATTATTCCCGAAAATAGTTATAATTTTGCAACCTCTATGCAAGGAATACTGTTCAAATTCAATTTATTAATCCTGTTTGGAATAATCATTCCTTTGAGTGGGATTGGACAGAATTCTGTTTCTGATAGTCTTCGAGTTACTTCGGCCGATTCTGTGGTAGTGAAGGATACAATTGTGAAAAATCCAAAGCAGGTAGATGAGATCATTTCCTACGCAAAAAAGTTTCTAGGAACTCCATATCAATGGGCAGGAACTACTCCGTCAGGTTTTGATTGTTCAGGTTTTATCTATTACATCATGGGTAGTTTTGGACTAAGTTTATCACGAACAGCAGGAGGTTTAGCAGAGTTTGGACGAACAGTGAAGTTGTCAGAGTTAAGGCCTGGAGATCTTATGTTTTTTAAAGGTAGAAACACATCTTCCTCTCAGATCGGTCACGTAGGAATGGTTGTGGAAGTGAAACCTGACGCGATCATGTTTATACACTCATCGAGTTCAAGGGGAGTGGTGATCGATAATTTTAAAACGAGCTCATATTACATTCCTCGTTTTATTAAAGCGAAGCGCTTAGATTATGGTGAGGAGGATAATAAGTAAGGAATGAGCGATTCAACATTCAACGGAAGGAATCAATGGCTATTTGTTATTTTGTCAGGCTTGTTCATTACAAGTGCAATAACCGCTGAACTCATTTCAAATAAATTGATCGAAATACCGATCAGTTTTTCGTTTTTTGATACTTCTTTAGGACCTTTCACGACAATTGTTGGGGTATTACCTTGGCCAATCGTCTTCCTTTTGACGGATCTGATGAACGAGTTTTATGGTCAAAAGGCTGTAAGAAGATTAAGTTGGATCACGTCGGGAATGATTGCCTATTGCTTCATTATTGTAACATTAGCGATGTCTCTTCCAGCGAAAGAAATACCTGGCTCCGGATTGGCCACGGACAAAGAATTCAATATTGTTTTCGGGCAGGCACAGATGGTAATTGTGGGAAGTATAGCAGCATTCTTAACATCTCAGTTGATCGATGTTTTTGTTTTTCACCGATTAAAAGAGAGGACGGGAAATAAATACATTTGGTTAAGAAGTACAGGGAGTACTGTATTTTCTCAGCTCATAGATACGTATGTCGTTTTGTATATCGGTTTTGTATTGCCGGGAAATATGAAGTGGAGTGACTTTATGACCATAGCACCAACTAATTACGTGCTGAAGCTATTAATTGCCGTCTCACTTACACCTTTGATCTACCTTGGCCACTATCTGGTCAGGAATTATCTAAAAACGGATCGTTAGGTGTTTGATTTCTTGTATCTCAGATGCCAGAGAAGGAACAGAATTGAACTGATTGCTAGTCCTATTCCGAAAAGAAAAGCATTTATGATTGTTTCAGGCGTGCTGTCATAGAGCCATAAAGTTGCCAGTGATCCAACCATGATTCCAATTTCCAAAGCAATGAACATGGTGCCCGCTCCGACACCTCTACGATCTTCAGGGGATAGATCTGCTGTCCATGCCATTAGTGTTGGGCTGGAAATACCAGTTGCAACTCCGAAGATCACTGCGGCAATGGTGTAGGTGATTATAGAATCGGATGTACCAATGAGTATCATGCTCAGCAAAAGAACAGATGTACCTATCAATAAGGTTTTTCTTCTGCCAATCTTGTCAGAAAGTTGGCTGGTAAACAAGCGAATAAAAATGGTAGATAATACATAAAAAGCGAAGAACCAACCTTTATTGTCGATCTCCAGGTAACCGGACATGTCTGGCGTAAGGACGAAAATAAGACCGCTACTTGGTGCAGTGAGCACCATCACGATCGCTGCTGGAAGAACAGAAGGTTCTATGACATCACTGAATTTAATCTTTAGGTGCGATGCCTTGAATTTTTCTGGTTGCTGGAGTGTCTCCTGAGTTCTTACGATCAAGATACCGGCGATCGCTGCAACACCGGCGGACACCATGAACAGCCCATTGATACCTATTTGGTCCGCAATGATCGAACCTGTCGCTTGACCGACACCAATTCCTAATGAAATAAAAGTTCCCCAGATACCCATTCCTTTGCCTCGACGATCAGATGGTAAGAGATCGGTTACAAGTGCTGTTGCCCCTGTAGGTAGGAAGCCAGCACTAAAACCATGAAGAAATCTAAGCATCAAGAAAAAATGAACAGAAAGAGAAAGTGGATAAAGTAAGCTTACGAGAAAGCTGATGATGAGTCCAATGATCATTACTTTCTTTCGGCCTATCTTGTCGGATAATTTACCAGAAAATGGTCGCGAAAGACCTGCGGAAATGGTAAAAATGGAAATGATCAATCCTTTTTGACCTTCACCTCCCAAATTGGTAATAAAATCGTTCAATTCAGGGATGATCAGATTGAAACTCGTCATGAACAATAGCATTGTAAAACAAAGGATCCAGAAATTGCTATTGTACTGTCGAAACATGGCCGCAAAAATAGCTATTAAAAAAGTATTTATTTACTTAGCGTAAAATTTGATGGATGAAAAAGGAAGCGACATTTGGTGCGGGCTGCTTTTGGTGTATAGAAGCGTGTTTCGAGGATTTTAATGGTGTAACGGAGGTCTATCCCGGATATGCTGGTGGACATAAAGAAAATCCAACGTACGAAGAAGTATGCAAGGGTACGACTGGGCATGCTGAAGTTGCTAGAGTAGTTTACGATGATGATTTGGTATCATTTGATGACCTTTTGGAGGTGTTTTGGTTCGTGCATGATCCGACACAGTTGAATCGTCAAGGAAATGATATCGGTACTCAATATCGCTCAGTATTATTCTATCACGATGAACATCAAAAGGAAAGGGCTGATTTCTTTAAGCAGAAACTCACTGCCGATGGTGTTTGGGAAAATCCAATTGTTACGGAGATCGTTGCGATCAATAATTTTTATGCGGCAGAGGATTATCACAAAAATTATTTTGAGTTGCATCCAGAGAATATGTACTGTCAGTCAGTGGTTCGCCCGAAGGTTGAAAAATTCAAAAAGGTATTTGCGGATAAGTTAAAATAAAAAAGGGGCGAATGCCCCTTTTTAAATATCTATGAATCAAAACTTATTTGATTGCATCTGCTCTTTCTTGTATTCTAATGCCTTTTCAGAGTTCCCAAGAGATCTGTGAATCTGGAATAGAATATTCAATACATCCTTATCTTCAGGGATTTTAGAGATGTACTTTTCCAATGGAATCAACGCTCTTTTATAAAGATCATCCGCTTCCGCAAGCATCACATTGTATTTTGGATCACCAAACTTTAGCTGATTAGCTGCAGTTTTTGTGTCTCCTGCCCAAGTAACCAAATGAGCACCCAACTGATAAAGCGCATCAATATAATCACCATCGATCTCTAAAGCTTTATTCAATGCTTGTTCAGCTTTGTCATTTTGCTTCAAATCAATATAGATTGTACCGATCGTGTAGTGAAGTTGCTTGTTGTTCGGATCTTTAGAAATTGCTTCGTTAAGCGCAGCTTCAGCTCCTGCAGCATCTCCAGCGTCGATGTTGATGTTTACCAACTCTAATAACAAGTCCTTATCTGAAGGATACTTTTTTCTTCCTTCTGCTACGATCGCTTTTGCTTTTTCACTGTCACCACCTTTTCGGAATGCACTTGAAGCCAATACGTATGAAATAGCACCACGATATCCAACAGCAGCAGTTTTTGCATAATTTTCACCTGCTTTGATGAACTCATTTCCTTTTTCATAGCACAATGCACCATTGAATAGGGAAGTTGTATCGATTTCACTTACAGCAGTTAAAAATTCTGCTTGAGTCGAATACAGTTCACCTGCTTCCTTGAACATTTCATTCTTGTAAAGCATGTTCGCATAAGGATCAAGTAAGGCTCTCTTCTGATAAACAGCATCCTTTATGTCCTTGTCATATTTGTCGCTGACATCAAAACCTTTCTTGTATGCAGCAATTGCAACTTCCAAAGCATCCTCTCCAGCAAGCTTCAGGAAATTTGTGTCTGCAGCCTGCATTCCAACAAAAAGGAAATTACTGTAGATCTCTCCCTTGTAATAAAGCGTCTTAGGACTTTCTTTGGTTTCAGGATGTTCTGCAGCTAGATCAATAAATCCTTTTGCTGCGATCAATGCTTTTTTAGCATTCTCGATGTCTCCTGTTGCCATTGACATCTGGTATTTGTTTTTGAATTCAACTGCAGCACTGGTTTCATTCTTTTTTTGAGCAAGCGCTACTGTTGTGAACAAGCATACCCCTGCAATTGCTGAAATTTTAGTCATGTTGGTTTTCATTTTTTTCTTGTTGAGATGAAAATTTTCAATTATTCCACATCCGGCTTTTCAATATCCGTGCCATTCTCATTGCCTTCCATTCCTTCCATTCCGTCCATTTCTTCTTCATCCTCATCTTCACTTCTTGGAACACGCGCAACTGCTGCAATTTCCTGATTATTTTTCAAATTGATCAGTTTTACTCCCTGAGCTGCTCTACCCATTGTGCGAATGGTATCAATATGCATACGAATTGTGATTCCGTTCTTGGTAATGATCATCAGATCTTCTTCGTCCGTAACATTTTTGATAGCGAGAAGTGGTCCTGTCTTGTCTGTAATATTCAAGGTCTTAACCCCTTTACCACCTCTGTTCGTAATTCTGTATACAGGTTCATTGTCCTCTGGGTCGTTCAGATATGTTCTTTTTCCATACCCTTTCTCGGAAACAACAAGGATTGTAGAGTATACATCTTCGACACAGATCATTCCGATAACCTGGTCTTTACTGTCTGCAAGCGTAACTCCACGAACACCAGAAGCATTTCTTCCCATCGGACGAACTGTTGATTCGTTGAATCGAATAGCTCTTCCTGATGCCGTTGCCAATACAATCTCGTTTGTTCCGTTCGTTAGTTTTGCTTCTAATAATTCATCATTTTCACGGATTCCAATAGCATTAATACCATTTGAACGTGGTCTTGAATAAGCTTCAAGGGAAGTCTTCTTAATAACCCCTTGTTTTGTACACATTACGATAAAGTTATTGTCTACATATTCTTTATCGGTAAGGTCTTGAACCTTCACGTATGCCTTTACTTTATCGTCTTGAGGAATGTTGATCAAATTCTGGATTGCTCTTCCTTTAGAAGTTTTGTTTCCTTCAGGAATTTCGAATACGCGCATCCAGAAACAACGTCCTTTCTCAGTAAAGATCAACAAGTAGTTGTGGTTGGTTGCAACAAATAAGTGCTCAAGGAAATCAGCATCTCTTGTTGCTGATCCTTTTGATCCCATTCCTCCTCTGTTTTGAACTTTGTATTCATTCAAGCTTGTACGCTTGATGTATCCAGCATGTGAGATTGTGATTACAACTTCTTCATCGGCGATCAAATCCTCCATTCTCATTTCTGAAGCAGAGTATTCGATTACTGATCTTCTTTCATCACCGTATTTTTCTTTTACTTCAAGCGTTTCGTTCTTGATGATCTCCATTCTTCTGTGCTCGTTCGAAAGAATATCTTTCAAATCTGCGATCGTCTTCATCAATTCATCGTATTCAGCTCTAAGCTTATCTTGCTCAAGACCTGTCAACTGACGAAGTCTCATATCAACGATTGCCCTGGTCTGAATTTCTGATAATCCGAAACGCGCAGCAAGTTTTTC
>Ga0102815_10000049_pt1 | contig 85695 bp, 82 predicted proteins | sample ColrivemetaGS759_FD_79113 | JGI IMG/M metagenome (GOLD analysis project Ga0102815, IMG submission 79113) | Estuarine microbial communities from the Columbia River estuary - Ebb tide ETM metaG S.759 | ecosystem: Environmental > Aquatic > Marine > Intertidal zone > Estuary | place: USA: Columbia... | reverse complement strand
GCCCGGCTCTTGGGCGTTCCAGACACCCTCGGGCCGGATCTGCTGCACTGGTCCAACGCCATGGTGGCGATGTATCAAGCCCGCCGCAGCCCCGAAATCGAACGTGCCGCCGTCACCGCGACCCAAGAGTTCAGCGCCTTTCTTACTGACTACATCCAACGACGCCGTGCGGCCCCCGCCGACGACCTGATCACCCAGCTCATCGCCGCCGAAGAAGACGGCGCGCGCCTGTCCTTGCCCGAGATGATCTCGACCTGCATCTTGCTGTTGAACGCAGGGCACGAAGCAACAGTGCACAGCATCGGCAATGGCGTGGCGCTGCTCTTGGCCGCCAAGATCCACCCCACTTCCGACAGTGCCGCCGCGATCGTCGAGGAAATCCTGCGCCATGACCCGCCGTTGCATATCTTCACCCGCATCGCACAAGAAGATGTCAGCCTCTTTGGCCATGACTTTGCCAAGGGCGATCAAGTGCAACTTCTTCTCGGTGCAGCCAACCGCGACCCCGCTGTCTGGCCAGACCCGCACCGTTTCGACCTGACCCGCAAAGGTCCGACCCATGCCGCCTTTGGCGGTGGGCTTCATTTCTGTCTCGGCGCCCCCTTGGCCCGGCTGGAAATGGAATGCGCCCTCCCGCTTCTCTTCGCGCGGCGCCCAAACTTGCGTCTCACCGAACCCGTCACGTTTCGGGACGCCTATCACTTTCACGGGCTCGAGCGGCTGATGGTGCGCTCTGACAGCTAGGCGCCATCGCGGCCTTATCGGCCCGGCACCACTTTTTGCAAAAGCAAATCGCCGCCCGCGCGGAGGATTTGGTTAACGTCGCGCGTCATGACGCAAACCAGACGTCAACCATACGTAAAACAGCCCTGTTGCACTGTGGTTTTTCGAGAATTTTAAGCACGGCGCGCGCAGCCTCACAGCGGCAGCGCAGTTGTGGCCTTGATTTCCTCCATGCTGAGAAGCGCTGTCACGTTGTGAATTTTCACTTCCGAAATCAAGGATTGGTAGAACGCATCATAGGCACGGGCGTTTTTGACGCGGACTTTGAGAATGTAATCAATCTCCCCGGCAAGCCGGTGCGCCTCTTGCACTTCTGGCCTTGATTTCAACGCCTTGAGGAACTTTTCCTGCCAGTCCTTTTCATGCTCACTGGTGCGGATAAGCACAAAGAAACAGGCTTCAAAGCCCAGTTTTTCGGCATCAAGCGTGACTTGCGGCGCGCCCATGACACCTTGCTCGCGCATCTTGCGAATCCGGTTCCAGACCGGGGTCTTGGACGAGCCAACCTTGCGCGCAATCTCATCCAGAGACTGTCCGGCATCTTCTTGCATCTCCACAAGAATTTTTCGATCTGTCGCATCTAGCCGGACTGTCATTTCGACTTTTCCCCCTTTGGCGGAACGCCCCTAGTCAAAGGCGCGGTTAATAGAACAATATTCCTTATTCGCGCAGGTATCTGGCGGTTTAGGGGGAATATTTTCTATATTAAAGCCCAAGTCAATCACTTCGATTGAGACGCTGAGAGGTGTAAAATGGCACGGAAAGCTTATGCACAAGTGGTCACAGGCAATGCGCTTTTGGAAGGACATGTCGTCTATCTGACAGCCCAAGGAACCTGGAGCACGGCCCTCACAGACGCGGAAATTCTCCGCGACGAAGCCGACGCGCAGTTGCGTCTTTTGAGCGCGATGGCGCAAGCCGCAACAGTCGTAGGGGCCTATCTGGCAGACGTCGATCCCGATGCTGCGTCACCTAAGCCTTTGCATTTCCGCGAAGCTTTCCGCCGCGATGGGCCCGGGCACTATGTCTATCCCGCCGGGCGGATTTAAGCGAAAAGAGGGGCAGATCATGTATTATCAAAGCGAGTTTGACGCAGACTACCTCGCGTCTCGCAACACTCAGTTTCGCGCCCAAGTCGAGCGGCGGATCGCTGGTCAATTGACCGAAGATGAATTCAAGCCGCTGCGCCTGATGAACGGACTTTATCTGCAACTCCATGCCTACATGCTGCGTGTGGCGATCCCTTACGGCTCACTCAATAGCGCGCAGATGACAAAACTAGCAGATGTCGCGGATCGCTGGGATCGGGGCTATGGTCATTTCACCACGCGGCAGAATATTCAGTTCAACTGGCCCGCGCTGCGCGATGTTCCCGATATTCTGGACGCGCTCGCCGAGGTGGGTCTGCATGCCATCCAAACGTCCGGCAATACGATCCGCAATATCACCTCTGATCATTTCGCCGGTGCAGCCGCAGACGAAATCTCCGACCCGCGCCCCGTTGCAGAATTGATCCGGCAATGGTCGACAGACCATCCGGAATTTCAATTCTTGCCCCGCAAATTCAAGGTTGCCGTAACCGGAAGCCCCACAGATCGCGCCGTCACCCGAGCCCATGATATTGGGTTACGGATGATCCGGCGCGGCAGCGAGACGGGCTTTGAGGTGATCGTCGGCGGGGGCCTTGGTCGCACGCCAATGATCGGCAAGGTCTTGCGCGAATTTGTGGCTCTGCCCGATCTTCTGGATTATCTAGAAGCCGTCATATCGGTCTATAACCTGTTGGGTCGACGCGATAATAAATACAAAGCCCGCATCAAGATCACGCTCCATGAAACCGGAGAAGAGGCGTTACGCGCCATGGTAGAGGCCCGGTTCGCGGAATTGCGCGGCACCTACCCCGGCTCCATGGATGCGCTTTCTGATATCGCGGCGCGCTTTCGCAGCCCGGACTTGCCCCCCCGCGAGCATCAGATCTTCACAGCGGCCAAGGCACAAGACCCGGTCTTTCGCGCGTGGGCCGACACCAACCTCACGACGCACAAACGCGCGGACTTTGCGATTGTAACGGTTTCGCTCAAAGCGCATGGCGCTGTGCCCGGCGATGCCACTTCGGCGCAGATGCGCCTTCTGGCCGATCTCGCGCGTCAGTTTGGCCAAGATGAGTTGCGGATCAGCCATGAGCAGAATGTCATCCTGCCACATGTGGCGCTCGACGATCTACCCGCGCTGCACGCTGCGCTTTTGCCAGCGGGTTTGGCCACGGCAAATGTCGGTCTCATCTCTGATATCATTGCATGCCCCGGCATGGACTATTGCGCTCTGGCGACAGCACGTTCAATTCCGGTCGCCCAAGCCATTGCGACCAGATTTGAGGAACTGCAACTCGAGCATGATATTGGTGCATTGAAGATCAAGATCTCCGGCTGCATCAACGCCTGCGGCCATCACCACGTAGGCCACATCGGTATTCTTGGCCTCGACCGTGGCGGTGTGGAGACCTATCAAATCACTTTGGGCGGTGACGGCACCGAAACCACCAGTCTCGGCGAACGCACAGGGCCCGGATTTGCATATGACGAAATCGTGCCTGCCATTGAGCGTCTGATCGCGGCCTATACGGCCGTGCGGACAAACGCGCAGGAAACGTTCCTTGCCACCTACCGCCGCCTCGGTATGGCCCCCTTCAAGGCGGCCCTCTACGACGGGGACACCTCTGATGCCGCTTGACACACCCCTCGGCCCAGTCGCTGCACGGGTGACGGCCCTGAATGACCGCTATCGCCATCATGCGGCGACGACAGTGTTGCGCCATGCCTTGGGCGACCCCGATCTCGGGCGCGTGGCGCTTGTGTCGTCCTTTGGCGCCGAATCTGTCGCGCTTTTGCATCTGGTGTCGGTGATTGCTCCTGATACGCCTGTGTTATTTCTCGAAACTGGCATGCTTTTTCCCGAAACACTGGCTTACCAAACAGAGTTGGCAGCACGCCTTGATCTGCGCGATATTCGCATCTTGCGCCCCGATCCTGCGCTGCGAGCCGCCACAGACCCCTATGGCGCGCTCCATCTCACCGAGCCAGACCAGTGCTGCGCGCTGCGAAAAACGCAGCCTTTAGAGCAAGCGCTCCAAGGATTTGACGCATGGATTACCGGACGCAAGCGCTATCAAAGCCAAACCCGGTCGGCCCTCGACTTCTTTGAACAAGAAGACGCGACAGGCCGCGTCAAGATTAACCCGCTCGCGCATTGGGAGCCGTCGGATGTCGCGGAATATCTCCTCAATAACCGCCTGCCACGCCATCCTTTGGTGTCCAAGGGCTACCCCTCCATTGGCTGCGCGCCCTGCACCTCGCCTGTAAACCCCGGCGAAGACGCGCGCGCCGGGCGCTGGCGCGGACAAGAAAAGACTGAATGCGGTATTCACTTCACCCAAGGCAAGATCGAAAGGACCCCCTCATGACCGTGATCGTAAAAGACGATGGCTTTCACGCAGATGACTGGACCGCAGGCTTTGAGAACCCAGAGAATGTAGATGCCGGTCAAGGGATCGACCTTGGCCCCGATGCAGATCTGGATCACCTGATGCTGCAACTCTCGGGCGCGCCAATGATCCGTATCCGGTTTCCCTCATTCGCCGATGGCCGGGGCTTCACCCTCGCACGGCTGTTACGGACACGGGGCTACACAGGGCGTTTGCGCGCTGTCGGACATGTGATTTCTGACCAATACGCCATGGCCCGCCGCGCAGGCTTTGACGAAGTCGAGATCGACGCCAGCCTTGCTGCCCGCCAGCCTGTCGCCGAATGGGTGTTTCGCGCCGACTGGCAATTCAACGATCCCCGCGCCCGTTTGCGCGCAGCACCAAAAGATCTGGCCACATCCAAAGCCGCATAAGGTCGCCGCGCGTTGCTTGCACCGACGGCTTCCATCTGACATGGATCAAAGATAACCCAAAGATACCGGATTAGTCCGGTCGAGCATGAAGTAATGACCGGAACCCTGACCGTGACTGAAAACGCCGTACCCAAACCAAAAACACTGCCCGATGCACAGACCGTCACCGCCGTGACCCATTGGACAGACAGGCTTTTTTCCTTTCGCGTCAGTCGTCCTCAAACCCTGCGGTTTCGGTCTGGCGAATTCGTTATGATCGGTCTGATGGATGATAATGGCCGCCCGCTCCTGCGCGCCTATTCCATTGCCTCGCCATCTTGGGACGAAGAGTTGGAGTTTTATTCGATCAAAGTGCCCGATGGTCCACTCACATCGCGCCTCCAACATATCGAAGTGGGGGACCAGATCATTTTGCGTCCCAAGCCTGTAGGCACCTTGGTGTTGGATGCGCTCTTGCCGGGCGAACACCTCTGGTTTCTCGCAACCGGCACGGGACTTGCCCCGTTTGCCTCTCTCATGCGCGATCCGGAAACCTATGAGAAGTTTGAGCAGGTGATCATGATGCACACCTGCCGGACCGTAGAAGAACTGGAATATGGCCGCCGCCTTGTGGAAGGGCTGAAAAATGACCCGCTGATCGGCGAAATGGTCGAGGGTAAACTCCTATATTACCCAACAACCACCCGCGAAGAGAGCCCAAACATGGGCAGGATCACCGACAACCTTTCCTCTGGAAAAGCCTTTGTCGATCTCGGCTTGCCTCCCATGGCGCCAGGGCGCGACCGCGCCATGGTCTGCGGCAGCTTGGCCTTCAACGTAGACGTCAAGAAAGTGCTCGAAGGCTTTGGCCTGACAGAGGGCGCAAACTCAGACCCCCGCGAATTCGTCGTCGAAAAAGCCTTCGTCGGAGAGGGTATCTGATCCCCCCTTTGCTGCGCGACTAGAAACGAAAAAGGGCCATGCGAGACATACCGCATGGCCCTTTTCGTTGATCAAGGAAAGATCAGCCGCCGATTTTCAGCGCGGCCTTGACTTGCTCAAGAGCGGCTTGCAACAGCTCTGGGCTGTCCTTGGCCTTCTCGATTGCCGTTTTCAGCAAAGTTTTCTGCATCACACCAAGATCCGAGCCTTCGACCAACTCCAAGACCTTGTCCAAGCTGAAGTTCTCTGGCTTGAGCAGGTCCGCAGGCGACATCTCCGCCGCACTCGCGGCAGCTTCGGTTGCTTGGGTTGCAGTCTCGCTCACTGCTTCGGTCGCCACAGCAGTTGTCTCAGTGGCTGCAGTTGTTGCCGCCGCTGCTGTCTCAGTCGCTGCTGTCGTTGCCGCCGCTGCTGTCTCGGTAGCTGCTGTCGTTGCCGCTGCCGCTGTCTCAGTCGCTGCTGTTGTTGCTGCCGCCGCTGTCTCGGTAGCTGCTGTCGTTGCCGCTGCAACTGTCTCAGTCGCTGCTGTCGTTGCTGCCGCCGCTGTCTCAGTCGCGGCTGTCGTTGCTGCTGCAACTGTCTCGGTTGCTGCCGTTGCCACCGCCGTCGCCGTCTCGGTCACTGCAGCCGTCGCCGTTTCAGCAGCCTTCTCAACCGCAGCAGCGGCAGTCTCGTTAGCTTCCTTGACCGCTTCGGTCACAGTGCCCACAGCTTGGCTCGCCGCGTCACCAGCCGCTTTTGCAGCCTTCTCAACCGCAGCAGCGGCAGTCTCGTTAGCTTCCTTGACCGCTTCGGTCACAGAGCCCACAGCTTGGCTCGCCTCGTCACCAGCCGCTTTTGCAGCCGTCTCCAAAGGTGCTGGTTGCGTCACCGCATCACCACTCGTCGTCGCAACAGCTGCATCGCCCTTCGGACCAAGAGCAAAATACCCCCCCACAGCACCAAAGCCGCAATCGCCACCCAAATTACATTCTTCATTTCGACCAACTCCTGTCGTCAAAAACCACACCCAAAGCGGCACGGTTACTCTGCCTGTGTCAGATGGTCATCGATTTGGGAAGCAACAAGGGGGAAACTCGCGTCAATCGGCTCAGAATCGCCGATTTGGTGCTTGTAGCGCGGCCCGACCCCCAATAACTTGCAGCAGCGAATTTTCTCCACAATCGAAGGAACCGAACCATAGGACGCAGACCTCACAACGCTCCGCCCACGCGCGAAACCGGCCCCCGGATCAACGACCGCATTCGCGGTGCGGAAATCCGTCTGATCGGTGCAAATGGCGAGAACGTCGGCATCATCTCTCCCGAGCGCGCCCTCGTCATGGCCGAAGAAGCCGGGCTTGATCTGGTGGAGATTTCTCCCACCGCTGTCCCGCCAGTCTGCAAAATCATGGACTTCGGCAAGTTCAAATACGAACAGCAGAAGCGCGAAGCAGAAGCCCGCAAAAAGCAAAAGGTTATCGAGGTCAAAGAGGTCAAGGTCCGTCCGGGCACCGACGACCACGACCTTGATCGCAAGATCAAAGACGCAATCAAATTTCTTGAAGGCGGCGACAAGGTGAAAGTGACCCTGCGCTTCCGTGGCCGTGAAATGGCGCATATGGAATTGGGCCGCGAATTGCTCGACCGCGTGGCTGGCGCCATTCAGGAAGCCGGAAAAATCGATGCGATGCCAAAACTGGAAGGCCGTCAAATGGTGATGATGGTCTCGCCACTGCCGCAAAAGTAAGCGCATCAAATAGTGTTGCAGCGGGGGGCCCTTGGCTCCCCGTTTTGCGTTTAATCCTCTGACGTCTCGCCTAAAGCCTCGGCAGTGCTCGCAGCCCGCTTTCGCCCGGCACGCGGCATCGGGCGTGTCGGGATCTCCTTCAACAGCCCCCCAACCCCCATGGCCGCAATATCGTCCGAACTGACCTCAAGCCCTGCGGCCACGCGCGACAGCACCCAATCGGCACCATTGAGCGCCGGAGAGCGCGCACAGCCCGGAAGCCCGATCACTTTACGCATCCCGATTTCACCCAGAAATAACAGATTTCCCGGATCAACAGGCATCCCAAAGCGCTCAATTCTCCCCCCCGCCTGACGCAGGGCCTCTGGGGCGACATCAAAAGCGTCTGACGTGGCCGACCCTGTCAAGATCAACACCAAATCCGTATCCTGCGCCATCACGGACTTGATCGCTTCACACAGCGCCTCTGTTCGATGCGGCACAAGCTGGCATTGCACCAATTCCATTCCAAGGGCAGCAAGCCGTGCCTCAATTGCCGCGCGTCCCTTTTCACCCGGCCCACCCGGAATTTCGGTAATGATCAGCGTCGCATTCCTGAGCTTCACCGCCTCCACCCGCATAGCCGCCCGCGCCGCTTCTGCAGCGGCCTCCGCATGTGTTTGCGGCACCGCGTAAGAGATGATCTTCACCGTTCCCACCATCTGCCCGCTGCCGACTTGGTGAAAATCGGGCAAAGTCGCCAGCGTAATCATTGGATCAACCGCATTGAGCGCCCGAATACGCGTTGCGTCCAGTTGCACCACACCGGGCCGTGTCGCCACAAGATTTACGCGCCCGGTGAATGCGGTGCTCAAACGCACCCCCGCCGCTTCCGGATCTGGCACCAAAGCTTCGGCAATCAAGCGCGCCGCTGCATTCTCATGCAAATCGCCCTCTTCCAACCGGGCCACAGTGACCTGCTCCATTCCCTGCGCTGCCATTGCAGCGAGGTTATCGGCCTCCAAGGCCTGCCCTTTGCGAAGCCGCCCATTTGGCAGATCAACAGAATGGGCCAGAATTGCCCCCAAAGCCTGCGCCAATGGAACCGCTCCGAATTTCATCCTTTTCTCAAGACCTGAGTCATTTCCGCCATGATGGATACCGCAATCTCTGCGGGGTTGGCCGCACCAATATCCAATCCGATCGGCCCATGAATCCGTTCAAAATCTTGCGGCGAGAACCCGCGCGCCGTCAATCTTTCCAACCGCTTGGCATGTGTCCTCGTCGACCCCAATGCCCCAATATAAAACACACCCGAGCGCAGCGCGGCCTCAATCGCCGGATCATCAAGTTTCGGATCATGGGTCAACAGAACCAAGGCCGTGCGCGGATCAAGGCCAAGCCCCGTCACCGCATCATCCGGCCAATCATGCATCACTTCGCATCCGGGAAAACGCTCAGGCGAGGCAAAAGTCTCGCGCGGGTCGATGATTACTGGATCATAACCACAGCTCTGCGCCATCCCGACCAAGCCTTGCGCGATATGCACCGCCCCAACCACCAAAAGCCGAAGCGGCGGATTGTGCACCGCAACAAAAGTGCGCCCGTCCTCCTCCACGCCAGACCTGTCCATCCTAAGCCGATGCACATGAGCCCTCGACAAATGCGGCCCGCCGCTTTCCAAATCCGTCACATAAGCGACCGCCTGCCGCGCCTCGCGTGCCGCCACCAACTCGGCCAGCACCGCCTCGGGCAAGGCTGTGCCGACAGGCTCCACCAACACGCGGATCGTGCCGCCACAAGCCAAGCCCACTGCAAAAGCATCGCCATCGGAAACACCAAAGCTCAAAAGCCGTGGCTTGCCATCGTCCAAGGCTTCTATCGCTTCAACAATCACCGCCCCTTCAACACAGCCACCCGAAACAGAGCCCTCAATTGCGCCATCCCCAGAGATAACCAATTGGCTTCCTGTCCGCCGTGGCGCACTGCCCCATGTTTCCACGACAGTGGCCAATGCGGCTCCTCGCCCGGCCCGGTGCCAGTCCAGCGCAACGCGTGGTAAATTTTCCATTCCGCTCATCCGCTTACATCCCCGCCCGTTACAAGAGCGCCATCAAGCGCATTTTCTCACCCATATCATCAGCGCGGCTGATTGCCCGCCCCAATTCTTCCAAACTCTGGATCGAATGCCCTGCCCGAAAACTGTCCACATGCGGCAGCATCGCCCGAATGCCCGCTGCTTTCGGCGCAAACCCATCCCAACGCAACAGGGGGTTGATCCAAACGAGCCGTCGCGCCGACAAATGCAGCCGCTCGATTTCTCGCCCCAGATCATAGCCCTTTTCCTTGCCCGGATCCCGGTCCAAACCATCAGTAATGAGCAACACAACAGCGCCCTGCCCCATAACCCGGCGCGACCAATCCCGATTGAACCTATGTAAAGACGCACCAATCCGTGTGCCCCCCTGCCAATCCTGCGCCTCGGCCCCCGCCGCCGCCAGCGCCGCATCGACATCGCGTTGCCGCAAATGGCGGGTGATATTGGTCAGCCGCGTTCCAAAGGTAAACGCATGCACCTTGGCCCAGCCCGCGCCCTTTTCATTGGCCACAGCATGGAGAAAATGCAAAACCATCCGGCTATACTGGCTCATTGATCCCGAAATATCGCAAAGCACCACCAGATTGGGCCAGCGCTCGCGCGGGGCTTTCAGGGCCAGCTTCTCAACCTCCCCCCCGCGCCGCATTGCGGCTGCCATGGTTCGCCGCCAGTCAATCTTGCGCCCGACATTCGTGGCCATAGTCCGACGCGATTTGAGCGGATCAACGGGCAACTTCAACTTAGCGATCATCCGCTTGGCCTCAGCCACTTCCGCATTCGACATCAGTTCGAAATCCAATGTCTTGAGCCGTTCCTCCGCAGAAATGGTGAACGACGCATCAATTTCGAGCTTCAGCTCTTCATCGTCGCGGTCGTCTCCCTCTTTTTGTTGTGGCACATCCCGGTCTGCATCGCCCAAAAGCGCTTCTGCGGCCCGCTTTTCTGCTGCCTTCGCCGGGCGCTCTTCCTGCACCCCCCGGATCGCTGGTAGCATCATCGCCATCATGTGCTCCATATAGCGCGGGTCGCGCCAATAAAGCCGAAATATCTGCCCAAAAACAACGCGTTGCTCGGGTCGATTTACAAAACAGGCATGCAATGTCCAATAAAAATCGGGCTTCGAAGTAAACCCTGCCGCCTCTACGGCCCGGATTGCCTCCATCACCCGACCCGGCCCAATGGGCAGGCCAGCGCGGCGCAAAGCGCGTGCGAAATGCGTGATATTCTCCACCAATCTCGGATTATCAGGCAATTCCAGCGGGATATATTCGGCCATGTCAGCCCCTCACCGTCCGGCCCCTCACACGGGCTCCAACGATTTGCGCGCCTCATCCAAAAGGCGCTTCGCCTCTGACCCCTGAAGTTTCGAGATATCGTCTTGGTATTTCAAAATTGCCCCAAGCGTATCGGCAATCACCTCGGGAGATAACGAAATCACATCCAAAGCCAATAGGCACTTCGCCCAATCAATCGTCTCGGCCACCCCCGGCTTTTTAAAGAGATCCTCAGTGCGAAGCTGCTGAACAAACGCCACAATCTCCCGACTTAACGCCTCGGCCGCCTCTGGTGCGCGCGCTTTCAATATCTCGATTTCCCGGGCGAAATCAGGGTAATCCACCCAATGGTAAAGACAGCGCCGCTTCAGCGCATCATGCACCTCTCGCGTCCGGTTTGACGTCAAGATCACAATCGGCGGCTCGGGCGCTTTGATCGTGCCCAGTTCCGGTATCGTAACTTGGAAGTCCGACAAGGCTTCGAGCAAAAACGCTTCAAACGGTTCATCCGTGCGGTCCAATTCATCGATCAACAGCACAGGTGCCCCCCCCTCTTGCGGGCGCATTGCCTGCAAAAGCGGACGCTCAATCAAGAACTCTTCCGAAAAAAGCTCAGTCTGCAGCGCGTCACGTCCGGCACCACCTGCCGCTTCAGCTGTCCGAATGGCAATCATTTGACCCGCGAAGTTCCATTCAGCCACAGCCGAAGCCGCATCCAACCCCTCATAACATTGCAACCGGATCAGTTTCCGCCCCAAAGCACTTGCGATGGCCTTGGCAATCTCGGTTTTCCCTGTTCCCGGCTCTCCCTCCAGAAACAGCGGCCGCCCAAGCCGGAGTGCCAAAAACACCACCGTCGCCAGGGCACGCCCACAGACGTAATTTTCCTTCTCCAGCATCGTCTGGACATCGTCGATCGTGGTGATTGCAGTCATGCTCGCCCTCCCTTGGCCCGCCTAGTGGTGCATTCCCCGCGCCTCACGTCAAGCACGAGTGATGTCGCGGATGCGTCACGCCAGTCACCTCTTATGTGGCGAAAGATTGACGGCGCTTCACCTGTCTGACATTGTTTCCCCATATGATAAGAATAGCGCGAAAATCGCGCGAAAATTGATCGATCAGGCCGATAATGCACAAAGACAGAAACACTTCGAAGGTGACGATATGCGGATAACCGCTGTCACCTGCGTGAAAAACGAAGGCCCATTCCTTTTGGAATGGATCGCCTTTAATCGCCTGATTGGCGTGACTGATTTTCTTTTCTATTCAAATGATTGCTCCGACGCGACCGACCGCTTGCTCGACGCTTTGCAAGTGCGTGGCATCGTCCAGCATCTACCAAATCCCGCCGAAGGCCGGAATTACCAGATGGAAGCGCTGAAAGATGCGGCCAAACAATCCATCGTGACCGAGGCTGAATGGGTTTGGGTCGCGGATGTGGATGAGTTTCTCAATATCCATGTGGGCGATCACACAATCCCAGCCCTGATCAAGGCCTGCAACACTCCGCAGGCCATCTCGCTGACCTTTCAGTTTTTTGCCAATGGCGACGTTGACTCCTTCGAGGATCGGCCCGTCATCGAACAATTCCGTCGCAGCCATAACCCCGACCTGTGGTGCGGCGAGAGTGCGATAGAGGTCAAATCCTTGGTGCGCCACGATTTTCCGCTGCACTACTTCGGCGCACATCGCCCATTTTTCAAAGCAAAACTGCCGCCCAAACGCCGCCCATCATGGACGGACGGATCAGGCCGCACGGTGCCACATAAGTTTCTCGTGGCCGCCAACCCACGCCGTATTCGCAAATTTCCGGCAGCAGGCGCGCGCGACTTTGCCACGCTTAACCACTACGCGCTGCGCTCCCTTGACAGCTATCTCGTCAAAAATGACCGCGGCGACGTCAATCGTGAAAACCGTGCCTTCGACGATACCTATTGGCGCGAACGCAACGACGATGCATGGGAAGATCTCTCGATTCAACGCTATTTGCCTGATCTTTCTCGTGAAATTTCTCGCCTGCGGGAAGACCCCGAGATAGACGCGCTGCACTGCGAGGCCGTTCGCCTCCACATGGCCAAACGCGACGCGCTGCTCGCGACCGAAGAGTATCGCGCCATGCAAACGCAACTCCGCCAAGCCTCCAAATTGCCGCCACAAGAAGAGAAAATGCTCGAAGACTTGGGGCTGGCCTCGTGAGACTGCGCGTCATCAACCTTGGCCTTCCAAAATCAGGCACCACCACCTTGGCCCATGCGTTGAAGGTTGCGGGTTTGAAAGTGGCGGATTACCGCATTCGCCGCCGCCAAACTGCCCAGCCCGACCTGCATGGCGCATTTGTTGCACAAATGATGTATCGTGGTCTTTACGAAGCAGGTGATCCCTTGATCCACATGGAAGAATTCGACGGATTCTCCGAGATTTCTACTGTGGCCAAGGGCCTATCGATCTGGCCTCAAACCGATTTCAACATCATCGACGCCATCCGCCGCACCCACCCCGGCGCGCGTTTCCTCGCCTCTCGCCGCGAGGCGCGCGCATTATCGGACTCCATGCTGCGCTGGAGTGACTTGGGCACCGACAGGTTGCCCAATGGCAATATTCCCGGTCTCCCGGCAGGATTCGGCGCCACCTCGCGCGAGCGCATGACGTGGATCGATGGCCATTATGCTCATCTGCGCGCGATTTTTTCCGGCGACCCGGCCTTTCTCGAATATGACCCCGCCGACCCAAGCGCTCCGTCGCGCATTTCTGCCCATATAGGTCGCGATTTGCCGTGGTGGGGCAAGGCTAATGCCAATCCGACGCACGCGCACACGGACGATGACACTCAAGAGGACGCCGCCTGATGCGTATCTACCTCCATATCGGCCTTGAACATGTTGGCGCCGCCCGCATTCAAGATGTGCTGGCCGAGAAGCGCGAACAATTGGCCAGCAAGGGCATTCTCTTTCCCCGCGCGCTCGGTCCCAAAAACCATACGCGTCTTTACATGGCCGTTACCGACCCCGACCATATCGACCCTCTGCGCTTCAATCGCGACTATATGATGCCCGAAAAACAAGCCGCGCTCTATGACGAGATCGCCATGCAGCTGGCGCGCGACATTGAGGCCACCAAACCCCACACGCTGATCCTTTCAGCAAGCCAATTGGGAACCTCACTGCACCGCCCCTCAGAACTGGCCCGCCTGCACGCCCTTTTGTCGCGATTTTCCTCTGACATCCGCCTTATCGCCCACATTGACGAGCAAAGCCGCCTCTTGGCCCGCCACTATGCGGAACAGGTGATGGAGGGGCGCGGCACCTCGCTTAACGTCGAAATGGAACGCGCGGGTAGCCATGATTGGTGGGACGACTGCCTCCTTGATGCCCCCAAGATTGCGCCCGACAAAGGCATGTTTCTCGAAACCCAAACTCCGGCTTTCTGGCTTGATTTCGCCCGCCTGCAAGCCTTTTGGGAAGCCACATTCGGGGCTGGCAGCCTTGCGTTTCGCCCCTATGATCCAGCCGTTTTTTATTCGGAATTGATCACCGAAGAACTGCGCGCGATGTTCGATCTCGAAGAAAGCATCGGGCGCGCCAATGCCCTCGCCCCGCCCGAGGAGCCATCCGCGGCATGGGTCGCGCGCGGCCGACAACTGAATGGGCTTCTGCTGCACGTCTTGGGCCGCACAAAACGCATCTTGCCGCGCAATCTTTGGCGCAAGTTCATGGGCGAGATCCGCGAAGACGGGGCACCCATCGACCCCGCCTCATTGAGCGAAATCGCCAAAACCTTCGAGACCATGAACAAAACCCTGATCAAGTCGCACGCAGCCTTGTCAGAGCAATCCTTGAAACGCCCACGCGCACGCGGCACCTGGTCCGAAGCGACACCCGGTCGTGGCTATCGCGCCTCCCAATACCTCCTTGCCTTCTTGTGGCGCATCGATAGCGCCACAGAAGAAGCCCGCAAGGATATGGCTGCCGAATTGGCCCGCCTCAACGGAGCATCTCCCCCCAACGCCGCCCATTCCGAAAACCAGCCCAGCGCCGCCGCTCCTGCCCCTTCCTCCAATGCCGACGGGCTAACAGAGGAAGCGCGCGCCATCATGCCGCCGCTGGCTGTGCAGAACTTTGAAAAGCTCCGCACCTCTTCCTTCCAGCCCCATAATCGCCTTGGCATGGTCAACGAAGAAGACCTTGCCGCCGCCTACCCGCCCATGACGCCTCACGCGCTCTCACCAGGGCGCTCTGGCAATGTCATCGTCGGCTGCATGAAAAATGAAGCGCCCTATATTCTTTAATGGGTCGCCTATCATCGTGCCATCGGTGTAGATAATTTCCTCATCTATACAAACGGTTGCGAGGACGGCACCTCGGAACTCCTCGACCGTCTCAACGCCATGGGGCTTCTTGAGCACCGCAACAATGACGCGTGGAAAGGCAACTCGCCGCAACAATACGCACTCAACAAATCACTCAAAGAAGCCGTTATCCTCAACGCAGACTGGATCATCCACATTGACGTGGATGAATTCATGAACATCCGTTGTGGCAATGGCACCTTGGACGATTTTTTCGCCCGCGTTCCCGAAGCGACCAATGTCGCCATGACTTGGCGTCTCTTCGGCCATAACGGCGTGACCGACCTTTCCGATGCACTGGTGATCGATCAATTCGACCATTGCGCGCCAAAATTCTGCCCCAAGCCGCATACCGTTTGGGGCTTCAAGACCATGTTTAAAAACATCGGGGCCTACGAGAAAATCTCCTGCCATCGCCCAAACAAACTTGATGACGCGTGGAAAGACCGGGTCAAATGGGTCAATGGCTCGGGCAAGGACATGACCCGTGAAGTCGCGGAAAACGGCTGGCGAAATTCGGTCAAATCCATCGGTTATGACCTCTTGCAACTCAATCACTACGCCCTGCGCTCCGCTGAAAGCTTCTTGATCAAGCGCCAACGCGGCCGCGCTTTGCATGTCGATCGCTCCATCGGTCTCAACTATTGGATTCGTATGGATTGGTCTGATCACCGCGATATCACCATCAAGCGCAACATTCCGCGCGTCCGCGCCGAACTCGACCGGCTATTGGCGGATCCCGAGCTGCGAAAATGGCACGATCACGGTTTTGCATGGCACAAGGCCAAGGCCACCGAGCTGCACCAGAGTGATGAATTCCAAGAGCTCTATGAACAAGCTCTCAAAGTGAAACTCACAACAACCGAACGGGTCGCCTATGCGCTGGCCCTCGATATGGAGAGCTGACATGCCAAAATCGCCCCGCATAGAAGAGGACGACGACGATCTGGCATTGGACACCCCCGAACTTGATGACGCAGATGAGGATAACAGTGGCACAAACGCCCCCGAAGGCGGGCGCGTCATTCGCTCGCGCGGCTTGAAATTTCCCTTTGATACCAACATCCTCAAGCCACGCATTCGCCAATCTCTCAAAACCAATGGCTATGAACGCAAGGAATCCGATGCTGTCACCCGCATCGTCAAATCAGAGGATCGCGTGCTCGAATTGGGGGGGGCATCGGCTATATGTCCACCTTGATCGCCAAGAATTGTGGCGCAGAAGTCTTCAGCTATGAAGGCAATCCCGGACTGATCCCCTATATCGAGCGGGTGCATGAATTGAACGGCGTCACAGGCAAAGCGCATATCACGCATGCATTGATTGGGCCGCGAAAATCCACTGCAAAATTCTACGTGCGCGGCAATATCCTCGCCTCTTCAATGACCGAAATGGAAGACGAGCCGCATCACACCGTCGCAAATGTCGCCGTGCTCAACGCCAAAACCGAGTTCACGCGCATCAAACCGACAGTGCTTGTTTGCGATATCGAAGGCGCAGAAGCCGATCTCATCCCGCAATTGCCCCTTGATGGTCTGCGTGCAGCAGTGCTGGAACTGCACCCGCAATGGATTGGTCAAGCGGGCGTCAAGGCGGTGTTTGACGCCTTCACCGCAGCAGGGCTGACCTATTTTCCAAAGGCCTCTGAAGGCAAGGTCGTAACCTTCCTTAAAGGTTGGTAGCAGCCTGATGCGTGCACTGGCCATTCTTTGTGTCCGCAACGAAGCGGCGTTCTTGCTGGAATGGCTCGCGCATCATCGCGCCTGTGGCTTCACAGACTTTCTCGTCTTCTCAAATGATTGCCAAGACGGCACCGATCTTATGCTCGATCGTCTGGCCGAAATGGGGTATCTCACCCATTGCCGCAATACCCCGCCCTACGACAAGGCGGGCATTCAATTCACCGCACTCAAAGCCGCCGCCTCCATGCCGATTGTTAAAGAGGCGGATTGGATCCTACCTCTCGATGTCGATGAATTCGTCAATATCCATGTTGGCGACCGCACGCTTGCCGCGTTACTTGCAGCCCTACCCGAGGCGACGGCAATTCCTCTCACATGGCGTCTTTTTGGCAATGCAGATGTGGTGCGCTACACCGATGTACCCGTCACACGCCAGTTCACACGCGCAGCGCCTACAGTCCTTTATTGGCCGTGGCGCGCGTCAATGTTCAAAACCCTCTATCGAAACGACGGCACCTATCGCAAACCCGGTGTGCATCGCCCGCGTGACCCCGACAAATCCCGCCTGCCCCACGCGCGATGGTTTGATGGCGAGGGCCGTGAGTTGCCCGCGCTTTTCCACACCCAACGCATCTTTTCTACCTACGGCCAATCCAACTACGCCTTAGCGCAAATCAATCATTACCCGCTTGGGGCAATGGAAAGCTATGTGGTCAAAGCTGATCGTGGTCGTGCTGTGCATTCAGACCATTTGCTGGATCTCGATTATTGGGTCGAGCGCAACTTCGTCAGCGACGAGGACCGCTCCATCCTTGCCTATACTCCGGCCATGGAAGCCCAGCGCACCCAGCTTCTTTCTGACAAGACATTGGCAGAATTACACAAATCCGCCGTCGCATGGCGTCACACCCGCTTCGAGGCCCTGATGCTGCAAGAGCCGTTCCGCGCCCTCATGGGCCGCATCATGCTCACGCCGCCCACCCGGCCCCTTTCCATCAGTGCCGCGCGTTTCTTGGTCAATTACGCCAATCGCGCCCGGATTGAAGCCGCGTCAGACGATGACCAGGACGCAGCGGATTAACCCTCAAATCCCCTCAAAACCACCCTATTTCCGCCCCAAACTCCGCCTAGCTTTTCCTCAAGGAATGCGCTGCCAAAAATACGCGCAAAAAGAGGACGAGCAGAATGGCCGAGACGCCAGCCACAATAGACACGCCGATGGGCGGCCTGAAAAAGGCCGATTGGATCGCGCGTCTGGCCGAAATCACCGAAGAGGCGGGCTATCTCGAACCTTTGGGCAAACGTCACCTCGCCGCCTTCATTGATGAAGGCTCGACGCTGCTTGTCACTTTCGAATCTCTGGCAGGCATCCAAGCCCTGTCTGAAAACGGCCATCCCCTTGGCTGGGAACTGGTCCGGCGCCATGGCTGGTCACACCTGTGCCTTATTGCTGATGGCGACACTTGGTTTCGCGATCGCCGCATCTGGGGCTATTTCGACCGCCTGATCGATGATGGCTTCTTCGAAGATTTTGACCGTGTTGTGTTTTATGGCGCAGGCCCCTGTGGCTATGCGGCAGCGGCTTATTCAGTGGTGGCCCCCGGTGCCACGGTTCTCGTGGTCCAACCTCAAGCCACCCTCGACCCGCGGATCACGGAATGGGACGACCGCTTCCGCGACCAGCGCCGCCTCGATTTCAACTCACGCTTTGGCTACGCGCCCGACATGCTCGACGCTGCGGCAAAGGCCTTTGTGCTCTATGATCCCGCCGAAAAACTCGACGCGATGCATGCGGCGCTGTTCACCCGGCCCAATGTCGAAAAATTCCGTCTTCGCCATATGGGCGATGCGCTACAGACCGAGCTTTTGGCTATGGATCTTTTGCGACCGCTCCTCGAAATGGCTGCCGCTGATACGCTGAACACCCACAGCTTTGCCCAACAGTATCGCATCCGGCGCGACCACCCGGCCTATCTTCGCAATCTCCTGACCGAGATTGATGGCCGCGCCCGGCCCGGCCTTGCTGTGATGCTGTGCCGCAATGCCGTGGCTCGGATGAATGCACCGCGCCTACGCCGCCGCCTTGATATGTTAGAAAAGGCCGCCGCCGAGGGCCGTTTCCGCATCCCACCGCCTGCCAAACCCTAAGCGCGTAAATCCGCATCCTCGCCTCTCGAACATCTAGCCCCCGCAGCGACATTGGTGTAACGGCGGGGCATGAGCACCGAGATCACAATCACCCGCCCCGACGACTGGCATTTGCACCTGCGCGATCGCGCAATGCTCAAGGCCGTGCTACCCGAAACCACGCGCCATTTCGCCCGTGCCATCGTGATGCCAAACCTCGTGCCCCCCGTTGTCACCAAAGCAGATGCCGAGGCCTATCAGGCGCGCATCCTCGCCGCCTTACCAGACGGCGCCTCTTTTGAGCCGTTGATGACGCTCTATTTGACCGAGGATACCGATCCTGCCGATGTCGCCGCCGCGCATGCGTGCGGCCTTGTCAAAGCGGTCAAGCTCTACCCCGCTGGTGCCACCACCAATTCGCACTCAGGCGTGCGCGACTTCGACAAAGTCCGCCCCGTCCTCGAGAAAATGGCCGAAATCGGCATGCCCCTTTGCCTGCATGGCGAAGTGACCGACCCCGCCGTCGACATCTTCGACCGCGAAGCCGTCTTTATCGACCGTGTGCTCGACCCTGTGCGCCGCGCCACCCCCGGCCTGCGGGTTGTCATGGAACATATCACCACCGCAAATGGTGTGGACTATGTCAAAGCCCATGACAAAGATCTCGGCGCGACGATCACCACCCACCACCTTGTGATCAACCGCAATCACATCCTCGTCGGCGGGATCAAACCGCATTATTATTGCCTGCCTGTCGCCAAACGCGAAGAACACCGCTTGGCTCTGCGGGCTGCTGCCACCTCCGGTGATGCCCGCTTCTTCCTTGGAACCGACAGTGCCCCTCATACGGATGAACTCAAAGAGCATGCCTGCGGCTGTGCCGGGTGCTTTACGGCCACCAATACAATGGCAATTCTCGCCCAAGTGTTCGAGCAAGAGGACGCGCTTGCTCATCTGGAGGCCTTCACCTCGCACAACGGGCCAGACTTCTACCGACTGCCCCGCAACAGCACCACGCTCACGCTTCGCAAATCCGACAAAGCCGTGGACTACCCAAAGAAAATCCTCTCCGGCGAAGGCCCAGTCACTGTTTTTGACCCCGGCTTCCCCCTCTTCTGGCAGGCAATCTAAAGCACTGCCCCCTCTGTGACGACACGAAAGGACGACCCATGATCCCCGCCGCCTATCCGCCCAAAGAAGAAATCTCCCGCCTGACTGCGCGGATGCTCTGGGAAATCGGCGCAGTGCATTTCATGGATGACAAACCCTTCATCTTCGCCTCCGGCTTGCCCTCCCCCGTCTATATCGACTGCCGCAAGCTCATCTCATTCCCGCGCATCCGTTCGACGCTGATGGATTTTCTCACCTGCACGATCATGCGCGACGCAGGCTTCGAAGCCTTCGACAATATCGCTGGTGGCGAAACTGCGGGCATTCCCTTTGCCGCTCTCGTGGCAGAGCGCATGGGCCTGCCGATGACCTATGTGCGGAAGAAGCCCAAAGGCTATGGCCGCAATGCCCGGATCGAAGGTGCAATGTCCGAAGGCGAGCGTGTGCTCCTTGTCGAAGACCTCACCACCGATGGCGGCTCTAAACTCTCCTTCGTCGATGCGATCCGCGAGACCGGAGCCACCTGCGGCCATACGGCCGTTATTTTCTACTACGGAATCTTTGACAAAACGATCCCCACTCTGCGCGATCACGGGGTGGAACTGTCTTACCTCTGCACATGGTGGGACGTTCTTGCAGAGGCCAAAACTCAAGCCCGCTTCTCGCCGGAAACCTTGGCAGAGGTCGAATCTTTCCTGAAAAACCCCGAGGCTTGGCGCGCCGCCCGCAGCTAAACCGCGCGCGCCACCCCCCGCGCCTTTTCCAAAAATAAACGCCGGGGCATTGCTCCGGCGTGGCTATATCTGGTCTCACCTTTGCGCTGACCTGCCAAATGCTGTAGGATGCATCTGCAAGCTGACTTATCCACAAAAACATACAAGTTGCCCGCCCCACCCCTCCTCCGCTATTCACCCCCGGATACCGAGGACGATGATCGATGAATGAAATAGCCCCCATCCAAAATGCACCCGCCGCGGTGCAGGCCGCCAATACCGTGCCCCATTCCATTGAGGCCGAACAGCAGCTTTTGGGCGCGCTTCTCACAAATAACGACGTCTACGATCGCGTCGCATCCGTCATTTCCACCAAGCATTTCTACGATCCGGTTCATGCCCGGATCTGGGAGGTTGCCGCAGCGCGGATCGCGCGCAACACGCTGGCCTCGCCCGTCACACTCAAAGCGTTTTTCGAGGATGATGAAGGCCTCAAGGAATTGGGTGGCCCCGCCTATCTCGCCCGTCTCGCAGGCGCCGCGATTTCAGCCTATGCCGTGCGCGACTACGCTCAATTGATCCACGATCTGGCCATTCGCCGCGAACTGATCGGCCTTGGCCAAGAAATCGCCGCCAAAGCCAAAGAAATGGACGTCGCGCTTGAGCCCAAGGAACAAATCGTCGAGGCCGAGCAAAAACTCTATAAACTGTCGGAACAAGGCGCTTAAGAAACAGGCTTTCAGAGCTTCCTGAAAGCCGTGACCGATGCCGTCAACGTCGCCAACGCCGCCTACCAGCGTGACGGTGGCCTCGCAGGCGTGTCGACCGGGTTGATCGATCTCGACAAGAAACTCGGTGGCCTCCACAAATCCGACCTCCTCATCCTCGCAGGCCGCCCCTCAATGGGCAAAACCTCGCTCGCCACCAACGTGGCTTTCAACATCGCGAAAGCCTACAAACGGGGCCGCCTTCCCGATGGCACCGAAGGAGCGGTTGAAGGCGGGGTTGTTGGCTTCTTCTCGCTCGAAATGTCCTCCGAACAGCTTGCAGCACGTATTCTCTCCGAAGCCGCCGAAATCCCCTCCGAACAAATCCGCCGCGGCGACATGACCGAGGTTGAATTCCGCCGCTTTGTCGAAGCTGCCAAATCCCTTGAAGCCTGCCCTCTATTCATCGACGACACGCCCGCTCTGCCCATCTCGCAATTGGCCGCCCGTGCCCGCCGCCTGAAGCGCACCCACGGCCTTGACGCACTCTTCGTCGACTACCTTCAGCTTTGCCGTGGCGCTTCCAAGAATGATAACCGCGTGCAGGAAATTGCCGAAATTTCCATGGGCCTCAAAGCCATCGCCAAGGAATTGCAAATCCCTGTCGTCGCCCTCTCCCAGCTTTCCCGCCAAGTGGAAAATCGCGAAGATAAACGCCCGCAACTCTCCGACCTCCGGGAATCAGGCTCGATTGAACAAGACGCCGATGTGGTAATGTTCGTGTTCCGCGAAGAATATTACAAAGAACGCGAGAAGCCCGGCGAGCATGAACTCGACAAAATGGCCGCATGGCAAGAAGAAATGGAACGCCTCCATGGCCGCGCCGAAGTCATCATCGGCAAACAACGCCACGGCCCAATCGGCTCTGTCGATCTGAGCTTCGAAGGCCGCTTCACGCGCTTTGGCAACCTCGTCAAAGCGTGGCAACAGGGCGCCGAAGACAATTTCTGACTTGCCTCACCCAAGATCAGACAAATCAAGCGCCTCAGTATCCTTTAAGGTTTTCAAAACGAAATCCGATTGCACATGCCCCACCTGCGGCTGAATGAGCAATCTTTCGTGCAGAAAGTCCGAGAAACTTTCCAAATCCCGCGCCCGCACATCCAGCATATAATCTGCACTGCCAGACACTGAAAACGCGGCCTTCACCTCGGCTTGCAAGTCGAGCCATTTGGAAAACCGCAGGTGATCTTCCTTCGTATGCGCGCGCAAGGTAACCCGGACGATCACGCGCATCGCAAATCCCAGCTTTGCCGCATTCAGCCGTGCGTGATAGCCCTCAATAACGCCCGCCCCCTCCAAGGCGGCCCGGCGGCGCGAACATTGCGACGCCGAAAGCAGCACAATCTCCGCGAGCGCCCCATTGGTCAGCGCGCCATCGCGCTGCAACGCCGCCAAAATCCGCTGATCAAACACATCCAGTTTCATGTCATTCGCCCTGTTCTTCCATGCCCACGATGCACAGATCATGCACAATTTTCAAATTTATGCGCCAAAATTAGCAAATATCCAATAAAATGCGCGCAATTCGCACATTTCACGCAGCCACTCTGCCTTATGCTGTGGGAAATCGAACTGGAGCCCCCATGCCCACACACGCGACACCCGCTCAAAACACCTCTGGAAAAACCGCTCCAGCCTTCCAATCGCTGGCCCGCGCGTTGACCGATCACAGCGTCGATACGCTGTTTGGGTTGATGGGTGACGCCAATCTATTCGCCGTAGACCATTACGTACGCGCCTGCGGTGGCCGATTTGTGCCCTCCGCCCACGAAGGAAGCTCGGTCTTGATGGCATTGGCCTATGCACAGGTCACCGGAAAAATCGGTGTCGCCTCCATCACCCACGGCCCTGCGTTGACAAATTGCGTCACCGCCCTGACCGAAGGCGCGCGTGGCCATATCCCCATGGTGCTCTTGGCTGGCGATACCCCTGTCGCAAACCCCCGCCACCTGCAAAGCATTGACCAACGCGAAGTGGTCAAATCCACTGGCGCAGGTTTCGAGCAAGTTCGCGCCCCCGAAACAATCAGCGCCGACCTTGCCCGAGCCTTCTATCGCGCCCGCGTTGAACGGCGCCCCATTGTGCTGAACATTCCGGCTGATTTCATGTGGCAAGACACCCTCCATGAATCCCGCGTGCTCAATGTCTTCGATAATCCAAACGCCGCCGCCGAGGGGGATATCCTAGACGAGGCCATCGGTATGATCGCCTCGGCCCGCCGTCCGCTCATTCTTGCAGGTGGCGGCGCCATTCACGCCCGCGACCAGCTCATTCGTCTGGCCGATCGCCTCGAAGCCCCCCTAGCCACAACGCTGAAAGCCAAAGGCCTGTTCAACGATCATCCCTATAATATGGATATTTTCGGCACGCTAAGCACCCCCGCCGCCTATGACCTCATTGCCCAATCAGACTGCATTCTCTGCTTCGGCACCGGCTTGCACGACTTCACCACCGACCGTGGCCATCTGATGCGAAACAAGCGGATCATCCAAGTCGACATCAACCCCACCGCCATTGGCAGCGGCGTCCACCCTGACGCCGCGCTTTGCGCCGATGCGGGCCTGACCGCCGATATTTTCGTCCACTGGCTCAATGAGGCCGAAATATCCCCCAGCGGCTTCACCCGCGACGTCGATATCGCCTCCCTGACCGCCCACCCCGTCGGAAGCACCACCACTGCCGAAGGCTGCATCAATTATGTGCAATCCTTGGAAAAGTTGGAAAAGGCCCTGCCGCAAAACCGCGTCCTTGTCACCGATGGTGGCCGCTTCATGACCGAAGTCTGGTGCCGCCTGTCGGTCCCCGACCCCAAGAGCTTTGTCGTCACTGCCAACTTCGGCTCGATTGGCCTCGGTATCCCCGAAGCAATCGGCGCCGCCATTGGTCGCCCCAACCAACCCGTCATCCTCTTCACTGGCGACGGTGGCTTCATGATGGGGGGCATCAACGAATTCAACACCGCCGTCCGCCTCGGCCTCGACCTGATTGTCATCGTCGCCAATGATGCGGCCTATGGCGCTGAACATATTCAATTTCTCGACCGAAAAATGGATCCGGGCCTCACCCAGTTCGATTGGCCCTCTTTTGCCGAGATCGCCCGCAGCTTGGGCGGCGAAGGTTTTTCTGTGCGCTCCGAAACCGAGCTCGACGCCGCGCTCGCGCATCTGCCCAACAGAATCCGGCCCGTGCTGATCGAACTCAATCTCGATCCAAACAACGTGCCGCGCATGCGGATCTAATCCACAAAAGAACCGATCCGGATCCACCAAAGGACGTCTCCAGCAGGGCTGTTCAAGACAGAATAAGCCGCGCATCGCACGCCTGCCCCCCTGCCGGGTTTCCTTTTATCACCGCGTTTTTCCTTGACGTTCCCGGCCTCTCTGGCATGAACGCTCCATCATGACTTCACCCTGCCTGACCCTTGATCTCTCCAAAATCGCTGCCAATTGGGCAGCGCTCGACGCGTTGACCGCATGCGAAACCGCCGCCGTGGTGAAAGCTGATGCCTATGGCGGGGGGGCAAGCGCGGTTGCGCGCCATTTGCAGGGCATAGGCGTGACGCGGTTTTTTGTGGCATTGGCCACAGAAGGCGTGGCCTTGCGTCAGGCTCTCGGCGAGGGCGCTGAGATCAACATTTTATCCGGCCATATGGCTGGCGATGCCTCTTGTCTTGCAAGCGCGCGTTTGACACCGGTTCTGAACTCGCTCGATCAGGTTTTGCGACATTTGGAAGCCCTGCCGACGGCGCCCTTCGCATTGCAGCTTGATACCGGAATGAACAGGCTCGGACTTGAGCCGTCAGACTGGGCCGGCTTGCGGCAGATCAAAATGGGGTCTCCAACTTTTGTCATGTCACACCTCGCCTGCGCCGATGACCCAAGCCATGCGATGAATGCCAAACAATTGAACACGTTCAAAGAAATGACCGATGGGCTTGGACTGACCCGGTCTTTGGCCGCGACAGGGGGGATCTTGTTGGGGCCAGAATATCATTTCGACTTCACCCGCCCCGGAATCGGGCTTTATGGCTGCGCGCCTTTTTCTGCCGGGCAAGTGGTGCATCATCTGACGCTTCCAATCATCCAGACCCGCGACGTCGCAGTTGGGGAAACGGTCGGCTATTCCAACACATGGACCGCAGAACGCCCTTCTCGCATCGCCACAGTCGCGGCCGGCTACGCAGATGGGTTGCACCGAGCCATGGGCGCCAAAACCCAGCTTTGGGCCAATGAGATACCCTGCCCGATTGTTGGCCGCATCTCGATGGACCTGATCGGTGTTGATGTCACTGACCTTGCGGACGTGCCCGACAGTCTCGAAATCCTCAATCAGCACCAAACAGCCGATGTTCTGGCCGCCAATGCTGGCACGATCGGCTACGAAATCCTCACCTCGCTCGGGGCGCGCTATACACGGGTTTATGAGGGCAACACATGACTCACACCTTGACACGCCCCCTCGCCCAGCTTGGTGCCGCGGTCTTGTCCGCCTTGGCTTCAATCGGCCGTGTCGCGCTTTATGCAATTGAAACGGTTAGCCATTTGTTTCGTCCGCCATTTTATGGCCGCGAGTTTCTTCAAGCGCTCATTCAAATCGGTTGGCTCTCGTTGCCAGTTGTTGGGCTGACCGCCTTTTTCACCGGGGGCGCGTTGGCTTTGCAAATTTACGCGGGCGGCGCGCGGTTCAATGCCGAAGCCGTTGTGCCGTCGATTGTTGCGATCGGCATGGCGCGCGAATTGGGCCCTGTCTTGGGGGGGCTTATGGTCGCTGCGCGCGTGGCCTCGTCCATCGCCGCTGAAATTGGCACCATGAAAGTGACCGAGCAAATCGACGCGCTTGTGACACTTTCCACCAATCCCATGAAATATCTGACCTTGCCACGCGTTCTTGCCGCCACTTTAGCACTTCCCGTTCTGATCGCTGTGGGCGACGCCATCGGCATCATGGGGGGCTGGATTGTCGGGGTCAATCGACTGGACTTCAACTCCGCCACTTACCTTAAAAACACTGTCGACTTCCTTGAGCCATGGGATGTGACCTCGGGCATGATCAAGGGCGCGGTCTTTGGTTTTCTCGTGGCTCTCATGGGGTGCTACCACGGCATGCAGTCCGGGCGCGGCGCACAGGGGGTGGGACGGGCGACAAAATCCGCTGTTGTGGCGGCCAGCGTGCTCATTCTCGCTGCAAACTACCTCCTCACAGAACTGTTCTTTTCCGCATGATCACGCTCACCGATGTTCATAAGGCCTTTGGGTCGAACAAGGTGCTCCAAGGGATCACCCTTGAGGTGCCGCGCGGCACGTCCTGCGTCATCATTGGTGGGTCGGGCACAGGCAAATCAGTGCTGCTGAAATGCGTCCTTGGCCTTATCACCCCCGATAGCGGTGACATTTGCGTTGATGGAACTCCGGTCCAAGACGGCGACCGCGATGCCTTTCTTGCCCGCTTTGGCATGCTGTTTCAGGGCGGCGCGCTGTTTGACTCATTGCCCGTTTGGCAAAACGTCGCCTTCCGTTTGATGCGCGGCGCGCTCAAGCGCCCCAAAGCCGAGGCGCGCGAAATCGCCATCGAAAAATTGCGCCGCGTCGGTCTCTCGCCCGATGTGGCCGAGAAGTTTCCCGCCGAGTTGTCAGGCGGCATGCAAAAACGCGTATCGCTTGCCCGCGCCATCGCCGCCGAACCCGAAATCATCTTCTTCGACGAACCCACCACAGGGCTCGATCCGATCATGTCCGGCGTCATCAATGACCTCATCCGCGAGATCGTCACTGAAATGGGTGCCACCGCGATGACCATCACCCATGACATGACCTCCGTGCGCGCGATCGCCGATACCGTCGCCATGTTGCACGGTGGCAAAATTCGTTGGACAGGCCCGGTTTCTGAAATGGATGCCTGCAACGACCCCTATGTGGATCAATTCATCCACGGGCGTCCCACTGGCCCCATAGAAACTCTGCGATAAACGCCCCCCAAGGCACCTTGTCAGCGCAACCGCCGCCACCTACCTTCCCAGCATGATCCACACGATCCCGCTTTGGGCCTCCTTCACCACGTTTCTTTTGCTGCAAGCCATTGTGCTTGCCGTCACAGGGCTGCCCATCTGGCAGGCCAAGCGTCGTGGCGAAGCGCCCGACCCCGAAACCATGCGCGCCTTTCGGATCACCAACATGACCACGCTGGCGATTTTCCTCGTGCTCTTTGATGCTCTGGGTGTGCTGCGCCTGCTCAATATCGATCCCATGTTGGCCTTGGTGCAAGCCATTGTCACCCTGACCGACATCATGCGCGGTGGCTATTGACCCTCGCTCGACGGAGGCTTCATGCTGCGCTGGCTTAACCTTGCATTGCTTGTCCTTTTCCCGCTGTCGTGGTTCGCGCCGCTGTTGCGGGCTGGCCTTTTACCACTCTTCGGCCTGTCGGAAATCAGCGTCATCTCTGGGCTGCAATCACTCTGGGCCAGCGACGTTATTCTCGCTCTCATTGTCACCGGTTTCGCAGTTTTTGCGCCCATGCTGAAAACCATCGGCTTGGCGCTCATTCACTTTAAATTCCTCGACATGCGCGCGCTTCCGGCGCTTTCGATATTGGGAAAACTGGCGATGGCCGATGTTTTCCTGATCGCGATATATATCACGCTCGCAAAAGGAATTGGGCTGGGCCGAGTCGAACCCGCTTGGGGGCTCTATCTTTTCACGGGCTGCATCCTTGCCTCTCTCGTGATCGGATTGATGTCGAAACAACCGCGTCAATAACGGATCAATGTTTACCAAATTTACAAAGTCACAGCAAATTTCCTATCCAAGTGGTTAATTTACCTTTGGGTGCAACCCAAGGCCGAGCATACTTCACTCATAACCACTGCACGATTCTGGGGGTCGAATGTTTAAGGGGTTTTACGCCGTTTTAGGCGTTTTCGCGGCATTTATCCGCAGCTTCGCCTTTGGCGCGGTGATGGTTTTTGCCCTTGGGACTGCCACGCTAAGCCTTGGCGCCAGTTTCAACCTGTGGTCATGGCCCACCCTTGCGCTTGCATGGGGCGACACGCCGTTGCCCAACGCGGGCATGTGGGCGCTCCTTGGAGTGACAGCGCTTTCGATAGCGCTGCTCTTCTACTTGCCCGCCAACGCACGGATGATGGCGCTCGAACTCAGCCACCGTCGTTTTGAGCTTTCCATGCGCGACATCACCCGCGCCTATCACATTGCCCATGCCGAAGACCGCGCATCCGCCTTTCGCCTCTCCTCCGAATTTGAAGCCGTCAAAGAACGCCTCGCCTTCCTGCGCCGTCACCCCGACCTTGGCAGCTTGGAACCAGAGCTTCTTGATATCGCAGCAAAAATGAGTTTCGCCTCACGCGATCTTGCCAAGATTTATTCCGACGAGCGCGTCGCACGCGCCCGTACCTTCCTGCGCCAACGCCAAGAAGAAATCGATAACTTCACCGCCCGCATTCAAGATGCCCGAGCCGTCGTCGAGGATCTGCGCGGACATATCCAAGAACTGGATCTAACCGAATCCCAAGGTCAGCGCGACCTCGCGCGCCTGCGTGCGGATCCGGCGCAACTCATCCCCGAAGTCTTCACCACCGACGGTCCACCGTCGCCCAGCATCGTCACCCCGCTGCGAAAGCGCTCCGATGCGATCGACAAGTCGCTTTTCGGCGAATAACCGAGTCCGAATTGGCCAATCCCCACCCTTCCTTGCCCAACAATTGCCCCTTCACTGGAAATTTCCCGTTTGAAATCGGGAATGAGCCTTTTATCGGCCCGCGCGACCCATTAGATAGAAGCGGCATGAATGCGGATGGGGGAACGCCGAAAAACGGCGCCCCGGACAGGGAGAAATACACATGCTCAACAATATCGGCCTTCCCGGCCTCCTTCTCATCGCTGTTGTGGTGCTCGTCCTTTTTGGGCGCGGCAAGATCAGCTCGCTGATGGGCGAAGTCGGCAAAGGCATCACCGCCTTCAAAAAAGGCGTCTCCGATGGTTCCAAGGAAATCGAAGACAAAGCTGCTGATGCGGCCGTCGATGTGACCCCGGAAAAAGAAAAGGACAAGGCGTAAGCCATGTTCGACATCGGCTGGAGCGAGCTTCTGCTCATTGGCATCGTGGCGTTGATCGTCGTGGGGCCAAAAGATTTGCCTGTGCTGTTCCGCAAAGCGGGGCAGTTTATGGGCAAGGCGCGCGGTATGGCGCGGGAATTCAGCCAGGCGATGGAACAAGCCGCAGATGAGGCAGGCGTAAAAGACGCTGCAAACAGCTTCAAAGCAGCCGCCGACCCCAAGAAAATGGGGCTCGACAAGCTCAATGAAGCCACCGAGAGCTTCCGCAAATGGCAGCCCGGCTCGGAAACAGCAAAACTCGCCGAAGACCGCGCCGCTGCGGCCCGCAAGGCCCGCGAAGACGCCGCAACCAAGCCCATGGCCAGCGCAGGCGATGACCCCGGCGCAATTGCCGAAGCTCCCAAAGCCGCGCCAGCGGCTCCAGCGGCCCCCAAAGCCGCCGTAGCAAAACCAGCCGCAGCCAAACCAGCCGCAGCCAAACCAGCCGCAGCCAAAACTACGCCTGCAAAAGCGCCCGCCAAAGCTTCTACAAAAGCTCCTGCCAAGGCCGCCAAGGATAAAGCATGACACGTCAAGACGATCTGGAAGACTCCGGCGCGCCCCTGATCGAACATCTGGCAGAGCTTCGCACCCGGCTCATCCGCTCGGTTCTTGCGTTCATTGTCGGTATGGTCTTGGCCTTCATCGTTGCCGAACCAATCTTGCAATTCTTGCTTGGCCCCATTGAAAACACGCTGCGAGCCTTGGGGGATCCTTCCCCGACGCTGCAATATACCAGCCCGCAGGAATACCTCTTTACCCTCTTCCGCATTTCGATGGTGTTTGGCCTCGCCCTGTCATTCCCAGTGATTTCCTACCAACTCTGGCGCTTTATTGCGCCCGGTCTTTATCGCTCGGAAAAAGGCGCCTTTTTGCCTTTCCTCATCGCATCGCCCTTCATGTTCCTCTTGGGGGCTTCTTTCGCCCATTTCGTTGTAACACCGCTCGCGATGGCCTTCTTTCTTGGCTTCGCCGATGTTTCCTCGATCTTTGCCAACCTGCTCAATCAAGCGGGTCAAGCCACCGGGGCGGTCGTTCCTGATGGCACGGCCATGGTGCCGGCCACCGAGACAGGTGTGAAAATCACCTTCTTCGGAAAAGTGAACGAAAGCCTTGATATTACGTTGAAATTCATCATCGCCTTTGGCCTTTGCTTTCAACTGCCCGTGCTTCTTACCTTGATGGGCAAAGCGGGCTTGGTCACTGCCGAAGGCTTGGGCGCTGTCCGTAAATATGCCATCGTCGCCATTCTTTTGCTGGCCGCAGTCGTCACCCCACCAGATGTCACCACCCAATTGATCCTCTTCGTCGTGGTCTACGGCCTATATGAGATTTCGATCTGGCTGGTCCGCATGGTCGAGAAAAAGCGCGATGCCCGCCTGCGCGCCGAAGGGTATTTCGACGACGAAGACTGCAGCGACGCCGACGAGACCCGCCCCACCGCCACCACCGCGACAGACCCCGAAGCCGATGAGGATTTCGATGACCCGCTCCTGCGCGAATTCGACGAAGACCTCGCGCGTGAAGCCAAAGAACGTGACGAGAAAGACGGCAAGGCATGAGTGACACCGCAGCTGAACGCATCGCTGCCGCTCTCGAGCGGATGGCTCCTGCCCCGCTGTCAGCGCCCGACCTCGCGCAAGCCGATGCCTTCGTCTGGCACACTGCACCAGATCGACTGGAACCCGTGCCCAATGTCTCTCGCGTCGATATTGCGCTCTTGGTCGGTGTGGATCGGGCCCGCGATACGCTCTTGGAAAACACCTTGCAGTTTGCCCGTGGCCTGCCCGCCAATAACGCGCTGCTTTGGGGCGCGCGTGGCATGGGCAAATCAAGTCTGGTCAAGGCCGTGCATGGAGAGATCCGCCGCCAAGGGGTGGGCCTCAAAATCATTGAGCTCCAGCGCGAAGACCTCCCCTCGGTCTCCCGCCTTCTCAATCTCCTCCGCGCCGCCCCCGCAGAGCGCTTCTTGCTCTTCTGCGACGACCTGTCGTTCAGCCATGACGATCAGCACTATAAAAGCCTCAAAGCCGTGCTCGACGGCGGCATCGAAGGCCGCCCCGACAACGTGCTCTTCTATGCCACGTCCAATCGCCGACACTTGATGCCGCGCGACATGATTGAAAACGAACGCTCTTCCGCGATCAACCCCTCCGAAGCCGTCGAAGAGAAAGTCTCTCTCTCCGATCGTTTCGGCCTATGGCTGGGCTTCCACGCCTGCGACCAAGATCAATATCTCGAAATGATCCGCGGCTATTGCACGGCCTATGGCGTGAGTATAAGCGACGCAGATCTCCGCGCCGAAGCCATCGAATGGCAAGCGACCCGTGGCAGCCGCTCTGGCCGTGTCGCTTGGCAATTCTTCACCGATCTTGCTGGCCGCAAAGGGGTGCGCCTCTAAAGGTGCCCCATGCACGCGACTGCAAATGCAGGCCCTTCGGCCTGCATTTTTATTTCAGATATGGGTTGGGATCGACGCTATCAAAGCCTTTACGCACTTCGAAATGCAGATAATTCGATGCCCCTGACCGCACTTTGGCAATCGACTGCCCGCGCGACACGCTGTCGCCCTTCTTGACTGTAATGCCCTCTACATTGGCATAAACCGTCAACAGATTGCCGTCATGCTTGAGCACCACGATTGGCACCTGATCAGCATCCGCCGTGATCGCCGCCACAGTGCCCGATTGCGCGGCAACAATCGACGACCCCGACGCGGCCTGAATGTCGATCCCCTCATTCGTGCCCTTCTTGTAATCGCGGATGATCTTGCCATTCAGCGGCATCGTCATCTTCGAGGTGCTCTTGGTGGTTTGGGTCTTGCCCAGATCCGGTGCTGTCGCCGGGGCGGTGGCCTGCGCTGCGGGCACAGTGGATTCTTGTGGCAATGGCTTTGTGGCCGAAGGTGGCACAGGGGTGGGTGAGCCTTGTCCCGGCACCGTCGTCTTGACCACGGCAGGCGCCGCTTGATTTGCCACCGGGATCATCAAATATTGCCCCTCACGAATGGCAAAATCCGTCCCCAAACCATTCCACTCGGCCAAACTCTTCACCGGCACATTGTATAGCCGCGCAACCGTATACGCCGTCTCGCCGCGTTGCACCTTATGGCGCACAGGCTCCATGACCGCTGGCGCCGCAGGCGCCGCATTGGCGGGCGGCAAGGCCGAAGTCTGCACCGCTGGATTGGACCGGTCGATCGCATTGCCCGCCAGCGTCGTGATATCCACATTCCCAGATTGCGCCGCTGGCGCAGGCGAAATTTCCGCAATCCGCTTCGGCAAGGCAATCACTTCGCCATCCCGCAGTGAATCCCCGGATTGCAAACCGTTGAACCGGGCCAACTCCCCGGCATCCACCCCAATGCGCGCTCCGACGCTCTCCACCGTATCACCGCGCCGCGCCACAGCGACCTGATACCCGGGATACGAGATCACGCCCCGCTGATCCGCTTGCGGCCGTTCAGCCGTCGCGTTGCGCGCCGCTTGTGATGTCGACAAGGCATTGCCGAAGTTGCCGCGCAAATCCATGTCAAAGGGTTCAGAACAGCCCGCCAGCAGGGCCAGTGCAGTGAAGCCAAGCACCAAAGTGGCGCGCGGTCCGGGGTGTCCGGGGCGATACGTCATCTCTCGATATCCTCTTTCGCGGCCCCTTGTATCCGGGGCTTTTGGCCAAAGGCCACTCTCGCATAGACTGTAGCGCGTTCTGCTGCGCTTGTCACGTTTCGCGCGCAACACCCTCGACCAAAGGTACAAATCGTACGGGGCGTAACTCGTCATACTCAAAGCCAGCCTCCGTCCGTGTCACTCGGATCAAATGCTGCACCGCATCAGATTGGCCCACGGGCAACACCATGATACCGCCCGGCTTGAGCTGCGCCAACAGCGGCCCCGGCGGATCTTCCGCAGCCGCAGTCACCAGTATTCGGTCAAACGGGGCCTGCTCTGGCAGGCCAAAACAGCCATCCGCTGTCAAGGACATGATATTGGTCAGCCCCAGCTCATCGAAAATCACCCGCGCCTCACGGACCAGACGCGCATGCCGATCAACGGTGTAAACCCGCCGCGCCAACAAAGATAGAATGGCGGCCTGATAACCCGACCCCGTTCCCACCTCCAACACCTTGTCACGCGGCGAGATCTTCAAGGCCTGCGTCATCAAGCCTACAATCGAAGGCTGTGAAATCGTCTGCCCGCAAGCGATCGGCAAAGGCATGTCCTCATAGGCTCGCTCGGCAAACAGCCCGCGCACAAATGGCCCGCGATCAATCCGCTCCATCGCCCCCAAGACACGCGCATCCGTCACCCCCCGCGAACGGAGCGCATAGAGGAACTGCATCTTGCGTTCGGCTTCCTCGGGCGTCATTCCAGCGCGCTGAGCTCCCCTAACAGAGCATGATCGGTCAAATCCGCCCGCATTGGCGTCACCGAAATATAGCCATCCAGATTGGCATGCGCGTCAGTGCCCGGCTCTGTTGGGCGATGCTGCTCCCCGCCCTTGATCCACAAGAACCGCCGCCCCGAAGGCGACAGATGTGGCTCCACAGTGAACCGCGTATGCCGCCGAAACCCTTGCGCGCATATCTTTACCCCCTTGACCGCAGCAGCCAGATCTGGAGGGAAATTCACATTATAAAACAAACGGTAATCCGCTCGGTCTTCCTGCAGCGACGGTAACAGCTTGCGAACCAAGGCCGCCCCATGAACTTCGGCCGCCTCAAACGGGTTTTCCGCATTAAAGTTGTTCGGCCCCAGATATTGCGACATGGCAATCGCCGGAACGCCTTGCAGCGCGGCCTCCATTGCCCCGCCCAAAGTGCCGGAATAAAGCGCATTTTCCGCTGAGTTATTCCCCCGGTTCACCCCAGAAAGCACCAAATCCGGCGCGCCATCCTTCATCACATCATGCAAGCCCACCAAAACGCAATCCGCCGGGCTGCCCTCTGCTGCAAAGCGGTGGCTTCCCAGCTTGGCCACCATCATCGGATGCGTATAGCTGATGCAATGCCCCACACCCGATTGCTCAAAGGCAGGCGCCACAACCCAGACCTCGCCCGACGGCCCAGCCAACTCTGCCGCAATTCGCTCCAACACAGCCAACCCAGGGGCGTTGATGCCATCGTCATTGGTGATGAGAATACGCATCCAACCCCTCCATTGCTTTCCCCCGTCCTACCGGAGCACTCTCATCGGGGCAAGAGTTGAGGCATGGCCCTGCACGCTCCACCGCGCGGCCCAAGCTGTCGCTTTCCGCAAGCCCCCGGCATAGATCCGGCCTTGCGTCTAAAAGTGACAGATCAAAAAAGCGCCAAAAGCCGCGCCGCTTCATCCTTGGGATGCGCCAATAGGCTGCGGTCTTCACCTGGAAAGAACCGCGCCCGCGTCGCCGTGGCCATTGGCTTTGGCTGCACCACATGAACCCGCGGCCCGGTCTTGGTGGTCTCCGCCGCCCATGATTTGGCCAAAGCAATTTGCGCGGCCTTGCTCGCCCCGTAAGCCCCGAAAAACTTTTCGCCCGCCCTTGGGTCCTCAAAGAACACCGCAGTGCCCGCTTCCCCCAACAGAGGCGCAACATAAGGGATCAAAACCCCCGTCGCCGCCACATTGACGTTGACCGACTTGTCCCAATCCTTGAGGTCCAGAAAATTGGCCGGAGCCAGCGGAGCAACATGCACAGCCGCATGCGCCCACAGATCAACCTTGCCCCAACGCTGGTGAATAGCTTGGCACAACTGCGCCATCGCGTCCTTCAAGGTGATATCCATCGGCGCCAGAGTGGCCTCCCCCCCCTTGGCCTTGATCCGATCATCCAGCTCTTCCAACGCCCCAATGGTGCGCGCGACAGCGACGATATGATACTCCGGCGCCAAGGCCTCTGCGATCGCAGCGCCAAGGCCACGCGATGCGCCTGTCACAAGGGCTATCTTGGTCATGATGAAGCTCTCCTTTAGCCGCGAGAGATGCGTGAGGGCTGGCCGAAGGTCAAGTGCCGTCCCTGCCGCGCGTCAATTCCGCCCGCAAGTCTTGGTCCAAAGCCGCGTAAAGCTCGAGCAATACCTCAAAACTCACTGGCGCGGCAAAGGCATCCAAATGCCCACGCGGCCGCGCCCCTCCGGTCGCAAAATCCAGCCCCATCAGCACCCCCTCCTCCACACCGGGCAGCGCATTGGCCAGCTGCCCCACCACCGCTTCCGGCACAGCCGCCCCCTCCATCGCATGCGCCAGATAGGCATAAAATGTCGCATGGGGCACTTCAGCCCAAGGGGCCAAATAGGCCACCTCCCCCTCAGACCCAGCAATCTCCACTGCAACAATCGCCCGCAAAAATCGACGATCCCCCAACCGACACAGATCCGCCGACAGCCGATCTTCCCCAGCCTCAAGCACAGGTCTCTCGCCCCGCGCCCCATGCGGCCAATCGCTTGGTTCCTCAAAGCCAATATCCACAGGCCCGCCCATCGCCAGCAGTCTCCTCCAGCGTAGATCGAGATCGAGCAGGCTCATGGCCGCGCCCCTTCCTGTCTTCTTGCTCAAAATATCCCGGGGGTGAGCCCGGTACGGGCGAGGGGGCAGCGCCCCCTGCTTATTCCGCCGCCTTCACCTGAAAGCCTTTTTCGATCATATCCGAGGGCGCCACCGGGTATTCTCCCGAGAAACACGCATCGCAATACTGCGGGCATGTCGCATTCCGCCCACCGGCCTCGCCAACCGCCCGATAAAGACCGTCGAGCGAAATGAACTTGAGACTGTCCACCCCAAGATGGACGCGCATCTCGTCTTCGGTCATGGTCGCGGCCAACAGCTTATCGCGGTCCGGCGTATCCACCCCATAAAAGCAGGGCCAAGCCGTTGGTGGCGACGCAATCCGGAAATGCACTTCCGCCGCCCCGGCATCCAAGATCATCTCTTTGATCTTCTGCGAGGTCGTTCCCCGCACCACCGAGTCGTCCACCAGCACCACACGCTTGCCACGGATCAAGGCGCGGTTGACGTTCAGCTTGAGCCGCACCCCCATATTCCGGATCTGCTCGGTCGGTTCAATAAAGGTCCGCCCCATATATTGGTTGCGGATAATCCCCATGCCAAAAGGAATACCCGATTCATGCGCGAAACCAATCGCCGCAGGCGTGCCGCTGTCGGGTACCGGGCAAACCAGATCCGCCTCCACAGGCGTTTCACGCGCCAACTCCACCCCGATCTGACGCCGTGTCTCATAGACCGAACGCCGACCGATAATGCTATCCGGGCGCGAGAAATACACATGTTCGAAAATGCAAAACCGCGGGTTTTGCTTGCGGAACGGATAGCGGCTTTCCAGCCCTTTTTCCGCATCGATCACCACCATTTCGCCCGGCTCGATCTCGCGCACATATTCCGCACCGATGATATCCAGCGCACAAGTCTCCGACGACAACACCCAGCCATCATCACCAATCTTGCCCAGCACCAAGGGGCGCACCCCAAGCGGATCACGCACGCCAATCAGCTTCGAGCGCGTCATGGCAACCACCGAGAACGCGCCCTCAACCCGGCGCAGCGCATCTTCCATCCGCTCCGGAATTGTCCGCTGCAACGAGCGCGCCATCAGGTGAATGATGCATTCCGAATCAGACGAGGACTGAAAAATCGAGCCGCGCTCGATCAATTCGCGCCGCAGGCTATCGGCATTGGTGATATTGCCATTATGGGCAATCGCGGCCCCGCCCATGGAAAACTCACCGAAAAACGGCTGCACATCACGAATGACGGCCCCTTTTTTTCCAGCCGTGGAATAGCGCACATGCCCAATGGCCAAAGGCCCCGGCAAGGTCTGCATCAGGGTGGCGTTGGTGAAATTGTCGCGCACATAGCCAAAGCGATGCGCCGAATTAAACCCCTGCACCGGGTCATGCACGACGATACCCCCGGCTTCTTGGCCCCGGTGCTGCAAGGCGTGCAGGCCAAGTGCGACGAAATTCGCGGCCTCCGTCACGCCAAGTACCCCAAAAACCCCGCATTCTTCGCGCAGCTTGTCGTCGTCGAACGGATGCGCGAGGGGCAGCGCCCGCGTCTGATCGGGCGATGCCTCTGGTGGGGTCTGTGCGGTCATACAGGAAGTCACACGGGAATTCACGGGCGTGGTCACAGGCGTGTTCACGGGGGGCCTCCGAATCCGGCTATTGTCAGATGTCCCCCCTATAGGGGCTTGTCACCAGACTGTCACGGAGGGAAGCGACCCTGTTTTACGTCGGCGCGTCACAACTTCCCACCAATGTCTCATATTGCCGTGTCACCCAGCCCAAGGCCTGATCGGGGTTCTGGTCTTCAATCTGGCCGGTCAACCGACCAAAAACCCGTGCCGAGCGGCTGTCATCCACCATGGCAATCTCCTGCGAGGTGATGACAGTGTCATAGACGAAAAACCCGGCCGCCACCAAAAGGATGCCGCGCAACACCCCAAAGAGAAATCCCATCCCCTGATCCAAGCCGCCCAAGATCGAGCGCTGCACCAGCGAGGCAAACAACGGCGTGAACAGCGAGAACACCACCAAGACAACAGCAAAGACCGCAGCAAACCCACCCAAGAGCGACAATTCGCAACTATCCGCGATCATGCCCCCGACAACAGGAATTTCCTTGATCAAAGGCGCGGCTTGCCCGGCGAACATGAACCCCATGAGCGCTGCCACGATCCAGCCTACAATCGCCAGTCCTTCCCGCACCAAACCGCGAGAATAGGCCAACAAGGCCGAAACGATGATAACCAGCCCGACAACCCCGTCGATGATGGTGAAACCTTCCATAACGCTCCCTTTCACCGGGGTATCCCCCGCACCGTCAACCCGTTGCGCGTTCCAAGATCAAGACAACCGCGTCTCGCTCTCACCCCGCTCCAAACGTCTCACCCACAAAAGCCGCCAGATCCGGCATCTCCACCAAGGTCATTCCCGGCACCGAGACGCCTTTTCCACCTGCGGGCACAATCGCAGAGGAGAAACCAAGTTTTTGCGCTTCTTTCAACCTGTTTTCCATCTGCCCAACAGGTCGCAAGGCTCCAGACAGACTGATTTCCCCAAAAACCACGGTTTCCGCCGGCACCGCCGAATCCTCTCGCGCCGACAACAATGCCGCTGCCACAGCCAAATCCGCAGCAGGTTCGCCGATCTTCAAGCCTCCCGCCACATTCAGATACACATCCAACCCGGTGAACGGAATGCCGCAACGCGCCTCAAGCACCGCAAGGATCATCGCCAGACGGCCTCCGTCCCATCCCACCACCGACCGCCGTGGCTGCGCCTGTGGCGTCGGTGCGACCAAGGCCTGTATCTCCACCAAAACAGGTCGCGTCCCTTCAATTCCGGCAAAGACAACCGACCCCGCCGCAGGCTGGCCCCGCTCCGACAAAAACAGCGCCGAAGGGTTGAGCACCTCTGACAGGCCCGCCCCCGTCATCTCGAAAACACCGATTTCATCCGCCGGACCAAAGCGATTCTTGACCGCGCGCAAAATCCGAAACTGATGGCCGCGCTCGCCCTCGAAATAGAGCACGCAATCCACCATATGCTCCACCACACGCGGCCCGGCGATCTGCCCCTCTTTCGTGACATGACCCACCAAAATCACCGATACGCCACGCCGCTTGGCAAAGGTCACCAATTCATGCGCGGCCGCGCGCACCTGTGCCACCGATCCCGGCGCACTCTCCACACTGTCCACCCACATGGTCTGGATCGAATCGATGATCACCAATCCGGGCCGCTCGGTCTCCAAGGTCGACAAGATGTCGCGCAGATTGGTCTCTGCGGCCAAACGCACAGGCGCTTGCCCCAACCCCAACCGCTGCGCCCGCATCCGCACCTGTGCCGAAGCTTCCTCGCCCGAGACATAAACAGTCGCCAACCCGGCCGCCGCAAACCGCGCCGCCGCCTGCAACAGCAAAGTCGATTTGCCGATGCCCGGATCACCCCCCACCAAAATCGCAGAGCCCGGCACCAAGCCACCGCCCAAAACCCGATCAAGCTCTTGAATTTTTGACATGGTTCGCGGCGGTGGCGCTTCTTCTGTGGCCAAATCCACCAAAGAAATCGTCGCCCCGCGCTTGCCCTTCAAAGCGCCCGACCCTTGGGTCAGGGGGCGCTCCTCGGTGATCGAATTCCATGCCCCGCACGCGTCGCACCGCCCCGACCAGCGCGCATGCACCGCCCCACAATCCGCACATGTAAAAGTCGAGATGTTTTTTGCCATGACCTAGCTATCCCCGATCCCCTGCCCGCCGTCCAGTCGCTCCCCTTGCCCCAAGGCGCGACGCGCCGCAATTCGGCACGCAGGGCCCTGCCCCGGTTCAGTCCCGGCGCGGAAAGACAAAACAACGCTCGCGCCGGATCATCAGCCAAAGCGGGCGTCCAGGCTTGGGAAGAAACACATTCGGCACAGTGGCTTTGAGCACCGAGCCGTCATGATCCATCCGAACTTCCACCAGACTTTCCGATCCCATGAAGCGCGCGCGCACCACTTCGCCACGGGCGGCAACCCCGTCTTGCACCGTCGGCAAAGGGCCGCGTCCGCCGCGATCGAAATCGATCTTGATGTGCTGCGGGCGCACCACGATTTCCACTTCGGCACCGTCCGGCACACCCGGCGCCAGAAACACCCCAAAAGGCGTATCCGTCAGAGCCCCCTGCACACGCCCCCGGATCACATTGATATCGCTGAAAAATGCCAGCGCCTGTCGGTCAACAGGGGCATTATATACGTTATAGGGCGCACCTTGCTGCACGATCCGCCCCCCCCGCATCAGCGCGATCTCATCGGCCATACGCATCGCCTCTTCTGGCTCATGCGTAACCAGCAGCACAGCCGCATCCTCTTGTTTGAGGATCTCCAATGTCTGGTCTCTGATATCGTCGCGCAGTCGATTGTCGAGGCCGGAGAACGGCTCATCCATCAGCATGATCCGAGGCCGCGGCGCCAAGGCGCGCGCCAAGGCCACCCGTTGCTGCTCGCCCCCCGATAACTGATGCGGGTATCCATCGGTAAAGCGCTTGAGCCCCACCTTATCGAGCAATTCTTCCACTCTGGCGCGTTTCGCCTCTTTGCTGTCCTTCAGACCAAACGCCACGTTTTCGCCCACGGTCAAATGTGGAAACAGCGCAAAATCCTGAAACATCAAACCAATCGCGCGCCGTTCCGGGGGCACTCGAAAAACGGTATCGCAAATCAGCGCCCCATCAACGTAGATCTCACCCTCATCTTGCATTTCCACGCCCGCGATCATCCGCAGCGTCGTGGATTTGCCACAGCCCGACGGCCCCAAGAGGCAGGTCACCTGCCCCGCTGCCACCCGCAACGAGACATGGTCCACCACCGCTTGCCCACCAAAACGGCGCACAAGATTGCGGATTTCAAGGCGCGGCGGCATGAGAGGCAAGAGCGGTTCCGTTTTTCCGATGATTTCACTCGGGCTTACCAGATAACGGCCCGCGTCCCCCCATGCAAGCCTGCGTTACATTGAAAGGTTGGTCGCCCCGCCATCCAGCAAGATGTTTTGCCCGATAATGAAACCCGCATGCTGCGAACACAGGAAGGCACACATCGCGCCGAATTCTTCCGCGGTGCCATAGCGCCGCGCCGGGATCGTCGCCGCCCGCCGTGCTTGCGCCTCTTCCATCGAAATGCCTTCGGCCTTCACCACCCCACCATCCAGCGCAATAGCGCGGTCCGTGGCATGAATGCCCGGCAAAAGGTTATTGATGACAACACCTTGAGGGGCCACCTGCCGCGACGTGCCCGCGACAAAACCCGTCAATCCAGACCGCGCCGCATTCGACAAACCCAGCTGAGCGATCGGCGCCTTGACCGATTGCGACGTGATATTCACCACCCGCCCCCAGCCCCGCGCAATCATCCCCGGCATCGCGGCCTGCATCAGCGCAATGGGCGTCAACATATTTGCATCAATCGCCTTGATAAAATCCTCGCGATCCCAATCACTCCAAAGGCCGGGCGGCGGGCCACCCGCATTGGTCACTAGAATATCGACCCCGCCCGCAGCCGCCAAAACCTTGGCGCGCCCCTCAGGGCTCACGATATCAGCCGCCACAGTCACCACATTCACCTGATGGCGCGCCCGGATCTCGGCGGCCGTTGCCTCCAGCGCCTCTGCCCCTCGCGCATTGAGCACCAAATCCACCCCTGCAGCCGCCAGCGCTTCGGCGCATCCCCGCCCCAGACCCTTTGACGAGGCCGTCACCAATGCGCGTTTGCCCTGAATTCCCAGATCCATTTTTCTCTCCCATGATCGGTTCTGTGCCGACTATTGCGTCATTCGCCGGGATTGTCAGTAGCGGGCTTGTCCGCAAATGGCCCACCCGTTGACCCGCTCCGGTCACAATTCTATCCTATCAAATCCTTGTCCCGCGCGCATGACACGCCCAGAAAGAGATTATGACGACACCCGCAACCCTTCCTGCCTTTACGCTTCAGGTTTTCCGCTCGGGAGACCTCTTGGCGACTCATGGCGCGAATATGGGGGAGGGGCTGTCTTTCGCGGCGGAATTGGTGCCAGATGACACCTATGAATTGCGCCCGCACAGCACCTTGCGCCGCTTGGCCCTGCGCGCCGACACAGGCGCCACTTTCCGCATTGCGCCCAGCACGCTCACAGGCCTGCCCGGCGCGCTGATCCATCTCGATAGCTGCCTCACCCTGATGTCTCCCGACGGACAAACCACCGAAGTCATCACTTTGGTCGAAGTAGATGGCGCGGGCGATGTGGCCGAAATCTACGCATTGCCCCTCGCCCCGCTGGTGCCACGCACCACCTACTCCCTTGTCGGCATCGACCGGGAAAGCGCCCGCTCTCGGCTTGCAGCAATCGCCTGCGTCTCCTTCACCGCAGGCACCCAGATCACCATGGCCTCTGGCGCCCAGCGCGCGATCGAAACCCTCGCAATTGGTGACCGCGTACTCACCCGTGACGACGGCCCGCAACCGCTGCGCTGGATCGGCCGCACCACCACCCGCGCAGTGGGCGAAATGGCACCCATCCTGATCACCAAAGGTGCGTTGAACAATTCCGCCGATTTGTTGGTCAGCCCCGAACACCGCCTCTTCATCTATCAGCGCTCCGATGCCCTTGGCGCAGGCCGAGCCGAAGTGCTGGTCCGCGCACGTCACTTGGTCAATGAAACCACCGTGTTGCGCCGCGAAGGGGGCTTTATCGATTATTTCCAGCTGCTCTTTGACAGCCACCAGATCATCTATGCCGAAGGGATTGCCGCCGAGACGATGCTCGTCGATACCCGCACCCGAGCCGCCTTGCCGCCGGAATTGGCCGAAAAACTGGCGCAGTCCTTGCCCGGCCATACCAATCGCCCGCACCTGCAATTCGAGGTGCCCGACGATCTTCTGAACCGTCCCGACGCCGCAGAACTCCTGCGCCGCGCGTCCACCCGCTAAGCCTGCCATTCGCGCGAAACCCAACGCGAGCCGCATTGCCAAGGCCGCGCCAAATCCCTATACGCGCGCTCATGCTCGACACATCCAACCGCGCCCCGCTCCCGCCCGAAATCGCCCGCCGCCGGACCTTTGCGATCATCTCGCACCCCGACGCTGGCAAGACGACTCTCACCGAAAAGTTCCTGCTTTTCGGGGGCGCGATCCAGATGGCGGGTCAGGTCCGGGCCAAAGGCGAAGCGCGCCGCACGCGCTCTGACTTCATGAAAATGGAACAAGACCGGGGCATTTCTGTTTCTGCCTCTGCCATGTCGTTTGATTTCCGGCACTTCCGGTTCAATCTGGTCGACACCCCCGGCCACTCCGACTTCTCCGAAGATACCTACCGCACCCTCACCGCTGTTGATTGCGCCGTCATGGTCATTGATGGTGCCAAAGGCGTCGAAAGCCAGACGCGCAAACTGTTTGAAGTCTGCCGTCTGCGCGACCTGCCGATCCTGACCTTTTGCAACAAGATGGACCGCGAAAGCCGCGACGTCTTCGAGATTATCGACGAAATTCAGGAAAACCTTGCGATTGACGTCACCCCTGCGTCTTGGCCCATCGGCATTGGCCGCGATTTCATCGGGGCCTATGACGTGCTCAATGACCGCCTTGAACTGATGGACCGCTCCGATCGAAACCGCGTCGCGGAAACGATTGAAATCAAGGGCCTGTCTGATCCCAAGCTCGAACAATACGTGCCCGCAGACCTGCTTGCCAAGCTGCGCGAAGACCTCGAAATGGCCCGCGAACTCTTGCCCGCCCTTGACCCCCAAGCCGTGCTGGAAGGCCATATGACGCCCATCTGGTTTGGCTCCGCGATCAACTCGTTTGGTGTCAAGGAATTGATGGACGGCATCGGCAGCTTCGCCCCCGAACCCCAACCACAACGCGCCGTGCCTCGTCAAATTTCGCCGGATGAACAAGCCGTTACAGGCTTCGTGTTCAAGGTTCAGGCCAATATGGATCCCAAACACCGCGACCGTGTGGCCTTTGTGCGCCTAGCCTCCGGCCACTTCCATCGCGGCATGAAAATGTTCCATGTCCGGTCGAAAAAACCGATGGCCATCACCAACCCGGTGATGTTCCTCGCCGCAGACCGGGAATTGGCCGAGGAAGCTTGGGCAGGCGATATCATCGGCATCCCCAACCATGGCCAGCTTCGCATCGGCGACACCCTGACCGAAGGCGAGGCCATTCGCGCCACGGGCATTCCCTCCTTTGCTCCGGAACTCTTGCAAGGCATCCGCGCCGGCGATCCGATGAAAGCCAAACACCTCGAAAAGGCGCTGATGCAATTCGCCGAAGAGGGCGCCGCCAAAGTCTTCAAGCCGATGATCGGCTCCGGCTTTATCGTGGGCGTGGTCGGGCAGTTGCAATTCGAAGTGCTCGCCTCGCGGATCGAGCAGGAATACGGCCTGCCTGTGCGGTTTGAGCAATCGCAATTCACCTCCGCCCGCTGGCTTTCCGGCGCACGGGACGCGGTTGAGAAATTCATCAACATCAACAAACAGCACATCAGCTACGACCATGATGGCGACCCGGTCTACCTCACCCGCTTGCAATGGGACATTGACCGCGTCCAACGCGATCACCCGGAAATCCATCTCAGCAACACCAAAGAAATGATGGCCTGACGACAATGGTGGCGAACCGGATCGATCCGCTCGGCCAGTTCACCACCCTCCCACAGCGCGGCGGCTTCATGGGCAACCGAGGCCGCCTGCACGACCTCAACGGCCAGATCCGCCGCAGCTGGCAGACCAAAGCTTGGATCACCTGCACGCTGCGCGACAAACCGGGCCGTGCCTCGCCCGGCGTGACCCCACCCAATAGCTACACCCGCCTCTTTTTCCTCGATGAATCCGTGGCTTGCGCCGCAGGGCATCGCCCTTGCGCCGAATGCCGCCGTGCCCAATACCGTCTGTTTCGACAGGCGTGGCACTGCGCCCACGGCCCCACGGGCTCGGTCAAAGAGATCGACGCAGCGCTCCACACCGCGCGCCGCCAAGGCCCCTATCAAGCCCCCGCCGCCACGCTTCCAGATGGCGTCTTCATACTCCACGCCGACCAACCCGCTCGATTGAGCGGCGACAGCCTTTACCCCTACGCACATGGCACCTACAGCCCCAAATTGCGCCAACCCCTGGGCACGGTCACGGTTCTCACCCCGGCCCCCCTCGTCGCGACCTTCCGCGCAGGCTTCCTGCCCGTGCTGACCCCCGAGGCCGACAGCCCAAACTGGTAAACGCCCCCATCAACTGCGGCGCAGAATTTCCGCCTTCCCTCTGGCCATCCCCGGAATTTACCGCCAGTCTTGTGCCGCGCAAACGAGGAGCCACCGCATGACCATCCCCACCCCCTTTATTTCTTCCTACATGGGCGTCGAAGAGGCATGGATCGACTACAACGGCCATATGAATATGGCCTATTACAACGTGCTCTTCGACCGCGCCGCAGATGAGGTCTACCCGCTCTTGGGCTTTGGCCCCGACTATATCCAATCCCGCGCCCACACGACCTACACTGCGGAATTTCACATCTGTTACCTGCGCGAATTGCATTTGGGCGACCGCGTCCGCTCCACCTTCCAATTGCTTGACCATGACGCCAAGCGCTTCCACACCTACCAAGAGCTTTGGCACGAAGACGGCTGGCTCGCCGCCACCGGCGAAGCACTCGGCCTGCATATCGACACGTCCGGCCCCCGCGTCGCCCCCTTCCCCGAAGATATCCGCGCCAATCTTGCTGCAATGCAAACCGCACATGACACCCTCCCCCGCCCCGACCGCGCCGGACGCCACATCGGGATTGCGCGGAAGTGACTGGACTCCCCCCCATGCGCTGCTAGTCTTTGTCGCGATCAATTTTTCCGAGGTCCCAATGCTGTATGAGTATCAAGTCATCCCGGCCCCGACACGCGGCCAAAAAGCCAAAGGGATCAAAGCTCCCGAGGCCCGTTTCGCCTATGTCGTGCAAGAGTTGATGAACCAGATGGCACGAGACGGCTGGGAGTTTCTGCGCGCCGAAACGCTGCCCTCCATCGAACGCTCCGGGCTAACCTCGACGACATCTGTCTACCGCAACCTCCTCGTGTTCCGTCGCCCCGCGACAGGCCAAGAGGTTGCCCCAGCCCCGGAACCGATCGAAACGCCCGAGCCCGAGCCTGAACCCGACCCCGATCTCGAACCGGCCCCCGATCTTGCATCCGAAACCACCGCAACGCCCGAGCCCTCCACGACCCCTCGATAAGCCACTTCAGAACTGTCAACCGCTCTTGGCAAAAAGAAAAACCGCCCCGCCCCCTTCCCCTCGGCGTCATAGGCACTAAACTGCTGTCCTCCGACTCGACAGGTGTATCCATGGCTAAATCCGACCCCTTCGGTTTCGACCTCTCCGTTTCCTCGGCGAAGAAGAAAAACCCACGCGGCCGCCGCTCAATCTCTGGGGCAGTGGAAACATCGCAGCGCGTCTGCGACCACGATGGCTGTCCCGAGGCGGGTCAATATCGCGCGCCCAAAGCCCGCGACGTCACCGACGAATATTTCTGGTTCTGCAAGGATCACGTTCGCGAATATAACCTGAAATGGAATTTCTTCGACGGCACCACCGAGGCCGAGATGAATGCCCAGTTGAGCCGCGACAAGGTCTGGGACCGCCCAACCAAACCGCTTCTCGACCCCGAAGCCCGCGCTTGGGCGCGCCTTGGCATCGAAGACCCCCATCAGGTGCTCGGTCAAAATGCCACCCGCAACCCCGGTCGCAATGCCGGCAGCAATAATGGCCGCAAATTGCCCCCCACCGAGCGGCGCGCCATTGAAGTGCTTGAAGTCAAAGACACCGCAACCAAAGCCGAAGTGCGCGCAGCCTACAAAGCGCTGATCAAAGTGCTTCACCCCGATATGAACGGCGGCGACCGCAGCCAAGAAGAGCAACTCCAGCTCGTCGTCTGGGCATGGGAACAACTCAAAGACAGCCGCAGCTTCAAATAAGGCGCTCCCCCGCAGGGGCAGCGCCTCGCGTTTTGGGTCAGGCTGGCACAAACACCAGCGAAACCCCATTCAGGCAATGCCGCTTGCCTGTTGGCTTGGGCCCATCATCGAAAATATGGCCCAAATGACTGCCGCAGCGGCGGCAATGCACCTCGGTGCGAAGCGAGAAATAGCTGCGGTCTTCTTTTGTCGCGACAGCGCCCGGCAAAGACTGCCAGAACGAGGGCCATCCCGTTCCGCTTTCATATTTTGCCTCTGACGCATAAAGCGGCAAATCACAGCCCCGGCAGGCGAAAACACCCCGACGCTTTTCCGCGTTCAATGGCGATGATCCGGCCCGCTCCGTGCCCTCTTTCCGCATCACCTTATATTCCAGTGCGCTGAGCATCGCTTTCCATTCCGCGTCGCTGCGCGTCACCTCAAAGCCCGCCGCAGACGCCGCGCGCCCATGGACAAGGCCCAGTCCCGCAGCCACAGCAGCCAATGCAGTTCCAGAAAATATACGACGGTTCATCATCACACTCTCCTCTTCTCCAGACTGCCTAGCGAAATTGCGTTGCCCGCACTAGAAATCCGCGCGCAAAGCACGAGGTTGTGACGCGCGCGTGAACATGGGCAAGCGCCAGAGCCGTCGTCAGCCCGGCCCCAAGCCCCTCCACACGCCCCCTACCCCAGAGGATAGTCGACAGCCTCATCCCTCAAAAACGCTGCGTTCTTCTGCGCCAATCAGTCTAAAAAAGCCTGCAAATGTGCCGCGCGCTCTTCCCCTTGCGGCTCCCGGCGATATGTTGCACCAACGACTACGCGTTGGGCCGGAAAACGGTTCCGCGACACGGAACATAGTAACTTATCAGCACGAACGGCGGCGCTCATGGAAATCAACGCGAAACCCACCGAAGAAATTTCAGTCCGCGAAGTCTTCGGCATCGACACCGACATGACGGTCAAGGGCTTTGCCGAGCGCACCGATCGCGTGCCAGAACTCGACAGCACCTATAAATTCGACCCCGACACCACCCTCGCGATCCTCGCCGGTTTTCGCAATAACCGCCGCGTCATGATCCAAGGCTATCACGGTACCGGGAAATCCACCCATATCGAGCAAGTCGCCAGCCGCCTGAACTGGCCCTGCGTGCGCGTCAACCTCGACAGCCATATCTCGCGGATTGACCTGATCGGCAAAGATGCCATCAAACTGCGTGACGGCAAACAAGTCACTGAATTCCACGAAGGCATCCTGCCTTGGGCCCTGAGAAACTCCGTCGCCATCGTGTTTGACGAATATGACGCAGGCCGCGCCGATGTGATGTTCGTGATCCAGCGCGTTCTGGAACATGACGGCAAACTCACCTTGCTTGATCAAAACGAGATCATCACCCCTCACCAGAACTTCCGCCTCTTCGCCACGGCCAACACCGTCGGTCTGGGCGACACCACGGGCCTTTACCACGGCACCCAGCAGATCAACCAAGCCCAGATGGACCGCTGGTCGCTGGTCGCCACGCTGAACTACCTCAGCCATGACGCCGAAAGCGCCATCGTTCTGGCCAAGAACCCCCATTACAACACCGAAACAGGCCGCAAAACTGTCAGCCAGATGGTGCATTTGGCCGACCTGACCCGGACAGCCTTCATGAATGGCGATCTCTCCACCGTAATGTCGCCACGCACCGTGATCACTTGGGCGCAAAACTCCGAGATCTTCCGCAATGTCGGCTACGCCTTCCGCCTGACCTTCCTCAACAAATGCGACGAGCTTGAGCGTCAAACCGTTGCGGAATTCTATCAGCGGTGCTTTGGCGAAGAACTCCCCGAAAGCGCTGCAAGCCAAGCGATGAAATAAGCCCGGCTTCGTGCAACCAACCAAAACGGCGGCCTTTGGGTCGCCGTTCTTGTTTCTGCAAGCGCTCAGCGTCGCCCGCCCCCCATGCCAAACGAAAACGGCGACCCAAGGGCCGCCGCTTCCTCGTTTCAAACCAAAACGCCTCAGCCCGCTGCGCGCGCCGCCATCGTGGCCTTGGCCCACCATGCCATGTCGTCCAGCAAGGCCGCCGACGAAGGCGAAATCTGCGCGTCGATATCGGCCAGATTGCCCGAACCGCCAAAGCCCGGATGCACCTGCCAGAACGCACCACCACCGATATGCACCGCGTTCCGCACCGGAACCATCTGCAACTCCACCGCAATCGCGCGCAAATGCTCCAACGCCCGCGCGCCGCCCATCGAGCCATAAGCAATCGCGCCCATCGGCTTTTTCGCCCACTCAACATAGGCTTGGTCCAGCGCGTTTTTCAGCGCGCCCGTGATCGAGTGATTGTATTCCGCGACAACAAAAATATAGCCGTCAAATTCGGCCAGTTTCTTTTGCCACGCCACAGCCACAGGGTCTTGCGACGGGGCCCATGCATTCGAGGCGACTTCATCAAACAGCGGCATTGGGAAATCGCGCAGATCCACGATTTCTGCATCCATGTCACCGCGTGCATCGACCTGCGCTTTCATCCATTGTGCCGGAATATCGGCAAAACGAACCTTCCGCGTTGAACCCACAATAATCGCAATCCGTGCTTTCGTCATTTCTAACGTCTCCTGATGACTGTATTCCTGAGCCACTAACTGGCGATCCGCAGCCAATTCTCAATTCCACAGCCCTGCGCGCCCCCTGTGCGCCAATGCACCATTCCCCCCCTTGCGGCAAATTGCGCCCCATATCTCTTGCGGAAAAGCTGCGTGTCAGGTCTTTTCTTTCTCTGCGAAACTGGGCAAGGATCGTTCTATGAAAGCACCAAATGACAATCCCGCCGATCCGTTCAAAAAGGCCTTGGCTGAAGCCACCAAGGTCATGGCGAATGACCCGGAACTGACCATCGCCTATTCGGTCGACCCCTCCGGTGTGTCGGGGGATACCATGCGCCTGCCACAAGTGTCGCGCCGCATGACCCGCGACGAGGTGCTTCTCGCGCGCGGCACGGCGGACGCCTTGGCGCTCTACCGCCGCTATCACGATGGGGAAACCCACGCCAAATACCGCCCCTCCGGCCAAATGGCGCGCGACCTTTATGAAGCCATGGAAACCGCCCGCTGCGAAGCCATGGGCGCGCGCGACCTTCCCGGCACCGCGGTGAATATCGACGCCAAGATCGGCCATGAAGCCACCCGCGCCGGTTACGAGCAAATCACCCAAGCCGCAGACGCCCCATTGGCAACCGCTGCGGGCTACCTGATCCGCCACCTTGCCACAGGCCGTGATCTTCCCCGCGGCGCTCATCATGTGATGGACCTCTGGCGCGGCTTTATCGAAGATCAGGCAGGCGGCACACTCGAAGATCTGTCCGCCAAACTCTCCGATCAAAAGGAATTTGCCCGCTTCGCACGCCAAGTGATCGAAGATTTGGGCTATGGCGACCAATTGGGCGACGACCCCGACGAAAGCGATCCCAACGAAGATACCGCAGACGAGGCCCAAGACGAAGAAAGCCCCGATTCGACAGGCCAAGAAGACAGCGACGACCAAGAAGCCGAAGCCGACCCAGAGCGCAGCCAAGAACAAACCGACGATTCCGCGCAAGCCCAAGTCGCCCAAGATGACATGGCCGACGAGGAATTCGACGAAGAAGCCGAAATGCCCGACGGCGATGCGCCGCTCGAACCTCCGCCCCCCGCGCCCCATTCCGAGGCCGACCCGAATTACGCCGCCTTCACCACCGAATTCGACGAAGAAATCGGGGCCGAAGAACTGGCCGATCCGGCCGAATTGGAACGCCTGCGCGCCTATCTCGATCAACAGCTCGAACCCCTGAAAGGGGCCGTGTCGCGTTTGGCCAACAAGCTTCAGCGCCGCCTGCAAGCCCAGCAAAATCGCTCTTGGCTCTTTGACATGGAAGAGGGCATTCTCGATGCGGGTCGTCTGGCCCGCGTTGTTGCAAACCCCACCACGCCGCTGTCATTCAAAGTCGAGAAAGACACCGAATTCCGCGATACCGTCGTGACCTTGTTGCTGGACAATTCCGGCTCCATGCGCGGCCGTCCCATCTCCATTGCCGCCATTTGCGCCGATGTGCTGGCCCGCACACTGGAGCGCTGCTCGGTCAAGGTCGAGATCCTCGGCTTTACCACCCGCGCATGGAAAGGCGGCTTGAGCCGCGAGAAATGGCTCGCCGGGGGCCGCGAAGCGAGCCCCGGCCGCCTCAACGACCTACGCCACATCATCTACAAGCAAGCCGACGCACCATGGCGGCGTGTGCGCCCCAATCTTGGGTTGATGATGAAAGAAGGTCTGCTGAAAGAAAACATCGACGGCGAAGCCCTCGAATGGGCACATCGCCGCGCGCTTGCACGTCGCGAACAACGCAAGATCCTGATGGTCATCTCCGACGGTGCTCCTGTCGACGACTCCACCCTCTCGGTGAACCCGGCGAATTACCTCGAAAAGCACCTGCGCGACGTGATCGCGATGATCGAACGCCGCAAGGCCGTCGAACTGCTTGCCATCGGCATCGGCCATGACGTCACCCGCTACTACAGCCGCGCCGTGACCATCACCGATGTCGAGCAATTGGCAGGGGCGATGACCGAACAACTCGCCGCCCTCTTCGACAGCGACCCGCGCAAACGCGCGCGCGTTTTGGGTATGCGAAAAGTCGGCTAAATCGCGCCGCGCCGCCTTGGCGGCCTTGCCCCCCTAAAGCCCCCCGCGCGGGGGCTTTAACATTCGACTTGTGACTTTACGTCATGACGCAAACCAGACGCGACCCATACGTCAATCATACATTGGATTTTGTGGGTTTCCCCCGTTTTAACCATGATTCTCAGGCTTTTACGCCGCTTTCTCTTGCAGCCCCGAATGGCTCGGTCATACCTTTCCCCAAACCGCGAGGGAGTCACCCGATGTTTCAATCTTTCACCGAGTCCGCCCGCCCCGAACAAGGCCCGGCTCGCCTCACCGCGCTGCGCGCCGTAATGGCCAAACAGGGCTTTTCCGGCTTCCTGATCCCCCGTGCTGATGCCCACCAAGGCGAGTATGTCGCCCCACATGATGAACGTTTACAGTGGCTTACCGGGTTCACTGGCTCTGCTGGCTTTTGTGCCGCGTTGCTCGACCGGGCCGGCGTGTTCATCGATGGCCGCTACCGCACGCAGGTGAAAGGCCAAGTCGCTCTAAGCCATTTCACCCCGGTGCCATGGCCCGAAATCAAGCTCGGCCCTTGGCTGGCCGACGCGCTCTCACAAGGGGGCCGCGTGGCCTATGACCCTTGGCTTCACACGCCCGACCAAATCACCGAGGCTGAAAAAGCGCTTGAGAACAGTGGCATAACGCTAGAACCCAGCGAAAATCTCGTCGACGCCATCTGGCCCGACCAGCCCGCCCCTCCTATGGGCGCGGTCAGCGTGTATCCCGAGGATTTGGCAGGCGAAACCCACGCCTCCAAACGTGCCCGCTTGGCCAAAACCCTGCGGTCCTTGGGTCAAAAGTCCATGGTTATCACCTTGCCAGATTGCCTTGCGTGGCTGTTGAACATCCGCGGCTCGGACATCGCCAAAAACCCCCTGCCCCACGGTTTCGCAATCTTGTATGACACGGGCCACCTTAGCCTCTTCATGCCCGCCGAAAAGCTCTCTGCTGCCCTCCGCACACATCTCGGCCCAGAGATTACGCCGTGCCCCCCCGAGGCCTTTGTTCCGGCATTGCACAGCCTCCTAGGCCCCGTCCGCGTCGATACCAATAGCGCGCCAATGAAAGTGGTTCTCGAACTCCAGGAGCCCAGCGTGCCATGGGTCGCAGGCCAAGATCTTTGCCTTCTTCCCAAAGCCACCAAAACCACCGCCGAGATCGCGGCCACCCGCGAAGCCCACCTGCGCGACGGCGCTGCGATGTGTGAGTTTCTCACATGGTTCGATGCCCAACCTATTGGATCCTTGAGTGAAATCGACGTTGTCACCACGCTCGAAGGTTACCGCCGCGCCACAAACGCGCTTCTCGATATTTCCTTCGACACGATCGCAGGCACAGGCGAACACGGCGCGATCATGCATTACCGCGTGACCGAAACGAGCAACAAACGTCTTGAGGACGGCCATCTGATTGTCGTGGATTCCGGAGGCCAATATATCGATGGCACCACGGACATCACCCGCACCCTCCCCGTCGGCACGCCCTCGCACGAGGCGCGCACCCAATTCACCCGCGTTCTGCAAGGCATGATTGCCATCTCGCGTCTGCGCTTTCCCAAGGGCCTTGCCGGGCGCGATATTGACGCCATCGCTCGCTTTCCGCTCTGGACCGCGGGGCAAGATTTCGATCATGGCACCGGACATGGCGTCGGGGTCTATCTATGCGTCCATGAAGGCCCGCAGCGTATTAGCCGCGTCTCCGAACTGCCCCTTCAGCCCGGTATGATCCTCTCCAACGAGCCGGGCTATTACCGCGAAGGCGCCTTTGGCATCCGCATTGAAAACCTGATCGTGGTCGAGGATTCAAACCCGCCGATCGGCGCCGATGATCGGCGCATGTACGGCTTTGAAACCCTCACCTATGTGCCGATTGACCTGCGCTTGATCCGCCCCGAGATGCTCGGTCCGCTCGAGAAAGAATGGATTAACCACTATCATGGAGTCTGCCGCGACAGAATCGGCCCTCGTCTCAGCGACGAAGCACGTGTATGGCTAGAACAGGCGACCCGTCCAATTTAACGGTCTGTCATTAATGCCGACCATTGGGTTGGAGTTTTACGGGGAAGCATCATGTCTGAATATATCAAAATCCGCAAAGCACAGGGCACATGGGTTGTGCGTGCCGGAGGGGCCGTCTTGGGCGAAAGCCGCAATGCACTGGAACTGAGCGAAGGCGACATGCCCTTCGTGATCTATTTTCCGCGCGAAGACATCGCCACCGCCTTCCTTGACGCCAGCGCACAGCGCACCACCTGCCCGCACAAAGGTGTCGCAAGCTATTATTCCATTGTCACCAAGAGCACGACTTTGGAAAATGCGGCTTGGTCTTACGAGGCCCCCAAAGCAGGCATGGAACAGATCAAGGATCACCTCGCCTTCTATGCCACTGACAAAGTGACCATCGAGCGGGTCTAACGCTAACTGTGCTCTTCTGCTGCCGTGGCAGCTAGGGCTCTATTATACGTCTTGAGCGCATCCACATGAAAGAGTGCGCCCAAAATCTGGGTTTCGCCCTCGATCAGCCCTGTGACAGGCAAAAAGGGCGAACCCGCTTTTTCAAAGAGCGGCATCGCCGCCTCAAGCGTTGCGTTGAAATCTATCGCCACACCATCTTCCACCATTTCGGCCAGCCGTTCCGGCGCTGCGGCGCCGGGATCACCGTGTCTTCGCATCAGTGTCCCAACGCGGAACATACCCAGCAGATAGGCCTGCGGCCCTGCCGCAACATGCACGCCGCGCCGCTCCAATTGGGTTAGAAAGAAGGATCGATCAACCAGCCGCGACGCCAAAGCGGTCGACATCGACACCGCCACCATCACCGCCAAACCAGTCTGCCAGTCCCCGGTCATCTCAAAAACGATAAGCGTGGTCGAAATCGGCGCGCCCAAGACCGCCGCAGCCACCGCGCCCATTCCCGCCAAGGCATAAAGCGTGTAAGACCCTGAAACTGTGGGGAAAAAACCAGTTGCGATCATGCCAAAAGCCAGCCCTGTCAGCGCACCGATCATGAGCGACGGCGAGAAAATCCCGCCCCCCATCCGCCCGCCAAAAGTAATCGCCACAGCCAAGGCCTTTACCAGCACAAACACCAGCGCCTCATGCATCAACAACCGTCCCGTCAGGGCCGCCGAAGTCGTTTCATATCCCACACCGATGATATGCGGAAAGGCCAGCGCCAAACAGCCCAGCAATGCCCCAGCCACGGCGGGGCGCAACCAGCGTGGCAAGCCCGTGCGTGCTTGCACCCAATTGCCCCAGTCCTCCGCCAAGAAAACTGCCCGCATCAATGCCGTCGCGACCAAACCACAGGTAAGTCCCAACAAGATAAATGCCGGTAATTCCACGTAAAATCTCAGTGCAGTTGTAGAGGTCAGCACAAATTCCGTGACATCGCCAAAGGCCAAGCGACTGATCACCGTGCCCGCAACCGCTGCAATCACGATCGGTGCGAAAGCATGAACCGCGAAATGTCGCAGCACCACCTCCAACGCAAAAAGCGCGCCGGCGATAGGGGCGTTAAAGCTGGCCGAAACCGCGGCTGCCACGGCACAGCCCAACAGGTCACGCCCTGTGATTCCATCCGCATGAATGCGGTTGCTAATCCACGAAGAAATCACACCCGCCAAGTGCACGACAGGCCCCTCGCGGCCACTCGATCCCCCCGTGCCGAGCGTGATCAACGATGCCGCTGCCGAGGCGACCCCCGCCTTGATCTCAACGCGACCGTTCTCTGTTGCCGCGCCCTCAATCACATCGGCAACCGCCCGCGCCCGGCCATCAGGCGTGTACCGGTTCAAGATCACCCCAACCGCCAAGCCGCCCAGGGTCGGGATCAGCACCAGCCAATACCATGGCAAGGTCTCGGCAAAGGAATGCAGCCGCATCGGGTCACGCGCGCCATAGGCCAGCATTTCTAGTGCATTGATACCCTTGCGGAATAAAAGCGCCGCAAGCCCCGCTGCAACACCGATCGTCAGTGCGATGAGCCAAAACTGGATCTGTGTCGGCCCCTTGCGGCGCAACGCACGCAGCACTTGCAAGACCCAGACGACAAGCGCGCTTATCGCGTCCCGCAGGATCCCCTGCATCCGTGCCAGCATTGTCCCGCTCTCCCTCGCGTCCCTGCCCTCAGCCCGTGCTTAAGCCAGTTTTGCAGCCCCTCCAAGGCTTGTCCTCACCGCGATGCCGACAGCAGCGCCCGCGCTGCGCCCCGGGCCTCATCGGTAATCCTGTCCCCTGCCACCATGCGTGCGATCTCATCCACCCGCGCCGCATCGGCCAAAGGCACCACGGTTGAAAGCGTCATCTCGCCCTCAACCCGCTTCTCCACCCGCCAATGATACGCGCCCAAAGCAGCCACCTGCGGGCTATGCGTAACCACCAACACCTGCCCACCCTCAGCCAAAGAGGCCAACCGCCTCCCCACCGCATCCGCCGTCGCCCCGCCGACACCACGGTCGATCTCATCAAAAATCAAGGTGCGCGCACCGCGCGTCTCACTCAGGCAGACTTTCAACGCCAGCATGAAACGGCTCAGTTCCCCCCCCGACGCGATCTTGCCCAGCGGGCCTGCTGGGGCACCGGGATTGGTCGCAACGGTAAACTCCACGGCATCCACGCCGTCCGCCGAAGGGTCTTCTGGTGTCACCGCAGTGGCAAATCGCGCGCGCTCCATTTTCAAAGGGGCAAGTTCTTGCGAAACAGCCTGATCGAGCCGCGCAGCCGCATCGCGTCGGGCTTGGCTCAATTCTTCTGCAACTCTGCGGTAGGCCTCTTCGGATTGCCCCAAGACCTTCTGTAAATCGGCAATATTTCCAGCCCCGGCATCCAAAGCCTTTAGCCTTTTGCCCAATTCATCCGCAAAATCCGCCAAATCATCCGGCGCTACACTATGCTTGCGCGCAAGCCCTCGAATGGCAAAAAGCCGCTCCTCGGTGCGCTCAAGATCGAATGGATCAAATTCCATTGCCTCCAAAGCCGCCTCAACTCCGGCTTGCGCTTCTGAAAGCGCGTCAAACGCCCGCGTCAGCGCCTCCATCGGCGCCTCAAGCCTGCCCTCTGCTTGATCGGCAACACCGTCAAGCCAGCGCACCGCGTCGCTCATCGCCCCTTCGGCCGCATCAGGCCCCAGCAGCGCCAAGGCCCGTGCTACATCCCCGCGGATCCGCACGCCCGACTGCATCATGCGCCGCGTCACGTCCAGACTTGCTTCTTCACCGGGCTCAGGCGCAAGCTTGTCAAGTTCAGCAACGGCATGGCGCAAAAAGCTTTCTTCGGCCTTTGCCTTCTCCAGCGCCGCCTCGGCAACCCCAAGAGCGCGCTTGGCAGCTTGTCGCTGGCTCCACGCTGCACTCACCGCCTGACAAAGCGACGCATGGTCGGCAAATTGATCGAGAATGGCGCGGTGGCCCTTAGGATCCAGAAATCCCCGGTCGTCATGCTGACCATGCAGCTCTACCAAAGTCTCTGATACTGCGCGCAGCACCTCACCAGATGCGCGCCGATCGTTGATCCATGCAGTCTTGCGACCATCAGACGTGTTGACCCGACGCAAGATCAACTCATCCTCGCAAGGCACCCCGGCTTCTGTCAAAATCTGACGCGCCAAATGCCCCTGCGGCAAATCAAAAACGGCGACCACTTCACCCTGCTGCGCGCCCTGGCGCACCAACTCAGCACGACCACGCCACCCAAGAACAAAGCCTAAGCTATCCAATAAAATGGATTTTCCAGCACCCGTCTCGCCCGTCAACACATTCAGACCAGGCTGAAACGCCAAATCCAAACGGTCGATCAGCAACATGTCGCGTATTTCGAGCGTTCGAAGCATAATATGTTACCGACAGAGCCCAGATGCCCACCGGACGATCAGAGCCATTGCCCCTTGATCGTCTGGCGATAGATTTTCCGTAGCCAACTATCCCCTGCGGCTTCAAGCTCCAGCCCCCGCCCATTCAGCAGCTTGAAGCTATCTTCATACCAATCGCTGGACCGGAAGTTGTGTCCCAATATGGCCCCAGCGGTCTGAGCTTCGTCAGTCAGCCCAAGAGACAGATAGGCCTCTACCAAGCGGTGCAATGCCTCTGGCGTGTGGCTCGTGGTTTGGAAATCCTCCACCACAGCGCGGAAGCGATTGATTGCTGCCGTATAATGCTCATGGCGCAGATAATACCGACCGATTTCCATTTCCTTGGCCGCCAAATGATCAAAGGCGAGGTCAAACTTCAACACCGCAGAGCGCGCATATTCGCTTTCGGGGTAACGCTCTATCACCGTACGAAGGGCTTGCAGGGCTTGGAACGTCAGACCCTGATCGCGCCCAACTTCGTCAATCTGATCATAATAGCTCAGAGCCAGTAAATATTGTGCATAGGCAGCATCGTCATCCAATGGATAGAAGTCGATGTAGCGCTGTGCCGCGGCTCGGCTGTTGGGGTAATCTTTTGCCTGATGATAGGCATAAGCCTGCATGATCAAGGCCCGTTTGGTCCAGTCTGAATAGGGATAGAGCCGCTCTATCTCAGAGAAATAAAACGCCGCATCTTCAGAGCGATTTCGGTTCAGCTCAAACTCACCACGACCAAAAATATTTTCGGCAGAGTAATTCTCCATAGGCTCGCCAGATTGGCGCGGGTCTTTGCTATTTCCGCACCCAATGAGCGTCAGCGCCACGAGGCCGCCCGCTACAAGCCGCGTCAGGGATCGTTTACCCGTCATGCCTGTTCCCACCTTAAATCATTGCCCAATTCGACTAGCGAATTGGCCCGGTTGCAAGCGGTCTAGCACAGAAAAATGCGGGGCAAAACGGCTTTGGCACAAATTCTTGCGGTAGAGTTGCTCACAAACGCATCATGCAACGCGCGGCAATTCTCCAGCATGTACACCAGCCCCTGGAAGCGTCGCAGAGAGAGGCCCGACGCATTCGATCATGCGGAACGCCGTCGGGTCAGAAAAGAGGGCGCGCAAAAGATCATTGGTCAAAGCATGTCCCGCGCGATGCCCGGTGTAATGGCCCAGCAACGGCCCGCCAGCGAGCGCAAGATCGCCAAGCGCGTCGAGCATCTTGTGGCGCACCGCCTCATCTTGGTGACGCAAACCACCCGGCGACAACACCGCATCGCCATCAACAACCACAGCATTTTCCAAAGTGCCGCCCAATGCCAACCCCTGCGCGCGCATCGCATCTACATCTGCCTTGCGGCAGAAGGTGCGACTGTCGCAGAGTTCGCGCACGAAGCTGCCATTGGCCATGTTGAGGCCTTTGGTCTGGACGCCGATCGCCTTGTCCTCGAATTCGATGTGAAAATCGATCTTGAACCCCTCACCCGGCTCTATCCGAGCAAAGGCGTCACCACGCCGAACTTCCACGGGCTTGAGCACCTCAAAAGCCCTGATCGGCGCTTGCAAGGGACGAAGGCCCACCTTGAGAATGGACCGAACATATTCAATGGAAGAGCCATCCAAAATCGGCACTTCCGGTCCATCCAACTCGATCATCGCATTATGGACGCCACATCCCGCCAAAGCCGCCATGATATGCTCAACTGTCGACACAGATACACCATCAGCGTTTTCCAACCGGGTGCACAGCGGGGATTGGTTCACAACACTCCACTTGGCGGGAATGAGGCAATCCTTTCCCTGAATGTCGGTCCGGCGAAACCAGATGCCGAATTCCCCAGACGCGGGCCCCACCGTCATCACCGCAGGTGCACCCGAGTGCAAACCTACGCCTGTGAAGCTGATGGAAGATTTCAAAGTCGTCTGCAAAGTGATCTCTCAAGCCTTACGCGCACGCGGCGCTCTTGAGCGAGAGGTAATGATTGCCCATGGCAGTCACAACTCACAGTTTGCAACGCAATGTTACACCGCAAAGTCAGATGGGCGGAGCCTTGCCAAATCCGCAGATCGAGGGCGTTAACCCTCTGAATCAAATAGAAAAGAGCCGCAAAAAAGCGGCTCTTTCATTGTAATTTTGTGAACTTAGATCAGTTTGCCTGACGCCGCAGGAAGGCGGGAATTTCAATCCGCTCTTGGTCTGGCGAGGACTCGGCGCGCGGCTTTGCAGCGGCTTGAGGCTGGCTTTGAGCGCTCTGCGTGCGGACCTGTGGCTGCTGACGTGCGGCTTGAGGCGCTGCCGCATCAGGACCATTCCCTGTCATCCGATTGATCAGCGAGTTGATGCCAAACCGCGGGCGCTCGGCCTCAGGTTGAGGCGCGGGACGCTGCGCGATCGGGGCCTGCTGACCTGCCAAGGCATTGCGCTGCGCCGCGGCTTGCACGCGCTGGACGGTTTCTGCGGACGGCGTGCCGGCTGCGGGCCGGGTCGGCGCCACAAAGGTTTCCTCGGCGCGCGGCTGGAACTGCGGCGCGGCGGGCTTGTAAGCTGGGGGCGGCAAGTCACCCGATGCTTCATTCGCATAATCGTCGTCGAAGATATCCTCGGCCTGCTCTTCGGCTGCCGCGCGACGCACATCGAACTCTTCGTCAAAAAGCGAAGGCTCCTTGGCCGCAACGGGGCTTTGGGCGGGGGCCGCAGAGACTGAGGTGACGGAAAGTTGCGACGGTGTCGCCGCCTTCGGGGCCTCGGCCGCAACGGTCTGTGTCAGCGGCTGCGCCATGGAGCGTCTTGCAACAGGAAGGTCCATCTTGACCTCGGCAGCATCGATGCCTGTGGCCACGACGGAAACGCGCATTGCGCCTTGCAAGCTGTCATCCATGGTGGAACCGACGATGATATTCGCGTCTGGATCCACTTCTTCACGAATCCGGTTTGCCGCTTCGTCGAGTTCAAAGAGCGTGAGGTCGCTGCCGCCTGTGATGTTGATCAGGACGCCCCGCGCACCTTTGAGCGAAATCTCGTCGAGCAGCGGGTTGGCGATGGCTTTTTCTGCAGCTTGGATCGCGCGATCTTCGCCCGAGGCTTCGCCTGTGCCCATCATAGCCTTGCCCATCTCGTCCATCACCGAACGCACGTCGGCGAAGTCGAGGTTGATCATGCCAGGGCGGACCATGAGATCTGTCACACCCTTAACACCTTGATACAAAACGTCATCCGCCATGGCGAATGCTTCGGTAAAGGTAGTTTTTTCGTTGGCCAGACGGAAGAGGTTCTGGTTTGGAATGATGATCAGCGTGTCGACGACTTTCTGGAGGCTTTCAACGCCCTCCTCAGCCTGACGCATCCGCTTTGCACCTTCGAACTGAAATGGCTTGGTGACCACACCGACGGTCAGCACACCCAGTTCGCGGGCCGCTTGGGCGATGATCGGGGCCGCGCCTGTTCCGGTGCCGCCCCCCATTCCTGCGGTGATGAAGCACATATGTGCGCCCGCAAGGTGGTCAACGATTTGCTCGATGCTTTCCTCGGCTGCAGCAGCGCCGACGCTGGCTTTGGCGCCTGCGCCCAACCCTTCGGTAACTTTGACGCCCAACTGGATCCGGTTTTCTGCGCGGCTTTGCGCCAGCGCCTGAGCGTCGGTGTTGGCGACGACGAAGTCGCACCCCGTCAGCTCTTTTTGGATCATGTTATTGACCGCGTTTCCCCCAGCTCCGCCGACACCGAAAACGATGATACGGGGCTTGAGTTCCGACTGTCCGGGCATGGAAAGGTTGAGTGCCATCGCTCTGTCCGCCTGAGTTATGCTCCGCATTCGCGGAGGTTTTTATGCCTATTCTGACGCATTGTTACCTAGACAGCACCGCTTCGTCACGTAAAAAACGCGTGCGACCCACAAAATATGGCCATTTTTATTGTGAAACGCGCGGGATTTCGCCAGTTTCGCCAGATATAGCGGTTACCAGTTGTCCTTGAACCATTTCATCGCACGCTTGAGCGAGCGGGCCGGGTAGCGCTCAACCGGAATTTCAAAGTCCCACCATTCGTCTTGCGGGTTCGCGGCGAAGAGGCAAAGCCCGACGGCAGAGGAAAATCCCGGGCCTGTTGCGGCTTGCGGCAATCCGTGGACCCGCAAAGGCCGACCAAGGCGCACTTGGTGCCCCAGAATGCGACTGGCCAGACCATCAAGGCCCGGAATCTGGCTGCCACCGCCAGTCAGAACGATCTGCTGCGAAGGAAGGTGCTCGAATCCTGCAGCATCGAGGCGCGCGCGGACCTCTTCGAGAATTTCTTCCACGCGTGGGCGCATGATGCCAATCAGCTCAGCCCGACTTACGGTGCGTCTGTCATGCTCCCAATCCCCGGTATCGCCGCCGATTTCGATCATCTCGCGGTCATCCATACCCGTGGCGTAGACGCCACCATAGAATGTCTTGATCCGCTCGGCAGTCGAGGTGGGCACAGACAGGCCCATGGAGATATCGGAGGTCACGTGATCGCCGCCCATGCGAACCGCATCAGCATAGATCATGTGGCGCTTCATGAAGATCGAAACTCCTGTAGAGCCGCCGCCCAGATCGATGCAGGCAGCCCCCAATTCTTGCTCGTCCTCTACCAGAGTAGATATACCGGAGAGATAGGCAGACGAGGCCACGCCGGCGAGTTCGAGATCGCAGCGTTTGACACAATGCGCGAGATTTTGAATCGCCGCGCTGTCAACTGTGAGCATATGCATATCCGTCGAGAGCTGGTGGCCCATCTGGCCACGCGGATCAACAAGACCAGACCGATGATCGAGCGCGAAATTCACCGGTTGGGCATGCAAAACGTCACGACCTTCGCCGAAATCGGGCACATCACAAGATGAAAGCACACGGCTGATATCTTGTTCGGTCACAACATGACCTTCGACATCAACCATGCCTGCAACCCCATAGCTGCGCGGTTCGGCACCGGAGAAGCTGGCGATCACATGATCGACCCGAATATTGGCCATTTTTTGAGCCGCTTGGAGAGCTGTGCGAATGGCGCGTTCGGTTTCTTGCATCGCATGAATTTCGCCAAAGCGCACGCCACGCGACCGGGTGGTCGCGACACCGATCACGCGAAATCCGGTTTGCCCCGCCAGAGACGTCACGCCTTCGGTGTCTGCGCCCCCTGCCCCGTCAAACCGCAGCACAAGACAGGCAATCTTGGAGGACCCAACGTCCAGAATGGCCACGACACCGCGCTGCATGGCGGCAAGCCGCATATTTCGCATGGCTCTTTGGGAGTGATAAAGTTCGATCATCCGCGTCCGGTCCCCAACAATATTTCTCGCACTTTCCACCACTCATCCGTTGCAGGTGCGCCCATGCGAACGGTTGGCCGTTGCGATTGGCGGAAATCCACCACTGCAACATCTCGGCCCAATAAATCCTGCGCCTGATCCAGAGCGATTGCGCGTTCCAAGGCTTGAACCGGCATCTCTTCTGGCAAAAGGATACGCTGACCGCGATCCAGCACCACGTCCCAACGGCGCTCGCCTACGCGCACCAAGCCGCGCAGCCGTGTTCCGAGGGGCCCCGCAGCGCGCAGAAGTTGCAGCGCCTGTGGCACAGCCCGCTCTGCCCCCTCTCCTGCAACAAGCGGGAGATCGGCATGGTCTTCGCGAAAGAGTGCTGCGCGCACGGCGATGCCGTCTTCGTCGAGCAATTCCAAGCCATCGCGGGTCCGCCAAATGACCACAGGCACCCGTTCGGTCACGTCGATTTGCAAGATGCCGCCAGAGCGCACCCGCAAGCTTGCGTCGCGCACGGCCGGCAATTCGCGGATGGCGATCTTCATCGCATCAAGATCGATGTGGAAGGAAGATACAGGCAGATCAAGCGAGAGGACTTCGCGAATGTCGTCAGAGACATCGGTGCTGGCACCGTCAATGGCCATGGCCCCCAGCATGAATTCTGGTCTTGTTTCAATCTGTTGGCGAATATCTGCAACCTTGTCAGCAATCGCTTCGCGCCGATCTGCGGTGCCAAAGGCCACAAGGGTAACAAGAACGATGCCTGTCAGTGGCAGACCCACATGCAGAGCACGTCGAAAGAGCGGCGTCAGCATCAAGCGCTGCATCCGATAGCGCAGACGCGAGGGCGCAGGATCTTGGCGGATCACCGGTTGCATGAGGCATCCTCCACCATCCAGCGGCACAATTGACCAAAGCCAAGCCCGGTGGCGTGCGCCTGTTCGGGGCTTAGCGAGGTCGGCGTCATGCCCGGTTGCGTGTTTGTTTCCAGCAAGATCAACCCCGCAAGGCCACGCGCTTCATCCCAGCGAAAGTCGGTGCGGCTCACGCCGCGACAGCCTAACGCGACATGGGCACGCAAGGCATACTCCATGCAGGCCGCAAAGATCTCTGGGGGGATTTCTGCGGGCACCACATGGCGGGATCCGCCGGTTTTGTATTTGGCATCATAGTCATACCAACCATCCGTCAAGATATCGGTGACGGTAAGCGCATGATCCCCTACGACTGTCGTGGTCATTTCACGCCCCGGGGCATAGGCTTCGACCATGACCACATCGGGCATCTCGGCCGAAAGACGCGGGGCATTTTGACCTTCGCGCACGATACTCACACCGACAGAAGAACCCTCGTTATAGGGCTTGACCACATAAGGGGGGGGAAGCACATGGCCTGCCTCAACAGCCTCACGCGTGGCCAGAACACTTTCCACTATCGGCAAGCCAGCAGCGCGATACAGGTCTTTGGTCTTTTGCTTATCCATGGCAAGCGCCGAGGCCAGGACGCCCGAATGCGTGTAAGGAATGCCGAGCCATTCGAGCAGCCCTTGCACACATCCATCCTCGCCCCAACGGCCATGGAGCGCATTGAAACAGACGTCTGGGCGAATGTCGGCGAGACGCAAAGCAAGGTCGGGGCCCGCATCGACCTCCACCACTTCAAATCCTTCGCCCCTCAGCGCGCGGGCGCATTCACGCCCCGTCACCAGCGACACTTCGCGCTCTGCGGAAGGGCCACCCATTAACACCGCGACTTTGAGGGATGTCCTGCTCGACATACCCACACTGTGCCTCTTGATTGCCGGAGATTGTGCCCGGTCGTATTGTTATATCTAAATCTGCCATTTTATGGGGCCGGTTCACCAACCCTCAATATTTCCCATTCTAGCTCAATACCTGCGGTTTCGTAAACCCTCTTCCGCACCAATTCACCAAGAGATTCAAGGTCGGCCGCGCTCGCTCCGCCGGTATTGATGAGAAAGTTCGAATGTTTCTCGCTCATTTGTGCGCCCCCAATCTGTTGCCCACGCATGCCAGCGTCATCAATGAGCTTCCAAGCCTTCAGATCATGGCGATCATCCGCGCGCCCTGTAGAGGAAAACCCAGCCGGGTTACGAAAGGTTGATCCCGCCGAACGGTCTTTGACAGGCTGCGTTTCATCCCGTTTTTTGATCTGCGCCTCCATGCGATGCTCGAGCTCTGCGGGATCGGCCGGGGCTGCGCGAAAGCGGGCTGAGAGTAGCACGGCCCCTGCGGGCAGCTCGCTTGAGCGATACGACAGGTGCAAGTCCTCGACGGAAAGCGTTTGAAACTCTCCTTTTCGCGTCAATAGCTTAACGTCAATCAGGTGATCGGCAACATAACAGCCATAGCATCCCGCATTCATCCGCACGGCCCCGCCAATTGCCCCGGGGATCGTGCGGAGGAAGGTCAGATCACGCCCCGCAGCAGCGGCTTTTCGCGCGACATGGGCGTCTAGGGCCGCGGCGCCTGCCGTGACAATATCGCCGCTGATGTCGATCGCGTTGAAGCCACGCCCCAAGCGGATCACGACACCGCGCAAACCACCGTCGCGAACGATGAGATTGGAGCCGACACCCATTGGGAAAATCGGGGTGATTTCCGGTAACTCCCTCAAAAAATGAGCTAAATCGGCCTCATCTTGTGGCTGGAACAGCCAGTCTGCCGGGCCACCCACCCGCAACCAAGTGAGATCGGCCAAAGACCTGCCTTGGGTCAAACTTCCCCGCACCATGGGCATTTGCATTGTAGCACCTCGCATCAATGCCTCTTGGTAACGAAGGCTGCCCATGCTGAAAAGAGCCTAAGGCTGGGATTGCGGGCAAGGACGATCATGCCGTGCGGGCCGTTGGGGAATTCTGTTTTTGTTTTCGTGCGTTAACCATTTTTTCCACGATTTCCGAAGCAGCTGATTTACGTATGGGTGGCGTCTGGCTTGCGTCATGACGTTTCGCAAATTTTGCCGCATTAACACAGCGCGCGATGGGTGATGCAATGCAAGGTGGGGAGAGGCGTAAATCTCTTGCAAGAGATTTGGAAAGCCCCTTGCAAGGGGCTTGGCAGTTTCTTGCAAGAAACTGCGGCGCGCGGGTTAGAGGAAGAAGCGCAGCAGCAGGGCGCGCAGCGGGCCTGCTGCGAGGAGCGTGCCGCCAAGCGCGGCGCCCGCGGTGGCCGCCTCGGCGGGGTTGGATTGGTAGTGCAGCGCAAGCAGAGCAATTGAGGTGAGCACGAAGGTCCACAAGAGGCGGCGCAGAAGGCGGGTCACGGCGAGGAACGCCGTTAGCACAATCACTGCAACGATCGCCCAGCCGAGGGTCAAGGCGTCACGCGGTCAGTTTTTCGGGCAGGCTGTAGGCCCAGCCGGAGATCGTGCCTGCGCCCAAGCAAACCACCATATCCCCGGGGCGCGCTTGTTCTTTGACCAGTCGGGCGAGGTCATTTTCGTCAAGGATAGCCCGCGCATGGCGATGGCCGTGACGAATAAGCCCTGCAACGAGATCATCTCGGGATGCACCGGCGATTGGTTCTTCACCTGCGGCGTAGACATCGGCGATGGCGACGACATCTGCCTCGTTAAAGCAGGCGCAAAAATCCTCGAACAGGTTGGAGAGGCGGGTATATCGGTGCGGTTGGTGCACCGCGATCACCCGGCCTTCGGAGGCTTGGCGCGCCGCTTTGAGCACGGCGGCAATTTCAACCGGGTGATGGCCGTAATCATCGATGATGGTGACGCCATTTATCTCGGCAACTTTGGTAAAGCGGCGATTTACGCCCCCGAAGTTGGCCAGAGCCGTGCGGATTTCATCGGTTTTCATCCCGAGGTGGCGGGCGACGGCCACAGCGGAGAGCGCGTTGGAGACGTTGTGATCACCGGGCATCGGCAGGCTGCAATTTTCGATCACGCGGTCTTCAGTCTGCAAGCGGATGTCAAAATGTGCCACGCCCTTTTTATAGCTCAAGTTCACCGCGCGCACGTCGGCCTGTGCATTAAAGCCATAGGTTTTGACGCGACGATCTGTGATGCGACCGACCAGCGCCTGCACTTCGGGATGATCCGTGCAGCAAACCGCAAGCCCATAGAAGGGGATATTTGAAACAAATTGAGTGAACCCGTCGCGCAGGTTCTCGATGGAGCCCCAATGCTCCATATGTTCGGGGTCGATATTGGTAACGATGGCCACTGTGGCGGGAAGGCGGTTGAAGGTGCCATCAGATTCGTCGGCCTCTACAACCATCCACTCACCCTGCCCCATGCGGGCATTGGAGCCGTAGGCATGGATAATCCCGCCATTCACCACTGTGGGGTCAAACCCGCCAGCATCAAGCAAGGTGGCGACCATTGTCGTGGTTGTCGTTTTGCCATGCGTACCTGCGATGGCGACGTTGGATTTCATCCGCATCAGTTCTGCCAGCATCTCGGCGCGGCGCACGATGGGCAATTTGCGGCGGCGGGCTTCGTCAAGTTCCGGATTGCCGCGTTTGATAGCGGACGAGATCACCACGACAGCTGCGCCTTCGATGTTCTGGGCGCTTTGACCCTCAAAGATCGTGGCGCCGAGCGCCGCGAGACGGTCGGTGATTTTCGAGATTTTCGCGTCGGAGCCTTGCACGGTGTAGCCAAGGTTCAACAGGACTTCCGCGATGCCAGACATGCCGATGCCGCCAATACCGACAAAATGGAGGGGGCCTACATCCGTAGGCAGTTTCGTGGCGGCTGCGGCGTTCATGGGGATCCTTTCGCACTGGTAAGACGCTCGACCAGATCCGCCAGCGTCAGGGCAGCATCGGGTTTTCCCAAAGCGAGCGCGGCGCGGGCCATGGTTTCGGCGCCTTCAGGTTGGGTGAGAACGGTGATGATTTGCTCGGCCAAAGCCTCGGCCGTCAGGAGGCGTTCGGGGATGACAATGGCGGCCCCGCTGTCGCCCGGCCCGCGCGCATTGGCGGTTTGATGATCGTCCATTGCCGCAGCAAAGGGGACAAGAATGGCGGGGCGTCCGATAACGGTAAGATCGGCAACCGAGGAGGCCCCGGCGCGGGAGATGATCAATTGCGCTTCGGTCATCCGACGGGGAATGTCGTGAAAGAAGGGTTCGACCTCGGCGTCGATACCATGTTGTGCGTAAAACTCGGCGACGCGCAGACCGTCTTCGTCGCGGGCTTGATGCGCGACCCGGATATGCCCGCGCAGATCGTCGGGCAATGCGGCGATCGCGTTTGGCACAGTATCGGAGAGGATCCGCGCGCCTTGGCTGCCACCAATCACCAAGACCGACATCGGATAATCACCGGGCGGGATATAGCCTGCGCCTGCGCGTTCCAACACAGCCGCGCGCACAGGATTGCCCGTGTGCATGGCCGCGACACCTGCGGGAAGGGTGGTGGGCCAAGTGCCGCAGGCCACAGCCGAAACACGCGCGGCAAAGCGACGGTTGACCCGACCCAAGACGCCGTTTTGTTCATGGATCGCGCGGGGCAAGCGCAGCAGAGTGGCAGCACTCAGCGCGGGAATTGAGGGGTAGCCACCAAAGCCGATGACGGCGGCGGGGCGGTCGCGCAACATCGCGCTCGTGGCAGCGATGACACCCGTCAAGATGCGGAAAGGCACCAGCAGGCGCGAGAGCAGGCCGCCGCGCGCGAAAGTGGCAGAGGCTGTTTGACCGATTTCAACGCCAGCGGGGAAGCCTTGCGTATAGCGCGCCCCACGGGCGTCGGTTGAGAGTTTGACACGCCACCCCCGTGCCAACATTTCCTCGGCAAGGGCTTGGGCGGGGAACATATGCCCGCCTGTGCCGCCCGCCGCGATGACTAAGAGAGGCGCGTTGACATTCACCGGGCGCGCCCTCGCAAAATATCGTTAATCTCACCTTGGGGCCGGGACCGGGTCAGCGCCAAGAGCATCCCCACCGCGATGCCCCCCGCGATCAGCGAGGAACCGCCATAGGACACGAAGGGCAGCGTCATGCCCTTGGCAGGCAAAAGCCGGACCGCCACGCCCATGTTGATCATGGCTTGAACCCCGAAGACACAGGCAAGGCCCGTGCCAGCCAAGCGGATGAAGGGATCGCGTTCGCGCGCAAGCCGCAGAAGCGAGCGGATCACCACGGTGGCGTAGAGCCCGACGATCAGCAGCACCAGAATAAGGCCATATTCCTCGGCGGCCACAGCAATGATGAAATCCGTATGAGCATCGGGCAGCGACCATTTTACCTGCCCCTCGCCGACGCCAACCCCAAAAAAGCCGCCCTCTTGGATTGCGTTTGTCGCATAGCCCAATTGCGTGCGCGGATCGACATCAGGAGAGAGAAAGCCATCGATGCGGCGCGCGAAATGCTCGGACGCGTTATAGGCTGTCAGACCGCCCAAGACGACAAGACCCGCCAAGCCGATGATCAAAAAGAGCGGTGCGCCGCCCACGAACCACATGACCCCCCAGCCAAACAAGATCAGGGCAGCTTGGCCAAAGTCGGGCTGGAATGCGAGGGTGAGCACGATGAAGGTGCAGAGTATGAACGACCAAAGCCGCCCCGGCGGGCCGCCCAATTGCTGGGCTGCCGCCATGAGCCACGCCGCCACGACAACAAAGCCGGGCTTGAGGAACTCGGAAGGTTGAAAGCTGGCAAAGCCCAAGGAATACCAGCGCACAGCGCCTTTTCCGAAGTCAGTGCCAAAGAATGGCAGGCCCAAAAGCGCGATCAACGCCGCAAGAAAGCCCAGCACCGCAAGACGGCGCACCAATTGCGGCCCCATCATCGAGGTGATGAACATCACCACGAGCGCGAGGCCGCCGAAAAACGCCTGTCTTTGCACATAATGGAACGGGGGGAGGCCGTTTTTCTCGGCCAAGGGCACGGAGGCGGCGAGGCCCAGAAGGATGCCGATGGAGAACAGCAAGAGCACTGCAGAGAGGGTCCATCGATCGATGGTGCGCCACCATTTGGGGAGAACCGGCTCGCCACCCGCAACAGGTGCCGTGCCATAGACCATTTCTGTCATCGCTTACCGCCGTCTACTGCCTCGGATCGCCCCTTTTCGGGGTCTGAAGCCAAGTCTAGCGGTTTCTGCCTTAGATCGCCAGCGAAAATACCAGTGATTGTAGGCGTAAGCGGCGGGATATTGCCCGAAAGGACCTTTGGGGTGAGGCGCGTGGCGACTGGATATTTAAGGCAAGAAGACGGGAAGGCTTGCGAAAGCCTTTACGCCGAGGCAAGGGATGGGGCATGGATTTTGACACGATTATCATAGGGGCCGGCGCGGCCGGGATGATGTGTGCGGCGCGCGCGCCCGGACGCAGTTTGATTGTCGATCACGCAAAAGCGCCCGGCGAGAAGATCCGCATTTCGGGTGGCGGGCGGTGCAACTTCACCAATCTTGGGACGGTGCCGCAAAATTTCATCAGTCAAAACAAGCATTTCGCCAAATCGGCCTTGGCACGGTATCGGCCGATGGATTTTGTCGCCTTGGTCGAGCGCTACAAGATTGCATGGCATGAGAAGACGCTGGGGCAATTGTTTTGTGACGGGAAGGCCACGCAGATTGTTGAGATGCTGCGGGCGGAAATGGCGCTTCGGGGGGTGGAGGTTTGGCTCTCGACCCGGGTGATCGCGGTGGCGGAGGGATTTTGTGTGACCCTTGAGCGCGAGGGGGAGCGGCGCGAGGTGACGGCGCGGGCGGTTGTTGTGGCGACGGGAGGCAAGTCTATTCCGAAAATGGGAGCGACGGGGTTTGCCTATGAAATTGCAGAGCAATTTGGTCATGCGGTGACGGAAACGAAGGCGGGGCTGGTGCCATTTACCTTTTCTGAGGGGCGCTTTGCCGATCTGGCGGGCGTGGCGGTGCCATCACGGGTGGCCGCGGGCGGACAAGTCTTTGAAGAGGCGTTGCTTTTCACGCATCGTGGCCTTTCAGGGCCTGCGGTGTTGCAAGCCTCGTCCTATTGGCAGGAGGGTGAAGAGATCACGGTGGATCTTTTGCCGGGTCAAGACGTGGAAGGCTGGTTGCTTGCTGCGAAGGTAGAGCATGGAAAAAAGCAGCTATCTTCGATACTTAGCGGACGGTTCCCGGCGCGGGTGGTGGAGATGTTGGCCCCGAAAAAAGCGCCGTTGGCGGAATGGCGGGATGGGGATTTGCGCCAGTTTGCCCAAGCGTTGACCGCGTGGCGGCTTAAGCCTTCGGGGACAGAGGGGTATCGCACGGCGGAAGTGACGGTGGGCGGGGTTGATACCAAGGGAGTGGACAGCCGCACCCTGATGTCAAAATCGGTTCAAGGCCTTTATTTCATTGGTGAATCCCTTGATGTGACGGGATGGTTGGGGGGCTATAATTTCCAATGGGCCTGGGCCTCGGGTGTGGCGGCTGCGGAGGGGATTGCGGAGCGTTTGCGCGTGTGATCGGCGCAGTGCCGAGGCGAGTGCGAAATGCGCGGGCGGGCCGTTAAGCCGGGGTTGGCGGCAAAAAATCACGTATGATTGTCGTATGGGTGGCGTCTGGCGGGCGTCATGACGTTGAGTGCAGGGGCGAAAGGTTAATCGCCTCGCTGCAAAGTGCCACTTGAGTCAGACCCAGCGGGCGAAGGCGTCGAACAGTTTCCACAGAGCACCGCCCCATTGACCAAGGTCTGAGGCGCGAAAAATGCGGGTGTGGGGATAGAGCACGGTTTTGGTCGGGTGACTGCCCCAGCGCCACTCGGAGCCTTTGGGCAAGAGCACCCATGTGGGCACGCCCAAGGCTCCGGCGAGGTGGGCGGTGGCATTGTCGATGGTGATGACAAGATCAAGAGCCGCGATTTGCGCGGGATGCGCTTCGAGGCTCTTGAGCGGATCCACGGAAGGATCGGACAGCACGGGGGCACCGAAGGCTTGGCCAAATCCCACCAGATCATGGGTGCCATATTGCAGCGAATGAAAGCGCAGGCCGGGATGGACGGTGAGCGGGTGCAGCAGGTCTGGGGTGATCGAACGGGCCGCACCGGTGACGGTAGCGGCGCTGTGCCATGCAAGGCCGATGTTGCGCGCGCGCCCCATGCCGCACCATGCCGAGAGGTATTGCGCTGATTTTGCCGCATCTGCTGTGAGGCAAGCGCCGCCCTCCAGAGGGTCGGCGACGAAGCGCCATGCCGAGAGCAGCGAGGATTGCAGATCGAAGGTTTGCGTGGCGATAGAGGCGTCGGGAGTGACGGTTTGCGGCGCGCAGGTGATTTGAGCGCGCAGGGGACCCAGCAAAGGGAAGAGGCGCGGATCGGCCTCCAAGGTGATATTGGCACCGAGCGCCAAGAGTTTCGGCAAGACGCGGGCTTGCATGATTTGATCGCCGATGCCCTGTTCGGCCCAGAAAAGCAGGCGGCGGCCCTTGAGCGGCGTGCCTTGCCACATGGGCGCCGTGAAGGGGCGGCGATATTGGCTGTGAGAGGCCAATTGCCAGCGCCCCTTGTCGTAAAGCGTAAGACCTTCGGCAATCGCACCTGCCCGAAACATTTCAAGGCCCAGTGCGCGCAGGGTATTGGGGTGATCGGGGGCTTCTTTGAACGCCGCATCAAGCGCTTGGCGAACAGCCGCGAATTGGCCCAGTTGGCGCAGGGAGCGCGCCGCCAAAAGTCGGTATTCGGCCCGTTTGACCGGATCGGTTTCCAAACTGATCAGGCGCGAAAGGGCAACGATGGTGCTGTCATGCGGCGTTGGGATCATACGGTTCCATTGGGGTTGGAGGCTGGCAGACGCGCTAGGATCGGACAGCAAGACCTGCTTGGACACAATGAGTGAAATCGTCGCCACGTTTTTCGAAATTGTCATATTGGTCGAATGACGCGGCGGCGGGGGCCAGCAGCACAATATCGCCGGGCACGGCCTCGGCCATGGCTTGGGTGACGGCATGTGCCATGGTGGTGCATATCTCGGCCTCGACGCCATCGAGCTGCAGGGCGAATTTCGCGGCTTCGCGGCCTATGACATAGGCTTTTTTCACATTTTTCAGCCCCGGTTGAAGACCGGACAGCCCGCCGTCCTTTTCCAAGCCGCCGCAGATCCAGCGAATATTTTCAAAGGCTTCGAGCGCTTTGAGGGCGCTGTCGACATTGGTGGCTTTGGAGTCGTTGACATAGCGGATGCCGCCCGCTTCGGCGATGGTTTGCGAACGGTGCGGCAGACCGGGATAAGACGCCAGCCCCTCTTCGATGGTTTTGGGTGCCAGACCCAGCGCGCGGGTCGCGGCATAGGCGGCGCAGGCGTTTTGGTGGTTATGCGCGCCCGGCAGCCCCGTCATGGCGCGCAGGTCGATGGCCGCGACTTGGCGGCCTTTGCGCCATTCGCTCAAGAAGCCTTTGCGCGCGAAGACGAGCCATCCCGGGCCTTGCAGTTTCTTGGCCGAAGAGACGCGGATCACCCGGTCATCGGCGGGGCCTTCGGAGAGTTGGTTGGCGAGATATTGCCCTTCTGCCTCGTCGACGCCGATCACGGCACGGTCGGGGCCACCTTCGGCGAAGAGACGGCGTTTGGCGGCAAAATAGCCGCCCATTCCGGCGTGGCGATCGAGGTGATCCGCAGAGAGGTTGGTGAAGATGGCCACGTCGGGGGTGAGGGCGCGTGCCAGATCGGTTTGGTAGGAGGAGAGTTCCAGCACGATAACGCCGCCATCGCCGGGGGGTGCGATGTCGAGCACGCCGCGCCCGATATTGCCGGCAAGCTGGCTCTCGCGTCCGGCCTCGGTGAGGATGTGGTGGATCAAAGCAGAGGTGGTGGATTTGCCGTTCGAGCCTGTAACGGTGATCACCTTGGGTGGTGTTTCGTGATTGGCCCAGTCGTCTTGGCCCAGCGAGCGGAAGAAGAGGCCAATATCGTTGTCGACGGGCACGCCCGCGTCCCATGCGGCGGCAATGACGCGGTTTGGTTCGGGGTAGAGATGGGGGATGCCCGGCGAGGTGACAAGGCAGGACACGCCCTCGAAGGCCCCGAGACGGGTGAGATCGCGGATTTCAAAGCCAAGGCTTTCGGCTGTTTCGCGCGCAGCGGGGTTGTCGTCCCACAAGAGGGGATGCGCCCCGCCTGCCGCGAGCGCGCGCGCTGTCGCGAGGCCGGATCGCCCCAAGCCCAGAACCGCAACCATTTGACCGTCATAGCCTTGCACCGGGATCATGCGTGCCCCCTTTGAACCAACTCTCCAAGGGATACCGGGGTGCGGGAGAAAGGGAAAGGGGCGGTTAGTGGCGCATGGCTTCGAGTGTTTGGGCGTGTTCGCGCAGGTTTTGGGTAAAGCCGAGGATGGTTTCGAGTTTTTGCGCCATGTCCTTGTGGTAGCCGTCGAGCGCGGAGACGACAGCCGAGAGGCCGCTTTCGCGATCTTGCAGGCGTTCGTTTTCCACGCGGCACATGATGCGGATCGAGTCGAGGGAGAGGATCGCGCGGCCAAGGTTGACGGCTTGGCTCTCGCGGCGGATGGTGCGCTGGTTGGCATTGCGGAAGGCTTCGCTGGCGCGGGCTTGGGTTTCTTCTTCGAGCGCGTTGAGGCGGTCAACCTCTTGGAGGATATCCACGCCCGAGGTGAGGTCGGCGCGCGCATGGGTGGTGGTTTCGACGCGGAAGGCGTCGGCGGCTTCAACCAACAGGCGTGCGGAGGCGGTCAGAAAGAGCGCGCGCTCCATGGCGCGGTAGGTGAAGGTGGTTTCCGGTGTGCCGTCTTGCACGAAGATGGCGAGTTGTTCGGCAACTTCGGCGGAGAGCGTGCGGTAATTGTCGGAAATGGCCGAGAGCGCGCCCCCTGCCCGTTCGATCCGCGCGGCCATGATCCGCATATTCACGGGCACGAGACGCATGGCGTTCATCTGGGTCAGCAGGACTTGCTGTTCACTGACCAGATCGTGAACCATTTCGCGCATGGCGCTGATGAGCATGATCCGGCGATCTAGGGGGCGGCCCAAAGCTGCGTCGCGGGCGGTGATTTCCATACCTAAGCTGGCCGAAGCGAAAGCCGCGTAGGTCGGGTAGCCCATGGCAGCAAGTGCCGCAAGGATCCGGTGGCCTGAGGCTTCGGGGGACAGACCTTCGTCGCGCTCGGCGGCGAGCGCTTGGGCATAGAGCGCTTGCACTTTGGGAAAGAGCGCGCTGGACGGTTTGAGGCGCACGGACGTGAAGCCATCTGCGATGGGCGTGACGACGGCATAGACCCAGTATTGCAAGTCATCGGAGGACTTGTTGAGCACATAGCCCCCAAAGCGCTGACCGGATTTGATCGCTTCCCACATCAACCAAAAGACGCCTTTGGGCATTTGTTCGTGGCGGATGATGCGATGAGGCGCGCCTTTGAGGCGCTCGGGCGGATGGTGCGCGACACGGGCAAACACGGCGTTCCATGCTTGCAATACCCCGCGCGCATCGGTGCGAGAGAAGAAGAGTTCGTCCAAGCCGAAAGGCGCCTCGCCCGTGCGGGGACGCGTTTCGAGATGGTCGGTGGACGAGGTTTGGAGAAGTAGACTGCCGTCCATTTGAGCGCCTTTTGCCGAACCGAAGCGACCCATGGCTTCGATGTAAGAGCCAACGGCAAGAACCGCGCCATTGTGAGCATGAGGCCTGATTTTTTTGAAAAAATACTGCGGCGGGGCGCAAAGAAAGATGCGGTCATGCCCGGCGTTTGGAAGCAGGTGCCCTTAGAAACGAAAAAGGCGGGGATGCGCCCCGCCTTGATGTTCGTTGTGCAAAGGCACTACCGGATTTTCAGGGTCGCCAAACCGATCATCGCCAGAATGAGCGAGATGATCCAGAAGCGGATCACGATCTGCGGCTCTTTCCAGCCCTTCTTTTCGTAGTGGTGATGAATGGGGGCCATCAGGAACACCCGTTTTCCGGTGCGCTTGAAATAGAGCACTTGGATGATCACCGAGAGCGCCTCGACGACGAAGACCCCGCCAACGATCGCGAGAACGATCTCGTGTTTGATCGAGACCGCGATGGCCCCAAGCGCACCGCCCAAAGCCAGCGAGCCAGTATCGCCCATGAACACCGCAGCGGGCGGCGCGTTATACCACAAAAAGCCCAAGCCCCCGCCAATAAGCGCCATGACGAAGACAAGGATTTCGCCTGTGCCCGGCACGTAATGCACATCAAGATAGCTGGTGAAATCAACCCGGCCCACCGCATAGGCAATGACGCCCAGCGTGCCTGCCGCGATCATCACTGGCATGATGGCCAGACCGTCGAGCCCGTCGGTGAGGTTGACGGCATTGGCCGCCCCAACGATCACGATCATGGCGAAGGGCACGAAGAGGATGCCGAGGTTGATCAAGACATCCTTGAAGACGGGCAGCGCCAATTGGTTGGTGAGGTCGGCGGGATGAAGATAGGACGCCCAAAACCCGGCCAATGCGGCGATGGCCAGCCCCAGACCAAAGCGCACCTTGCCCGGTGCGCCTTTGGTGTTTTGCTTGGAGACCTTGGCGTAATCGTCCCAAAAGCCGATGAGGCCGAAGGAGAGCGTGACAAAGAGGATCAGCCAGATGAAGCCGATATCAAGGCGCGCCCAGAGAAGGGTGGAGAAGAACAGCGCCGAGAGGATCAAGAGGCCGCCCATGGTGGGGGTGCCTGCCTTGACGAAATGGCCTTCGGGGCCGTCGGTGCGGATCGGCTGTCCCTTGCCTTGTTTGCGGCGCAGCACGTTGATCAGTGGTTGACCAAAGAGGAAACCAAAGATCAGGGCCGTGAGGAAGGCTCCGCCAGCGCGGAAGGTAATGTAGCGAAACAGGTTAAAGACATCGCCCCCGTCGGAGAGTGCGGTCAACCAATATAACATCTGCAACATCCTTCCCAAACAGGCCTTGCGGCCTCACATTCCATGGATCCGGCTGGGGTATGTGCCACGGCGGATCATTCAGCCAATGGCGCGGATTGGCCCAGTTTTCGCAGCGCGTCAACCACGAGGCTGACTTTTGACCCTTTCGAGCCTTTGACCAGAACCACGTCGCCTGCGTCTATCAAACGATGCGCGCGGGCGGCCATTTCGGGGGCGGTTTCCACCCATTCGCCCCGTTTGTTGCGCGGCAAGATATCCCACAGATGTTTCATCCGGGGGCCGACGCAATGGACGGTTTCGATCCCGGCGAGGAAAGGCAGCCCGGCAAGGCCGGTATGGAGTGCGATCTCGTCGGGGCCAAGTTCGAGCATATCGCCGAGAACCGCGATGCGGCGCCCTTTGGCCACGCGCCCCAGCCCATCTTCGGGATGGGCGGCGGCGAGCACTTCGAGGGAGGCAGCCATGGAGGTGGGGTTGGCGTTGAAGGCGTCATCAATCAGGTGGAAGGCCTGATCTTCGTGGACAAGGTCCATCTGGATGCGTTCGCGCGTGCCGCGCCCAGCCGGGGGAGACTAGCGCGCCAGATCATTGGCCGCCATGACCGGATCCAGTTTGAGCGCATGGATCACTGCCAGCACCCCCATGGCGTTGACTGCGAAATGCCGCCCCGGCACCGAAACGCGAAAGAGCACCGGGCGACGCCATGCGCGCCCCTGAGCAATCGTGGTTTCATCTTGCAGGGTAATTTCGGTCAGGCGGTGATGGCAGGCCGCGCTTTCGCCAAAGGTGAGCACATCGGCCCCTTGCCGGCTGGCGGTATCGAGGAGGATGGGCGTGGTGGGCAGGTCGCCATTGAGCACAGCGACGCCATCCGGCTCTAGGCCCTCGATGATCGAGGCCTTTTCATGTGCGATACCTTCAATGTTTTCAAAGGCTTCAAGGTGCGCTGCGGCGACAGTCGTGATCATGACCACATGCGGGCGCGCCAGCCGGGCCAAGGGCGCGATTTCGCCGGGATGGTTCATGCCGATTTCGATCACGGCAAAGAGCGCATCTTGTGGCAGGCGGGCCAATGTCAGGGGCACGCCCCAGTGATTGTTATAGGAGGCTTCGGCGGCATGGGTTTTGCCCTGCCCCGAGAGCACGGCGCGCAGCATTTCCTTGGTGGAGGTTTTGCCCACAGAGCCTGTGACGGCGACGACATGCGCCGCGCTGCGCGCCCGGCCTGCTGCGCCGAGGGCCTCTAACGCGGTCTGCACATCGGGGACGATAAGCAATGGCGCATCTGCTGCGACGCCTGCGGGAATATGAGTGACCAAAGCCGCAGCGGCACCTTTCGCCAGCGCTTGTGCGACAAACTCATGGCCGTCACGGGCGGCTTTGAGTGCAATAAACAGATCGCCCGGTTGCAGCGTGCGGGTGTCGATGGAGACCCCCGTGGCCTGCCATGCAACAGGTGCGTGCCCCCCTGTCGCCTGTGCGGCCTCTTGCGAGGTCCAGAGCGGGGGGGCGGAGCGGTTTGAATGCGCGTTCATGCGGGTCTTCCATCAAGAGCGGCCACGGCGACGCTGGCCTGTTCGACATCATCAAAGGGAAAGACCGTATCCCCGACGATCTGGCCGCTTTCATGGCCTTTTCCCGCAATCAACAGCGCATCCCCCGGACCCAAGGCATCGACGCCGCGCAAGATCGCTTCGGCGCGGTCCGCTACTTCGGTTGCCTCGGGGCAGCCCATCATGACCGCTGCGCGGATGGCGGCGGGGTCTTCGCTGCGGGGGTTGTCATCGGTGACGAGAACCACGTCAGCATGGGCCGCGGCGGCTTCGCCCATCAGTGGGCGCTTGGTGCGGTCGCGGTCGCCCCCTGCCCCGACAATCGCGATGAGGCGACCCATGACATGGGGGCGCAGGGCAGTCAGCGCGGTGGCCACTGCGTCAGGCGTATGGGCGTAGTCGACAAAGACCGCCGCCCCATTGCGCCGGGTGGCGGCCAGTTGCATGCGGCCACGCACCGTGGAGAGGCGCGGCATCGCGGCAAAGACATCGCCTGCGGCAGCGCCCGACCCGATCACCATACCCGCAGCGACCAGCACGTTTTCGGCCTGAAAGCCACCGATCAGGTCAAGCCGCACTTGGATGGGGCGGCCTTGCCAGCTGAAGCGCAGGTCTTGGCCCGTGGTGTCAAAGCGTTGGGCGTCGAGGCGCAAATCGGCCTCGGGCGAGCGGCCCGTGCGAATGACGCGCTGCCCCCGCGCATTGGCCAGCCGGGCCACTTCGGCGCCTTTCGGGTCGTCGACATTGACCACGGCAGTGCCTTCTTCGGGCAGAACCCGCAGAAAAAGACCCATTTTGGCCGCGAAATAGGCGTCAAAGGTTTCGTGATAGTCGAGGTGGTCTTGGGTGAAATTGGTAAAGCCCGCTGCCTTGAGATGCACCCCATCAAGGCGCCGCTGGTCGAGACCATGCGAGGAGGCCTCCATTGCGGCATGGGTGATGCCCTCGGCGGCAGCGGCGGCCAATGTGCGATGCAGCGTGATCGGCTCGGGCGTGGTATGTTTCAGGGGCGCTTCCCATGCGCCCTCGACGCCTGTGGTGCCAAGGTTGACGGCGGCATGGCCCATGGCGACCCAGAGTTGGCGGCAAAAGGTGGAGACCGACGTTTTGCCATTGGTGCCTGTGACGGCAACCATCGTTGCGGGCTGCGCGCCAAACCATAGCGCGGCCGCAGCAGACAGGGTGGCGCGGGGATCTTCGGCCACGACCAAAGCGGCGTCCTGTGTTGCCAAGACAGGTGCTGCGATTTGCGCGCCTTCCGGGTCTGTCAGGATCGCAGTTGCACCCATTTCAAGCGCAGTTGCAACGAAGGTTGCGCCATGCACTTTGGTGCCCGGCAGCGCCGCAAACAGATAACCCGGTCGCAAATCACGGCTATCCACCGCAAGGCCTGTCAGAGCGACATCGCGTCCACCACGGGCGGTCAGTCCCAGTTGCGCCAAAGATTTCGTGGCCGCGCCCATTTCATACCCCACGCCTAGTTTGACGTGAGCGTTATATCACTCAAACGGCCGGGTTCAATCTGGGGCTTGAGACCCAGAAGCGGGGCCACGCGCCGGATCATTTCGGCCGCCACGGGCACGGCTGTCCAGCCTGCGGTGCGGCGTGGCTCGGGGCCAGTGGTGTTGACCGGTTCATCAAGCGTGACGATGAGGACATATTGGGGATTTGAGACCGGGAACATCGTGGCGAAGGTGGCGATGACCTTGTCCTTGTGATAGCCACCGCCCGTTTCTTTGGGTTTATCGGCTGTGCCTGTCTTGCCGGCCACTTCGTAGCCTGCGACTTCGCCGAAGGACGCGGTGCCTTCGGTGACGACATGGCGCAGCATTTGGCGGGCGGCGGCGGCGGTTTCGGGGCTAAGGATGCGCGCCCCTTGTTGCGCGGCGGGATGGCGCAGCAACGTCGGGGCAACAACGGTGCCCCCATTGGCGATCATCGCATAGCCTGCGGCGAGGTGGAGCGGCGAGGTGGAAATGCCGTGACCATAAGAGACGGTCATCGTGGTGATTTCGGGCCAGCGCGGCGGCAAAAGCGGCTTTCCGCCCTTGGCCTCGACGATTTCCAGCGGCGTCGCCTCCATCATGCCGATGGACCGCAGGAAGGATTGCTGGCGCTCTGCGCCGATCTGTTGTGCGATCCGTGCGGTGCCGACGTTAGAGGATTTGACGATGACCTTTTCCACCGAGAGTGTGGGGCCATAGTTCTTGAAATCGCGGATGCGGTGCTTGCCCCATTGCATGGGCGAGGACGTGTTGATGATGGTGTCGGGATTGACCAACCCAAGTTCCATCGCCTGCGCGACGGTGAAAATCTTGAAGGTGGAGCCGAGTTCATAGACGCCTTGCACAGCGCGATTGAACAGCGGGCTATCGGAGGGATTGCCCTTGGTGGGGGGGGCGGGGCGCTCGTTTGGGTCGAAATCGGGAAGCGACGCAATGGCCACCACTTCACCGGTGTGCACATCCATCAAGACGCCTGCTGCGCCTTTGGCATTCATCAGTTTCATGCCCGTATCGAGCACTTGTTCCATGGTCGCCTGAATGGTGAGGTCAATGGAAAGTTGCAGCGGCTCGGCGGCGCGGGCAGGATCGCGCAGGCGGTCGTCAAACATCTTTTCGATGCCTGCCGTGCCGATGACTTCGGCAGCAGAAACCCCTTCACGGCCAAAGGACGCCCCCCCAAGCACATGCGCGGCCAGCGCGCCATTGGGGTAGAGGCGCATTTCGCGAGCGCCAAACAACAGCCCCGGCTCGCCGATGTCATGCACGGCTTGCTGTTGTTCGGGCGAGAGCACTTTGCGGACCCAGAGGAATTTACGCTTGCCGGTGAAATCTTCCATCAACGCGGCGGCATTCAGATCTGGGAAAATTCGGGCCAGTTCAGTCGCGGCGCGGGCGGGATCCACTATCATCGGGGGTTGGGCGTAGAGCGCTGACGTTTCGAGATTGGTGGCTAGGATACGGCCTTGGCGGTCGAGAATTTCCGCGCGTTGGGTGGCGATTTCAACCCCGGCGGCCGAGACTGTGGGTTCGGCGGGCGCAGTGCCTGCGAGCACTCCCATGCGGATGGAGATGGTCGAAAACGCTGCAAAGAAGCACAGCCCCAGAACGAAAAGGCGGCTTTCGGCGCGGCCGCGGTCGCGGTCATACATCGCCTCATGGCGGGCCGCGAGATTTTCGCGTTCGATGGCGTCGGGGTTGTCGCCGCGGGCGCGGGCTTCGAGGATGCGGGCGAGTGGACGCAGAGGTGTGCGGATCACAGGCTGCCCTCCTCGACGGTGATGGCTTCGCTGGTTGCCGGATCGATCAAGGGCAATTGGGTTTGCACAGGGGGGTATGGAATTTCGTCAACGCGGCCAAATTGCTCTGGCTGGAGCGGAAGGAGGGCCAAGGCGTCGAAGTTGATTTCGGCCAGATCGCGCAGACGATCGGGGCGGTTGAGATAGGCCCATTCCGCGCGCAACACGGCAAGGCGGGCGCGGGCGTCGCCGATGCGGGTTTGCACCGCTTCGGCCTCGGCCATTGCGTCTTGGGTCTTGTAGTTCTCGTGATAGGCCCAGAAGCCAAGGCTCACCACACAGACAGCAAGGAGAACATAGAGAACGGTTTTCATCAGCGTCGTTTCCCAGGCAGAACCGGAGCGCCCAAGGCGCGGGGATCATTGGCACGCGGTGGTGCGGCGGTGCGGCGCGCCACGCGCAGGCGTGCGGAGCGTGAGCGCGGGTTTTCCGACAATTCGGCCTCGTCGGGCCCGACGGCTTTTTTGGTGACGGGCTCCCAAGTGGCCTCGGGGCCTTCGCTTAGAGGGGCGTAGCGATTGGCATTGCCCGCCCCGCCTGTGCCGTGCTGGAAGAAGCGTTTGACGATGCGGTCTTCGACGGAATGGAACGTGACCACGGCGAGAAGCCCGCCGGGCTTGAGGGCGCGCTCGGCGGCTTCCAGCCCGCCGACCAGTTCGCCATATTCATCATTCACCGCGATGCGGAGTGCTTGGAAGCTGCGCGTGGCCGGGTGGCTTTGGCCGGGTTTGGGACGCGGCAAGCAAGAGGCGACAGCCTCGGCCAATTCCAATGTGCGGGTCAATGGACGGGCGGCGAGGATTGCGCGGGCAATCCGACGCGACGCGCGCTCTTCGCCGTAATGGAAAAGAATATCCGCCAGATCCGCTTCGGAGGCGGAATTGACCAGATCAGCCGCTGTTGGGCCGTCTTGGCTCATCCGCATATCAAGAGGGCCGTCGCGCATGAAGGAAAAGCCACGCTCGGCGAGGTCAAGCTGCATGGAGGAGACGCCCAGATCGAGCACGATCCCGTCGAGATCTTGGGCATAGGCGTCCATTTTGGAGAACACGCCTTCTTGCAGGGAAATCTTGTCGCCAAAGTCCGCAACCCATGGCGCGGCCATGGCGAAGGCGAGCGGGTCGCGGTCGACCCCGGTGACGTGATCTGCCCCTGCGGCGAGAAGGCCCTTGGTGTAGCCCCCAGCCCCGAACGTGCCATCAAGCCAATGGCCCGCAACCGGGGCGACGGCCGCCAAGAGAGGGCGCAGCAGGACCGGGATATGAGGCGCGTCGGAGGCTGTGGCAGCAGCACGTGACATCGATCAACCCCCGCCCGAGATGAGGGAGAGGGGATCGAAGTCGTCGGGCATGTCAGACAGGAAGCTGTCGATCTCGGCGGCCTCTTCGGCGCGGAAGGTATCGGCGTTCCAGATTTCAAAATAATCGCCCATGGCCACCATGACGGCCTCCTCGGCAAGACCGATCTGTTCGCGGCGCTCTTTGGGCAGCACGATACGGCCATCGCGGTCGACTTCGGTTTCCCATGATTTGCCAAGGATCAGGCGGGACGCCTTTTTGCGGGCGTCAGAGCCGCGCGGCAGGTTCTGGATGCCGGCTTCGATTTCGGCCATCGCCTCGAGTGTATAGGCATGCAGACAATTCTTGAGATGCGGGCCATAGAGAACGACCATCCGCGGCAGCTTGTCTTTGGAGTAAGCAGGGTCGCCCAGCTCGAGCACACGACGAAAATCGGCGGGGATCGACATCCGACCCTTGCCGTCAACCTTTTGGTTGAACTCGCCTCTGAAGCTCAGGCCCATGGCCTCGACCTCTCCTTCCCCCACTTGGTTTGAATTTTCCAACCCCTGGAACGGGAAAACGGCGGATCGGAGCTGCTGCCACTGCCCGATCCGCCGCCCTCGTCCCGCTGAGCGGGGTGGTCCGACTGCGCGCGCCACCTGGGGGGATGTCTGCTCGCTCGCGCGCCGGATCTCTTGGTTCGATGAAAGCGGGTGCCTGTATGAAACCTGACTTGGGAGTTTTTGGTTCGGGGTCTTGCTGCCCCTGATCCCGTCCTCATCGTGTGGATTAGGGATCGCATGGGAAATCATGGAAATCAACAGGAATTTGAGGGCAAACCCCACTGCATCTTGTTCACCTCCCATAGAAGAAACAAGATATGGCGTGAACGAAATGCGAACACAGATCACTCTCTAGTCATCAACTCACAGAGGGACACAAAATATTGTGGTTCGGCTCGGGCAGAAAAAATGACCATTTTTTCCCAAGAAAATTGCAATTTTCTTGGCCACGGCCCTTCAGGCGCAGAGATTTTCAGGGGAATTCGGGAGAGCACGTAGAAAAGTCAGCTGTTTTCCCGTGAATTCCCGGCTCTCTCGAACGGGTTGATTCGGACGATTTGGGAGAAATTGCTCCCCTTTCCCGTCAACTCCCATGCGCTCAATGCCGCTTTCCGCGCCCGCAGGCCCCGGATTGACGCTATACATAGGGAACGGAAAGGCGTATGGCGCGCCCTTGCCCTGACGGAGTTTGCCGAAATGACCCTTCCTTCCCTTCCTGCCGCCCTGCCCAAAGCCCTAGCGGAAACGCTGGCGGCGCGCGGCTATGCAAGCCTGACCCCTGTTCAAGAGGAAATGCTGCGACCGGATCTGGCGGGGCGGGATATGATTGTCTCGGCACGCACAGGATCTGGCAAGACGGTGGCCTTTGGTGTGGCTTTGGCCGAGCGCGTGCTGCCGGTGTTGCGCGTGCCCGGACCGCCGAAAGCCTTGATCATTGCCCCGACCCGAGAATTGGCGATGCAGGTGCGGCGCGAGTTTGAATGGCTTTACGGGCCTGCCGGGGGGCTGATTGCGTCTTGTGTGGGTGGCATGGACATGCGGCGCGAAATCTTCACGCTGGAAAAGGGCGCGCAGATTGTCGTGGGCACGCCGGGCCGTTTGGTGGATCACCTCAAGCGTGGCTCGCTCAATCTGTCGGGAATTGTCGGCGTGGTCTTGGATGAGGCCGATGAAATGCTGGATCTGGGCTTTGCCGAAGATCTGGCCGCACTTTTGTCGGCGGCCCCTGATGACAAGCAAACGCTGATGTTCTCGGCCACTGTGCCGAAGGCCATCGAGAAGCTTGCTGCGGGTCAGTTGCGCCCAGGCTTTGAGCGGGTCAGCGTGGCCGGCGGCGAAGAGCAGCATGCCGATATCACCTATGATGTGGCGGGCGTTCCGCATGACGATGCTGAGCGGGCCTTGGTCAATATCTTGCGGTTCCACGAGTCCGAGCGGGCGATCATTTTTGCCAATACCCGTGCTGCCGTGGCGCGGATCGCGGCGCGCTTGGGCAATCGCGGCTTTCGCGCTGTGGCTTTGTCGGGTGAGTTGAGCCAGTCGGAGCGGACCCATGCCTTGCAAGCGCTGCGCGATGGCCGGGCGCGGGTTTGTGTGGCCACAGATGTGGCGGCACGTGGCATCGACTTGAAGGGATTGGATCTGGTGATCCACGCCGAGCTGCCGGGCAGCCCGGAGACGCTCAAGCACCGTTCGGGCCGGACAGGGCGCGCCGGACGCAAGGGAACAAGCGTCTTGGTGGTTACACCGCGCACCCGTGCCAAGGCCGACCGGATTCTGAAGATGGCGGGAATTGACGCGAATTGGGGCAGCGCACCAACAGCAGAAGACGTGCGCGCACGCGATGCCGAACGGCTGGTGGAAGCGGTTGGCGGGGCTGTGGAGTTGGAGGAAGATGACCGCGGCTTGGCGGCGCGCATTGCCGCGGATTGCGATCCGGTGGCTTTGGCGGCGACGGTTGTGTCGTTCTGGCGCGCGTCCAATTCGGCACCAGAAGAGATTGGCTCGCTCAATACTGCGCCGCCCCCTCGCGAAAAGCGGGCTGTGCAGGACTTCGGTGCGTCGGTTTGGGTGCGACTGTCCAAGGGGCGGCGCGAGCGGGCAGAGGCACGCTGGATCTTGCCGAAGATTTGTCAGGCCGGCGGGATTACCCGCGAAGAGATTGGCGCAATCCGGGTGGGCGAGGCCGCAAGTTTTGTGCAGATCGCAGAGCGCGCTGCGGGGGGCTTTATGCTTGCGCTTGGTCCGGATGGGGTGATCGAGGATGGGCTTTATGCCACCAAGCTCGATGGTGCACCCGATCCGGCGGAATACGCCTATACCCCGCCCAACAGCAAAGGCCCCAAAAAACCGCATCGCGGGCAGCGCGATGGGGATGAGCGCCCTGCTCCGCGGTATGGACGAGAGGACAAGTCGGTC